>Ga0307378_10008122_pt1 | contig 14008 bp, 13 predicted proteins | sample UN1MG_FD_202238 | JGI IMG/M metagenome (GOLD analysis project Ga0307378, IMG submission 202238) | Soil microbial communities from Risofladan, Vaasa, Finland - UN-1 | ecosystem: Environmental > Terrestrial > Soil > Coastal area > Acid sulfate soil | place: Finland: Risofladan, Vaasa | collected... | reverse complement strand
TTTAGCAAGGAATGTGTTAAAATGGAAGCGATGGAAAAAATGAAGACGATTTATCTGGTGCCACATTCTCACTACGATGTTGTCTGGGCTTTTACCAAAGAAGACTATTATTTCATTAATGAGCTGATCCTGATAAATGCCGTCTTGATGATAAAGGAGTCTGAGTTCAAATTTCTGGTGGAGCAGACCTACCTTTTAGAGATGATTGAACAGAGGAATCTGGCTCTCTTTTCAGACATTAAAGAAGCTATTAATGCGGGTAAGATTGAAATAGTTGATGGACAGTATATAATGCCTGATCCCATGATACCGGCTGCAGAGGTGTTGGTTAGAGAGATTCTCTTTGGGAAAAGATACTGTAAGGAAAAATTTGGCATAGATGTACCGGTGGCCTGGGCTGCTGATGGATTTGGGCTTAATGCTCAAATGCCGCAGATTTATAAAAAGTCTGGATATAGGTGGCTTGCCTTCCGTCGGGGGATGCCAGAAACTATTGGTTACCGTGTGAGTGAGTTTGTTTGGGAGGGGCTAGATGGTTCAAAAATCATAAGCCACTGGATGCCCCTGGGCTATCGCGCTGGTCTACATCTTGATAACTGGGAGGAGGCTTACGAAAAGTTATCAGCCTTTGGAACAACCTCTCATATACTTATGCCGTGTGGAAGCGGCGGTGTCCCTCCGCAAGGCGAGACCCCGGAGAAGGTCGCCCAATGGAATAGTGAACATAGTGATTCAAAGATGGTGATTTCAGTACCCAGCGACTTCTTTAAGAACCTTGAAAAAGAAGCTACTGAATTAACGAAATTTAAGGGTGAACTCTACAGTGCTGAGTTACAGAATGTTTTTCCTGATGCGGTTTCTAGCCGGATAGAGCTTAAATTAGCTATTAAAGATTGTGAACGCTTACTACTTGCTGCGGAAAAGACCTCTACGATAGCCTGGATTTGTGGGAAACGGTATCCTGAAGATGCTATGACAGAGATGTGGAAGGAGATGCTCTTTCTGGCTAATCACGACGTTCTGCCGAGCTGCGGCATTGACGAAATCTACGATGAAGCCTGGGAGTATGTTGCCGACATAAGGAAGACAGCACGTGTTTTGATTGAGGATTCCGTACATCATTTGTTAGGGGATGGGAGTCCTGGAGACGGTGTTGTGGTTGTCAATCCAAATAGTTGGGAGGTTACAGATTGGGTGGAGGCTGAAGTGGAGTTAGGAGCAGGATGGGGTGAGGATTTAGGTATAGCCCTTAATGGAGAGGAGATTCCCAGTGAAGTGATTGAGGTTAGGCAGAGTGCGGACGGAAGTATATGCAGGGCCACGCTTGGCTTTGTGGCAACTGCTCCACCGATGGGGTACCGTGTTTACCAGTTGGTAAGGAAGAATAAAGAATTTATAACCAGTATAGACGTCCTGGGGAATGAGGTCATAGCAGAACATTTCAAACTCTCGATAGATGAGAAGACAGGCCTTCTGCAAGTATTCAACAAAGATGAGAGGAAGATTCTTGAAGGGAATGAATTAGTAATAGACCAGGAAATTGGTGACCTCTATTTTCATAGGAGTCAGTCGGATGAACTCATTGACTCAGAAAGCGGTGAAGGTATTCACTTTAGTACCTTTAAGCCAGAGGAATGTAGGATAGAGAAAGGCCCTGTAAGGACGGTTATTACCTTTAAGGATTCGTTTTACTGTTTACAATGGCCCTATTACCTCACCGAGAAATTTGGTTCAATTTTGTACAGACAAAAAACCATGGATATCTGCAAAAAAATTATTGTTTATAATGACATACCTCGAATTGATTTTATTACTACACTCAACTCAAAGCAATCTCATATACGAATTCGGGTGAAATTTGACACCTGTATGGTGGCTCCTGCCTATATTCGCCATACTCAGTTTGGAGTTATTGGTCTGCCTTCAGCACCCACTCCAGAGGAAGCTGTCAAATCTCCCTCGGTCAACTGGGTCAGTTGCCAGGAGGGGAAGCATGGCCTTGCCTTTTTCACCCGGGGAGTGCCTATAAATGAGATAAGAGCCGGAGAGCTTTACTGTACCTTATTGAGGAGCGTCTCTGTTCTGTCTACAGACGGTTCGAGTGGTCCGTTGATACCAACCCCTGGAGCTATGGAGTTAGGTGAGCATACTTATATCTATTCGGTTTACCCGCATTCTGGTGACTGGAAAAAAGCAGAAATTCATCGGCGAGGCTATGAATTTACCTATCATATATTTGCTTTGCAGGTGAATACCAGGGCTTTTGATGGAGAATTTCGAAGCTTTACACTTGAGCCGGATAATCTGATTCTTTCTGCTCTCAAAAAGGCTGAAGGGGAAAACGCTGTCATTTTGCGATTTTTTGAAACCAAGGGAGAGAATTGCCACGCATTATTGCAAGTGCCAAGCCAAATTAAAGCAGCTAAATGTGTTAACCTGCTGGAGGAAGAGGAATCCGAGCTGGCAATTGAAGATGGAAAGCTTGAGATGAAGGTCAAACCGTTTGAGATTGTTACCTTAAAGTTGCTATTTGATACCTAGTGGGTATTCATGTTTACGGTATCATGCTAAAGGAAGTACCCCTCTGGATTTGCTTTATATTAAATTAAACTAGCTCAACTTTGATTCTTCCGGTTACTTGCACAGAAGTATAATTAAATCATTAACATTAGTCCCTGTGGGCCCAGTTTTTAGCAGTCCCTCTGCTGCTTCAAGAGCATGATAGGAGTCGTTGCTGTTTAATGCTTCTTCTACATCGATATTTTTTTCTGTCAGTCGCATCAGGGTTTCTCCATTTACAATTCCGCCGGCTGCATCAGTGGGACCATCTGTACCATCTGTAGCAACAGAAGCTATCATAACATTATCTAATCCAGCTATGCCGCGAGCGGCGGAAAGGGCTAGCTCTTGATTTCTTCCCCCCAATCCCTTTCCTTTTACCTTAACAACTGTTTCTCCTCCTAAGATTATGGCACATGGTCTCTTTGCAGGTCGGTTTCTTGAAATAATCTCACGTGCAATGGCACTCAAAAAAGCTCCTGCTTTACGTGCTTCGCAATCTAAAGTTAATGTGAGCATCATTGAATTGTACCCCAGTTTTTCGGCTGCTTTCATAGCAGCTTCACAGGCTATGGAAATACTGCCAATTATCTTTGTTTCAACATTTTCCAGTGATTTTGGTGTCTCTTTTTTCAAGGCGTGTAATACTCTAGAAGGAAGCTCTATGTCGTATTTTTGTATTATTTTCAGGGCATCTTCAGAGGTCGTGGAATCAGGGTAGGCGGGGCCAGAGGCAATGGTATCTAATCTATCACCGAGAACATCGGAAAGCGCAAGGGAAAAGATTTTACCCGGTTTTACAGCTTCAGCAAAGCGTCCTCCCTTAACTCTGGAAAGATGTTTTCGCACTGCGTTTATCTCTAAAATCGTTGCTCCGGATTTCAAAAGCTGCTCAGTTACCTTTATTAAATCCTTGAGTTGAACATTCTCGGCGGGGAGCTCGAAAAGGGAAGAACCACCACCGGAAATTAAAAAGAGCAAAGTGTCTTCTTCTCTGAGGTCTTTTACGAGATCCAGTGCTCTATTTGTCGCCCTGATAGTATTTTTATCTGGTATCGGATGCCCGGCTTCAAATATTTCAAACCCTTCTATGTCCCCCATTGAATGTCTATACTTTGTTATAGCAATGCCTTCATAAATACGCTCCTTCAGACTTCCCCTTGCAGCCTTTGCCATTCTCCAGGCAGCTTTTCCTATAGCTATAACTTTTAACCGTCCCGCACAGTCAAAATTTTCCAGCGTTTTTTTGACGGCATTTTCAGGATAAACTGCCTTTATAGCTTCATCGATAATCTTTAAGGCGTCTTCTCTAATGCTCATAATGTGTCGTGTCGTATGCGCTTGATATAACGACCCAGCCTTGCAGCAGTTGCTTGCTTCCTATACGAGACATACTGGTGTCTTTTCCGATCCAAAGTTAATTAAACGATGGATTGTTCAATTTCCCCAGATATGAGATTGACAAAACGCTACCTGCTGAGTGCCGGGAGGGGCCGTAGCAGAATCTCCGACATTGGGGTGCGGGGGCGTGGTGGTGGTATCATCGTAGGGTAGCCAACAGGCAAGACAGCGACAACCACCAGGGTGGCTGGAAGACCGAAAAACGCATCTATTTCTCCTCCGTTGCCCAATGCTCCCACCCAACAGGTACCCAGGCCCAAAGCCGTGGCTGTTAAGACCATGTGCTCGATGGCAATATACGTGTTTGCTACTGCTGCAGGGAGAAATGTCCTGAGGTCTGGATCCGGCTCAGCAAGTAACAAAGCCTGAAAGGCCGGGTCGGCAAACCGACCGGACAAGGTCTCCGTCACACCATAGTCAATGAACTCCTGAGAGCGTTTCTTTCTCAAGGCCTGGGAGTAAGCTGTCACATCTGCACAGCAAACAAACACGACTGGCGCCTCTTCAATGAAAGCTTGATCCAGGCATATCTTACGAAGCCTCGCCTTCTCCGTGGCATCGGTGACTACCATGAACCGCCAAGGTTGTCGATTACCCCCCGAAGGGGCAAGCCTCGCTGCCTCGAGCATCTGGTGAATCACCTCATCGGGCACGGGGTCGCTTCGGAAGCTACGTATGCTTCTACGCTCGCGAATAGCCTCTGACACTGTGAGCATAATGCCTCCTTTTCTAAGTCACAAGGACCGGACTCTACCTCTATATTCTCAATGCGAAGTTCATTCTGCTATGCCCTACCTCAAAAGTCAAATTGTGCCAGTTTTATTGTATTCATTTCGGAGTTGCTTCTTCAGACGGTTGGCACAGTGCCCTGCCCCCAGTAATTGTACTACCTTTCATACTTCAGGTGTCACCCTTCTATCTGAACCGGATCAATTTGAGACGAACGCCTGTAGTTGTAGTCATTAGGGTAGAAATTCTTAAAAATAAATAGCTATAAGCTATTTATTTTCGCTCTTATACCATTGGAGAACGTAGATTGTTAAAAAGGAGGTAAATAAATGGTAGTTTATTCGGATGGAAATGTAGTATTTGAAATAAGCGAGGGCTATTATATGGTTAGGGTTGGCAAGAGAATTTGGTATTGGCTTAAAGAAACAGGGAAATTTGACGGAACTTCGTATAATGTTGGCGAGGACTAACTAAAACCATGTTCCTTTTCCCATTTTCTCGCAGCCTCTTCCGTTGTGCAATTCCCGACCTTAGAAAGATGGCTTCCCGGATATTCCCGTTGACGTTCTTGCTCTCGGCGTGCAAGGTCAGTAGTTATACCACCATCTACCACCTTGTTGCCAACCTTAACAAGATACTTATAGGTGTCTCTTTCTTTGCTCACAATCCACCTCCTATACAACCATTATAGCACTAGATTAGAAGGCGTCAATATGAGGTTGAATTTTAGGGGTTATTCTGATAATCTCTCTAAATATGGAACTTGGTTTTACTACTGTTGACCAAGTATGTGCTCAAGTTGACTTTAAGGACAACCTGTCAATTATTGACCTGTCACAGGTGTCCTTCATCCGCCCGTTTGGGCTGATATATTTGGGTATGTTTCTCAGACACCATAACGCACTAGGAAAATCGTTTCGAGTAATACCTCCACCCCAAAATTCCAATGCTCAGAAATACTTAACCACGCAGAATTTCTGGGAAAGATTTAACTTCAATCCTGACACAGTTGCCAAGCAAAGCATCCTTCGATGTAAGAATTGCACTTCCCTGAATGATGTAATTGACATTCAGAACAGAGGGTACATCGCTGAAGATGTTGCCAGCGATGTGTTAAAGGTTCTTCAAAATAATCGTATTTTGCCTGCGGAAATGATAACAGAAATCGTTTCTGAGTTGGTTGACAATTTCGCATGCCATTCAAAACAAAATCTAGCAGCTCTAATGATGCAATATTACCCTACCCTCCATGAAGTGGTTATTGCTATTGGCGATTGTGGCATTGGAATTAGGTCTAGCTTAGCATCAAATGCGAAGTATAAGTATTTGAAAGTTAAACACCATTATGAGGCAATTCTACAGGCCTTTGAGCCCTTAGTGACTTGCAAACAAGAAGGTGGCACTGGTTTAACAATGGTCAGGGAAAGTGTTATTGACAGTGGGGGTTATTTGATTCTCACATCAGGCGACGAATATGTTAGAATTAACGAAAAAGAGACAGTATATGGTACAATGGCATATAATCTTACTGGAGTACAGATACAAGTAGTATTTCCAGAAGGAGGTTAGGATGGTAACTGTGTTTAATGTAAGGGAACTATCTTATCCGTGTGTTTTACGAAGGCGCGGTCTTGATGCCAGCAAAAAGCTAGTAAAACGCATATCTACTGCAAAAGATGTTGAAGTTGACCTGCACAATGTAGAAATAATATCTTTGTCGTTTCTCGATGAGCTTATATTTCGTACTTATTTGTCTGGCAAGTTAGAATCGGTAGTATTTAGAGTACATGATAGAAGTATAGAGGAGAAGCTAGAACGGATTTCTGCGATTCGTGCCTTGAATATTAAATACCGTTTTAATGACAATGATATTCGCAAAGCAGCACTAAGGGGGGTTGTTAAACACATGCCGTCTTTTGCGGAATCGAAGAGTGTGTCAGCATAAGGGTTCAAATGGCGAAGCAGATAGGCATTAAGAAGCTAGAAGCCACAAGACAGGGCTTTGAAACCTTATTGCAGAAAGCTTGCGAACAGAAACCTAAACATTCCCCAAAATCGTCAAAAACATAGGCTGTTCGTCTTTCCTGTGGTTATACCTAAAGGCATACTCGTCAATATAATTCTGTAAGTATTTCTCACTCACGGCGTGATACACGCCATTGATATCACGCTTTAACACACTCCAGAATCCCTCGATAGTATTCGTGTATGCATCGCCCATAACCCAAACCGTAGAAGCATGATGTACCCGCTTATGATGATAACCTTGCTTGTGTAACTTATCATACATCGGGAACTCGTCAGTATATATCATACTCTGCGGTAACACACGCTTTTTAATAAGAGGGTAGACAGTGGTTTATTTTTAACAGGTCACAATTTAATCGGATTGTGTTCTACTACTGGGCTCTTGAGAGGTAGATTGAAGGTCACCGGAAGATAAGCCGAAGTCAGTCTTTGAGAGAAGCAGCTCTCATGAGGCTGGTAAGAGCCTCTCTTTGCTAAATCATGGGTTGGACTTCTACTCTGGCTTCTCAAACCAAATTCAGACCCTATTTGGCGTCGCTTAGTCGCTTCTTCAAATAGTCAATGGTTTTTACCGGCGTGGGGTCGGTCTCGTTGAGCATTGCCAGGTAGTAGCTGACCCAGTCGCCGAAGAAAATCAGGCTCATCATCTGGCTCAGCTTATGCTCAGCCTGAGTATCGATAATTTGATGGCTGACGCCGTTTTGCTCGAGGAGCTCGCTGGTTACCTGGTAGCGAATCAACGTCCGAGGGTGCAGGGAGGGGCAGCGGAGCAGGACTACGTATATTTTGGAGGCCAATTCTCGTGGAAACTGGTAGCCGACAACGGCGTTGTGGTTGAGTTCGGGGATGGTCTCATGAAAGGCCCAGGTTTTGCTGTTCTCGTTAATCTGGGTCTTCCAGCGGCGGGAGACTTCGGTAAGAATGCCAGCACCGTATATCACCGCTATTTTGCCATATAGCTTGGTGGCCAGTTGCTTGGCTTGATTTGAACTGGTGGGGACGATTTCTCTTAATGACCCCAGGAGCGCCTCAAGGTTCTGAATCATTGACTCGACTTCAGCCGCTTTGTCTTCGAGGAAGTCCAGCGTTTGGAGGAAAGCTATGAGAGGTATGAAGCTGTAGCCTAAAGCAGCCCGAGGCTGGGAAATGTGGTCTATGGTAAAAATTGGCACTTTGGCGTTTTCAGCCAGAGTCTTCAGCTTGCCGCCGGTGGTCATAACCAGCTTTTTGCAGTTTCTTTCCAGAGACCAACTGAAACCGGAGAGAGTTTCTTCGGTATTTCCTGAGTAGCTGGAGGCGATAATCAATGTCCTCTTGTCAATGAAGGCTGGCAGGTCATACTCGCAGTGAATGAAGATGATTGGTTTGCCTGCTGATGAAGCCAGGCCACGGATTAAATCCCCGCCTATAGCTGAGCCACCCATGCCCAGGATGACTATTTTATCGATTCTGGTATAGTCGAAGGGCAGCTCGAAGTCTTTGGCCTTGTGCCAGGCAGCACGGCATTGTTGGGGCAACCCGTGAAGCTGAGATAGCATATTGGACGGGTCAAGCCGTTGGTATATCTCCGGGTCATCTAAATTAATCATACTCAAACACCTAACAGTTTTCTGCCGCTGTCCAGCAATTTCTGTACTTGCTCAGGGCTGTGGCCTTCGGCATAGATACGAACCAGTGGCTCGGTGCCGGAGAAACGGAGAAGCAACCAGGAATCATCAGCTAAAAGGTAGCGGAAACCGTCTGTAGTGTCAAATTTTACTATCTCTGTACCAGCGATGGAGTTGATATGGCTCTGAGTAATCTTCCTGGAGAGAGTCTGGCGTTCATCTGGGGAAACAGGGGAATCAATGCGGTCGTAGTAATGGGGCCCAACTTTGCTAAATAAATAATCCAGTAGCTGTGACGGGGTCTTGCCTGTCTTTATTATGAAGTCGAGGAAGTAAAGACCGGCGAGGATACCATCACGCTCGGGGACATGCCCGCGGAAGCCGTAGCCGCCGCTCTCTTCGCCACCCATCAGGGCATCCTTCTCTATCATCAGCGGTGCCACATATTTGAAGCCTACCTTCGTCTCGTAGATGGGGACGTCGAAAAGCTTTCCCAGGAGGTCCAGCATATTGGTGTCGGTCAAGGTCTTGACTATCGCACCTCGCTCACCGCGGACTTCAAGGAAGTAGAGGGCAAGCAGGGCAAAGACCTGATGTTGGTTAAGGAATTCTCCGTTTTCATCAACGATACCGATTCGGTCGGCATCGCCATCGTTTGCCAGCCCCACGTCTGCCTTCTGTTCTTTAACCAGGCGTGAGAGCTTGGTCAGATTCCTGGCAATAGGCTCAGGTTGAATTTCGGGGAACAGGGGGTTACGCTCACTGTTAATCTCGGTGACCTCTATCTTCCCACCTTGAAGAAGCGTCTTGAAATAGCCGATGCCAGCTCCATACATAGAATCGGCGATAATCTTCAGGCGACTTTGGCGAAGCGGTTCAAGGTCGATAAGCCGTTCCAGTTGCCTGACATAAGCTGGGTACGGGTCGAAATAGGCTATTAGTCCGCTGTTCAGACCATCAGCCAGGGGGAGCCGCTTTATGTCCTTTGATGACAGTGCCTTGTTTGCCTGTTTTTCTATTTCTGCGACGAGTTCCGTTGGGGCACTCGCGCCGGCATCGTCCTTGTATTTGAAGCCGTTCCAGCGTCCGGGGTTATGGCTGGCAGTGATGATTATAGCGCCGGCCGATTTGGTGCTGGTGACGGCATAGCTTATTACCGGGGTCGGCGTAGCCTGTGAGCAGAGGTGTGTCTTAATCTTATTTCCAGCAACTACCTCGGCGGCGGCAGCGGCGAAATCTTCAGAAGCAAAACGGGTGTCGTAGCCGATAACCAGCCCGCGCTCAGTGAGCTTGGCTTGTTTCAAATAGTTGGCCACTCCCTGGGCGCAAGCTCGGACATTATCGAAGGTAAAGTCCTCAGCGATAACTGCCCGCCAGCCATCGGTGCCAAACTTAATCTTGGTGTTCAAATCTCACCTCCCTGCTTCAGTTCTAAGGATTTCGGCCTTATCTGTTTTCTCCCAGGGCAGGTCGAGGTCATCTCTGCCGAAGTGTCCATAAGTGGCGGTTTGTCTGTAAATCGGGCGGCGCAGGTCAAAATACCTGATAATGGCTTCGGGGCGCAGGTCAAAGTGCTTGTTGATGAGTTTGAGGATAGTCTCATCGGGAACTTTGCCTGTGCCGAATGTCTCGACTGATATGGATAGTGGGTGGGCAACGCCGATAACGTAGGAGACCTGAACCTCAAGGCGGTCGGCGAGCCCGGCAGCTACCATATTCTTGGCAATATACCGAGCCATGTAGCTGGCTGAGCGGTCAACCTTGGTGGGGTCTTTGCCGGAGAAGGCGCCACCACCATGGCGACAAGCACCACCATAGGTGTCAACCAGGATTTTACGACCGGTAAAACCGGTGTCAGATACCGGCCCGCCGATAACAAAGCGCCCGGCACCGTTGACATAGTATTTAGTCCTGTCATCCATAAGGTTGGGTGGAACGATAGTTTTTATTACCTGCTCTATTATGTCGTGTTCGATAGTGTCATGGTCGACATCCGGGTCGTGATGGGCGCCGATGATTACAGCGTCTACCCTTTTGGGTAGGCCGTGGTCATACTCTACGGTTACCTGAGACTTGCCATCGGGACGGAGGTAAGGCAGAGTCTTGTCCTTTCTCACCTGAGCCAGGCGGCGGCACAGCTTATGGGCTAAAGAGATAGGCAGCGGCATAAGTTCAGGTGTCTCAGTGCAGGCAAAGCCAAACATCATTCCCTGGTCACCAGCACCAGTCTTATCCAGAACTTCGTCCTCTGTCATGCCGGCTCTTGATTCCATCGATTGGCTAACCCCGGCATCGATATCGGCTGATTGCTGCTTTAGGGATACCAGCGTGCCGCAGCTCTGGTAGTCAAAACCGTATTCGGGGTTGGTGTAGCCAGCGTCTTTAACTACGTTGTGTACGATTTCGGGGACTTCTATGTAGCAGTCGGTGGTAATCTCGCCTAAAACGATTACCAGCCCCACTGTTACAGCAACCTCGCAGGCAACTCTACCGTAAGGGTCTTTCTTCAATATGGCATCAAGAACGGCATCCGAGACCTGGTCGCAGAGCTTATCGGGATGCCCCTCGGTGACCGACTCCGAGGCAAAAAAATATGAGCTTGTCTTTTTGAAACTGCTTGGCATCTTTTTCTCCTTCAGAAGATTTCCTTTTCCCCAAATTTAGCTCTATTTCCCTTATTAGATATGACCTTCAGGATTATCTTTTTTGGCGTCCCATATCTATAAGCGTCTGAATCTTAGTATCTAGCTTTTGAATTTTGCTATCAATATCTTTAGTGGTTTTATCCATCATCTGGATTTTAGTATTTTGCTGCTGCATTTTATTATTCAGTTCTTTTATGACTTTATCAATCAGCAACATTTTAGTAGTTAGCTCTTGCAATCTGCTATTCGAGTCTTTTATGACTTTATCAATTGCTACTGCTTCCGATGGCCAGGGGTAGAATAAAGCGAGGAATGCTATTCCGAATACACTGACATTATATGCAGGATTCTCCCAAAGGCTTTTGTAATAAGACAAAATCACAAATATAAAACCGATGCCTAAAATCAAGAATGCCACTACACTAAAAGGTCGTTTCATTCGTTGTAACCACTTCGATAGAAACCATAGACAGCCAGAAATGATCAAAATTGTTATGATTGCTGTCCATATTGGCGGCAACGCTAGCATTTTATGTAATATAAATAGTAATATTAATACTAACGACAGAATTACCAATACTAAGATTGAAATCCCAAGGTTAGTGAAGAAATTTTTTACATTTTTATCTTTCATTCATTAGCCTCCTGGCTATATCAAGAAGCAGATTTTTTATTACCTACCTATTTATTTTTATTGACTATGTTCCTGATTCCCAGCTTTCCAGGTAATTCCTTTGCTCCTGAGTCAGGGAATCGATGGTTATGTTCATGGCTTTGAGCTTCAGCCGCCCCACCTCATTGTCGATTTCCTCGGGTACGGGGTAAACCTCTGGCTGGAGTTTCCCTTTTGTCTTGACCAGATACTCCAGGCATAGCGCCTGATTGGCGAAGCTCATATCCATAACGCTGGCTGGATGCCCCTCAGCCGCCGCCAGGTTTATTAGCCTTCCTTCCCCCAGAAGATAGACTCGTCGTCCATCGGCAAAGGTATACTCGTCGACAAAGGGGCGTATCTGCCTTTTTGCCTTCGTTAGGCTGTCTAGAGCCGGGATATTTATCTCGACATTGAAGTGGCCGCTGTTAGCCATAATAGCCCCGTCCTTCATCTGGGAGAAGTGGGCTTTATCGATGACATTTATATCGCCAGTAGCGGTAATAAAGATGTCTCCTATTTTAGATGCTTCGAGTAGAGGCAGAACTTGATAGCCATCCATCGCTGCTTCAAGGGCTGGGATGGGCTGGACTTCAGTAACGATTACCAGGGCACCCAGGCCCTGAGCCCGCCGGGCTATGCCTCTGCTGCACCAGCCGTAGCCGCAAACAACCACGTTCTTCCCTGCCCATAAAACATTGGTAGCTCTGGTGATGCCGTCTATGGTGCTCTGCCCGGTGCCATAGCGGTTGTCGAAGAAGTGTTTGGTTTTGGCATCGTTAACCGCAATGATGGGATACTTCAGCTTTCCTTCCCTGGCCAGATTCCTTAATCTTACGATACCGGTTGTAGTTTCCTCGGTGCCGCCGATTATGTCATCGATAAGCTGAGTCTTTTCTCGATGAATAGTGCTAACCAGGTCGGCACCATCGTCTACGGTAAGGTGCGGTTTATGTTCCAGGGCAGCGGTTATATGCTGATAATAGGTTTCGTTATCTTCACCCTTAATGGCGAAGACAGGGACGCCATATTCGACAAGAGCCGCCGCCGCATCATCTTGAGTGCTCAGCGGGTTTGAGGCGCATAGAGCTAGCTCAGCGCCGCCCTCCTTCAGTGCCAGACCGAGGTTGGCTGTCTCCGTGGTGATATGGAGGCAGCCGGAAATGCGGACTCCCTTAAAAGGCTTCTCCTCGGTGAACCTCTTTTTGATTAGCTTGACTACCGGCATCTCCCGGCTTGCCCACTCGATGCGCAGCCTCCCCTCGTCGGCTAGCGTCTTGTCCTTGATGTGATAGTCCATTGTTTAATCCTTTCCTACTGTCATTCTGAGCGCAGCGAAGAATCTCATAAATCTCTTTTCAAGGAGTCCTCCGTCAATTGTTCGATTTAAAATGGTCCGTAATTGGCACATTATCGCTACTTATTTGGCGTAGACCTGCGATGAATTCTAACTGACCTTACTTTCCTTTCTCCCCCGGCTGGTTTTCTTTTATAACCTTTAACATGTACAATTTTCTTACCTTCCACAGTTTTTGCCATTACTTACCCCCGTTGATATGTCATTTCTGTATAAAAACTATCTTATTTGGGCGCAGTTGTTTCATATGATTGGCTATTCAGTATTACTTATGGCTTCTGTTAGTATCAATATCCCATTTCACTTGCTATTTTTTTTATAGTGTCTTTAATAACATCCTCTTTCACTGCAAAAATTTCTCTATCATCACGTACCCTGTACTTCTTAAGTTTTTCGTGTACCCGTGATTCTATCAAGACAGCGTCAGCTACACCTACCTGCAATTTGAAGGTAACATTATATTTCCCCAGCACGCCCGTGGGACGACTTAGGTCTTCGGCACGCGTTCCAGGATCAATACTATGTCCAATCTTATACCAGTCTTTTTTATGTGTTGGGTTTCTCATGACATAAATATAGCTAAAATTTTTGGGTCTTTTCTCTTTAATCCGTTGCCAAACAACTCCTCCAATGGCAGCCAAAGCCACTAGTGCTAATAGAACACCAATTATTGTACTCAGATTCTTCCCAAACCAGTTCGTGATGGCTGGAATTCCGTATGTCCAAAACAAATAACCAAGAAAGGATACAACTGCCAACACCAAAATAAATCTAATAAAACCTTTTCGAGCTTCTGAGCCTATAAGGGAAAATATTAATAGTAAAACTAATAATACGATAACACAAGAGATAATTATGATGGGAAGAATATTTGGGGGAATTTGTGGTGCTAATATTTGGTCAATTTTTTGAGGAGACTCAGACACCTTTGGAGAGGACTCAGATGCTGGTATCGCAGGCAGTCTAGTCACCGTCGTGCCATCATAGTTTGTCACCCAGATATTAGCACCATCAAAACAAATGCCTAAAG
>Ga0307378_10008120_pt1 | contig 14010 bp, 13 predicted proteins | sample UN1MG_FD_202238 | JGI IMG/M metagenome (GOLD analysis project Ga0307378, IMG submission 202238) | Soil microbial communities from Risofladan, Vaasa, Finland - UN-1 | ecosystem: Environmental > Terrestrial > Soil > Coastal area > Acid sulfate soil | place: Finland: Risofladan, Vaasa | collected... | reverse complement strand
TCGGGAGAGTGCCGGTCCGCTTTAGGCTATTATGCAAGTCAACTAAAGGCTTTACGGGAGGCAGACCTGATTCTGCGGGAGGTCACCTGCGCTTCCCCGGCTGCTTGCGAATGGAGATCGCGGCGAGATAGGGAAGGGCATCTTCACCCACGAGACCTGTCGTGATCCTGGTGACTTCTCGCGCAGTGAGCCAGTCGATTTGGCGTCTCAGCATAAACGCCGCCTGTCCGGCCTCAATCTGTCTCACAGCCCTGCCGACAGGGTTTTGGTCGCCACGTCGATACCACTCGAGCCAGGCGAGCTGCGACGGCAACTGGTTCGGGTTGAGAAACCCGACCGATATGAGGTCATAGGCAACTGTGTCTAATGGGTTGTCTCTCATCTCTAGGCACCCAACGGCTTTGTGATCGATGTCGCAGGCCGCAAACCTCCGCCCCGATTGGTCGGGAGTGCCGTTGAATGCGAAGGACAGCATGTCCGGCGGCGGCATCCGGTAAGAGGCCTGCCGCAGCTTAAGGAGCGCCCTGATGTCATCACGGCTAGCGATCTTCTCATCGGTCTGCCCTATTACAATAACGTGCTCATCCAGCCTGGTGTCAGGGCATTCGGCGATGTTGTCAAGCATCTCATCAATCGGGACGAAGTCAGGGTTCCGAAGGGATCCTACAGGGACAGACTTATCGCCTCTGACGAGTTCGGATTTCTCTTCAACAAAAACGAGCCGCACATCTCCCTCCGGCTGCTGAGAGACAGGACTTCCCCCTAGGCCCATGACCTTCGCGCCCGATCTACATTGCCAGGGGAAGTCCATCGCCAGACCGAGATTGCCGGCCGCAATGAGGGCCACCAGCATGAAGGTTAGAGCGCTAGAGGCCTGAAGCCGCCCTCTTCTCCAGAGACACAATAGTAGAACGAGTGCTAACGCGAGCCCTCCCAATACGAATGTGGGACTCGGGCCGTGCTGCTTCACGAACGCGTAGAACGTGCCGCCCGCGAGTGGGAGGAGTAGCCCTACTTGGAGCAAGGCCATTCTAGAGCGGGGCAACTCTTCGAAAGTCCTCAGGACCAAGACCAGCACAAGCGCAAATGCGAAGCTGGCGGGATAGATGTGTCTCATCTCCGGTTCCAGGACAAGAGCAGGAGCCAACAAGACAAGAACTAGCAGAGCCAGAATCCGCGTTCTGGGCTGAAACAGGCATGACAGAAAGAAAAGTGCGCCGAGCGCTCCTAGAAAACGGTATTCAAGTGGACACCAAAAGATCGTCAACAAGCCATGGGCTGTCCTGAGCAAGAAACTGGGCGTGATCTCCACAATAGGCATCTGGAAGGCCAGTGCCGACCTCAGCGCCACGTAACCAGCAACGAGCAGAACTGAGATCGCCACCGCAATCAGACCTCTTTTTTTGGCCCCTTCCACAGGCCTCTCGAAGGGGAGAAACCAGATAAGTCCCACAACGAGAGGCATGACCAGCGCAAACTCCTTGCTGGCGATCGCCAGGAGCATAAACGGAGATAGGGCAAGCAGCGCGCCAATGCCGCCTTGACGCACGTACCTGACCGAGAACAGAACTGCTGACAGAAGAAATGCCGTGCAGATGGCAGCATTGTTGGCCGCGAGCCAGGCCACCGACTCGAAGTTGAACCAGAATACCGCAAACAGAAGCGAGGCGCATTGGGACCACACGCGGTCGAGGCCTAGCACTCTTCGCGCAAAGACGAAAACGAGCACGGTGTTGATCAAGTGAACGAGGATGGCCACGGCGTGGTAGTAGACGATTCGTTCCCCAAACAGAGCGAATTTGAGAGCCCAGACATAAGCACCCAGAGGACGAAAATGCGCGTATTCCTCTGGGTTCAGCCCCGGTCTTTCCCCTTTGAAGAAATAATTGATTAGCGTGACGCCGAGCTCCCTGCGCCCGTAGAAGCCGAAGTCGTCAGCGAAGAGGTCGAACTTAAGAGACGGCAAATAAAGGACGGCGAGCAATCCAAGTATCAAGAACCACAACCAGACGTGGCGAAACCTGAGCGCCTTTGTTTTGCCCAAATCCCCAAGACCTCCCTATTTGATCAACTGACCCACCGGCACCACTTGCGGAGCGCACTAGCGAGCAATGATAGCAACTGCCGATTCCGAGTCAAGATCGCCCGGTCGAGGAGTTTTCGTAATCGGTCGATGTGGGCGCTTTGATGCTCGCAGTCAGGGCTTGGATTAGGGGTCATTGGCTACAAAACCTCGACAATCTGAGAATCGGCGTCGATGCAATTCGACGGCCATGCCTGAATGCCCCAACGGGGCATAATTTGAGTAGCCGCAGGTGCAACCTGCGGATGGCGAGGGGGGCTAGGAGCAGTGTAGTCGGCTAGATACCCCGCGTTTCACACGGGGCTACTCACGTGGCCCCCTTTCAGGGGACTCAAGCAATAGCCATCAGAACTTCACATACGCAGCTTAGTCCGGGCCAGGTCAACAGAGTCGTCGTTCGGGAGAGTGCCGGTCCGCTTTAGGCTATTATGCAAGTCAACTAAAGGCTTTACGGGAGGCAGACCTGATTCTGCGGGAGGTCACCTGCGCTTCCCCGGCTGCTTGCGAATGGAGATCGCGGCCAGATAGGGAAGGGCATCTTCACCCACGAGACCTGTCGTGATCCTGGTGACTTCTCGCGCAGTGAGCCAGTCGATTTGGCGTCTCAGCATAAACGCCGCCTGTCCGGCCTCAATCTCTCTCACAGCCCTGCCGACAGGGCGTTGGCTGCCACGTTGATACCACTCGAGCCAGGCGAGCTGCGCCGGCAACTGGTTCGGGTTGAGAAACCCGACCGATATGAGGTCATAGGCAATTGTGTCCACCGGGTTGTCTCTCATCTCTAGGCAGCCAACAGCTTTGTGATCGACGTCGCAGGCCGCAAACCTCGCTCCCGATTGGTCGAGAGTGCCGTTGAATGCGAAGGACAGCATGTCCGGCGGCGGCATCCGGTAAGAGGCCTGCCGCAGCTTAAGAAGCGCCCTGATGTCATCACGGCTAGATATCTTCTCATCGGTCTGGCCTATGACAATAACGTGCTCATCCAGCCTGGTGTCAGGGCATTCGGCGATGTTGTCAAGCATCTCATCAATCGGAGCGAAGCGAAGCTCTCGGCCGGACAGGAGCACAGCAAAAGCCCGAACATGGTCAATAAAGATTGGCTCGCCATCCTTGACGAGTTCGAGCTTGGTTGCAACTATGGTGAGCGGCTCGGTTCCCTCGGGCAACTGATCGATGATTGTGCTGGCCAGACTCCTGGCCTTGCCTCCCAATCTGAACGGCCAGGGGAAGTCCATCGCCAGACCGAGATTGCCGGCTGCGATGAGGGCCACCAGCATAAAGACTGCAACGCTCGAGCCCCCGAGGCGCCCTCTTCTCCAGCCATATAATAGTAGAACGAGTGCTAGCACAAGTCCCCCCAGCACGAACGGAACGCTCTGGCCGCCCTGCATCACGAACGCGTAGAACGTGCCGCACGCCAGTGCGACGAGTAGGCCGATCTGAAGCAAAGTAATGCTGGAGCGGGGCCTCTCCTCGAAAGTCTTTAGGACCAAGACCAGCACAAGCGCGAATGCCACGCTGGCGGGATAGTCATGTCTATTCGCTGATCCCTGGAGAAAGGCTGGACTCAGCAAGACCAAGACTAGCAGAGCCAGAATCCGTGTTCTGGCCTGAAGCACGCATAATAGAACGAAGATCGCGCCAAGCGCCCCGAAGAAACGGTATTCAACTGGACACCAAAGGATTGTCAACAAGCCATGGACTGTCCTCAGCAAGAAACTAGGCGTGGTCTGCGGGATGTTAGTCTTAAAGGCCAGCGCAGACCTCAGCACCACGTAGCCAGCAACCAGGGCAACTGAGATCGCCACTGCAATCAGAATCCTTCTTTTCGCCCCTTCCACAGGTCTCTCGAAGGGGAGGAACCAGATAAGCCCTACAACGAGAGGCATGACCAGCGCAAACTCCTTGCTGGCGATCGCCAGTACCATAGACAGAGACAGGGCAAGCAGCGCGCCAACGCCGCCTTGACGCACGTACCTGACCGAGAACAGAATGGCTGACAGGAGAAATGCGGTGCAGATGGTAGCATTGTTGGCCGAGAGCCAGGCCACCGCCTCGAAGTTGAACCAGAAGACCGCAAACAGAAGCGAGGCGCACTGGGACCATACACGGTCGAGGCCTAGCACTCTCCGCGCAAAGACGAAAACGAGGACAGTGTTGATCAAGTGAATGAGGACGGCCACGGCGTGGTAATAGTCGATTCGTGTCCCAAACAGTGCGAATTTAAGAGCCCAAACATAATCGGCAAACGGGCGAAAGAACCTGGAGACCTTTGGCTCCAGCCCCGGTCTTTCCCCTCTGAAGAAAGAATTGATTAGCGTGTCGCCGAGCTCCTTGTCTCCGTACCCGTAGAAGACGAAGTCGTCACCGAAAAAGTCGAACTTAAGAGACGGCAAATAAAGGACGGCGAGCAATCCAAGTATCAAGAACCACAACCAGACGTGGCGAAACCTGAGCGCCTTTGTTTTGCCCAAATCGCCAAGACCTCCTTATTTGATCAAGTGACCCACCGGCGCCACTTGCGGAGCGCACTAGCGAGCAATGATAGTAACTGCCGATTCCGAGTCAAGGGCAGAGCTGGGGAGGAGTTTTCGTAATCGTGCCCGGGCCTGCTCAACTGACGGCGTTCTTCCGGCATCCCCGCAAGGGGATGAACGTGAGTAGCGGTAGGTGCAACCTACGGGTCAGGGTTAGAGGAGGAAAGGAAAACAGCCCTGAAAGGGCTGAACATAACCCTGTGGACGGGCTGTTCGACCCATTCGGGCTCGCGAGCATACCGACGTGAACGGATTCCGTAGGTCCCACCTACGGCTACTATTGTGGCCCCCCTTCGGGGAACCGAAACACACCATCACGTCAATCCTAATTCCACTTTTGCTCTTGACCAAAACCAAGAACCACAGCCAACAACACAACACTCCTTAATCAAAAAATACGAAAAGTCCTGCAGAGCTGGGCCGAAGGATCAGATTGAGCCAAGCCACTGCACTCCAAAGCACCCGCTGGGTGCAACTCACAAACCGACCAGAACCACCACGATCGCCCATTAGAATGGCTGAATAGCCTGCATACGGAACGTCCATGACTTCCAATCTTATTTCGATTGGCCGCCTCGGTCTTGACAGCGATTGACGGGGAGTGATATAGAGGTCATTTGGTTAGATTGGTCACGTCTGATGTGTTCTTGCCAACGTATCGAGGGAAAGGGTTGAATTTCTTATTAGGGATTGTCGGAACCTGTCGGGGACCAGTCCGGACTTTCTTACTTGCTCTCGTTCTCGCTAGCATGGCCGGGGGGTTGGGCTTTGCGACCCCGTCGTCCGATCTGGCGCCAGGGCCTCCTGTGAATCCCCAGGTCCGGGACAGGCCCAACGATGCTGGCTCGGCCATCGAGATTACTTGGGATGCGTCCTTCGATGACACAGACGGCCGGGGAATCGTCAGCTCCTATTCCATTTTTTGCTCTACCGAGGCTATGAGTGGTTTCGTGTGCATCGGCACGGTCGGTTCAGGCCGAAAGAGCTACAAATACGTTGACTACAAGGTTGAGGACGGCCGGCGGTACTTCTATAAGCTCGTCGCGCAGACCGGCAACGGGGCCTTCTCAGGCGCAGACGTGTTGGGCCCCGTTATGTCGTCTGCGCAGTGGTTTTACTCGAACCGCCTGACCATGTTGGTTGCGCTGATCATTGTCTCGGCCTCGGTCCTGGTCTTCATATCGAGGGCTCGTTCGGGCAAGGAGCTCTATATTAGGCCGATAGCCGGGCTTCAGGCGGTTGACGAGGCGGTAGGCCGTGCGACCGAGATGGGCCGGCCAGTCCTATACATACCCGGCATCATGGACATGGACGACGTCCAGACGATAGCCGGTGTGGCGATTCTTGGTCGGGTGGCCAGAAAGACAGCGGAATACGAGACCCCGCTTTCCGTCCCAGTGTCGCGCTCTGTGGTGATGTCAGCCGCACAGGAGACCGTAAAGGAGGCCTACTGGGACATGGGCAAACTAGAGGCCTACCATCCCGACATGGTCCGTTACATAACAGATGACCAGTTCGGCTTTGCAGCAGGCGTCGATGGCATCATGCTTCGCGAGAAGCCGGCCACCATCTTCTTTCTGGGCGCGTTCTACGCGGAGTCCTTGATACTTGCCGAGACAGGCCACTCCATTGGCGCGATACAGATAGCCGGGACGGCGATGACTTCGCAGCTGCCCTTCTTCGTAACGGCGTGTGATTACACCCTAATCGGTGAGGAGCTGTTTGCGGCCGGGGCCTATTTGACGGAGGACCCGCGGCTTATGGGCAGCCTGAAGGGCCAGGACGTCGTCAAGGGGCTTGCCATAGCGTTCATCATTGTGGGCTCGATTCTCGAGTTGTCGGGCATTCACTGGCTGACAAAACTTCTGGTAGTCAACTGAGAGAGGCCGGTTCATGAGGCGAGAGATACCACTGATCATCACGTTCATTTGCGGCGCTACGATGGTGGTTCAGTTCTTCATTCCGCATGACCCGTTCGACGGTATGAAGGCCTATTTCCAGAATTCATATATGGTCATAGCTGGGTTTGCGATGATTCTGGGCATCTGCAACCTAACGATGCTGCACCTCAAGAAAGTCCGGGACAAGAGGCCCAAATGGGGTTACAGCATCGTGCTCATGGCCGGTCTGGTCGGCATTGCGGTCCCTGGGTTTTTCTTTGGAGGGATCGAGGAGAAGACTCTGTTTGATTTCATTTTCCAGAACGCCCTTGTCCCTATGCAATCGACGATGTTCGCTTTATTGGCGTTTTTCGTCGCCTCGGCCTCGTATCGCGCGTTTCGTGCGAGAACAGTTGATGCCGCCCTTCTTCTTGTGGCCGGTTTTCTTGTGATGCTCGGTCGGGTGCCGCTCGGGGATAGCCTGACTTGGTTCATGCCTGAGGGTTTCAGGATGTCGGACCTCGCCAACTGGATCATGGCGGTTCCGAATACGGCTGGCCAGCGGGCGATCATGATGGGTGCGGCCTTGGGCATTGTCGCTACTTCTTTGAGGGTGATTCTGGGAATAGAAAGGAGCTATCTCGGCGGTGGATAGTGTGCCAACGAAGCCCCGGCGCTCTCTGGTCGATAGGCTCAAAGATATCGATCGCCGGGTGATCTTCGTCTTCATAGCGGTTGCGGTGATCATCCCTATGGTCTGGCCGATTGGACTGTCTTTGAAGGCCAGCCCGCCTTCGAGGGCGCTGTTCCGCGAGGTTGAAAGCCTGCCGCGAGGCTCGGTTGTGCTGATGGCGTTCGATTACGACCCGGCGACAGAGATCGAGCTCGGCCCGATGTGCCTGGCTTTTCTTAAGCAGTGTTTCCGCAAAGGTCTGAAAGTAGTTGGACTTGCGCTTTGGCCGCAAGGAGCCCAGCTTGCGCGGGCCTCGTTCTCGGAGGCCGCCAAGGGGTACAACGTGAGATATGGCGTGGATTACGTGAATCTCGGGTTCAAGGCCGGTGGGATCGTCGTGATCGACTCTCTGGGCAAGGACTTTAGGGAGAGCTTCCCCGTCGATGTAGATGGCAGGCCTCTTTCCGATCTGCCGCTGATGAAGAAGGTCAAAAACTTCGCCGACATCGATTTCGTTATGGCCCTTTCTGCCGGGGACCCCGGGCTCCCGTTCTGGATAATGATTGCTCAGGGCCGCTTTGGGAGAAAAGTTGGTGGGGGCTGCACCGCTGTCTCAGCGCCCATGCTCTATCCGTATTTCCCGAACCAGCTTGTTGGCCTGTTGGGAGGCATGAAGGGCGCAGCCGAATACGAGCTCTTAGTTGGGGAGAAGGGCCCTGCAACTAGAGGTATGGATGCGCAGTCGATTGCGCACGCCGCGATCGTGTTCTTTATTATTATTGGTAACGTGTTCTTCTTTATCAGCAAGCGCAAACAGAAGCTTATGGGGGCCAGAGCTTGACCCTCGAGACGTTTGACACGACGTTCGGCCTTTGGATAGGCGCTCTGCTTACGCTGTGCATTTTCAGCTTTTTATACAAGGACAACCCCTTCTACAGGTTCGCTGAGCACCTCTTCGTGGGTGTCTCGGCCGGCTATTGGCTCGTCTATAATTATTGGAATATCGTCAAGCCGAACCTGATCGATCCGCTGGCGGCAAGGCGGTGGCAATACCTGCTTCCGTTGGCGCTCGGCATATTCATGCTCACCAGGCTGTGTCCGAAGATCGGGTGGCTCTCTAGATGGCCGATTGCGTTCATGATCGGCTCCGGGTCCGGCCTGATGGTCATCACCTATTTACAGTCGAACTTCCTGGAGCAGATAAAATCAACACTGGTTCCGCTTGACCCGAGTGGACAGCCCTGGTATGTTCTCGCCAACAATCTGATCCTTCTAGTAGGTGTTGTATCTGGACTTGTTTATTTCTTCTTCTCAAAGGCTCATACGGGTGTTACTGGTGGCGTTGCTCGGATCGGTATCGTGTTTCTCATGGTGTCCTTTGGCGCCTCGTTTGGATACACGGTCATGGCGCGTATTTCTCTGCTGATCGGAAGGTTGTATTTCTTGCTACATAAGTGCGCAGGTTTCATATAAGGTGCGGATGTTGACAAGGGCTTCGGTGTCATTTGCCGGCAGGCGATTGCTGCACCTCTCGATGTGTGTGCTGGCCGGGTCACTGGTCTTATGTTGCCAAGCGCTCTGTCAGTCGCCCCCGTCGGACACACCTCCCTTCCCAGCTACGAATCTTGTCGCCAAGGACACGCCGGATGATGACGGTGGTTCGATCACCCTCTCCTGGACACTTTCGGCCGACGATAGCGGTGGCAAAAACGACGTCATAGGATACGAGGTCCGGCGCTCAAAGGACCCCAATGGCCCGTTTGAGACGGTGAAGTCGGTGTCAAAAGGCACTTCCGGGGTCACGGACGAAAGCAAAGTCGAGAACGACGCAGGTTATTACTATCAGGTTGTAACGAAGGACGTTGGGAGCGAGACTCCCTCCACTGTCTTTGGGCCGATTCAGGCGGGAGTTCAGTGGTTCAACCTCGGGCGATTGAACACTCTGATCGTCACGCTCATTTATATAACACTGCTGCTCTATTTCATCGTTCAGGCCAAGAAAGGCGCGAAGCTCTTCATTCGTAGGATTGCCGGCCTCGATGCACTCGAGGAGGCGGTTGGCCGAGCGACGGAGATGGGCAAGCCTATTCTCTACGTGCCGGGCATTAGCACCATCAGTGACGTCGCGACGATAGCGTCGCTCAACATCCTGTCGGGAGTGGCCAGGACTGTCGCGGAATACGACACGAGAATAATCGTGCCGAACTACGACCCGATTGTTATGACTGTGGCTCAGGAGGTTGTTAGGGAGGGATTCCTGGCGGCAGGTAAGCCGGAAGCCTACAACGAGCAGGACGTGTTCTACGTCACCTCGAGCCAGTTTCCCTTTGTCGCTGCGGTTGACGGGATCATGGTCCGTGAGAGGCCCGCAACGAATCTCTTTATTGGGATGTTCTTTGCCGAGTCGCTAATTCTTGCCGAGACAGGCGCATCGACCGGAGCGATCCAGATAGCCGGCACCGACGCAGTCGCGCAGCTCCCGTTCTTCATAGCCGCGTGCGATTACACCCTCATCGGCGAGGAGCTCTACGCGGCGAGCGCATATCTCAGCCGAGCTCCACTTCTTCTGGGCAGTTTGAAGGGTCAGGACTGGATGAAGATGTTTCTCATCGGCTGTATATTGATAGGCCTAATTACCTTGAATGCCGGATATGATGGGTTCAAGAGTTTGTTTGATATTCCTTTAACGATCTTTAGATAAGGTGCCCAGCTCGTTATGGTGTCAGTCGGGATGAATACCACGAGAGTCAACAGATGAGAAGGCAGGTCCCGCTCTTAATCTGCTTTGTCGCCGGAATCGTGATGCTGGCTCAGAGCTTTATTCCGCCGCTGACCTGGTTCTATACTAATGCCCTTGCCTGGGCGAGAATCATTGCGTGCATTGCGCTGTTTATTGGGCTGATAAGCCTTGTTCGGCTGCACACAACGAAGATCAAGCGAAAGTCCGCCAATTGGCAATTCAGCATGATAACCCTGTGTGCTTTGGGCTACATGATGCTTGCGGGCCTTCTGACTCGCTACGGTTTTTTCATCTGGCTGCACGGCAAATGTGTCTCAGGTTCGACAGGCGACGGGTTTGTTACCGTGCTCGAGAACGCTTTCAACTTCCAGGACATCTTCCTGAACGTTCAGATACCGATTCAGGCCACCATGTTCTCGCTGCTCGCATTCTACATCGCCTCGGCAGCGTTTCGCGCGTTCAGGGCCAGAACCCTTGAGGCGACGCTTCTTCTGATTGCGGCCACAATCGTGATGCTGGGCCGGGTGCCCATAGGCCAGATGATTCCGGGGATATCGGAGATCACGACGTGGATTCTCGACGTGCCGAACACGGCCGCAAAGCGCGGGATCATGATCGGTGTTGGCTTGGGCATGACCTCAACGGCCCTGAAGATCATGCTGGGGATTGAGCGCACTTATTTGGGCATGAAAGACTGAGAGAAGGTTGATTTCATGAGCTTCTGGCGTTTCTTACTCAGGATGGATAGACGAATAGTCTTCATTCTGGTTGCGCTGGCTGTGATCGCGCCGCTAATAGCGCCGCTCAATCTTCCGATCAGCGTTAGTAAGCCAGTAAGGAATCTTCATCGGGCAGTAGACCAGGTCCCGGCCGGGGGCCGACCGATTCTCGTCTCTGTTGATTATGATCCATCCACCGTGCCTGAGCTTCGACCTATGACACTTGCGGTTCTGAGGCATTGCTTGAAAAGAGGCGTGCCGGTGATCGTGTTGAATCTTTACCCAACGGGATCAGGCCTCGCCAGAGACGCAGTCGAGACCGTTGGGAAGGAGTTCCCTGGCTCGTCATACGGCAAGGATTACGTGTACATGGGCTATAAGCCGGGAGTAACTTTGGTGATGATGGGAATCGGAGAGGACTTTCACGACACCTTTCCAACAGACGGCTATGGGAGGCAGAGCTCTGACCTGGAAATGCTCAATGGTGTCAAGAACTATGATGACATCGCTTTGATGATCGATTTCACTGGCAGCGCCGCTTATGAGGCCTGGATCATGTTTGCGCACCAGAAATACGGATGTGATGTAGGCGCTGGAGTCACCGCGGTCATGGCAAGCGACGCCTATCCGTATCTGAATTCGGGGCAGTTAGTGGGGCTGCTGGGTGGCCTCAGTGGGGCAGCTGAATACGAGCAGCTCATCGATTGGCCCGGGAATGCTACCATTGGCATGGACGCCCAATCGGTCGTTCATATCCTGATCATCATCCTGATCGCTCTCGGTAATATAGCCTATTTCGCAACGAGGCGCCAAGGACAAACCGCTCAGGCCGCCGGTCGAGAACGGGCGGGGGGTTCGTAGTATGACTGGCATGGAACTCTTCTGGGCCTGGGTTGCGGCATATCTTACGCTCAGCATCTACTCGTTCCTATATAAGGACAACGTTTTCTATAAGATCGCTGAACACCTCGTCGTCGGCGTATCTGTCGGCTATATCTTCACAATCAACTGGTTTCAGGGCTTACATCCCTACCTCTTCGAGCCCCTCAGCAAATCTGGTGAAGAACCGATCAACCTCCTTCGGCTGATCCCCTTTGCCCTGGGTCTTCTGTTTCTTCTCAGGATCAGCCGGAAATACAACTGGCTGAGTCGATTCACGATCGCACTTGTAATGGGAATAGGCTGTGGCACCGCAATTCCTTACACTATTGAGGCCAGGCTCATTGAGCAGACCAAGGCCTCAATGATAAACCTCTTTGACCAGCCGAGCCTTTGGGCTGGCGTCTGTAGCTTCATTATTCTCGCGGGAACGATCGCGACGCTCGTTTTCTTTTTCTTCTCAAAGGAGCATAAGGGCGTTCTCGGTGGGACCGCAAGAGTCGGCGTCGTTTTCATTATGGTCGGCTTCGGCGCCTCGTTTGGCTACACAGTCATGGCCCGTGTCTCGCTTCTGATTGGCCGGCTCAACTTCCTCATCAACGACTGGGGCAAAGGCACCTACCACTTCATTTTCGGGTAGAACGCTTCTGAGCTGACGCTTAGGGTGTGGCAGTTTTGCCATCAGGCTATCACTACAAGGTGCTTTGGATGAGTGATTCAGGGCTGCATATTGGCCAATGCGCCTGCTTCGGTTCATCGGTTTTGATTGACATGGCAGCAGGAGTTGGGCATATTTTATGTGGTTGGTTTGAGGCAATTGGGAACCCTGAGCGCTAATTAGGTAGTCTGGAGGAGTTGATGGCGGAGATAGTGTGCCCTAATTGCAGGGTTAAGGTTCCGTTGAAGGAGTCTGGTGAGGGTCCTCCCCAAGAAATCGTCGAGTGTCCCGGCTGCGGGATGCTGATCGATCTCAGGGAGTTGGTGCGGCATCAGGACGAGCAGGATGTGGCGGCGGAGTGGCATGATATCAAGCAGAGGCGTAGGAAGGAACTCAACACCATTCTAGTCATCGCCCTCCTAGCGGCAGTTATCGCCGGCATCATTATTTATGTGTATTGCATTCTAAATCCATAGCCCAAGACCGGTCTTTCTGTTGGGGGCGCTCCTTTCGTCCGTTGTCATTTCTTTGTCGAGGAAGTCGTTTGCTGAGGAGTAAGGGAGTTTGAGACCGCTATTCGATTTCGTCAGCAGCATAGTAACGGTTGTATTCGGCACCATTCCGCTTCGGGATGTGATCTGTCTCATTTTTATTCTTGTAACGGTTGCGTTTGTGGTCAAAGCTCTTCGGACCAAGGGGCTTGCCAGAGACACCCGGCGGTGGTGGTGGCATTTTCTTGTTGTTACGTCGCTTTTTTTCGGGAGCGAGTTGTTCCGGACGGGCAGGCGCTTTCTCCGGCCGGAGAGCGCAGTTGCGGACGTGTTCTATCTTCTGAACTACCTGACGATGGCGCTCGGGTGCATAATGCTTCTTGTTCTCATTTTCTGGTCGTACAGACGGCTAAACATATTTCAGTGATGTAGCTCTTAAGAAATGGAAGTCCCACTTTTCATAAAGGTTGCTCAGTTTGCGAGTGCGCTGAGCATATTCTCTGCGATAATCGTCTGCCTCGTCAATTTCGTGATGACGGGGAGGTCTGGGCGCGTTTGGCTGTTGCTGACGGGCGCCCTGGCGGCGGAGTTCTTGGTCGTTTTCAGGGACATCGTGGACATCTGGGTTGGGTTTGGTCCCTTTGCCGCCGTCTTTGCCAGATTTGATTACATAAGCTTGGCCTTCACGTTCTTGTTCGCGGTTGCTGCGCACCAGTTCATTTCCTACAAGCAAGACGAGCTTCTGAGGGCGTTCGGGGCTTCTCAGACGGCCAAGCGGATTTTAGAGTCGTCGCTTGGGGCAATGGGCGACAGGTTTGATGTTATTGGGCCCGATTTTCGCGTCATCTATTCCAACATTGCCTCGAGCGATCTGTCTCATCCCAAAGACGATCCTGGCGCGAAGAGCGCCGAAGGTCCGAGCGTCAGCGCACAGCTTGCCCTTGCCACCTTTAAGAGCGGGCTGCTCTCTCGAGGCGAGGAAGTTTCTGAGGACGGGGACGGGGCAAAGCGAGTTCTAGATATCGTCGTGTCCCCGGTTATTTCAGGAGACGGCCAAGTATTGGCCTGTGTTCGAGTGGCGCGCGACATAACCGAGATAAAGCAAATGCAGAGGGCCATAAAGGACGTCAATGTGAAGCTAGAGGAGAACGTTCGCGAAAGGACGGTTCAGCTCGAGAATGCGCTTGAGCAGCTAGGTCGCACGCATGAACATCTCTTGCAGTCAGAGAAGCTGGCTGCGCTGGGCAAGATAGCGGCTGGTCTGACGCACAACATCGCCAATCCGCTCTCGGTGCTTGGGCCGAAGCTCAAGCTTTTTGGGGACTATTTCTGGCATGTAGATAATATTTT
>Ga0307378_10008119_pt1 | contig 14010 bp, 8 predicted proteins | sample UN1MG_FD_202238 | JGI IMG/M metagenome (GOLD analysis project Ga0307378, IMG submission 202238) | Soil microbial communities from Risofladan, Vaasa, Finland - UN-1 | ecosystem: Environmental > Terrestrial > Soil > Coastal area > Acid sulfate soil | place: Finland: Risofladan, Vaasa | collected... | reverse complement strand
CTTAACGCGGAACCGGGATTGAAAACCATGATTGACCTGCCTCCGGTAGCGTTTTCGCTGGGCTGATGGCATCCACATGCCTGAAACCACTACATAACTCACGCTGATCTCCGGACCTGGACCTACCTGTCTGCAGGGCGGAGTTTCACCTCTCTTCGAACTCCAGAATACCGAAGTGCTCGGGGCAGTGAAAGTTCAGCTCCTCCCCGATCGGCGACCACGAAGCCCAGTGGGGGTGAGAGGTCTGGTCCCCGCACTTGTAGAAGTTTCCCCGCCAGCGCCCGCCCGCCGGATGATCCGAAGGATCCACCGTTTCCCCGAGATAGGCCTCGAAAATAGACAGGGGGATGCTGTACTCCAGGCGCCACTCGACGGGCCCTTGGATCTCCGGGTCCACCCTTGCCGGCAGAGAATGGTAGATCCGCATCCCCGCAACCTTTTCGGCCGCTACGGGGGTGAACCTGGCGAAGCCCTCTTCGGTACGGCGGGGGTCTTCAATATAGTACAGGAGCAGGGTCCCGCCGCAGTTCATCTCAAAGTTGAAATATCCCCCGTCCTCCCGCGGACTGAAGAATGCTTCAACGCAGCTGTCGGCACACACCTGTCCCTGAAAACTGTCGGCAACGGCCCGGATGAAGCGATCGTTGACACGGAAAAACACGTACAGATGGGCGGCATCGTAGAGGATCTTGGCTTCGGTTTTCGGCCTGTGCTCCGAACCGGCCGGATGAAAGTGTTCCACCCGGAGCGGCTCCGCAGCAGCCCAGGCTCCCCCGGACCAGTTTCCGGTGAAGGACGGCGACTCCTCGGTACGGCGGACTCTGTAGACCATATCACCGCTATTCATGATTCAAGGTTCTCCCATCGGTTTCTGTGTACCCGTTTGGGTTGGAAACGCTCCTCCGGTCCTTTGTCCTCCGGTTCTTTATCCTCCGCTGCGTAGCCCAGGGCTACCAGGGCGATCGGGGTGATGTACTGAGGGATATCGAGAAGCCTGCGTATCTCTTCGACGCGCCTTTCCCGCGGGTGGATACCCAGCCAAACGGCACCCAGCCCAAGGTCGTGGGCGGATAGAAGCAGGTTCTGGGTAGCTGCGGAGCAGTTCGAGTTGATGTATTCGATGCTCTCCTCGATCCGGGTATCCCCACACACCAAGATCGCCGCCGGAGCCTGAAGAAGCATCTTGGCATAGGGATGAAACTCAGGGATGGCGCAAAGAAGCTCCCGCTCGGTGATTACGATGAAGTGCCAGGGTTGGGAGTTGCGGGCCGACGGAGCTTGCATGGCCGCCCGCAGGAGGGTTTCAATCTTCTTCTCCTCCACCGCCTTACCCTTGAAACGGCGGATACTGCGGCGGGTCATGATGGCTTTGATCGCTTCCATACCTACTCCTTTCAGGTCTGTCCTTACAGTAGCATGAACCATCAGCTGAGGCTACACGAACAGGAGGGGATCAACGAGGGGGAACCGTCTCACCTTCCTTCGCTCCGGCGCTGAGCCCATACACATTCTTGTAGAAATTCGGCTCCCCTGCCTGGAGCAGGGTTTTGATGATCTTGAGCCGCACGATCAGGCTTCCCCCCGCTTCCCGGTAGGAGCGATAGCGGTGCCCGTCGTTTTGCCAGTACCGCAGCGGCGTCTCTCCGGCGAAGGTGGGTTGGATCGTCTGCAACCACTCGAGAGAGGGACCGCCGAGGCTGATCTTCGGATCCGCCGGAGCGAATCGAACCCATGAGTCATGCACTCCCCGTTCTTCCGCTGCGGCCCAATCGGTGCACTGGAGGTAGCGGATCAGACCCCGATCGAAATCAACGGACTGGATCACGGCGGAGTGGCGAAACCAGATCCCCCGCCCCGGAACCCCGCCTCGGAAAAGGATCACATCCCCCGGCCGGAGATTATCGATTCGATCATCCACGACTTCGGAGAAGCGGACCTCAGGATCGAAGAACCACAATCCGATGATTCCGGGAAGTTGGTCCACCTCTGTCCCAAGATCAGCAGCCGCCTTTCGGTCCAGATCCAGCCCGAAGGCCGCGGCGATCGCCTTTTGCACATTGTAGATAAACCCGGAGCAGTCCAAGCCCACAGCGCCGATGCAGTAGAGGAAGTTATAAACATCCGTTGAGGATATCCGCGAGCCGGTCTTGAGCACGTACACTTTGGTGCGGGTGCCGGGATACGGCCCCTCCCGCAGCAGATCGTTCAATGTCGGGTCGAAGTACACAGAGACCCGCCGCTGCTCCAGATCGAAGATGACGGTCTTGGCTCCCGGCCGTTGGAGTCTTGAGATATGGTCAGCGAAGGCCTCAGAAGCCAGCAATCTGTCGATCTCTGTCCAGATCCTCTCAGGATCCCCCTTGCCGCCAAGAAAGATCCGCTGGTGGAATCCGGCGCCCCCCCGACGCTCTCCCGATTGGCCGAAGGGGATCCGTACAACCAGGTCCACCCCCGCCACCGTGCGAGTTCCGATGCAGCTGCGATAGGCCTTGTCAAGGATCTGTTCCAGCTCGAGCTCCACCTGCGTCTTCAGGCGGCAATCAGACAGGGGCGGCTCGTCGGCGTAGAGGGGGGAAAGTCCGGCCTGGGCCGAAAGCAGCATCGCCGCCGCCAATACCCTGACAATCGGAGACCGGCGGGTAATCATCTCTCTCTGTTCCTCAAAAAGGTTATTTCTTTCTCTTTAAAAACCGAAGGGCGGACCAATCGAGAAGGGACCCCAGTCTGGCCCGTCTGGGTTGCTGGGCTGCCTGATCTGTTACTCCCTGATGTGCTTCCAAACTGGACTTCAAGAACTCCAACATCGATGTTTCCCCTAGGGACCCTACCGCCGCACCGGTTACCGATTCGAACAGTGACAGGGCTTCCTCGCTCTGCCAGGCTGCCTCCTTTGGATTCCCGAAGAGACTTCGGAATAACTCCTGCAGACCGATCTTGTCGAGGGAACGAGCCGGTACGAGTAATTCATTCTCTTCTCCGGCAAACAGCAACAATCCCTCCTGGTGAAACAGGTCGGTGAAATAGGAGATATCCGCCAGAGAGGCACTGAAGCGCCGGGCGATCTGGGTGGTGCTCGGCGGTGTTTCTCCCCGATAGAAACGGCCGACAATCTGCAGGTAAATCTCCAGGCCGAAGAGAAAGCGCTCCGCCGGACTGATCTGCTCCAGGCGCTTGCCCGGCCATCCGAGTTGACGATGCTGGTGGACAAAGGCGACTTCGAGGGAGAGCAGAACGATGATCCAGGCCACGTACAGCCAGATCAGAAAGATGGGGATCACCGCGAGCGATCCGTACACAATAGACAGTCGGATCACGTAGGTGATCCAGAAGAAGAAGATTCTCCGAGCCGCCTCCCATAATACCGCCCCGACGCCGGCCCCGATCAGGGCACTGACAAAGCGGACCCGTCCCGAGGGAATCAGGACGATCATCAGCAGCAGGGCAAAAAAGATGAAGATCGAGGGCAAAATCCCGGTGAGTAAGGAGAGGGTTTTGCTGATCTCCTGAACCGTGTCCCCGCTGACCAGGGAGCGGAGCATCCCGGTAAGGTTGAGCCCGATACTGAACAGGAAGCTGCCCACGATCAAGACCGAAGCGTAGGTCGCCACTCGGCGCAGCGAACCTTGCTGGGTTCTGCTTCCCCACAGAGCATTGAAGGTGCTTTGAATCGTGTTGAGAAGAAAGATCGCCGTGATCAGGAAGAAGAGCAGGCCGACGACGCCCAGGGCGCGGGTGTTTTCCACGAAGCGTTGGATGTAAGCCATGATCTCGTCCTGGCTGGTGGGAACGAGCTGGGTAAAGAGGAAGCCTTGGATATTCTCCAGCACCTCTGAGAAGGTACCCAGGGCGGAGAACAGGGAGAACAGCAGGGCCGACAGCGGCACCAGTGCCAACAGACTGGCGAAGGCCAGACTGGCGGCACGAATCAAGCACTGATCCCGCTGAAACTCACAAGTCAGTCGGCGTATATACCGCATGAACTTACGTACAACCGGGCTTTGCAACGGCGCCATATCCTAGTATCGTCCCTCCGCTACTGGTAGTATAGGACAGAGACTTTACATCTGGCAAATGATTATCCGGGCTGGAAGCCAATCAAAACGTCGGCAAGATCGTCCTTCCCGTAACGCAACCGACATCAGCCGTCCAACTCCTCAATCTATTGATTTAACAACAGGGACGCATTAGGATTAACCTAAAAGAAAATCGAATCCGTCCAAAGGAGCCAAACGATGAAAGTAAAGGTAATAAACAACGTCCACTGGGTGGGCAAGATCGATTGGGAGCTGCGGAAATTCCACGGGAACGAATACTCGACACACCGGGGCTCGACGTACAACTCATACCTGATCAACGAAGAGAAAACCGCACTGGTAGATACGGTTTGGGCCCCTTTTGCCAAGGAATATGTGAACAATCTGGCCGGAGAGATCGATCTAGAAAAGATAGATTTCGTGGTCGCCAATCATGCCGAGATCGACCACAGCGGGGCCTTGCCTGAGCTGCTGGAGCGTATCCCCGATACTCCCGTATACTGTACTGCCAACGGCGTGAAGTCCTTGACCGGTCACTATCACCGCGACTGGAACTTCCAGGTGGTGAAAACCGGGGATAAATTGAGCCTCGGCAGCAAAGAACTGATCTTTGTAGAAGCGCCGATGTTGCACTGGCCGGACAGCATGTTCTGCTACCTAACCGGTGACAACATCCTGTTCAGCAATGACGCCTTCGGCCAACACTATGCCTCGGAGTATTTGTTCAACGATCTGGTCGATCAAAACGAGCTTTACACCGAGTGCCTGAAATACTACGCCAACATCCTGACGCCCTTCAGCTCACTGGTCGAAAAAAAGATCCAGGAGTTCCTCAGCCTGGAACTTCCGTTGGATATCATCTGCACGAGCCATGGAGTCATATGGCGGAACAACCCAGCTCAGATTGTAGAGCGTTATCTGCAGTGGGCCAAAGGGTACAAGGAAAACCAGATCACCATCGTCTACGACACGATGTGGAACGGTACGCGAGTGATGGCGGAGAATATTGCCAAAGGCATCGTCCGCACAGACCCCGATGTAAATGTTAAGCTGTTCAATATCGCAAGCAGCGACAAAAATGATGTATTGGCGGAGGTGTTCAAATCCAAAGCGGTTGTGTTCGGCTCTCCCACCGTCAATAGAGGCATCCTGACCTCTTTGGCCGGGTTGTTGGAGGAGATCAAGGGTCTGTCTTTCCAAGAGAAGAAAGCCGCCGTATTCGGAAGTTACGGTTGGAGCGGTGAGTCTACTCGTGTACTGGCCGAATCGCTTCAACAGGCGGGCTTCACGGTCGTTGATGACGGCTTGAAAGTGCTCTGGAATCCGTCTGAACAAAGCATCGAGGAGTGCGTGTCCTACGGTCGGAAGCTGGCCGGAGATCTTACCTGAATGTAGGATGCAATCGATGCCGTCAGAGGAAAGCGCGCCTGCGGGGATGATCGGCAATCCCTATGTCGATGAAAAAATCCGGGAACTGTCCCTGCTCTTCGATATCAGCCAGAACCTGGATTCGAGCATGGATCTACGGGACACCCTGGGACCGGTTCTTGAAATCATTGCCAAGTACAAGGGAATCGTGAGGGGAAGTTTGACCCTTCTCAATCGGGAGAGCGGCGAGATATCCATCGAGGCGGCCTATGGCCTTTCCACCAGCCAGCAGAGGCGGGGCAGATACAGGGTCGGTGAGGGAATCATCGGACAGGTCTTCGAGACGGGGAAACCGGCGATCATTCCCAAAGTTGCCGAGGAACCTCGCTACCTCAACCGCACCCGAGCTCTCAGGAAAAAGGACGGCCGAGACCTGTCGTATATCAGCGTTCCGATCAAACTGAAAAACAGGGTCATCGGTGCTTTGAGCGTAGACAAAATCTACTCGAAGCACGCAGCCCTCGAAGAAGACCTGAGACTGTACGCAATCATCGCCTCAATGATTTCCCAGGCGGTCAAGCTCCGTCAGTCCGCTCAGGAGGATCGCCAAAGACTGATCGAAGAGAATCTCCGACTAACCGAAGAGCTGAAGGATCGTTTCCGACCCTCGAATCTCATTGGAAACTCACATGCCATGCAGGAAGTCTACGATCTGATCGCTCAGGTTTCCGAGAGTGAAGCCACCGTGCTCATACGCGGGGAAAGCGGCACGGGCAAGGAACTGGTGGCCCACGCCATCCACTACAACAGCCTGCGGGCGGCCAAACCCTTCATCAAGGTCAACTGCGCCGCTCTTCCCGAATCTGTGATCGAGAGTGAGCTGTTCGGCCACGAAAAGGGAGCCTTCACAGGCGCGGTGTCGAGCAGGAAAGGCCGCTTCGAACTGGCCCACGGCGGGACCCTGTTTCTCGATGAGGTGGGCGACCTGTCCCCGGCCCTGCAGATCAAGCTCCTGCGCGTACTGCAGGAGAGGGAGTTCGAACGGGTGGGCGGAATCGCCACCATCAAGGTGGACGTGCGGCTGATCGCCGCCACCAACATAGATCTGGAAGGGCGTATCGCGGAGGGGAAGTTTCGTCAAGATCTGTACTATCGCCTCAATGTCTTTCCCATCCACATTCCACCGCTCCGCGAACGAAAGACGGACATCCTTCTCCTTTCTGATTATTTCGTAGAGAAGTACGGCAAGACCAGCCACAAGGACGTACGCCGGATCTCCACGCCGGCGATCGATATGTTGATGGCCTATCACTGGCCGGGTAACGTCAGGGAACTGGAGAACTGTATCGAACGGGCCGTACTGCTGAGTAGAGACGATGTCATCCACGGCCACCACCTGCCCCCGACCCTGCAGACCGCCGAGGCCAGTGGCACTGCCTTTAAAGGCAGGCTGGAAACCGCCCTGGAAAACGTAGGGCAGGAGCTCATTCTCGATGCCCTCAAGTCATCCCGCGGCAATATGGCCAAGGCAGCCCGCGGGCTCGGAATTTCCGAGCGCATCATGGGACTGCGGGTGAATCGGTACGGGATCGATCCAAAACGTTTCCGGCACTGAGCTCCTCAGATCCTACATTGTCGTAGCATTTTCGAACAAGATCCTACCTATGGGTAGGATTTCATCCATAGGATCGAAAGCAGAAAATAAAGTAACTATCTACTGTATATGCACTTAGTTGTTTTAAATTCATTTGGCACGCAAATTGCTAAATCTATATTAGATCGTAATAACATCTCGGCGCAGTACTACTGGTAAGGAGTAAATAGAATGGCAGACAATGGAAAAGCGAAAGAGGTTATCGATCTCATCGCCAAAGAAAATATTCGGGTCTTAGACCTGCGGTTCATGGATTTCCCCGGTCTTTGGCAGCACTTTACGGTTCCGGCTCGGGAGCTGGACACGGATTCATTTGAGAATGGTTTCGGTTTCGACGGATCGAGCATCCGGGGCTGGCAGAGCATCAACGAATCGGATATGCTGGTCAAGCCCGTCGCCGAAACGGCCTTCATCGATCCCTTTCTGGCCGAAAAAACACTCGTACTGATCTGCAACATCTGCGATCCGATTACAGGCGAGGATTACACCCGGGATCCCAGGCATATCTCCATAAAAGCGGAGAATTACCTCAAACAGACCAAGCTGGCCGACACCGCCTATTTCGGACCGGAGGCGGAGTTTTTCATCTTCGACGACATCCGTTTCGATCAGAACGAGCATGAGGGCTACTACCATATCGATTCTGTAGAAGGGCGCTGGAATACCGGACGGGTTGAGACGCCGAACCTGGGCTACAAGCCCCGGTACAAAGAAGGGTACTTTCCGGTTCCCCCTACGGACAGCCAGCAGGATCTGCGCACCGAGATGATGCTGATTCTCGAAAGTATCGGAGTCGAAGTCGAGGCGCAGCACCATGAGGTAGCCACGGGAGGTCAGGCCGAGATCGACATGCGCTTTTCGAGCCTGGTGGCCATGGCGGACAAGCTGCTTAAGTACAAGTACGTGATCAAGAACACCGCTCGCAGGCACAACAAGACGGTTACTTTCATGCCCAAACCGATTTTCAACGACAACGGCAGCGGCATGCACGTCCACGTTTCTCTGTGGAAGGGGGACACCAACACCTTTTCCGGCGAAGGATATGCCGGTCTCTCCGATGCCGGTCTGTACGCGATCGGCGGGATTCTCAAGCACGCCCCGTCGATACTGGCGTTTACCAATTCCACGACCAACAGCTACAAGCGTCTCGTGCCCGGCTTCGAGGCTCCGGTAAACCTGGCCTATTCGCGTCGAAATCGCAGCGCTGCGGTGCGAATCCCGATGTACTCAACATCGGCCAAAGCCAAGCGCATCGAGTTCCGCTGTCCCGACCCCAGCTGCAATCCCTATCTGGCCTTCCCGGCGATCCTCATGGCCGTAATCGACGGAATTCTCAACAAGATCGCTCCAGGGGAACCGCTGGACAAGGACATCTACGACCTGCCGCCGGAAGAGCTGGCTAAAGTGCCCCAGACGCCGGGGTCCCTCCACGAAGCCCTCAAGGCTCTCGAGGCCGATCACGAGTACCTGTTGAAGGGGGATGTGTTCACCCTCGATGTGATCGAGACCTGGATCGACTACAAGATGACCAACGAGGTGCAGGCTCTGGCTCTGCGCCCCCATCCGTGGGAGTTCGCCATGTATTACGATATCTAAGCAAGAGGTCGAGGCGAGAGATATCGAGAAGGCTGGCAATACGGACTCCTTCCAAATTACCGGGCACTTCCAGCAAAGCATAGGGATAAGTAAAGAAGCTGATCTGTACATTGTCCAACAAGCCCACCAGGGTTCCTCGACTTTGTTGCTGAAGTTTCAGATTTCCCACACTTTGGATCGATTGTATCAATGGCTCTGATTATGAATAAGACTCGTGTTCGGTAAAAAAATCCAAATACAGGGCAGCAGCGCTGCCTCCTGCAAGGTAAAAATCAGGAATTTGGGGCAGCTGGGCTACTTTTTTCAGGATGCGTAATGCTGCTTCGTTGAGGGTATTGATAAACAAGTTATTTCCTCGTTTGAAATATCAAAAATTAAAGCCCATAAAGCAGCTGTATTCGGAGAAATTACTCTGCTGGATTTCACTACTTCCGCGATATCTTTCGGAACCACATTTCTCCTCAGCCATCTAACCGATTCATCGTCTCCGTATTCGAGAATACGTTCAATCACGTACCGCTTGTGGTTTTTCAATTGCACGTCGGAAAAGTCTACTTCCCAGAAGAGGGATCGGAGAAAATCAGGCAGCCTTTGATCTTCGTTCATCATTTAATTCAGTATACAATGTATAATTTGAGGGTTCCAGGGGAGGTTTTATCATGACCTTTTTACTCAGAATTTCTACTTTTTTTAAAAATATCGGGAACCAGCCTTTTGCTTTGCACTTCCGAAGGAGAGAGATGTGATTATTGAACCCAAAATCCTCCGCAATGTCTGCTTGACAGCCCATCCGCTTGGCTGCAGCTCCCAGGTGCGGGATCAAATTGACCATATAAAGAAACGGGACTCCCTCGAAGGACCCAAGAGGGCGCTAATCATCGGCTCTTCGAACGGTTACGGCCTGGCGGCGCGCATCCTTGCCGCCTACGCCTGCGGAGCCGGCACGGTTGGGGTTGCCTACGAGCGACCCGGGACGAAATCCAAACCGGGCAGTGCGGGCTGGTACAACGACATCGCCTTCCGCGAAGCTGCGAAAAGTGACGGTCTGGGTGCCTGGAGCATCAATGGAGATGCCTTCTCTCAAGAGATCAAGGATCAGACAATAGCCCGGATCAGGGACAACCTCGGTCCCGTGGACCTGGTAGTGTACAGCATCGCCTCTCCGAGAAGGATGGATCCCAAGACCGGGATTCTGCACTCCTCGGTGATCAAACCGATCGGGCAGCCCTTCGTGTCGAAGGCCGTCGATTTTCAAAACGGCGAAGTCTCAGAGATCCGGGCCGAGCCGGTGGGAAGTGAAAAGGAAATCGAGGATACCGTGAAAGTGATGGGAGGCGAGGACTGGGCGCTGTGGATCGAGGCCCTGGAGGCTGCGGGCCTTCTCGCGGACCGGGTGACGGCGCTGGCTTTCTCCTACATCGGCCCGTCCTTCACCGCGCCGATCTACCGGGACGGCACGATCGGGCAAGCCAAGAAACACCTGGAGCAGACCTCCAAGATTCTAAATGAGCGCCTGGCAGCCCGCGGTGGCCGCGCCCTGATTTCTGTGAACAAGGCTCTGGTAACCCGGGCCAGTGCGGTGATTCCGGCTGTTCCTCTGTACATCGCCCTTCTCTACAGGGTCATGAAGGAGAAGGGACTCCACGAGGTCTGCATCGAGCAGATCGATCGTCTGTTCCGGGACTATCTGTACAGCGATCATCCCCTGCCGTTGGACGAGGAAGGACGAGTCCGTCTGGACGACCTGGAGATGCGCCCGGAGGTGCAGGGGGAAGTAACCAAGCTGTGGCAGCAGGTCACCACGGAAAACATCGAACACCTGAGCGACATCGCAGGTTTCAGAGATGAATACCTACGCTATCACGGGTTCGGTGTGGAAGGAATTGATTACCGGGCCGAGGTATCTCCCTGGGCGTCAACACCCCGGGTCAATGAGTCAGAATGACCCGAAGGGATAATTTGACCCACTCGGGAATGCAGACTATGCCTGCCCATTGGAAAAGTGGAAAATTATCCGTTCGGGTTCTAATTTTCTAGTTTTCCAATGGTACAAAGATCCGCCCCGGTATCCAACCTGTCGCACCTGAACCTTGACATTTTTTCCTATGATGCATATACATACACAACTATAATAATTTATGCATAAGACAGGAACAGGATGGAACAAGGCTCACTGTACGATCCCCGGAACGAACACGATGCCTGCGGCGTAGGATTTATCGCCCAGATCAATGGCAGAAAATCCCACAAAATTGTCCGAGAGGCAATTCAAGCTCTCTGCAACCTGGAGCACCGCGGAGCGATCGGCGGCGATATGAAGACAGGAGACGGAGCGGGGATTCTGTTTCAGATACCCCACCGTTTCTTCACCCGCGTGTTGGAGTTCAATCTGCCCCCGGCGGGAAGCTACGGGGTCGGTTTCCTGTTTCTGCCCCAGGGGGAGGATGAATCGGCCCGGGCCCGCGAGTTGACAGAGAAGAGCCTCCGGAGTGAAGGGGCAACCCTGCTGGGCTGGCGACAGGTGGCGGTAAAGCCGGAGTGCCTCGGAGAACAGGCCCGGCGGGAGATGCCCTCCTTCTGGCAGGTGTTCCTGACCTACCCCGCCGAGGGGGAGGCTCTGGAACGCCGTTTGTACGTGCTTCGTAAGTGTTTGGAAAATGCCGCGGTGAAAGCCGGATGGGATGTGGACCGGTTCTACGTTCCCTCCCTGTCCAGCAGAACCATCGTATACAAGGGGATGTTCGTCTCCACCCAATTCGAGAGCTTTTATCCGGATCTGAAGGATCGGGACCTGACCAGCGCGGTGGCGGTGTTTCACCAGCGCTACAGCACCAACACTTTCCCCTCCTGGTACCTGGCCCAGCCGTTCCGTTACCTCGCCCATAACGGGGAAATCAATACGCTCAGGCGCAACGTGAACAACATGCGTGCCCGGGAATCCAGCCTTTCCTCCGAGCTGTTCGGAGAAGAGATAGCCAAGCTCGGGCCGATCGCCAACCCCTCTTTGAGTGATTCCGCCATTTTCGACAATGTGCTGGAGCTGCTGACCCAGGGGGGTCGATCGATCGAACACGGGATGATCATGATGATTCCCGAAGCCTTCGGCACCCGATATCACATCTCACAGGACAAGCGGGCCTTCTACGAATACCATGCGGCGGTTATGGAGCCCTGGGACGGCCCGGCGGCGATCGCTTTCTGCGACGGTGTCCGGGTTGGGGCGATCCTGGACCGCAATGGGCTGCGGCCCGCCCGCTACGTCATTACCAAAAAAGGTAAGGCTATTCTTTCCTCGGAAGTGGGTGTTCTGGAGATCCCCCCCGAAGACGTGCTGGAAAAGGGACGCCTGGCTCCGGGCAAGATGATCGTGGTCGACACCGACCGCGGGCGGGTGATCAAGGACAATGAAATTAAATCCGCGATTTCCCGCCGCAAGCCGTACCGACACTGGCTGGAGCGAAACCGCATCCAGCTGCGGGGGCTCCTCGGTGCACCCAGGCCTGTAGCCATCGACAGAGACCAGGTGGCGGCGGCGCAGAAAGCCTTCGGCTACACCCGGGAGGATATGCAGAGGATCATTGCACCGATGGTAGACAACTCTCAGGAACCGGTGGGCTCCATGGGAAACGACACACCTCCGGCTGTGTTGTCCGAAAGGCCGCAGCTTCTGTTCAACTACTTCAAACAGCTGTTCGCCCAGGTGACGAATCCTCCCATCGATCCCTACCGGGAAAACCTGGTGATGTCCTTGATGAGTTTCGTCGGCAAGGAACGAAACCTCCTCGCTGAAACGCCGGAGCACTGCCATCAGCTCAAACTTTCCCACCCGATCCTGACCAACGACGACATCGATATGCTTAGGACCTCCCCAATCAAGGATTTTCGAGTCTGCACGGTACCCATACTGTTCGACGCCGTCGCCGGGACCGGCACCCTGGAGCGGGCTTTGGAAGAGCTTTACAGGCAGGTGGAGGATCAAATCAACCAGGGGTACTCTCTGATCATCCTGAGCGACCGGGGAATCAGCCGGGAACGGGCCGCCATTCCCTCCCTGCTGGCCATCGCCGGGGTGCATCATCACCTGGTGCGCCGGGGTAAACGTCACCTAAGCGGCTTGGTGATTGAAACCGGGGAGGCTCGAGAGGTGCATCACTTCGCCACCCTGGTGGGCTACGGTGCCAGCGGCATCAACCCCTATCTGGTCTTCGAGTCTCTCGGCGACCTCCAGGAACTCGGCTACATCTCCGCGGAACTGACCATCCAGGAAGCGATCGAGCACTACATCACCGCTGTGAAGAAGGGGCTGCTCAAGGTGATGTCCAAGATGGGCATTTCCACGATCCGCAGCTACCGGGGAGCTCAGATCTTTGAGGCTGTAGGTCTTGGACAGGAGCTGGTGGACCGCTGCTTCACCGGCACGCCTTCCCTGATCGGGGGGATCGGGATCGACGCCATCGAAGCGGACCGCCTGGCCATCCATGCTCAGGCCTTCGAGGCGCCGGCGACCGGGTCAGCCGGCTACAACCTGCCCTCCGGCGGTCTGTACAGCCAGCGGAAACTTTCAGAAAAGCACCTGTTCTCCCCCGAGGCCATCGCTTTGCTGCAGAAGGCGACTCGGGAAGGGGACTACCAGGTCTTCAAGCAGTATACCCGGGTTGTGAACGACACCGGCCGCAACCTCTGCACGCTGCGCAGCCTCTTCGGTTTCAAACCCGCCGAGCCCGTGCCCATCGAGGATGTAGAACCGGTGGAGACAATCGTCAAACGCTTCGTCTCTTCGGCCATGTCCTTCGGCTCGATCAGTAAGGAGGCCCACGAGACTTTGGCCCGGGCAATGAACCGGCTGGGGAGCAAGAGCAACTCCGGAGAGGGCGGAGAGGACGAGTACCGCTTCAAGGGGGAAGTGGACGGGGACAGCATCAACAGCCGCATCAAGCAGGTGGCTTCCGCCCGCTTCGGTGTGACCTCCAGCTACCTGATCAGCGCAGAGGAGCTGCAGATCAAGATGGCCCAGGGAGCCAAACCGGGAGAGGGGGGACAGCTCCCCGGACACAAGGTAAACGAGATCATCGCCAAGGTGCGCCACTCAACCCCCGGGGTGATGCTGATCTCTCCCCCACCCCATCACGACATCTATTCTATCGAGGACCTGGCCCAGTTAATTTTCGACCTGAAACACGCAAATCCGAAGGCCAGGGTCTCGGTCAAGCTGGTCTCCGAAGTCGGCGTCGGCACCGTGGCCGCCGGTGTGGCCAAAGGAAGAGCGGATACGGTGCTGATCTCCGGCGGTGACGGCGGCACCGGCGCTTCCCCCGTCTCCTCGATCATGCACACCGGAACACCCTGGGAGATCGGTCT
>Ga0307378_10008118_pt1 | contig 14011 bp, 11 predicted proteins | sample UN1MG_FD_202238 | JGI IMG/M metagenome (GOLD analysis project Ga0307378, IMG submission 202238) | Soil microbial communities from Risofladan, Vaasa, Finland - UN-1 | ecosystem: Environmental > Terrestrial > Soil > Coastal area > Acid sulfate soil | place: Finland: Risofladan, Vaasa | collected... | reverse complement strand
CCCCTATGCCTTTTGATAGCTTGTGTTTAGGGGTGCGAGCGCACCCCTAAGAATCCGTCCAGGCAGAGGATGGAAACCGTCGTCAGCAATCGCCCCGTTATAGTTCAATGTGCAAACTCAATTATCCCTTCAGCTCACCCCGGTCACCAAGGGGGTGTACCAGCCGCGCGGGATCAATGCCCTCCAGCTTCTGTTCAAGAAGCATTTTCAAAGCATCGCTGAACAGTACGAAAGCAAATACGCTGTCATCTACGGCCGATTCCGTATCGAGCGGATCACCGAGGTGGTGGAGAAGTTTATTTTCTGCGGGCTGGGCGCCCCCGGGCTACTCGAAGGGCGTCGCCCGCATCCAGCCCATAGGGTGAAACCATGCACCAATCCTGATTGCAAATTCGAGTACTTCCGACCATTTTCCTGTAAGTCCTTCTACTTCTGCCGGGGACGCCCAGTCCTTCCTGCCCACAGAAACGGACTCTCCTGTTTTCGGAGTACTTTCGCCGGGTGATCATCAAGTTTTTCTTGAAGAAGCAACTAATCAGTGCCAAGATCGCCACCAGCTTGATCAATTGGAGGCACTCTGGATTCAGTGTCGACGCTTCGGTGCACATTCCAGCCGGATCCTCCAAGACACGAGAGGCCCTCTCTCAATACATCGCCCGCCCACCGCTTTCTTTGAAAAAGATAAGCATTAGGGAGAACGGAGAGGCCACCGTGGTCTCCTACACTTCCAACAACGAATTCTTCAAGGGAAAAACCGAAACCTTTTCGGTTGTACGTTTTCTCCTTGAAGTCACTCAACACGTCCCACCGCGCGGATTGCAATATATTCGACGATATGGCCTTTATGCTACGCTTCGGCGCACCGCCAGAACCAAGGGCAAGTGGCCGGATATGTCGGGGGGAGTTCATGGCCTTTCTGGGGTTGGTACCCTCTGAGAACTCGAGCGGCGATACACGCAGGCAAGGAGGCATAACCAAAGCGGGCCACCCTCACCTGCGTAGATTACTGGTAGAGTCCAGCTGGCAATACAGATTCAATCGAACGGTTAGTAAACGGTTGGCGATCCGGAGGTAAGGACAAGCTCCCTCAGTTGTCGCTTATGCAAACAAAGCGGGCATAAGCTTGAGCAAAAAGTTCAATCGGCTCATCTTCAGAAACAAGAAATCACAAGTGGCTGTTGTTGCTGTTGCAAGAGAGTTGGCTGGATTCATATGGGGAATGATGGTTGGTCAAATAGCCTGAAAAATATCAGAAAAAGACAGAGAAATGGGAAAAGAAACAGTTAGTGTCCAGAGAGGTTCGCAACTTTTCAGCCAGCCATCGTAAACCTATAGATGTCATGCCGCCTTCTTCCGTTCAGCCTCCTGGTTGATCCTTGCTTGTGAGTCAGAGGCAGCTCCCGACGATCCCATTGGCCTGCAGGGCTTCTTTGTAAAAAAGGAAGTAATCCGCGAATCTCAGTCTGGTCTATCGCCGGTTTCAGGTTTCTCTATCCCTCCTTCTCTTCCTGAAGTTTATTAGGAGGTATTGGAAGAGAAGAAAAAATAGTACTTGACAACGGGGTCACATCATATCAGAAATCCGGGCTAATCCTTTGGAATCTAAATATACCAGGTTAATGGACCGTAATCTTATCGGCGATTTTTCCTGCTTTTTTTCAAAACGCGGTCAGCAGCTAATTTGCCTGTCAGAATCGACATAGGAACTCCGGCGGGGCTGTAGGCCCATTGACCGGCCTGTAATACGTGCGGGATGGGTGTTTTTACAGAGCGGGCGCCATGCTGTATGCGGTTTACGACGGGAACCGGTTCTTCGAAAGACCAGCCCGTAATAGCGCCTTCAGAACTAGCTATTCTCTTTTCAATACTTAGGGGAGTATAAGAAAACTGTGAGATCACTTTGTCTTTTAACATCGGAAAAACAGAAGTGGCCAAAACATTTATCATTCTATTTTCAACCTCTCTTTTAAATCCCTCGTACCAGTTGTCGCTTTCTATGTTTTTCATTAAATCGTATTCAAAAAGCAAACTAATAATTAGCCCGGTTTTGCCTTCCGGGGCAGACGAAGGATCTTTTAGAGCAGGTATGGAAATCTCGTATGTATTCAATTGACAAAATTTATTCAACCATTTCAAAACGTCTTCTTTTGAAGTATGTGCCCAGTTCTGAAGCAAATCCTTGATTTCCAGGCGATGTACTTCACCTAATCCCTTTTTAGATGGAGTATAGAAAAAATGTCCGTTTGCTATTTTTTTAAAACCTTCTGGTGGTTCGTCTACTGTCAAGAACAGTGTAAAAATGGAGTCCCCACCTCGTTTTGAAAGTATTTCTCTTCTGTGAATATTTATTTTGTTGACAAGCTTTTTTGCTAAGCTCTCGGTATTGATTATTCTATATAGTGTTTTAAGGTCAGCCGCCCATATGAGGGTCTTGTATGTAAACACAGTGCCATTACTATCCTTTACGAAAGAGTCCGAAGGAACAACTTCTCGAATTTCTGATTCAGTTACTATTCGGCCTCCAAAATCCAGAATTTTGTTTTCAAGGGCTTTGGGCAATTTTCCTGTTCCGCCTTTTGGATAAAGGTAATCCAGATATAGTGAAAAATAACTCATGGCAAAAAAAGTGGGAGTATTTTTAAAAAAATGCTGACTGATAATGTCTCGGAGGCTAGTATTTTTTGTTATTTTTTTTAAGAAATCTTCGACAGGAAAATCCATGTGGTTGATTCTTTGAACTGTAAAAATAAATTTGAATAACCATGGCAAAAGAGTATTAAAAACGTACTCCTTGTCATTTTTTAAATCCTTAAACACAGGATTTTCAATACCATACAAGACGTCCATATCTTTCATTACTTTTCGTATTACAGTGAGGATATGGTCTATGTCTTTTTTCATGTCGGGATATAATTTCTGTAATAATACTTTGTAACGATTCAGGCTCTCAGCATCATCAATGTGTAAAATTTCCTTTTCAATTCCAACAGAAACTGGGCTTCGAATGAATTCGAGATCGATTTCTAATTCTTTCAACATCGGCAAGATGATTCCTGCATCTTCTATTGCACGAACCCCAGCATCAAAAAGAAACCCGTCGCGCGTGAAAGAGCTGACAAGTCCTCCACATTTTTTATTCTTTTCAAAAAGCAAAACCTTAAGTCCGTCACGAGACAGGTAAGCGGCGGCAGTTAGTCCTGCCATACCCCCTCCTACAACAAGGACATCATAATTGTTTTTCATGTAGTCCGCCCAATTCCAAACTGATATCCCAGAGTTTTTTTGCCATTTCTTTGTCCAAAGCCGGTGGTGCTGGTTCTTCTTCTGTGGTCAGATTAAAAAATTTCCCGCTAAATCCTTCAAGCTCTTTTGAGACGCCCAAATAATATAAGGCTTCCGCTGATATTTCAGGAGAATGAAGGTTTTTATCAATAAAGTTGCGCTTATACCATCTATAAATTGGCCCATTGTGTTTGCCCGATTGGGTTTTTACCGCTCCTGGGTGCATCGCGTTTATGGTCACCCCACTTTGTTTTAAACAGTCATCGAATAACATCATCGATAAAAGTTGGGCTGTTTTAGCAGAACCATAACTGCGTAAACCAGTATAAGAACGTGTATTCCAATTTAAGTCGTCAATTCTTATCCCCCCAACTGCAAAACGGTGCCCTTCGGAGTTTACTAATATTATTCGAGCTTTTTTTTGAGATTTTAGTTTATCCATGAGCAGAAAGTTTAATACGAAAGAAGAAAGATAGTTGACAGCGAATACCATTTCAACGCCGTCAACAGTTATTTCCCGCTTCGTATTAAAAACTCCGGCATTATGTATGAATACGTCAATAGGGGTGTTTAGTTTTAGAAGCTCTTGGCCTATTTTATGCACATCTTCCATGCAACTTAAGTCAGCAATTTTATAATCACATTGCACAGCAAACTCAGTATTGATCTCTTTGCATAAGGCTTGTGATTTTTCTTCGCTTCTGTTTATACAGATTAAATTAGCACCCTGGGATGCGTATTTTCTGGCAGTAAAATAGCCGATTCCAGATGTAGCACCGGTGATAAGTACATAACGGTTGTTAAAATTCTCTGTACATATCTTTGGCTTCGCTTTGCTATTACGAATCATAGCAAAGATATTGGACCAACGGTATTCTTTAAAATATGTTAAAAGTGAATTATGCTGACTCATTTACATTTATCCTAACCAAACTTTTTTCTCATGAATTTTCGATAAGGTTTTACAAAAAATGGGATATTATCAAAAATATCACCCCATAGGTCATAGTAATCCCTCTGTTTCTTTATCTTTCCATTCTCGTCTAAAATGAGCCGGCTTGCTCCATACAGAACGGAGCGTGGTCTTTTTTTAAAAATAATGGTCATTTCCCATTCAATAAAAATGATATTGTCTTGCATACTGGCTTGCACAACATCCATTTGCAATTCCTGGGATCTCTTAGCTAACCTTTCAGTCATTTCTGTGAATTCATCAATACCATGTAGTTCCTGTATCGAATCTTTAAAGTATATGTCATCAGCATAATATGGCAGAATATGCGACCAATCCGGTTTTCCCTGTGTATTGTAAGTTTTCGTCCACAACTCGGTAATTTGATTCGCATTTTCTATTGCAGCAATCATAATGCCTCCTTGATACTATCGTATGCTTGTACTTCGGCAAATGATTCGGACACAGCACAGCAAATGTCTGAACTATAAATTCTCACATGATGTTAAAACTATTTCGCTTGCGGCGCAATGACAATTTTATTAGAGATCAACAATTTCTATTTACATTCAGTATGAATCACCTGTAAAAACATTAACATGAGAATGGTTACGGATCCTCAAAACTCGCTTCTAAGCAACTCAGCGTTGATGCGGGCCAACGCGTCGATGGCCGCCTTCAATTTCTTGTAGTCTTCGCGCAGATGCAGCTTGGTTTTCCGCAGGACCGTTTGAACTCAAAAACCGAACCACGAATCAATCAGGAAAAGGCCACCTTGAAACCCTTCAACAAATCCAATTTGAACCGGCTCAATCTGTGGGCGTATCCTCCCAGCCCGGACTAAACTGACCGTTCCGCCGATTGGTACCGGGTCATAAATCGGCGGTCGATACGGTTCTTCAGAAAGAAGTTGAATCTGCTGATCCAGCTGAAGACTCCACGCATATAGAGGGCCGTGTTATCACCGAGATTGAACATCAGCGTATAGACAGAACGCGGACGAAAACAGCGCAACGCTTCACCCTCGAGAGCCGCCTGAAGGTTGTCCCGCAGAACAGGATTTTGTCGGTACGCCACTACTCCGATCTTAGTCAAAGGGCCAGGCAAAAAGTCGATACAATCACCCCCCCCAAAAATCTGCGGGTGTCCGACCGCCTGCAGAGTACCATTGACCAAAAGACCACCGGCAGGTCCGACATCCAATCCTGAGTTGATAAAGAGGTCGGAGATTTGAACGCCCGAGGCCAATATGGCGTAATCAGTGTCCAAAAGTTGTCCGTCGTTCAATACAGCACAACCGGGCTCCAAAGCGGTGACTCTTTGGCCTTCGAATATCCGGACGCCCCGCGCGCTCAGGGAGCGTACGGCCAGATTTCGTGTTCGCTGAGGGAATACTTTCAGCAATCGCTTTCCGGCTACCATACTGATAACACCGCTAGCTCTTTGGTCCCGCATCAGTCTGGCCAGGTTACCGGATATTTCGACCCCTGCCGGACCACCGCCGATAACCAACAGCCGCGGTTTCTCCTTGGTTTTCAGCAATTCGAGAATTGCTCTCCGGGCTACCGGGAAATTGTCCATGGGCTTGGCTGTGATCCACTGTCCCTCCAGGCGTTGAAAGGAATCCACAGGTACCCGGCTGCCGATATTGAAACTGACAATGTCGTAATCGACTTTCAGCCCACTTCTCAGGTACAATCGACCCTCTCGAACGTCCACCCCTTCGACCGTGTCCGCGATAAAACAGCCTCCCCTAAGCTCGACCAGACGTTGGATATTGACTCGGCCCTGTTCAGGTTTGTAAATACCCGAAAGCACGCCGGGGCCCATGCCGGAATAGGTGTAGTGAGGGTGGGGGCTGATGACCAATGTCTTGTGTCCCGAGCGGACAAAATGATTGAGGTGTAAAAAAGCGCCTAGATGAGCGTGTCCGGCGCCGACAAGAACCAGCTGCTTTCCCATGACAATGATCTTCCGATCTGTATTATACGCAGAAAGGGCAAATTGACAACAAAATCAATGCTTGTTCTCCCCGGCTTTTTTCGGTGTTCCCCGGTGCAAACATTAATGGAAACGACCTCGATGAGCACTAAGCATCAGGCTCTTGAGATGTTTTGGATCCCGAGCACTGAGCCAGGTCTTTTCGAACTCCGACGACTGAACTATCTGGGCGAGGGCGGATAGGACTTTCAAGTGCAGCGTTCTGTTGTCTTTTGTCCCGATTAGGAAAAAGACAGCCTGGATTGCCGGTTTTTCCTCGGTAAATACTACACCTTTTCTACAGCGAATCGCTATCAAGTGAAACGGTGCTTCTCCCTGGACGATGATATGCGGGATGGCGAAAAACGGCGTCAAGGCTGTTGTGCCCACGGACTCCCGTTCTTTAAAAAGAGCGAAGAGATCTTCCGAAGGAAACCGCTTCTCCAGGATTTCAGCTGCTGTTTTAAACAGTTGGTCAATGGAAATCTGATCCTCAATATCCCGGTAAGTTCCTGCGGCAAAGACTTTGTCCACTGGGTCCGGAGAGGTCTCCTCTCGCTCGTGAGCAGCGCAATGAGCTCTGATTCCAGATGATCCCCGGTAATCTGCTTATTGGTAGCCCGCTCAATAAGATGCAGAAGCGCATACTCACGGCGCCAATGCCGGCGACCGTAAACAAGATATATGAGTACACCGAATCCAACCAGACCGAGGCTGATCTCGATTGCCTCTAAGCCGATGTCCACGAGGAGAAAAGCAAATACCGCCACAGCCAGGATCTGCAGATAAGGGTATAGAGGCGCTCGAAAACTGGGGCGGTAGCTGGGAAGTCCACTGGAGCGCATAATGATAACACTGACAGCGGCCAGAATATTCGCCGTAAGGACAACACTTGAGGCGGCTTTTACCAGCTGTTCGAGCGGCAACAGCAGAGCAAGACCGATGAAGACACCTGTCAGCGGTACAGAGGCCAGAAGCGTACCTCTGCGTTTGGAGACGTATCCGGTCCAAAGGGGCAGAAGTCTGTCTCGTGCCAGCGCCAGAGGATATCGTGAGGCGGAGAGGATCCCGGCGTTGGTTGTGGTGAGGAAGGCGAGCAAAGCTGCGATCGTTACAGCGATGTATCCCTCCCGGCCGGCGGTGATACCCGCGGTGTCAGCCACCGGAGCGGCGGAGTTGGCCAGCTGATCCGGCGGTACAACACCGATCATCACAACGATCACCAGCACATACAATATAACGACCGATACAATCGAAATAAAGATACCCAGCGGCAGGTTTCGTTTCGGGTTTTTAACCTCTTCAGAGATGGTAACGACGTTGATCAGTCCTCCGAAAGAAACGAACACAAAACCTGCGGTGGACAGCATCGTCCCGAACCCGTTGGACATCATCGAGGAAAAACGTTGTGTCTTTACCGATGGAAAGCCTACCGCAATAAAGACCGTCATCAAAGCGAGCAGAAAGATAACCAGCACACCTTCGGCGCGGGTGGCCATCTCAACACCGATCAGGTTGAGAACCATAAAAATCAGGACGATACTCCAGGCGACCAAGATCGGCGGTATCCCCAACAAGATGTAGGCCGTCTGGGACAACCCGAAAATGGCAAAAGAGCTTTTTAGACTCAAAGCGGCCCAACTCAGAATTCCGGATACGGTCCCCACAAGTGGGCCCAGCGTTCGGGTGATATAAAAGTAGTCACCTCCAGCTTTGGGCATGGCGGTGCTGAGTTCTACCACATTGAAAATCCCCAGCAGGGCAGCCAAACCGGCAAGCAGGTAGGCGTAGACAACGGCAGGACCGGATCTGGCGAAGGCCACCGCCGGGAGGATGAAAATACCCGAGCTGATCATTGCCCCGGAGGCAAGACTGTAGATATCAAACAGCCCCAGCGTTTTTTTGAGTTTCATATATTTCCTCTTTCTGCTTCTCCCGGCTGTCTCAAGGTCGGCTACCCTCGTTGTCCAGGGGTGTTAAGCGGGAAAATCTTGCAGCATCCAAAGCTATCGTATTCGTAAAACAGTCCCAAGTTGAAGACGTGATTGATGACAGCTTGCTCTTAACATAATTATGTATTTATCGGTTAGTAACCCCTGCTCGGACAACTCGCCTATTTGGGTCAAAGAAGGAATTTTTCCTGTTTGTTTTCATTTTTCCTAAAAAAAGATATCATGCCTGTTCAGCTTTCTATGACACGCTGGGAAAGGAGATCCAATGCCAGGACAGCCTGGACTTTCGGTGGACACGGCTCCATTACACGAATCTTATGGATATGAAAATACCTGAAGAATCGCATTTCATGGTTAACGCTCGGATGCTGCAGAAGACCGCAGAGGCGTCAATAGTAGACAAGGGCATCAGCGGGTCAACATCAGGTGTCGGACTGGAAGCCGCCCGCCAGTTGGCCGTCTAATGGTCGTTCAGTCCGACCGGTCTGCCCACGGCTATTCGTACCGGAAACACTGCAGCCGACCAAATAATAAAATCTCTACTAAAGTGAGCTCTTGGGAATGAACAGTACACCGGTCGACATCGACCAAACAAAAAAGAGAGGGACCGTAGTGGAGGTTCATAATCTGTTCAAATCGTATGGAACTGTACAGGCGTTGCGCGATGTAAGCTTCGAGGTGCATAAGGGTGAGGTATTGACACTTGTCGGCCCGAACGGTTCCGGAAAGACCACGATTGTGGAAATCCTGGAAGGCTTGAGAAGCTACGACGCCGGCAGCTTTTCCATTTTTGGACAAAAGCCCTCTCATCCTTTGGTAAAGCAGTCTATCGGCGTGTTTCTCCAGGAGTCTCAGCCCATGGACAATCTCACCCCACGAGAAATACTTCGATTGCACCGTAGCTTTTATAATCGCGGGCTACAACCTGAAGAAGCACTTGCTCGTGTGTCTCTTCAGTCCGAATCGGGAAAACTCATTCGCACACTTTCCACAGGACAGAAGCGCAGGTTGGATATCGCTGTAGCCATCATTAACGATCCGCTGCTTGTTTTTCTTGACGAACCAACGGTGGGCCTGGATCCCGGTGCACGCAGGAGCTTCTGGGAGATTATTCGAAATTTGCGTACAGAGGGCTGCTCGGTCATATTGACTACCCACTATATGGATGAAGCAGAAGCCCTGTCCGATCGAATTGCGTTTCTCTCCCATGGACGTATTCTGGCACTTGATACGCCATCCAGTCTCGTTAACAGCAGCGGCATTGAACATTCGATTCAGATTTGTTTTGTTTCTCCTATTCCGGGAGATATTAAAGACTCTTTCACCGCTATTCCCGGATCATACTGGAACAACAATACACTTCTGTTCACGACCAACAACGTCGAGCGTGACCTTCCTCAGTTGTTCAAGGAAATACATGAGGAAAATATTCAGATCGCCGAACTGATCGTGCACAGGCCAACCATTGAAGACGTATTTCATCTGCTGGCAGGCGGGAATCAATTCGATGGTTGAGCAGCGGAGCAAGTTACCTATTACCCGACGGCTACGCATTATCGGTCGTCTGACGCTTTCGTTCATCCTTCAAGAAGCCCGTTCAAAGAATGCGATTTTTTGGATGGTTGCCTTTCCGGTCTTTATTTTCGTGTTTTTCGGATTTGTTTTCAGCCAAACCAATTTCGAAACAAAAGATATGACCATCGGCATGGACAGGGCCCTCGTTTCACAAGGAAACGAGTCGAAACTGCTGGACCGAGTTCTCAAACAAAACGAATCCCTCGACGTTGAGTTTTTTGATCCGCCGAAGGGGATACAAATGCTGGCCGAGGGAGAGATACAGGCTTACATCTTACAGCTCCCCGAAAAAGACAATTACACGATCTATATAACAGAAAGAAATTTACCCTTTGTCTCCATGCTTTCCGGCATGCTCGATCGGTCCAACCTGGAAACAGTCAAACCGTTCTTCCGGGGAAGAATGCCCTTTGAATATGAGGTGCAGGTTGTCAGCCACAAAGGGAAACGTTTGTCATATATTTACTTTCTGTTCGCAGGGGTTATGGCCATAGCCTTGATGATGAACGGTTTGTTTGCCATTCCCCAAACGATCATCAATTATCGAAAGCTGGGATTTCTCAAACGTTTTGCTTTCTCACCCCTGGGCAAGTTCGAGTTCACCTGTAGTCTCATGGTTCAGCGTATTTGTCTGGGCGCTCTGCAGATAGCGCTTCTCTCGGTTAGTGCCATACTCATTTTCGGTATAAAGCTGACCACTGCACCTTTCGCCTTTCTGTTAACGTTTTTAGCGGGCACGGCGGCATTTTCGGTACTGGGATTTTTCCTGGCCGGTGTCATTCAATCTGTGGAAGCGGCGGTCGCTATTGCGCAGATTCTAAACATGGTGCTCATGTTCACCGGCGGGGTTTTTTCCCCCTTGAGATCATCCCCGACTATTTTCAGTTTATCGTCCGTATCAATCCGGTGTATTATTTGGCCCGGGCGGTATATGCAACAGCTGTTCTGGGTGAGGGTATAGACGCGATTGGAGATGATCTGCTGATACTTGCCGGAGTTTTCGCTGTTTTTTTTCTATTAACCATTATAACATTTCGCTATCAGAAAAGGGTTTGACACTCCCACTTCATACTGGAGATTAATTTGTGAGTATTATCAGCATCGTTTACCAGCTTATCTTCTGGTTGATGGGATTTTTCCTTCTCTGGAAGATACCCCGCTGCAGGCAAGTTCCGGTATCCGGGGAGGCCGGCGACCGTGGGTTGTGTGATTTCAGCATTATTATCCCCGCCCGGAATGAAGAGCAGACCCTGCCCTATCTCCTCGAATCTCTCAACGCGCAAAGTATTTCTCCAAAGGAAATCATCCTGGTAAACGACAGTTCCACCGACGCCACAGCGGAGGTGGCGCAACGTTACGATGTGAGGGTCATTCCCGCGCCTTCAAAGCCGGATGGCTGGTCGGGTAAATCCTGGGCCTGCTGGACCGGCGCCCAGGCCGCAACAGGCCAGGTGCTTCTCTTCCTGGATGCGGATGTGCGGCTTGCCCCTTCAGCTATCGCCCGACTGTGGAGCACCTATGAGCACGACGGTGGGCTGGTAAGCGTCCAGCCCTACCATATCATGGAGAAAGTTTACGAACAGCTGTCGGGTTTTTTCAATATTGTTGTTATGATGGGCCCCAACTGTTTCAGCCTGCTTGGGCGACGGATTGAGCCTACCGGGGCATTTGGTCCGTGTATTCTGTGTGATAGACTGAAGTACCTCGAGATCGAAGGTCACAAAGCGGTGAAAAAAAAAGTCGTCGAGGACCTCCCGATGGGGAAGCTCTTCAAGGCGGCGGGTGTTCGCAATACCTGCTACGGCGGACGTAACTGTATTTCCTTTCGTATGTATCCTGGCGGTTTGAAACCACTGATCGAAGGCTGGACGAAGTCAATGATTTTCGGCGCAGGTGAAATCCATCCTGTTTTTCTACTCCTGATCATATTTTGGTTGTGCGGCTGCACCGCTGCAGTGCGCGGCCTGATATCAGGCCTTCTGGACGGGAATCCGTTGTTTTGGAATTCTCCATTGTATACGGGTGTCGCCCTTTATCTCCTGTACGCGGGCCAAATCTGGTGGATGTTCAGAAGGATAGGACGTTTTTCGATCGTCAACGCTCTGCTGTATCCATTAACGCTGCTCTTTTTTCATCTATTGTTTGTACTTTCATTCGTGCAGGGCGCGATACTTCGCCGTGTGCGTTGGCGAGGAAGAAATTTGCATATCGGATAAACAGGGAGTTCAAAAGTATGCCGTCAGGGGAAATCGCATCAATACTCATCGTGGGCGTGAACGTTGCTATCTGGCTGGTCATTCATCTTGGCTCCGCATATTTCACCAGCTGGGTGAAACCGGAAAGATTCAATCCGGACACCTGGCTGTACAGAACACGTCGGTGGGAGCGGGAAGGGCAGTTTTATGCAATGTGTTTGGGTGTCAAAAAATGGAAAGACCTCCTACCCGATGGCGCCCGTGTGTCAAAAAAGGGATTTACCAAGAAACGGATGACCTCGAGGTCGCCTGTATACTTGAACCAATTTATCACAGAAACCTGCCGGGCGGAGTTATGCCACTGGTTGGTTATTGCGGCGGCACCGTTATTTTTTTTATGGAATTCCTGGCAGATCGCGATTCTCATGCTGCCCTATGCCCTCGCAGCGAATATGCCCTGCATTGTTGCACAGCGGTACAATCGGCCGCGTCTGCGCCGGGCCGTACAGATCCGGGAAAACGGTGCGGGTTTGACCGGTTCTGATGTTGATTGTACCTTAGGATAATGAACCTCTGTGCGGATTCTGTGGCAAAAGGGGGAACAGGTGTCGGATGCGGACAATAAAGAATTCCTCGATCAAATCGAACAGCTTCTCGCCTCTCAAAGAGTCGGTGTTTTAGCTACACGCTACCAAAAAACGCCTCACCAGAGTCTGATCGCTTATATCAGCTCAGGCGATCTGAGAGAGATCTTTTTTGTTTCTCCTTTGTACACCAGAAAAGTGATGGCAATAGAAAAAGATCCTCGGGTCGCCCTGCTCGTTGATAGTCGACAGAACATGGAGAAAGATTTCGATGCCTGTATCGCTGTTACTGCCAAAGGTACCGTGGAGCGGTTGCCCGAACAGCGGTTAGAACCCTTTCTCAGCCAATACCTGGACAGGCATCCCTATCTCCAAGAGTTCGTATCCTCACCCTCTTGCGGCTATTTTCTCCTCCATGTTCGAAGCTATTCTCTGGTCAGCAGATTTCAACAAGTAGAGGAACTTTCTCTGCCATGACCCTGTCCCTCGATCTCGAAGACATTCAACAGCAGCACGCCAAGCTGACCGGGGGCAAGGCTCTGTCTCTGTCAATCTTACTTCAGAAAGGATTCGTCGTACCGGATGGACTGTGTATCCTCACCGATTCCTACCGACGTTTTGTGGACACTTCACCCTTGGCCGAAAGGATTCGTCTGGAACTGAGCCGAAAGGACTTCCAACACATGCGCTGGGAGGAGCTCTGGGACACCTCGTTGAGGATCCGTAATCTATTCAACCAAACCCCTTTTCCCGTGGACATGGCAGAACAACTGACCGAAAATATTGCCGCAAAACTTGGAGGGGATCCTGTAGCGGTACGTTCCTCGGCCATTGGAGAGGATTCGGGTGAGTTGTCCTTTGCCGGTCTGCACGAATCGATATTGAATGTGACCGGCGCTGAAAACATACTCAAACAGGTCAAACGGGTGTGGTCCTCGCTTTGGTCCGATGCAGCGCTCCTGTATCGGCAAGAACTGGGTCTGGAAGTGGAAAGCAGTGCCATGGCTGTAATGGTCCAGCACTTTGTCCCTGGCGACTGTTCGGGCGTCATCTTCTCCCAAAGCCCGCTGGATCCGGATATGGCCGTTTTAGAAGCAGTATCTGGCCTGGCCAAAGGCCTGGTCGACGGCGAGGTAGAACCTGAACGGTGGAATATCGATCGCCGGTCAGGACAGGTTCAGTCTCACGTTGCCCCCTCGGAATATCGACAGGTTGTCGCCGATCTTGGTGGGGTCCGAACTGTGCACGATAGCCGCCAACGAGACGAACCCCTGCTATCGAATCAACAGATCCAGGAGGTCTATACGGTAGTCCGGGAGGCGGAAAGCCTGTTCGGATGTCCTCAGGATATGGAGTGGACTTTTGGCACCGGTGGATTGCAAATCCTGCAGTCCCGACCGGTGACAGCCAAAGCAGAGGATGCTCAGGAGAAACGGGTCTGGAATCTATCACTGCGCCGCAGTTTTCAGAATCTCAGTGAGCTGCGCGAGA
>Ga0307378_10008117_pt1 | contig 14011 bp, 8 predicted proteins | sample UN1MG_FD_202238 | JGI IMG/M metagenome (GOLD analysis project Ga0307378, IMG submission 202238) | Soil microbial communities from Risofladan, Vaasa, Finland - UN-1 | ecosystem: Environmental > Terrestrial > Soil > Coastal area > Acid sulfate soil | place: Finland: Risofladan, Vaasa | collected... | reverse complement strand
GGCTTGGTGGAACGTTCAATCGAACAATTTTTTCCAAAAAAATTAATTGCAAAGCAGAAGAGGTTATTCCTGCAATCACGCCAATTGGACAACCTGCTAAAAGAAGATCTCGAGAAAAAATTATCCGTAGGGTGATTCAAGCCAAGAAAAGAAAGCCATGGGAGGAAATATTTTTCAATACAAATATTCAAAATCCTCTATCTAGTGAAAATCTTGATGAATATTCTACAATTCTAGAAATGGTTCGCTTAGGACCCTCTGCAGGAAATAAGCAGCCTTGGAGGATTATAAAAGAAGAAAATAGAAATGTTTTTCATTTTTATGTTAAATATCCAGAAGGAAAGTTAGCAGCGAGTTATAGACCATTTGTTAAACTTGATATGGGAATAGCGACATGTCATTTTGATTTAACTACTAAAGAATATGGAATAAAAGGAGGATGGCATTTTACTAATCCAGATATTCCACTACCCGAAAATTTTGATTATATTGTTACTTGGAAAAGTGAGTAAATTTTTCACTTTTTATCTTTTTTCAAATCTGTAAATTCACCATCCATGATACGTGCGAGGTATCTTCGTCCTTTAAGAATCCACATAATTTGGTGCTTGACTAACCCCGTTTATTAAAATTCTATTTTTAACCATCATCATACTTTTTTTTTGGTAATATTAAATAATACAAAAAAAAAAGTTAATTTTTAGATAGAAATTTCTCTTTTCTTCAAACTCCATATGCCAAATACTAAAAGTAAAGCAGCAATTAAAATCCAAAGTAATAATGAAACCACTGGTAAATAATAATTAGTTTTTTCTAAACCTCCAAGATTTATATTCTGATCTGGATCTATTGATGATTCTATACTATATACTCCTGTTATCGTTGCAAACAATATTTGCCAACTTATAGAAGGTGGAACGGCATTCAATGTTTCAATGAATAAAATAAATACATTTCCTAAATGGTAACCAAGATCAAAATGATATAATTGAAATGCCGCATAGAATGGGCCAGTTAATGTTCTAATTAGTAGAAATGCAATATAAGAAAGTATTGCTATAAAAATTATTAATATCGATGCTGATCTTGCTTTTTTGAATATTGAAGAAAATGCCATTGTGATACTAGTAAATAAAAACAATATAAATAAGCTATAGATATATAGAGCAGTCAAGAATGGTAATAAACTAATAAAATGATCAATATTACCAGATTTTACAAATACTCCGATCCATCCTATCACAAAAATAGAAAAAAAACTTAAAAGCATTCCGTAGAGATATACTGCTATATATTTACCAATAAATATTTTTATTCGGCTGATAGGTTTACTTACTAATAACAACATTGTTCCTGATTTAACTTCTTCAGCAATAAGAGGTGCTCCAGAAGTTCCAATAATTATGGTGTAAACCAAACCTAAGGTCCAAAAAAATGCAGGGAAGATTAATGCAAAACCGATTATCGTAGCAGCATGGTTAGGAGATATTAAACCAAAATCTACCGATGTTGGTAATAGAACAAAAATTAATGGAAATATTACTACTAAAATCAAAATTATAATGGTTTTTTTAAAAGAAAAAACATCTAGAAAGGTCTTCTTTATTATTATTGCTGTTCTATTGAAAATATTCCTAGAAAGCCAACTCTTCACAGGTTGCAACACATTTGAGTTCAACTTCTTAGAATTAGATTTTATCTTTCTTTCTGTGTTTCCTTTATTGTTTTTCATTAGTTATTTCCCCTCTCTTTCATCATAATTTCCATAAAAATATCTTGTAATGATAATTCGGGTTGATGAAAATCATATAATTTAGCCTTATTCTTAAGTAGTATCTGAGGTAATAAATCTCGAAGCTTATCAGCATCTTTAGGAATAATATGAATTTTTCCATCTAAATCATCACACCAAGCTTTTGAGATAAAATCCTTATCTTTCAATTGATCTACTAATATCTCATTCATATTAGTATCTAAAAAATATAAATTACTTATAAAGCTCCTTTTAATATTACTGATAGAATCCGAAATTACAATCTTACCATTATCTATCATTGTTACATCTTCACACATTTGCTCAATTTCAGATAAAATATGACTTGAAACAAACACGCTCACTCTGTTTGATAATTCTTTTATTTTTTGAACCACATCCGCTCTTCCCATTGGGTCTAAGTTAGCTGTAGGCTCATCAAGGATTAGCACTTTAGGATCGTGTATTAAGGATGCAGCAATACCGACTTTTTGCTTCATTCCTCCAGAATAGGTACCAATCTCTCTATTTCTAGCTTTAAAAAGATCAAAAAAATCTAGAAGTTGTTGAGCCTTTAATCTAGCTTCTTTTTTTTGCAGTCCTCCTAATCGTCCCATATATATTAAATATTTTTCTCCAGTCATATCTTCATAAAAAACAGGATCTTGGGGTAAAAAACCAATCAATTGTTTAGCTGCAACTGTACCTGCTTTTTTTTCTCTTATTTTAGCGGCCCCCTCAGTTATAGAAATAGCCCCAACCAACATATTAATCGTAGTAGTTTTTCCAGCTCCATTTGGACCTAAGAATCCATGAATTCCTGGTTTCACTCGTAGATCTATCTTTGATACAGCCGCTACTGCTTCTTTTTTTTTTCCATAGATTTTTGTTAATTCCTCACTCCAAATTTCAAGATTTGTTTTTGAATCTATCTTAATCATTTACTTTTTACCTCCTTCAACAATTTTTTTGTCAATTAAAATCAGCTCTTTTTGTTTCTTATTATATCGTCGATAATATATGGAAATCCCAATTAAAGCACCAAGAAGCACGAAAGTAAATATTAAATGAATTTGATTAGATGGTACTAATACTTTGATGGTATTAATAGTTAAAATTAAGCCACTCTTATCATGCATAATAACGCTAATATCTTTCCAACCTGAACTAAGAGAAACTTGTATATTTTTAGCAGTAGTAGACCCTTGACTAACCCCGTTGATTAATACTTCAAAATAATCATATTGTGAATCAGTCTCCCATGCAATATTGAAATTGTTAGAAACCATAGATTCGCTATTTGTAGGATTTGAAATCTGAATGCTAAATTTAGAATTTATACAATATACTAATTCTCCACTAGCGATTAATAATTCTCTATTTCCATCTTCATTTAAATCAACAATTGGATATATTGAATTAATATCCATATTAAATCTATAAAGAATTTTCCGATCGAATATATCCAGGATTTCTGATGTCGGAATTGGTTCATAAATCTCATATCCCCATTGATCTATTGTTTTTCTGTAATAATTATGCTCAATAAAAATCTCGTTAAATCCGTCTCCAGTAATATCTTCAATTTTTTCAATATTTAAGACAAATTTATAGTCATACCAAGTACCGTAAGAATGTAAGCAACTAGCAGGTTCTAACGTCAACTTATAATTAGTTAATTCGAGTGGTTCATTTTCATTACTATTAAAAATATCATAGAAATTGATATAAGAATGTTTACATTCATAGCTATCAGATTCTATTCCTATTATTGCTTCTGAAGTTCCATCAAAATTTATATCTCCGATTGAAGTAAAAGGCATTTTTAATTTATCAGAATCATAAATACCAGTGTTTATATTACTCTCGTCGAAATGTTCTTTGAATAAAATATCAGGATTAGAATTACCAGAATTACCGCTAAATATTTTACATTCCATTCCAAAAGCATAATAAAATTCCTCATATATTGCTAATCTATATATACCAACATGATCCAGAAAATTATCGCCATTGAAATCTTCATGGGAAATTAGTAATAAATAACCTGCACCTTCAACACTAAAATCAATCTTTCCTACATCACTCTCTGTAGTATCGGTAGTTGTTGATTCCAGATTTTCTGTTGGGATTTTACATATTGTTGAACGACTATTAATATCAATAATTCGAATATTGATTAAAGAGAAAATTAAGTTATTATATTCTTCACCCAAATATTCGTAACCTTCTGCTTCCAAATATCCATATTCTCCTATGATAATTCCTACTTTTCCATCTTTCGAAATAATTGTTTTTCCAGGAAATTCATAAGGTATAGAACTGCTATATTCTTCTATTAGAAAGGTTGGAGTGACTTCCCACGAATAATTAATTAATACTTTAGAGTTTGAATAACTTTCAAAATGAGATAGTTGAGATTCCCAATATGGATCACTTATTAATTTATGAGAACAATTAAAGTAACTTCCGAATTGGAAAATTCCAGTTAATAACCAGTTATTTAGACTATTGTTTAAAGGTAAAACCCGTACATTTTGAAATGGGATAAATGTTTGATTAAGGCTCCATTTAGTATAAGCCTCATTGGTTTTTAGATCAAAAAGGCGGATTCTTGTACTCCATGTATTAGGCCAATCATAGCTTTCAACACCGATTATAGCAATTAAATCCAAATATTGATCATTAGTTCCGTTAACAACCTCAAAGTCTTGAATTTCTAAATTTAGTAGATTACTAACATCGAATTCATCAGTAGCATATTTCCATGTATAATATCTATCGTATTCATTGTTAAATAAACCCCAATAAAATGCTGCAAGACCAAAATCATTAATCGTCAAATTAAATGCACTATTATCGTTTGTTATATTTAAACGAATTTGAATATTTTTGTTTATATCTACGAAATTCGATAGTGTAGTTTTATTCTCATAATCAAATTCAATAAAATTATCTGCGTCGTGAGTCCCACGTGTAATTACCCACATATGATCATCATGGAAAGAGTTTTCAAGTGATGGATGTATATAATTACCTTTAAGATCAAGATAAGTGTGATTATTCCAAGTTGTAGTTCCTGAACTCCAGTTGCAGAAAACCCATTTGTTATTTTCTACATCAAAAATTTCATAAGTAAAATTATACCAATTCGAAGATGAAGTATTTACCATTAGACTAGTTTGCATTTTAAGAGCAGATAATCGTTCAGTTTGGGAAAGTGGATACTCCATAGCCCCCAATAAATGATCATCAAGTAAGTTTACTGGAATTGTTAAATTCATGATCGCTTTCCATGAAGAGTCTACAAATTCAGCTTTAATAGTATAATTTCCTTCATCATCCAATAAATCAGTTAAGTTATCGGAAGAAGTACCCCTTATAGGTTGAATACTACTTGCTTGCGCTAACGATAAGGGATTCCAATGGTTTGTCCACTGAATATCAAAATTATTAACCCAAGTATCATCTATTTCATCATTAATTCTATTGTATATGTGGTTTCCAGAGGATTGTATTTCAATTGGATCTAAATAAGTCCCACTGTATTCATAATGACGATAAAATTTATATGGAAAATCTATCATTGGAGTATTCCAAATAATATTTCCATCAGAACCATCAATAGCTAAAACTTTAGTATAATTAGTTAAAAGAGACCTATATATCATTTCTGCTTTATTTGAATCAATTGTTCCATTCCCTATTAGATTTTTTATAAATTCCGAAATGTCGGAGGGTATTATTGAAGGAATGATCCATGCCCCATAATCGTCAATATCATCATCAGTAATATCCCCCACATTTTTTAAGTCCCTAAGCCCTTTATAATATTCTGGTAAAGGAATATTTAAGGACCATATTATTTTTCCCGTTCTTGCATCAATTGTATATAATTCAATTATGATGGTTGGTTTTTCTGTAGTTTCAGATGAGGTTGTAGAAATAATCCAATCTGGTTCAAAAACACTTATTTGTTTTATTAGGAAATCGTTAAATCCATCATCATTTAAATCATTGGTCTCAGTTATCTCTAGTTCAGATTCCTCTTGAGTTCTCACCCAAAGAATATCATTATTTTTACAATCAATACACAAATAGCGACCGTTTGCGGTAATAGCAAATAAATCATCCACACCATCACTATTAAGATCACCAACATTTAAGAAATATTGTCCTTTCTCACTTCCACTATAAGACGATACAGACTCATATTGACCAGGATCTGTATAAACAACCTCTGGATTATGTGATAATTCATCATCAATGTGATATCGATTAATTAATGCTGCGGTATATGAATAATAATAAATATAAATATCAGAATCTACTTTAATTATTTCTGGATAAGAACTGAGAAAAAAGCTATCATAAGTCCAGTTTAGACTACGGGTGATGTTTATCTTATTTATTTCGGATAAGGGATTTATATTGAATATTTTACCTTGAATTATTTTATTTCCTGATGAACTATAATCTGAAGAATAATCGAGATCACATGCGATTGAAATGTATTCTTTAATCCCATCATTATTAATATCAGGAATTTCGTAAATTTTTATTCCTGATTTCATAAATATTCTTTTTACTGATGAATATGGAGATGTTCGGAAACTAGTATAATCTGATTGTGAAGGCTTACTTATATTATAACAAACATCATCATCAAGAAGAATACCATGCCTTCCAGAGATTAATCGTAAATATCCATCATCAGAAGCTATTATAAAATCAGTAATCTCATCATTATTAACATCTCCAACAACTCTTATATCATCGATAGAATTGGGTATAGTTTGAAGAGTAAGACCAGTCATGCTATATACTAGCATTTCTGTCCCTTTTACTGTAAAAGTCCAAAGCTTGCTTCCGTCTTGAGAATCAAATGCACTTAATTTACCTTCTTCTGAACCGGCAATAATAGTTTCAAATCCATTACCATTTATATCTTCTACTACCTCTATTTTCCAAATATCATTGGTAAAGTCATGATCATTCATCCATACTTTATTTCCAGACTTTCCATTAACAACAATTAATCTATACCATGAAGAGATTACGATTTCTGATATGAAATCAGAAGTTATATCATTAATTAATTTAATATCCCATGAATATGGAATAAAATTTTGTGTTTGATATGTCTCAGGACTAATACCTTCGATTGTGGGCTTAAACTTCCACAGTTCTGACCCATTATTAGAAGAAATTGCGATTAAATTTGGATGTTCTTGAAAATAAGTAATGAGTACAATATCATCCTGATTATCACCTGAAATATCTTCAATAATTTCAAAATCAATTACAGGTCCAAAGGTTCTATAACTCATATTAATAAAACCATCTAATGTAATTGTAGCAATACCTCTATCAGTTCCAACAACTATTAATGGATTTCCTCCTTCTATAAGATTGACTAATTTAGGTTGCATTGTTGCTCCAGAACCAGGAAACCCTTTACCTAACTTCCATATAAGTGAATCTTCTCCAGAATCCACAGCTTGAGTCTTAGGTTCGTTTGAGAAATCATTAATAAATAGGTTAAAAAGGATGGAATTGGATATAGGCAAACATAAAATAATAATTAAAACTGTAATGGAATATGTTTTATATCGATGTTTTAAGCCAGTTTCTCTTTTCATTTTTATTTTCACATCATATTAAATTTCATTATTTAAAGGTTTAATTGGACTTATTAGTCAATTATATTCACTTATATTTAATAATTTCCTTCTTTGTATAATTTTTTTTTTGAACATCGAGCATTAAGTAAACAATTTAAACAGTTAAGAAAGAATTATATTTATAAAAAAAAAATTATTGATTTAAAAACTCGAGTTTTCTTTTTTCTTCGGCTTTTCTTGAGAATCCCGTATTAATATCATTAACACCCTTTATCCTTTTTCAAATCTGTAAATTCACCATCCATGATACGAGCGAGATAATGTCTTCCTTTAAGAATCCACATAATTTGGTGCCCTTGTCTTGCTTTTTTTCCCCATTCTGACTTCTTATTATGATTCTGTTGGATGAATCTATATCCAGAGAAATCAACAAATTTGATCCCGCTCGAGAATTTCTGGACAGAATATTCATTTTCATCAATTAGTACATTTTTTTTCTTATTGAAAATCGCTTCATATATTTTCAGACCATGAGATTTTATATCTTCCAATTTAAATCCACTCAATCAATTTCAAATGTATTTGTAATAGATAAAATATGGTAATCATAATCTTTAAATATGTTATTCTGAGATCATTTGGAGGAATTCATTTTCTGTAATAATTTTTGTGCCTTGTTCTTGTGCTTTTAAATACTTGGCAGTAAGTGTGCTTTCGTTGGTTACTAAATAACTTAGGTTTGTTATAACACTTTTTTTTGGTTCTCCACCATGTTTTAAGACAAAATCCTCCGCTTCTGACCGTGAAATTTCGTTGAGTTTGCCAGTGAAACAAAAGGTTAAACCGTTCAACTTTCCACTTTTTACCATATTTTTTATTGATATTTTATTAGTATTTAGCACTTCAAGCATTTGTAAATATAATTTATTGATTCCTATCAAGAGATTTTCAGCAGTTATTTCAGCATATCCATCTATCATCGCTAATTCTGTTATGTTCGCACTTTTAATTTTTTCAAGTGTGTCAAATCCCGCATCAACAACTTTCTTTACGAGTAATTCAGCTATATTTTCAATATTGAATCCCCCAATAAATTTTGCTAATGTGATTTCTTTTACTGCAAATAAGTTAACCAATGCCTTTTTAGCAGATGTTTCCTGAACACCTTCAAATTGGGTTAAATCTGAAATATTAAGGTGATATAAGTCAGCAATTTGTTTGACTTTCCCCGATTTAAAAAGTGGTTCTAACATCAATTTCTCACTGAAATGTTTGACACCGAGAGCATGAATCCATCTTACTAAGCGTTGATAATTTATTTTAGGGCACGCTTCATTAGGACAATATAAACGAGTCCCCTCGTTTATTAGCTCAGTATTGCATTCCTCACATGTGTCGGGAATAATTATATCCTTTGCATCTTGAGGAATTTTCACAACTCGTTCAATTTTAGGAATTATATCTCCTCGTTTAGATACAATTACTTCTGCACCAATTTTGATTCCCATATCTTTCATGAGATTAGGATTAGCTAAACTAGCTCTACTTACTGTAGTACCCATCAACCGAACGGGTTTAATAATAGCAACAGGAGTATAATTATGACCACTAATGGTCCATTCGACGCTAATTAAAGTACTCTCGATTTCTTCTGCTTGAAATTTGAATGCAATTTGTTTCACGGGTTTAGCACGTCTCATATCTTCTAAATCAATATCTTTACCTTTTATTACAAGCCCATCAATGTCATATTCTAATGAATCACGAATGTTATTCATTACATCTTCTCGAAAATCAATTACTTCCTGTATAGTTTTAACTGGTTTAGTTTTGATGGTAGGTAAATTTTCACTTTTCATCCATTTTAATTTCTGTATCTCACTTGTAAAACTTACTTCTTCAGTCAAACTAGTCGCATCATAAAATATTAAATTAAGATCATCAGATCCTTTTCCGTCTTTACGTCTAACTATACCTGCAGCAGTATTCCTACAATTTTGTTTATCCATGTATTTTTTCTCGAAGATATCATGAAAAAGCATTACTTCAGCACGAATTCCTCCTGTAAATCTTGTGGATAATCTTGGGACAAAACCTTTCATTTTCATTACATTAATTGACACGTCATCACCTACAATTCCATTACCTCGAGTTACTCCACATTGAAATACACCACTCTTATATTGAATTTCTATACTTATCCCATCAAGCTTATACTGAATTAAAAATGTTCTATAGCCACGATCTTCTGCCCATTTTTTGAATTCATTTGGCGTTGACACCTTATCTTGGGAGCCCATTGGAATCAGGTGTTCCTTTTTAGTAAACATTTCGGAAGCATCTGCTCCTACAGTAAATAAAATGGGGTTATTGGGATCAATCCTTCTTAGTTCATCTTCTAATTCATCATATTTTGCATCCGTAATTTCCGGCGTCGAATTATAATATAAATCTCTATGTCTTTTTATCTCTTGAACAAGGAAATCAATCTTTTCCTTATTTATTTGTTTTCCCAATTGTTTTTCTTTTAATTCGCTGGATTTATTCTGTTTGGGATTTAATAAATCATCCAAATTTTTTTGTCTTTTTGACATGGTTATAAAAATTTCATGTATTTCTATGATAAGTATTATTATTCAGAATAATTTAAAATATCCGTCTTTAGAGATTTACTATAAAATAGGCTTATGTTAGAATTTCAATGGTTTAAAACCTTTTAATCCGTCTGGTAAATTCTCAATGATATTTCCTGAAAGATTAAATACTTTTAGATTGATAAGTTGATTAATTGATTGAGGTAGAATTTTAATAACGTTGTTATTATCGCTTCGTAAATCAAAATGTTCAAGATTGGTTAAAAATTCGATATTCTCAGGAATAAGTTCTATTTTGTTAAAGGATAAGTTCAAAATTTTCAGATTGTTTAGTCTTTTAATACATTTAGGAATGTGGGTGATATTTTGTCTGACTAAGTGTAATTCTTCAAGACTTTTTAAATTACATAATTGGTAAGGAATTAGACCTATCTTAATCAAATCATTTGTAATATAAAGTCCAATAACATGACCTAATTCATCAATTTTGTAACAATAGGCTTTTTTTAAGTGAGGTTTTTCAATTTTCTTAATTATATCTAGTGCCATACCAGACAATATTTCTATTAATGCTAATATTGGTGCTTCTGAAAGAACTACTCCATTCTTAATAAATTGATTGAATGTATTCTTAATATTTGCAATCTTCCAGACCCATTCGGGTAGATTATCTACTATATTATTTGTGAATGTTAATTGATTAATATTTGGGAGATTAAGATCATGAATGAGTTTATTTTTTAGCGTACAATGATCGATAGTGAGTGAATTAAGCTTTGGTAGAGAATTTATTGAGAGGGGAATATGATCTAGTTCTTTTAAGGTTAATTTAGTTATATGACCATTGATACTAGCATTTACTCGAGCCAATCCCTTATTACTAATACTTGTATTTTCTTTTATCAGTTCTAATCTATACTCCTCTTTGATACCAAAATTTTTTATAAATTTATGCAGTTCACTCAAAAATTTATGAGCTTCTAAATAATCTACATCTATAATAAATTTCATATCAGGATACTGAAGATTATATATCTGAGTCAACTTTATAATAGCTTTATCTTTTAAATCATTCAAGGAAAATTGAGTATCAGTCTCAAATAAATCAAGTAAAGGCTTAAAAAAAAGAACTGAGTTTTCATTTTCTATTGCCCAAAGAAGGGGATTTTTTTCTAAATTTGAGAAATTTTGCATCAATATTTGAGCTGCTGATACCCTAACTAAAGGAGACTCATCTGAAATTAAACTTTTTTCAAGCAATTCATACGATTTACTAGTTATAAGGTTTAGATGGCCTAATGCTTCAATTCCACTGATTCTTTCGTCAGTATCCTCACTTTCACTAATGATTGATTCTAAAAGATTTATTGATTCTTCTTTGGTTATAAGTCCATTATTGAAATCAATGCATATTTTATCTGGAGTGATTAATTTCCTCATTTTATTAGAGCTCTTTAAATTTCCCCCTTACTTATACGCTCATGCATATTTTTACATCTATTCAACCACAATTCATCATATTCTTCATTATCAACAACTCTATCCTTGAGATCAGAAATATTGAAAATTCCTTCTTCTTCACACCATTTTACACATATTTCGTATAGTACCCAATCCAAATCTTCATCTTCCCATTCGACGCGCACCTTTTTTTCACCTCTTTGCCATAATAAAAATGCGCGATGATGTCCATCTGTAGCTACATATTTTTGATTTAATTTTTTAATAGGAATAGGTTTAAAAGAATTAAGGTCATTTGATTTAAGTTTATTTAGTGATGATTTAAGTTTATTTTTATTTAAATATAGTTGACTTGGCTGGATCTTATTAAGTTCTAAAAGAAAAATCTTACTCATAAGTGCATCAATAGATCCGAGTTTTATTTTACACTCTCACTAACTATTTCATGATGGCAGACTGAAAAATAATCTTTATTTATATTGACTATTTCAATATTTTTCATTACTTTGACATGAGACGATAAAAGAATTAATTTATCTTCGATACCTTTCAAATGAGCATTATCTCCTATAGTACAATTATCGGATATTATCGCGTTTTCAATTTCTACATGTTTTGAAATGTAAGTTTCATTGTAGATGACAGAATTTTTTAAAACAGTATTATTATCAATGAATACATTATCTCCAATAATCGCATTTGGACCAATAATGCAATTTTGCCTAATTACAGTCTGTTCTCCAATAACACACGGATGAATAATTTTTGATGTTGGACTGATTTGAGCACTATAATCAATAAGGCTATTATGCACCTCATTAAGATTTTGAATCAGATCTTTCATTAGAGAAATATTTCCTTGCAATAATTCATAAGGTTTTCCAATATCTTTCCATATACCTTCAATTGGAAAGTGATACACCTCATGTTCTTCAGCGATTTTAGGGAAGACTTCTCTTTCAATGGAGACTTTTTTATTTGAGGGAATATAAGAAAAAACTTCTGGTTCAAGTAAGTATACTCCCGAATTTATTGGCATTGGCACAGGCCCTCCTGCTGGGGGTTTATATTCTTCTTTTTCTAAAAATTTCTCAATCTTGTTAGTGGTTGGATTTGCGATAATGACACCATATCGAGAAGGATCTTCCACTATTTTACTTGCAATCGTCCCAAATGCTTTCGACTTGTTATGAAATTGAAGCATCTTGCTAAAATCAAAATTTAAAATGACATCTCCATTTAGCATGAAAAAATTTTCATCTTTCAAGAAAGATTCTGCTAATTTAATTGCACCAGCTGTTCCTGCTGGGAAAATTTCGTCAGTATAAGAGATTTTTATTCCCAATTTTTGCCCATCTTTAAAATACTCTTTTATTACATCAGCCATAACACTTACTGCTAGTACAATTTCATTTACACCCGCGGCTTTTAGTAATAATATCTGTCTTTCCATAACAGGTTTATTGCATATAGGAATTAATGTTTTAGGAATGGAACATGTTAATGGACGTAATCTTGTACCCCAACCACCAGATAAAATAACAGCTTTAGGCATAATCAGTATCTCTTATTGGAAAGGAATTTAATAATCATTTATTTTATAAAAAGAATCTATTCAATAATTAAAACTTAATCTACAATTGCAATAGAAACATCTATAATCTTTAATTCTTTAGATATAAATTTAATTATTGACTTCTTCCGTATTTGAGATCGCTAATTCATCATAATCTATTTTTGCAACATTGGAAAAAAACCAAATTAATATAACAATGATCATATCAATAGCCGCGGCACTAACAAATAAAAGAACAATCCCCATAATTTCTGCTAAAGGTCCAGAAATTATCATCGCAATCGGGGAGACAGCTGTAGCAATAGTTATGACAATTGACATGACTCTTCCTTGTTTATCAGGTGGGATTGTTCTCTGTAAAATTGTCAAAAACATCGTGTTCACGAATGGCACTATAAAGGCAAAAATAAATCCCCCCATTCCGATTATTACAAATTGTCCTGTAGGTGCAAAAGATAAAAGTAAGTGCCCCAAATCTCCAATAATTAATCCCAAAAAGATAATTATAGCTTTATGTTTCCAATTTTTTTTTATTGTTACAATTATAGCTCCTACAAACATTCCTCCTTGTATAAGAGCTGATACAAATCCCAGATCTAATGCATTTCCATGGTGGGTAACATATACGAAATAAGAAATTAGTGTGGAAAATGGTTGGCCGAAGAAATTAATCATTGTAGCTATATATAATAAAAGTAGAAGTCCTGGTATAGTTCTGATTACTTTAATACCTTCTGCTAAATCTTTAAAAAATGGTTTTTTTACTTTATCTATTATGGTTTTCACAACACTCGGGATTTTTATTATCAATAATGGTGCAATAGCTATTAGAAAGGTAATTACATCTATCCATAAGATTTGTTCGATTGTAAGAATAGCCAAAAGGGTTGCTGCGATCACGGGACCAATTGTATTAACTATACCTGTGAAAAAAAAGTTTAATCCATTTAATCTACTCAAGTGTTCCTTAGGTACCATTATAGGTATGATTGCATTCGTTGCG
>Ga0307378_10008111_pt1 | contig 14014 bp, 16 predicted proteins | sample UN1MG_FD_202238 | JGI IMG/M metagenome (GOLD analysis project Ga0307378, IMG submission 202238) | Soil microbial communities from Risofladan, Vaasa, Finland - UN-1 | ecosystem: Environmental > Terrestrial > Soil > Coastal area > Acid sulfate soil | place: Finland: Risofladan, Vaasa | collected... | reverse complement strand
CCGCGAGCGAGCGGAGCGTCTTGAGCCAGTGGCCGCCGGCGTACGGTCGTCGATCTCCAAGCTCCGTCCGCGCGATCGCCCCGACGCGCCGGCCAACCGAAACGTCGGACGCACCAATGAACACGACCGACTGGGACGGCAGCCAGAACGACGCGAGACGTGTGGCGAGGGCCTTCGAGGTCGGTCGCTCGCCATCGAGTCGCAACGTCTCCACGCGCTCGATCCATTTACCGACCCGGGTCATCTCGATCGGTGTGCTGGTCAGCGGCGCGGGCAATTCGAGGACAAAGACACCGGGGGCCTGAGCCGGTACCGGCCGGCCCCACACGGTTGGGCCGTCGGCCATCAGGCCGACCGAGCGGAAAAGTTGGGCGGCTCCGAGTTCGCTGGGCATAGGTCGATGGTACAGGTGGCTGGCTCAGGCTATCGTGCGACCGACATGTTCACTCCCCCGGCCTCATGAATCGAGCCGCTCGTCGAACGAGCCTGGCCATCGCGGTGGTGGTGGTCGTGGCCGGGGTCGTGCTGGCAGCGCCGCGTCTCGGGTCGATCGCTGATCAATCTGCCTCCCCCGGGCCCGGCGGGAACTTCGGCGCGGGCGCCGGGAGTCACGCTCCGGTCGGCAGTGACATCATCGCCACGGATCCGGTGGCATCGGCGTCCGCCGCCCCGGCGGGGCCATCTCCAACGGCGGAGGGTAGCCCGGGCCCTTCCGCGTCGGGCGGCGAACCGACTTCGACGGGGGATCCGCAATCCGGGCCCATTCCCGCGAGTGCCACGCCCGAGCTCAAGGCGGCCCTCGACGCACGGCTCGAGCGCTTGCGATCGAAACGCGGGATACCGGGCATCTCCGCGGCGATCGTCTTTGCCGACGGTTCAAGCTGGCAGGGGACGGCCGGCCTGGCTGACGTGGGCGCAGGCGTGCCGGTCGAAGCAGAGACGGCATTCTCGGTCGCGAGCGTGTCGAAGACGTTCACATCGGCGCTGATCCTGGCCCTCGTCGAAGATGGGCGCCTGAGTCTGGATTCGACCGCGCGGACCTATCTGCCGACGCTCAGGATCAACCGGTCGATCACGGTTCGCCAGCTGCTCGACCACACGAGCGGCCTGCGCGACTTCTACTACAACGCGAACATCGATCACGCACTGCTGGTCAAACCCGCGAAGGTGTGGTCTGCCGCCAGATCCCTTCGATATCTCGGCCCGGCGTACTCGAAGCCGGGACGTTCGTGGCACTACTCGAACACGAACTACCTGATCCTCGGGATGCTCGCAGAAGTCGTCGGCGGCGCGCCGGTCGCGGATCAGCTGCGCGAGCGGTTCTTCGAGCCGCTCGGCCTCGATCACACCTACTACCAGTCGGTGGAGGTTCCCCGCGGGCCGGTCGCGAAGGGCTATCGATTCCTGGGAACGGACCCGACGTTGCCCGCGATCGATCTCTCGGACGGATCCTTGGTCGTGCCATTCACCTCGGTCGTCACCGCCTCAGGAGCCGCCGGCTCGATCGCGACGACCGGCACTGACCTCGCTCGGTGGGCACAGGCGCTCTACGGTGGCGACGCCCTGTCGCAGGCATCGCGTGACGAGATGGTGGCCGACCTGTTGCGGACGGCCCGATACCTGCCCGGCGTGGCCTACGGACTGGGCGTTCAGGCCGTCGATGTGGTCGGCCACCCGACGCTCGGCCACTCGGGGCGGTTCCTGGGCGCGCGCGCAGCCGTCCGCTGGCTGCAGCGGCAACAGATCGGCATCTCGGTCCTGACCAACCAGAGTCGGAGCGACCCGAACGTCGTGCTCAGGGAGCTACTCAAGGTCGCCCTGCCTCGACCTGATTCGGCCACCCCGCTGGATCGCTGACGCCGCCTCCTCACGGTTGCGTGAGGGCACGCAGCCAGAACCTGTCCGTACCTCCGCCGCCCATGGGCGGTACCGACGGGTTCTTCACGGATCGCCTGATCACCACGACAATCGATGCACATCAAGGCGGGAGCGCTGATGTCGATTCGAGTCGAGGTCTATACGAGCGACGGGATTGCCAGTGGGATATTGCCGCGCGATGGGGCATTGCGCGACGTGCTCGAAACCGGAACGCTCGCGCTCGACGGGGTGGCCTGGCAGGGTCTTGGGACCTCGATGCGGGAAGACGTTCAGTCGATCTCGATCCAGAGTGACGACGTCCTGGTCGCTGTCGGTGACGATGACCCGGGGCTATTCGTTCATGCCGCCTGGCACCATGTCCGGCTCGAATCTGGTCCGTACACGGTCGAGGGCGATCTGCCAACACTTCCCGGCTTCGACCCAGGGCGAGCGCTGACCCGGCCGTCGGGCGAATTCCTGCAACTTCGAGACGTCAGCATCTCCGTGACCGGCGGACCGGACCCAGGGGTCGCGGTCGGTCCGCACACGCTGGTCAATCGCTACACGGTGGAGCGGATCCAGGCTGACCTGATCCTGGGGTTCTTCTTCCCGGGCGCCATCATCGAAGCGATCGACCCGAACCCCGAGCCCGTCTGACCCGTCAGCCCCCGGGACTTCCGGCGCCGGCGCGGCGGCGAACCGGTTTGCGATGAGCGTGATGCTCCGGGCTCGTCCGCGCATGACCAGCCCGCGCGCCAAGGGGACGGGGCTCCGCGCTCCGATCGGGGATGAACCCGTCCTCGACCGTCCATGGGATCGCGTGTTTGAGCATTCGCTGCACGCCCCGAAGCAGATCGGTCTCGTCGATACAGACCAGCGAGATCGCCTCTCCGGTCGCGCCCGCTCGGCCGGTTCGTCCGATCCGGTGGATGTAGTCCTGCGGGTTCCAGGGCAGCTCGAAGTTCACGACGACCGGCAGATCCTCGATATCCAACCCGCGGGCAGCGACATCGGTCGCGACCAGGACCCGGATCTCCCCCGACTTGAAGCCTGCCAGCGACCGGGTCCGTTCCGGCTGTGAGCGATCCGAGTGGATCGCCACGGCGTCGAGACCCTCGCGATCGAGGCGTGTGGCCAGCCGACTCGCGGCCAGCTTCGTTCGCGTGAATACCAGGACCTGGCGCAGGTCGTCCTTCCGGATCAGGTGGGCCAGGAGCGCCTCCTTGCGATCGCGATCGACCGGGTAGACCCACTGGCGGACAGCCTCGGCGGCCGTGTTCCGGGGCGCGACTTCGACCGTCGAGGGATCCCGAAGGATCCCTCCCGAGAGGCGCCGGATGTCGTCCGAGAACGTCGCGGAAAACATCAGGTTCTGTCGTTTCGACGGGAGCAATGCGATGATCCGCTGGATGTCCGGGAGGAAGCCCATATCCAGCATCCGGTCCGCCTCGTCGAGGACGAGGATCTCGACCTGACCGAGGTTGGCCACTTTCTGACCGACCAGATCGAGCAGTCGGCCCGGCGTCGCAACGAGGATCTCGACGCCATTCCTGAGTGCCTTGATCTGCGGATCCAGCGGGATCCCGCCGTAGACGACGGTCGATCGAAGCGGGACCGTCCGTCCATACGTCTGGACGCTCATGTCGACCTGCATCGCGAGCTCGCGGGTCGGGACCAGGATCAGAACTCGAACCGGATGACGAGCGGGCGAGAAGCTCGTGTTCGCGTGTGCCCGCAGGCGATCGAGGATCGGCAGCACGAAAGCGGCCGTCTTGCCCGTGCCGGTTTGCGCCGCGGCGAGGATATCGCGGCCCTCCAGGACCAGCGGGATGGCTGCGGCCTGGACGGGGGTCGGGGTCTCGTACCCCTCCTCGGCGACCATGCGCACGAGGTCGGCCGACAGGCCGAGAGAGTCGAAGGTCAAAGAAGGCTCCTGTGTGGTCCCGCCGCAGGCACCGATCAGGAGCGCGACGGCGATCCGTTCCGTGCGTCGATAGACGCGGGCGGCGACGAACCGCCCGGAGCATAGCGGAAATGCGCTCGATCAGACCTGGTGCGCCTGAGCAGCGCACTTTTGGCCCGGATCACTGCTGACCAACGTATGGGATGACGCGATTCGTTTCCGGCTGCCATACTGCCCCCACTTCCAGGCCATCCAGCCCACAGGCGCAACAGAAGATCGCCGCCCCCACGGCAGAAACCCTGTCCCACGTCGGGCCCCAAACCCGACGCTCGCCTGAATCGATCCTGTCGGTTCCCCTCTCTCGGGTCGGGTCATTCGTTCTGCCGCCCGCGGCGTCAAATACCGTCGTCGCACGCCACCGCGCGACGTTCCGGCGGACAGGAGGCATGAGTTTTGACAGTTGCACAGATCGGCGCCCAACGGGCGTCCTCCTCTCTGATAGCCCGACTGCTGGTCGCCGCGATGGCTGTGGCATTCATCGGCGCCATCGGCGCGGCCAACCCGACCCCTGCGTCGGCGGCAGGGATGAAGGTCGTCGTTGTGGTCGGACCCGTCGGCTCGAGCACCAAGAACTACAAGAAGAGCGCCAGGCGCTATGCGGATCAGGCGCGTTCCTACGGGGCGAGCGTGACCGAGGTCTACAGCCCGAATGCCTCATGGAAACGGGTGAAGGCGGCGGCCCAGGGGGCAAACGTGCTCATCTACCTGGGTCACGGCAACGGCTCGCCGAGCCCATATGGCGGCTTCTCGAAGTACACGAAGGATGGGATGGGCCTGAACAGGTCCGTCGGCCATGGCAACCGCAACACGAAGTACTGGGGCGAGTACTACATCAAGACCGAGATCCAGCTGGCGCCCGACGCCGTGGTCATCCTCAACCGCCTGTGCTATGCGTCGGGCAACAATGAATGGGGCGCGGGAAACCCGACCAAGGACACCGCCAAGAAGCGGGTCGACAATTACGGCGCCGGGTTCCTGCGGGCGGGTGCCGCGGCGGTGTTCGCGGACGGCATCACCGACGCGTCGTACATCCTCAGCGGGCTGTTCACGACGGGCAAGACGATCGGCGAGATCTTCCGGAGTTCGCCATCGTGGGTCGGCAAGTACGATTTCAAGTTCGCCTCACGGGAGACGCGCGGGCGGACGGCCTGGTTGGCACCCTACGCGGCCCATCGCTACTACCGATCGGTGATCGGCGAGCTCGACCTCGGGGCAGCGGAGTTCCGCGGCTCCTGACCTGATCGACCCCGGTCTGCTTTGCGACCGGGCTCCCTCGCCACGCAGCAACCCCGGTTCGGGACGGTCTCCCGGCCGGGGTTTGGCGCTGTCCGCCCGCCTGAGCGGCCGTCCGCGGGCGACCACGAACGCTGCCTGGAGTGCCGCTCAGCGCCCTTTGAACGTGGAAACGTCCTAATATTGCGTTTGGTATTGACAAAGTGATAGTCATATTGCTATAACGACATTCACAGAGCCACAACACGTAGCCATGGATGTGCATCATGTTCGAATTCAGTCGCGTCGATGTTCTTATCGCTGAGCGCGAACGCCGGATCGTCGAAACCCTGCGAACCCAGCATCTGCTCAAGTCCGGCTTCGATCGGCGGGTCGCCCCTGCGAGCACCATGACCCGGACGCGAATCGGCTCCATCGTGCAGCCGATTCGCGCGACGGCCGGCCAGCGATAGGGCTCGAGACCATGCCCCACGACGTGATCTCCACGTGCCCGGTCTGCTCCAAGGAGCTGGCCGTGACCCGTCTGCATTGCCGGAGTTGCGGTACGTCCCTCGAGGGTGACTTCAGCGTCGGCCGGTTCGGGCGCCTATCACGAGAACAATTGACCCTCCTCGAGAGTTTCCTGCGGTCGCGCGGCAACCTGCGCGAGATGGAGCGAGACCTTGGGATCAGCTATCCGACGGTCCGCAGCCGGGTGGAGGCACTCGTTCGGGCCCTCGGCTTCGGCCCGCGTGCCGATGCCGATGACGCCGAGGAAGCGACGACCCGAGAGGGATCAGCGGGCGCCCGGACCCGGGAGGAGATCCTGGCGGCCGTCGCAAGTCACGAGCTGAGCGCCGACGACGCGGCTGCGGCGATCCGGGCGCTCGGGAAGATCGATCGATGACGAACAGCAGTCGCGCAACGCTGGAACACACGATCGGGTCCGATGGGATCATGTCGATCCGCCTGAGGGATGGCGAGATCCGGCTTCACGCCATCGACGGCGACGCGGTCCGCGTCCGTGAGACGAGCGGCCAGGACCTCGCCGAACGCTTTGGGATCGAGCTCGGAGAAGGCAGCCTCGCGCTCACCCCGATCAACGATCGTGACCGCCTCGGCCGGCGGCGGGGGAGAGCGTCGCTCGACATCGACCTGCCACATCGTGCCACGGTCGTCATCGAGACGGTCAGCGGAGAAGTCGAGGCCGATGGCCTGCGCGGCGATCAGCGATACCAGACGACGTCCGGGGACACGGTCCTCCGAGGGGTGAGCGGCCGAGTCGCTATCGAAGCCGTGTCCGGCGACGTCAACATCGTCGCAACGGGCACGGTGGACGTCGCCCTTCGCACCGTGTCGGGCGATATCGAGCTGCGAGCCGCGACGATCGAGGCGCTTTCGGCGGTGACGACCAACGGTGATATCAGCGTGGCCGGCGGATTCCGGGGCGCGGGCCCATTCGCCATCGAAACCGTCACCGGCGACGGCAGGCTCGCGGCGGCAGGGGACCTCAGGGTCGAAATGACGACACTGTCGGGTGATCTCCGCTCGAAGACAGATAGTCGAATAGAGGGTGGACGCGGTCATCGTTCGATGGTCATCGGGCGAGGCGGTCCGCTGCTCACGTTCCGCTCGATGTCGGGTGATCTGGCGGTCGAAGAGCCACGGCCGGTGACAGGATCGCCGCGCTCGGAGCAACCACGCCCGGGGCCCGGCGCAGCCATCGAGGCCGATGACGACGATGCCCGGGTGGCCATCCTTCGAGCATTGGAGCGCGGCGAGATCGATGTGGCCGAAGCCGGCCGAAGGATGGTAGCGCTGGATGCGATGGCGCCCGTCGATCCCACATCGGAGACGAGTCGCGTGCCGACCGCTGAGTCGATCGATGACTGAGGATGCCCTCGAGGATGTCCTGCGGATGGTCGCCGAGGGCCATCTCACCGCCGCCGAGGCAGGTCCGATCATCGCGGCCCTCGACCGCGACCGCGATGGCGATGACACCGACCGCCCCCGAGAAGCGAAACAGGCCCAGGTTGTGCGCGTCCAGGTGATCGAGTCCGGTCAGGCTGTCATCAACCTGCGCATCCCCCTGTCCCTCGGTCGAGCCGCCATCAACCAAGTCCCCGGCCTCTCGCTGGCGACATCCGATCGAATCCGCGAAGCGATCGAAGCGGGCATCAAGGGCTCCATCGTCGAAGTCGATGACGACGGGGACGGTGTCCGGATCTCGATCGAATGACTGCTTCGAAGGCTGAGCCTCGTTTGGTCAGCTGGGTGATTCGCGTACCGCTTCTCGCACCGCTGACGATGCGCGATTTCCGACTCGTCTGGCTGGGTGAGAGCATCTCGATCCTGGGCGACCAGTTTCACATCGTGGCCCTGTCGCTCCTGATCCTCGGGCGGACGGGATCCGGGTTCACGCTGGGCGTCGTTCTGATCGCCGCCGCCATACCGCGTGGCGCGTTCATCTTGTTGGGAGGCGTCCTGTCCGATCGGATCTCGCCGCGGGATCTGGCCCTTGGCTCCAACGTCCTGCGGGCCATCGTGACCATGTTGGTCGCGGGTTTGGTCCTCGGCGGGCGGATCGAACTCTGGCATCTGGCTGCGGCAGGTATCGCTTTCGGGGTGGTGGACGCGGTCTTCCTGCCGGCCATCAATACGCTCGTGCCAAGGCTCGTGCCGGCGGATCGCCTCGCATCGGCCAATGCCGTGCTGCAGGGGGCGTTCCAACTCATGGGAACGGCGGGGCCGGCGGTCGCCGGGCTGGCCATCGCCGTCATCGGGATCGGGGCGGTGTTCGTGCTCGACGCGGTCTCGTTCGCGCTCGCCGCGTACGCGCTCTGGCTCGTCCGTTCCGGATCGCGACTCGATCCGTCGGCACCAGGCGAGCCCGCATCCGTGGCGTCAGCCGCTCAGTCGCCGTCGATCCGTTCCTCGCTTGCTGACGGCGCCAGGGTCGTTCTCGGCGACCCGATCATGCGCTCGATCGTGGTCCTGTCGATCGCGGTCAACGTGGCCTTTACGGGCCCGATCGTCGTGGGCCTGCCCTGGCTTGTCGTCGTTCGATCCGGCGGCGATGCGCTATCCCTCGGGCTGCTCCTGGCCGTCTTCAGCGCGGGCGTGTTCGGCGGAGTCCTGATCGCGGGATCGATGGCCCGGCCGCGCCGGTTTGGCTCGGTGGTCCTTGGTCTGGTCCTGGTGATGGGGATCGGCCTGGGGGCCATCGGGCTGGCTTCCACGGTCCCGCTGGCCGCGCTGACCTTGCTCCTGATCGGGCTCTCCGTCGGCTACGTGAACGTCGTCATCATCGCCTGGGTCCAGGCGCGAACGGATCCGCACGTCCTCGGACGGACGATGAGTTTCCTCATGTTCGGTTCGGTGGTCGCCGCACCGATCTCGCTCGCCCTGGCTGCCGTCCTCGTCGATCATCATGCGACGGTGATGTTCCTGGGAGCCGGCGCGCTTGTCGTGGCGTCCGGGCTGCTGGCACTGCTCAGTGGTCTGCCGGAGCGGATGAACCGCGTTGACCTGCCGACCGGCGGCCCGGCTACCATGGAGGCATGATCAAGCCCGAATCGTTGCCATTCACCGGCGATGCCGCCGCTGATCGCTTGTTGGCCGAGGATCCGCTGGCGCTCCTGATCGGCTTCGCGCTCGATCAACAGGTCACCGTCCAGAAGGCGTTCAGTGGCCCGGCCGAGCTCAAAGTGCGGCTCGGGCACCTGGATGCGGCTCGAATCGCCGCGATGGATCCAGCCGATCTTGATGCGATCTTCCGCGAACGCCCAGCGATCCACCGGTTCCCGTCGTCGATGGCGGGCAAGATCCAGGCCCTCGCGGGGGCTATCGCCCGGGACTATGGCAACGACGCCAGCCGGGTTTGGACGGAGGCCGCCGACGGCCCCGCGCTCCAGGCTCGTCTGCTCGGGTTGCCGGGCATCGGGGAGATGAAGGCCAAGTCGCTCATCGCCGTTCTGGGCAGGCGCTTCGGCATCCGGCCGCCCGGTTACGACGAGGTCGCGCCGACCTGGCCGACCCTCGGTGACGTGGATTCGGCCGAGGCGCTTGCCACCTACCAGGCCGCCAAGCGGGCCAAGAAGGCCGCTGATCGTGCTGCCAACGGCTGACTAACGCGCCGCTTCATCCGGCGGGGTGGGCGTATAGTTGCACCAGCAACTACCGGACACTTGGAGTCCGATCGATAGACCATGATCCGCCACAGCCCACTGGTCGAGGTGACGTTCGCGTAGATGGCCACCTGATCGTGGGTGTTGGGACTAGACTGACGTCCCGTGGCTGATTCGAACGACGATCCCGTCCCAGCCAAAGCCCGCCGTCGCAGCGCGAAGTTCGTCCTGCCCGACCATCATCACGACGAAGTGGCGGGTGAGCGCACCGATGACCACATCGAGGCGTTCATCGAGGGTCTCGCCACGGCGACCGAACGCAAGTCGCCCCTCCGAGGGCGAGGCCGACGTCGACGCGACACGCGTGATCGACGTCCCTTCCAGCTCGAGACCCGCGCCGACTGGTCGACCGCGCTTCAGCAAGAAGGGATCCGCGGGATCCGATACGGCCGAGTCGCTTCGGTCCTGCTGCTCGAGCCCGGGGCCGAATACGACGGGACGGTCGCGGAGCAGATCACGCGCCAGATCATGGACGCCATCCGAGCCGAGGCCCGCGAGACGGATCGGGTCGCTCGGTTCGGTCCAGCCAGCTTTCGCCTGCTCTTGCCAGAGACGGAGGTTCGGGCGGCCCGCGTGCTCGCGGCGCGGATCTCGCGCGTCGTCGCCGAGTCGGCTGATCCGATCGCCCCTGGATTCGAATTGCACACCGACGTCGTTACGGCGCCACGCCACGGTTCCATCGAGGAGGCGCTGGATGCTGCGACCCGACGATCGGCGGAGGTATCCGAGATCGCCTGACCCTGGTCGACGAGCGTCGCCATCAGGTGGTCGAGCTCGGATCGCGGATCCGCTCGAAGGGTCGGCGTGCATGTTCGTCGGGGCCCCGCCAGGTCCGGGTCGCCAACGAGTGCCCGTGCAGTCCCGCACAGGTTGCACGATGGCTCGGGCCGATCCCGACTACGCTTCCACCATGACCGATTATGACCAAACCGCACTCCTCAATGAACTCGAACCAGAAGCCGGCCGTCTATACGATCGCCACGCCTCGGTCGCGCAGGAGTGGTTTCCGCACGATTTCATCCCTTACCGTCTCGGACGCGATTTTGACAAGGAGCCCTGGACTCCGGACCAGCCCCGGCTCACCGGTGTCGCTCAGACCGCGTTCGAGATCGGATTGCTGACCGAGGACAACCTGCCCAGCTACCACCGACTGATCCACGGCATGTTCGGAGCCGGTGACGGCGCGTGGATCAACTGGGTCGGCCGATGGACGGCCGAGGAGGGTCGCCACGCCATCGTCCTGCGCGATTACCTGACGGTGACCCGGAATATCGATCCGATCATGCTCGAGCGGGGGCGCATGACCCAACTCCAGCAAGGGTATGACCACGATGCCCCTGACACGCTGCGCGGCCTTGCGTACGTGGCCTTCCAGGAGCTCGCGACCCGGATCGCCCACCGCAACACCGGACGCTATTCGAATGATCCTGTCGCGGACAAGATCATGGTCCGGATCGCCGCCGACGAGAACCTCCACATGGTGTTCTACCGAGACATCCTGGCCGCGGCGTTGGTCATCGAGCCATCCGCCACCGTCTGCGCGATCGTGGACGAGGTTCTCGACTTCAACATGCCCGGCGCGGGGATCCCGGGCTTCGTGCGCAAAGCGGCCCAGATCGCGAAGGCCGGGATCTACGACATCCGGGTCCACCGCGAGGAGGTCCTGCTGCCGATCTTGCGCCACTGGCGCATCTTCGAGCTCACCAACCTTGACGCCGCCGCGGAGGCCGCCCGAACGCGGCTATCGGAACACTTGGTGAAGCTCGATGAGGCGGCCAAGCGCTTCGAAGAGCGGGTTGCCCGTTCCGACGTGCCCCGGTTGTCGACGTCGGGTAGCTAAGTCGACCCGGTCTGATCGGCCGTCGCTCCACCTCAGGAGCTGGACGCCCCGCCCTGGTCGCGCAGGAAGCGCTCGATGTCGGAGATGAGGTCGTCGCCTGAAGGCAGACGCTGTTCGTCGTACATCGCCTCGAGGCGCTCGACATACGCCCGGGTGGTTTCGTCGAGGCCGGCTGCGGTGTCGAGTCGGCTGCGCAACTCACGGGCCTCGTCGGTCAGCGCGGACGCCTGGATCTCCGCTCCCAGGTGGGTGCCCAGTGCTCCGAGCAGGGCCACGGCCGCGGTGGCGTACGGTCCCGAAACGTAATGCGGGACCTGGGCGAAGTAGCCGAGCGCCGGTATCCCGGCACGGCCGATCTCGATCTCGAGCGCGGAGATCAGCGCGGATGGTACCCGCAGGGTCCCGGCGGGACCTGGCAGGACGTCACCCCGCAGCAAGCCCGGCGCGGCTTCGGTTCCCATGATCGGGACCGCCCGGGTATGCGGCACGGCGGCCGGGATCGCGCCCAGACTGATCCACTCGACAACGCCCAGGCGACGGACGAGCTCGATCATGCCCGCCGTGAACGAGCGCCACCGGTAGTCGGGTTCGGGTCCGACCAGCACCAGGACATCGCGTTCGTCCAGGCGCGTGCGGCGCATCGTGATCTCCGGCCAGGTCAGCTCGGTCAGACGGCCATCGATGATCTCGAGCGGGGGACGGCGCGCCCGGTAATCGAAAAGCCGATCGGCATCGAACGTGGCCACCACCGTCCCGCTGTCCGCCAGGATCTGTAATGCGGTCGTGGCGGCGGCGCCCGCGTCGACCCAACCATCGAACGCAGCGACGACCACCGGCTCGATGAGTTCGCGATTGTCGTCGAGGACGTACAGGCTCACCGTGACAGGATAGGCGACTGCTCCGCAGACGGTCGGAGCGCCAGCTCGGGTACACTCCCCCGGCGCACCCCGTGTCGGTGCATCGAAAGGACGGACCGTGGCCAGGCATTCCAAGTTCGAGCGTGAGCGCCGCAAGACCGAGTCAGAACGCGTCAAGCAGATCGAAGCAGCCTGGATGGGGAGCGTCCCGACGGCGACCGCCAAGGCCTTCGCCGAGTCCGTCGCAGCCGCCCGCGCGCGCGGACCCGAGGAGAAGCGCCCGGACATGGCGCCCGGCACGGCGCCGCGCCCGCCTCGGCCCGGCCACGAGCCGAAACCGCCGAAGGAAGAGCGACCGCGCCGGGGCAGCCGCGACTAAGTCCGTCCGGCTAGCGGCGTCATGGGCTCGCTGAGGGGGATTCCGCGATAGCGTCGAGGGCGACGATGGCTTCCTTGGCCAGATCCTCGTCATCGGTATAGACATCGAAGGCATATTCGCCCCGGGCGAAGACGTAGCTGGTCGGCGCGGCATCGCCGAAGTCGATCTTCCCCACGGTCGTTCCACCGATCTTGGTCTCGGTCACGACCAGGTCCGGATACAGGCCCAGCCAGGCGCTCGTGATCGCTGCACTGAGTGCGCTGCCGTCGACTCCGTCGACGGAGTAGAGATCGATGCCGATGGTCGGTGAACGGGTGGGGTCCGACGCCTGGGCGAGGTGGAGGTCCGACGATGTCTTGTCGACGCTGGTCAGGAAGTTGATGACCGTGGCGCTCCATTCGTCCTCGGACAGGAGGGTCCCGCCGTCGAAACTCTCGACCTCGAGCGCGATACCGCCGACCCCGGTCGGGAGGACCGCCTCGAGCGCCGGATCGTCGTGGCTCTCAATGGCGGGTGGGATGGACTCGGTATCACCGAAACCCGGATCGAAGGTTTCGGCAGGACCAGCTGGGGTAGTTGGCGCGGCCACGGCGGCGGCCTCCGGTTCGCGCAGCGCGAGGAGCGCGACCGTGGTCCAGCCGGCCGTCGCTGCGATCAGGGCCACGATGGCGATCGCCTGCCACGGGTTCGGGCCGTTCGAATGCGACGGTCCATACCCGGGCCGATCGAGCGTGGCCCGGGTACGCCGTGATCTGTCGCCTCGTTCGTGCACGGTTCCTCCTCGGCACCCTCGTTCCGGCCATCGTCCGTGGCGGGCGGGCGAGCCTAGGGTAGCGTCATTCGGCCGCCGGCCAATTCGGTGGCGACGGCGGACGATTCGGTAGCTCGTCCCAGTGCGATGCCGGTCAGGTTGCTCATGAAACCTCCTTGGATCCCGGCAAGTCGCTCCGGCGGGTCACCGATCGTGCCGCCACCGGGGTTGCGCAGATCCCGGGATCGGGTGGGTCGGGAGGGATGGCTCCCAGGTATGTGGGCCTGGGTCGGCCACCGACGGCCGACTCGAGGTCGAACGCGAAGGCAAGCAGGGCCGGCTCGGAAAGGAATCCAGCCGACAGCCAGACGCCACCAGGGCGACCGTCCGGAGTCACGCCGGTCGGCACCGAGATGTTCGGATATCCGGACACGGCCGGGCCGGACGAATCGCCGTAAGCGGGGCCGACGATGGCATCCAGTCGCCCTTCCGCGAGGATGCGATCGATCCCCTTCGTCCGGGTCACCTCCAGGCAGCGCGCCCGGGCCCCGACGTAGGCTGGGTCGAGTAGGCCGGACGTCGCTTCAGCGACGTGGAACAGCTCCTGGCCGAAATAGCGCAATTCCTGCTCGCAGGTCGCATCGTTGAATGCGATCAGGTCGGCCAGTGTGCGCATCGAAGTTCGAGCAAGGCCGCCCAGATAGGACGCCAGGTCGGCCTTGAACTCAGTGAGCAGCACCGTCATCTCGTCGTCCTCGAACGCTTTCGACTCGGGCAGCTCGACCGGATCGACGAGGATCGCTCCGAGCGACGCCATGTGCTCGAATGCGCGTTCGGCGATGGCGTTCAGGCCGGCGTCGGCCGAAGCGTCGCCGATGAACGCACGTCGGTCGACCCCGATCCTGGCGCCGCGCAGCGCGCCCCGGCGGAGGACCGCTCGATAGTCTCGAGGCAGTCGATGACCGAGC
>Ga0307378_10008107_pt1 | contig 14019 bp, 13 predicted proteins | sample UN1MG_FD_202238 | JGI IMG/M metagenome (GOLD analysis project Ga0307378, IMG submission 202238) | Soil microbial communities from Risofladan, Vaasa, Finland - UN-1 | ecosystem: Environmental > Terrestrial > Soil > Coastal area > Acid sulfate soil | place: Finland: Risofladan, Vaasa | collected... | reverse complement strand
GACGAACCTTAGCAGGCACCGGGCCACAACCAGGCCCACTAACAGAGTGCGAATGGAAGCAAGACAAAAAAGACTTAAAATATTCGCAACGGTAAAAATTATACTTGAACAGCCTTCTCATGGAAGGGCACAGAGAACACAGAGAAATAATAAATAATAATTTATAAATAATAAATGGAGAGTTATTCCGGGAAATTCAGACATGCGAACTGCCCGTGATACTTTTTCGCCGCTTCGTCGTAGGCCCTGGCTGCGTCGATTTCGTTTTTGAAGTAACCCAGATGTATATTCTTTCTCTCGAACGTTATCGATGCCGACCATTTGCGAGTATGCTTTTTCCAGGAAACACCTTTGTATTTAGAGCTGCATGGACTGGAAAATTTCTTCCTATTGTGTAAGTTCTGTGCCCGCGTAGCGGCTCGCAAGTTTGTACTCCTGTTATCCATACCGTCGTTATTAATATGATCGACCACCATCCCCTCGGGAACTTTGAGAATCTCCTGGTGCATATAAACAATTGTTCCTCTTTTTCTTTTTCCCCTCGCCGCATATCTTTGTGCGTGAAAGCAGTTTGATGTTTTTCTTGTAATCCATTCGTATCCTTTAAGCCGCTTATAATCGGCCGGATCTACCTTTGCGTACTTCGGCTGTGCCATGCGAATACGCCGGAAGACGTAGCCGTAGCGCGCTCGCCGATACAAAAGCACCGGCTGCACGACCAGGTATTCCAGCCAATCGAAAACGTGGCTTGCGAATGTAGCGATTTTCTCCCCCCGCAGTTTGAGTGAATTAGCGAATTATACCAATTGTAATTAAGATTTGTGCCTTTGTCATTTCGACCGGAGGGCCACGAAGTAGCCCGAAGTGGAGAAATCTAATAAAAACAGATTTCTCGACTCCGCTTTGCTGCGCTCGAAATGACTCAAAACAAGCGCATTTATTATGTACAATTGGGATTAGAGAATTAGAGATTAGGGAATCAGGCAGTCGGCCTTAGGCTCCCAATAATCAATAGTCATTTACAGCCCCCCATTGTTGTTTTTGCCTTTTTCCTTTTACCTTTTTACTTGCCTTACGGCCGGGGGCCGAAAGGCGCCCCCTATAATTGAACGTACCTGCGCGTTTGATGCGAAAACGACCGCAGGTCGTCCCGACCGAGGCACGGCCGAGTGGAGGGATCTATTCTTCCCTCTACTATTGGAGCAACCTGCACATTTGGTCGAAAAAATACAAAATTGCAGACACCATTATCGCTGTAAGTCCTTGTGTGGTATGGAATAAAAATTTTTTTCAAATTTCCAATTTTTGTTCGGCGCTACCATCGCTTTTGGTTGAAAAATTCACTCAACTCAAAACTCAACACTCAAAATACAAAACTAACATTGCCATCGTTTTTGGTCGAAAAATTGCGGATATTTTACCTATTTTATCAGCCACAGAGGGCACAGAGAGCGAAGAGAAATATCAAATAATCAATTTCAATAGTCAATCGTAAATAGAAAATAGTAAATTGAAATGCCATCGCTTTTGGTCGAAAATTCGTAATAATCTTGCTTGTGCATTTTGTATCTCGTATCCATCGATTACATTTAGGACAGATCTGGTATCTCGTATTTATCCTTATCATCCCGCACCCATTCGGGGGTGTTCAGGGTGGGGCCTAATGCGGAATCCACGCCCTATACGCTATCCGCTGCGTGCTAAACGCTGTCTTTATTGCCAATTCTTTAATCTGCTAATTCTCTAATTCACTATGATTTCTTGTCTTTTTTCTCGCCTTTTTACTTGTTTACATTTATTTTGTTACTAAAGGCGTGATACACCCCGGAGCGCAAAACTTCCTCGAATCGCCCGGTTGTCATTCCTGCGGAAGCAGGAATCCAGATACGACATCCGCAAGACGACATACGAGATATGAATTTATACGGGTGACGAAGCGAGACATCTTGGATTTGTGCTTCTGGATTAGGACCGCTGTATTGCAGAGGCCATTAGAGACGTTGAGGAAAAACGCGTGTTATCCGGGGGAGTGAAGGGGGAGTGGGATTTTAATAGGGACGTACCCTATTTTAATCACGGATGTCACGTGCTTTGATCGGTGGGCCAAGGCCCACCCTACCTGAATTATTTTCTCTGTGATCTCTGTGCACTCTGTGGCTGATTTTTCTTAGTCACCAAGGCGCGAAGGCACAAAGTAGAAAATCATATATCGATGTTTTAGTGTCTTAGAGTCTTAGTGGCAATAATTTTACACCCTACATTAAATATTATCTCTGTGGCCTCTGTGCCCTCTGTGGCTGGTAACCTCTTCAGTAGCTTCCCCAGATACTGCCGGCGAGATTGAAGATCATAATGATAAGCATGATGCAAATTAGGAAATATACGAAGCGGGGGAACCAGCGGGTGAACTCGGCGAACCATAATTCCGCCCGTTCGGAATAATTGTCCGCGAGCCGCTTTGAAACATCGTCGAGCCGGCCGGTCTCCTCGCCGGTTTTCCACATTTCAACGAGTTCGAGGGGAAGCTTCTTGGACAGTCCCTCGGACATCAACTGACCGGCCCTAACACTTTCGGCGGCCGGCCGGAACAAATCGGCTATCACGAGGTTGCCTGTTACCGAAATCGCCATCTCGACTGATTCACTGTACGGCACACCCGCCTTGCAGAGCATGTGAAAAGCCCAGCAGAAACGGCCGATCGACAGCTTGTGGACGGCTGAGCCCAGGATGGGGATGCGCAGCACTACTTGATCCAGCAATCTTCGGGCGGGGCCCGTTCTGGGTGTGGTGCGAATGATTAAAATAATGATTCCCGCCGGTATCCAAAACAGTAGAAGAATTCCCACCACTTTGAACAGGTAAGACTTTATATCCATCCCACCCAGGATGAAACCGGGAAGCGGGAAAACGAACGCTGCGATGGTAAGAACGAGAACGGGCAAGAGCAGTCCTGAGATTAATCTTTTGTGCATCCGGCCGGACATTTCGTGCCACCTGGATAGAAGGGCGATTAAATCCGGAAGATTGCCGGACGTTTCGCCGACCTCGACGAGCATTATATCGACCGGATCAAAAACCTTGGGATGCAGAATCATCGTTTCAGAAAGCGGATTGCCTTGTGCGACGCCTTCGGCCAAGGCGAGAAAGGCTTTTTGCAGCCGAGGCTCCAATCCGGGGATGAGAGTATTAAGCGAGCGCTGCACCGGCACGCCGGCATCGAGCATGTTGAAAAGATTGTTATATGCAATTGCGAGCTTGCTTGACATCATTGACCTCTGCAAGACGTTTGCTAAGAATATAAATTCAATCGAAAGTCAACATCGAGTATTCTGTCAAATTTGATTCAATAGTCTGGAAGGGTGGCAGCCTCAATCGCAGCTTGGGGATGGCTTCTGGCGCCTTGACCATCCCCAAAGCCTTCGGCTTTGAGGCTGCCACCCAATCACAGATAGATAATTTACAATTTCATGCCTGTGTCTGTGTCAGGTGATTTTAGCTAATTTTCTTCGAGCATTTTGTAGGCGAACCTGTCGGTCATGCCGGCGATGTAGTCGCACACCGCTCTTTGCAGCCCTTGCTGCGGAATGAACCGCTGGAAGTAGCCCGGCATAAGTTCCGGCTCCCGGCAGAGTCTTTCGAAAAGCCGCTGGAGCCAGCCTTTTACTTTTGCCGTTGTTTCAAGCAGCGATTCGTGCAGATAAAAGTTGTGCAGCAGGAATTTCTCCAGCTCGGCAAGCTCGGCATCGCTTTCGGGCGGCAGGACAATCAAATTGGTATCCGCGGCATAAATTTCGTCCGGCGTTGTTGGATTCGCCTGCGTGAGAGACTTTTTGCTCGCTTCGAGACAGTCGCCGACGAGCTTATCGATAATCGCTTTGGCCGTTCGTGTTCTGCGGATGGTGAGGTCTCCGATTGCCCCGGCGTTAATTCGGTTTTGCGCCTCGGCGAAAATTTTCACGTTCTTCAACTGCCCGGGGCCGATTAATCTGGCCCTCATACCGTCTTCGAGGTCGTGACAGTTATATGCGATGCGGTCGGCGATGTCGGCGATTTGCCCTTCGAGTGAGCAGTGTTTCTCGCTGAAAGTCTCGTTCCGTGTTTTATCATAGGGGCTTTGGTGTCTGGCCAGGCCGAGGCGCGTTTCGTACATCAGGTTCAGGCCCATGAAGCCGGGGTACGGATGTTCGAGCAAATCGACAATTCGCAGCGACTGGCGGTTATGCTCGAATCCGCCGGAGCCGGCCATCAACTCGTCGAGCACTTTTTCGCCGGCGTGGCCGAAGGGTGAGTGACCCAGGTCGTGCGCCAGGCATATCGCTTCGGTGAGGCTTTCGTTAAGATTAAGCTCTTTTGCGAGGGTTCGGCCTATCTGTGCGACCTCGATGCTGTGTGTCAGGCGCGTGCGGTAGTAGTCGTCCAGGCCGGGGGTGAAGACTTGTGCTTTGCCTTCGAGCCGGCGGAATGCCGAGCAGTGGATGATGCGGTCGCGGTCACGCTCAAAGTCCGAGCGGTAAGGATGCGGCTTTTCCGGAAAAGCCCGGTGCCTGCTTGTCTTCTCACTAACTGCGTAACCGCTCATTCACTCATCCACTCATTCACTCATTCACAGACTCGGCAGGTTTTGTTCTTCGCTTATTCGTTTCAGCAGCTCAAGCAGCTCGGTCAGGCTCTGGCTGATGACATCTGTATCACCGCATACGGCCATGAAATTGGTATCGCCGTCCCATCGCGGCACGACGTGGATGTGCAGATGTCCCGGCAGTCCCGCGCCGGCGCATCGGCCGAAATTCATGCCGACATTGAAGCCGTGCGGTTTTATCGCCAGCGACAGGGCCTTTTGTGACTCTCGGATTAATTCAATCATTTCCAGCATTTCTTCGCCGGTGGCGTCTTCAAGGTCGGGTATGTGCCGTGCCGGCGCTATCAGTAGATGGCCGTTGTTATATGGATAACGATTCAGGATTACGATGCTTTTCTCCGTTCGCCAGAGCACGAGATTCTCGTCGTCATCCTGCGGGTGCTTGAGGTTATGGCAGATAAAGCAGCCTGTCTTCTCGCCGGCTGCTGTTTTGTTTTTTCCTGCGGCGAGAGGTTTCTCGTCCAGACCCTGTACATATTGAATTCGCCATGGCGCCCACAAGTTTTTATGTTCCATAATTCGTTTCCCGTTTCGCAGCTCGCAAGATGCAAAATCTAATCATCAAGGAGGTTCATTGTCAGATTTTGTTTGATTGTTATTTTCGGATTTACGCCGGCAAGAGGCAGCAGTAGAGAGGTCTTTAATTGCATCTCATACTGTTGCTTGTATTGCTCGGTTCTGCCGGCATCGATATTGAACAGTTCCTCGCCTTCACCCTGCAAACTGAGGACCTGGTAGTTTCTGTAGAATCCGTAGGCCCCGGCCACCTGGAACCTGCCGGAATAAGGTATCGGCCAGTCTCGCGGTGCCGATTCGGCTATCTTGTAAGAGCTGCTTATCACAGCGAGCCTGCCTTTTTCGCCCGGGCGGATTTCATCGAGCCTGTAAGTGACGTCTCTTGCTTTTCGCATGACCATCGGAGTGGGCACGGACAATTTCGAGTTCCAGCTTTGTCCGACTGCCGCGCCCTGGGAAGGTTTTTTTATGCTGGAGACCGCGTCCCACAGGAACCACTGCGTGGCAACGACGTCGCCTATCATCTCAGGCTCCTTGATCCTGCCCCGACCGGTATCTTCCCGGAAAGCTTTTTTGCCGATCTCTTTTAGCAGCTCATCCAATTGAGAATAATCTTCTATCTTACCTGTGGGCCCGACGGCGAGCGTGAAGGTCCTGCCGGCGATACTTTCCACGGCGTCCCTTCGCGGGCCTTTGCTTCGAGCCACTTTCACCGATTCGCAGACCGCCTTAACGGTTGTCAGGCCGTAGGGATCTATTTCGATTGGTGTGTAAGCCATAATGATTTCCAGCGATTCGGAAGATTTGTCGGAAGCAGGCCTGCCTGATCGAGATGCCTCTGCCGTCGTGTCCCAATCAACGGCAATTTCTCTGCTGGAGATAAACTTGTATCGCAGGGTTCGGCCGGTCTGGAAATCTACAGTCAAAAGCTCTCCCGGTTCGCCCAACAATTCTTCTTCCCCGGCTGTCGGCTTACATCCCGCCAGAACGCTCAGAACCAAAGCCGTCAGAATTAGTAGCGTGGTCTTCAACTTTGTTCCTTTCATGTGAGTTCGCAGAAGACAAACGGTGAAACGCGAACTATAAAGCGATACTAATCAATTTTTTCGATGCTATAGGAACGAACGGCGGTCATTATCAGCGCGGCAGGCTGTTCGTTTTCCTTCGGATTCGGATCGACGATTACCCATTCTGTAGTAAGATTTTCGCGGTATTCTTCGACTTTACCGCCGGTCAAATCCAGCTTTAGCTCGCCCGTATATGTTTCTGTATTGTCGGACATGTTTGCAAAGAAAGCTGCTGACTGTTCTTTGTGCAGCTCCTTTGCATATTCGGCTGAGGGAACGGCTTGCATCCGGGCAATCGCAATCCGGCGATTATCCACGTCTTTGATTTCTTTTAGCGTATAGATTTTTTCGTACGATTTTGAGCCCATCATATCGAAGGAAAAGTTCTTTATACTGCTCCAATTGTCTCCGGTGTGTAATTGGTTTTTATCTGCATCGGGCAGGGTTGGAATCGTGTGCCGTTCCGTGATTGCTTTGAGAGAAAGGAGATTAGCAGCCATTTTGTCAGCGGATGAGATGCTCCCGATGGCGGCCCGGGCATCATTGGCGTCGATAAGTTTTGAAACCTGTCCGGAAGCTGTTATCTCTATGGTATAACTTTGTCCGATTAATTTGCTGAGGGGATTTTGCCGGTCTTCTTGCCTGGAGCTGTCGAAGTCCATTACGATATTGTTTTTGACGGTCGCCTGATACTTTAGCCCCTTGAATGTAATCTTTGCGACGGCATTGCCTTTATCATCAGTGCTTTGTATCTGTTGTGTGAAAGTAATTTCGGTTTTTCTGCCGGTATGCCCGCCCGTGAAGCCTTTCGGTTTATTTGGATCTGCACCTTCCCATATAACGCTTTTATCAGTGTCTGTTATTACTCTATAGGTCGTCGAATCCCCCGGCTTGAACTTTAACGCCAATTTCACAGTCGGTCTTTGTTCTTCGGATTCGACCCTGGCTGGAGCGGTTTTTTGAGGCTCGACTTTGGTCGGAGCGGGTTCCCCGGCATGCTCAGTGCAGCCGGCAGTTAAAAGCAGCACGAAAAGAACAAGACTCGCTGTGAAACCGAATATTCTGGTCTGCTTCATTATCTATTCTCCCGTAAGTTCTCATTAAGTAACATTTTGTGCCGTTTATTATATGTTTTATCCTTCTCAACCTTATAGGGTGTGCAGCCTGCCCCCAAGGGGCTTTTTGCACACGCAGGTCTATTCTGTCTTTTTAATTCTACTTTTCTATAATATCCTGACTCAATATAATATCCACCACATAATTTCGTTCGTTCCCAGGGGCTCGCCTGTAATTTGACATAGAGACATCATAATTATTTTTCCCGCGTGTGCAAATGAAAGTTTACACACCTTACCCGGCCGGCCCAGACAGCTCGTAGCAGAGTTTCTATGGCTCTTTATAAACACAGAAAGATTCTGCCATCATATCGTGTAATGCTCGTTTTCTGAATGTAAATGCAACGACAACGCAGTCGATCAGAACAAGTGCATACACAGGATAACTAATCACAACCAGGAAACTCCCCTGTTGCGCCTCACCGAGTTCTACCCATGATGTGACAGATTGGAACTGCGGTGACGAAAATAGAATCAGTTGACCTGCAAGGCCGACGCCGGCTAACAAGAGAAATGGGAAGAACCGAATATACGCATTGAATAAAGAGAGCTTGTTGCCGTCATCGCCGATGACCTTGATCTTGCAGGACATCTTGCCCAGTGTCGCCCCGAAAAATGATTCCATGAAAGGCTTATATATGAGCCCTGGCAGAGTTATCAAAACTAACACGGCCGTGCTTTTGAGTGAAAACATATTCCAGTAGCTCAGGATCCCGAGCGGGATAAATATCAGACCATCGATAATATACGCACCGACCCTGATCCAGAATCCTGACGGCCGTGAATAACCTTCCATTGGTTCTGCGCAATTGGAACAAAATTCTACCCACTCTTGAAACTCCTGTCCGCAACTTTTGCATTTTCTGGTATCCATGCTTTTTCCTTATCTTAACTGTGATTTCCCATGTACACTTTACTGAGACACTCCTTCACACGCAGATCTATTCATTAACAAATACATTATTTGCATTATAGAGATATCTTAATTATTTTTCCGGCGTGTGCAAAATGAATTATGGTACGTGTTTAGCCGGCTTCCGGCATTCGCGACCATCCACAAGCTTGAACCCCGCCGTGCGGTGGTCCAAGCTTGAGGCTGCCACCCGTTTTCCATCAATTCTAATGGAGGGCAGCCTCATCCCGATTGTCGTTTATTGGGATGGGGATGGCTTTTCCCCGGCTAAACACATACGAATTTTGCAGATCGTATTACCCGGCGGATTTTTCTTTATTTGGGATTTATAAAAGGTTAGAATGCGAATTTGAATGTTTTGAATCGACGTGCTAAGCAATTTGGAGAAACAAGATTATGAAAAGCGATACAGTCAAGAAAGGTTTCCAGCGGGCTCCGCATCGCGGCCTGCTTCACGCCTGCGGTCTCAATGATGCCGACATTAACAAGCCGTTTATCGGCGTTGCCAACAGTTTCTGTGAAATCGTGCCGGGGCACGTCCATCTCGACAAGGTCGCCCAGGTGGTCAAGGCCGCTATTCGAGGCGCGGGCGGAGCTGCTTTTGAATTCAGTACCATTGCAGTCTGCGACGGAATTGCCATGGGCCATATGGGTATGAAGTATTCTCTGGCCTCGCGTGAGATTATCGCCGATTCGGTCGAGACGATGGCACGGGCGCACTGTTTCGATGCACTTGTATGTATTCCCAACTGTGATAAAATCATTCCCGGGATGCTGATGGCTGCGGTCAGGCTGAATATTCCGACAATTTTCGTCTCCGGCGGGCCTATGAAAGCGGGCAAAACAAAAGATGGCAAAACCGTTGACCTTATCAGCATATTCGAGGGCGTCGCCGAGTTCAATGCCGGCAAGATAACCGAAGAAGAGCTCAAGGAGCTTGAGATGACCGGCTGCCCGACCCAGGGAAGCTGTTCCGGGATGTTCACGGCCAATTCGATGAACTGCCTTTGCGAGGCGATTGGTATGGCGCTGCCCGGCAACGGCACGATTCTTGCCGTCGATTCGAAACGCCAGCAGCTTTACAAAGCGACGGGCAAACAGATTATGACGCTCATTGAAAAGGACATAAAACCGCTGGACGTTATAACCGAAGAGTCGCTGGACAACGCTCTTGTTCTGGATATGGCAATGGGCGGCTCGACCAATACCGTGCTGCACAGCCTTGCGGTGGCTAACGAAGCCGGCGTCAAATACGACCTCGAACGCATCAATGCAATCTCGGCGAAATGCCCGAACATCTGCAAGGTCTCGCCGTTCAGCAAGGTTCACATCGAGGACGTGGACGCCGCCGGCGGTATCAGTGCCATTCTCAATGAGGTAAGCAAGGTGCCGAACCTGCTGAACCTCGATTGCCCGACCGTGACCGGAAAAACGCTCGGCGAAAACATTGCCGGGGCCGAAATAAAAAACACTGAGGTCATCCATCCGCTCGATAACGCGTACTCGAAGACCGGCGGCCTTGCCATTCTACGAGGTAATCTCGCCCCCAACGGCAGCGTAGTCAAAACCGCCGGCGTTCCCGAATCCATGCTCAAACACTCTGGCCCGGCCGTTATCTTCGAGAGCCAGGAAGACGCCTGTGACGGCATTCTCGCCGGCAAAGTCAAACAAGGTGACGTCGTCGTGGTTCGCTGCGAGGGTCCTAAGGGCGGCCCTGGTATGCAGGAAATGCTCGGCCCCACCAGCTATATTACCGGTGCCGGCCTCGCTGATTCCGTCGCTCTTATTACCGATGGTCGATTCAGTGGCGGCTCAAAAGGTTGCAGTATCGGACATATTAGCCCCGAAGCCGTGGTCGGCGGCCCCATCGGATTATTGAAAGACGGCGACATTATCGAAATTGACATCCCCGGCAACAAAATAAGCGTCAAGCTCTCCGACGACGAGCTGGCAGAGCGCAAAAAGGCCTGGACCCCGCCAAAGCCGCGAATAACCGAAGGCTGCCTGGCAAAATACGCCGCAATGGCAACCAGCGCCGACACCGGCGCCGTCCTGAAATGGTAAGATGAAAATGTTATTCTGAGTTTGTCTCTGTCATTCCTGCGGAAGCAGGAATCCAGGTGAAAGAATTGAATGTGACGGTTTGGAAAACGTTAATGAGGCGATAGAGAGTCGCATATGGACTTCTATCTTAAATATGATGGCCCCTTAAAGTCCAACGCCGGGGCGGAGGACAAGCATGATATACGGGAATATCTTTATCCCCAGATGAAGAGACTATGGGACATTAAGCCGTTAAATCATCTGAGAGAACCTTTTCTGACTCCGGGAAAGGTACTGTCTGTATTAAAAGAGATTGACGGCGTAGTTTTTGCGCCATTAGTGAGCAGTGTGCTCAAATTTGTTTGTCAGCTTGAGGTAACGTTATTATGGCCTGATGAACTTGGGGTAATTTCTGGACAGGGTGGCGACATAGACAACAGATTAAAGACACTTTTTGATGCTTTACAATGTCCCGACAGCAATCAGGTTCAACCGGTCAAAGACAGAATCTTGAATAAACAGCCCTTCTTCTGCTTATTAGAAAATGATAAACTCGTTACATCAATAAATATCAAAACTCACACGTTGCTTCGTTCTGAAAACAAGACCGATGTTTCTGTACTAATACGCGTTATAGTCAAATCCACGGAAGTTATGATAAAAACCATTGGCCTATCAGGATAATCGTTTGAATTATGTACAGTCGAGTGGCTCGTGCTGTGCATATGACTTTGTATTTGAATAAATGGATTCCCGCTTGCGCGGGAATGACAATTAGTGTTAGTGGGTGTTAGTCTGTGAAATCTGTGGTTAAAAATAGAACTAAATGGTATGTTACCGGTTTGCATTTTGAGTGTCAGGAGTGTGGGGGGTGCTGCTCTGGGCCGGGGGAGGGGTATATCTGGGTGACGAGGCCGGAGATTGAAATCATTGCCGATTTTCTGAAAATGACTGTGGGGCAGTTTCGGCAGAAATACCTCAAGCGGGTGGGGCTTCGAACGACTATTATCGAACATCAAACGACCAAAGACTGCATATTCCTGCAGGCCGGGGCCGGCGGAAAGCAATGTATGATTTATTCTGTTAGGCCGAGCCAGTGCCGGAGCTGGCCCTTCTGGCCGAGCAACCTGGTGAGCCCGGGCGCCTGGAACAAGGCGGCACAAAAATGTCCCGGCATCAATCGCGGCAGGCTTTACAGCTTCGAGGAAATAGAAGAAATCAAGAGGATTAAAAAATGGTGGCAGGATCCGAAGCAAACAGGCGACTGCTCGAAAGAGTAGCCGAAATTTATAAGTGGCTGGACCTGCAAGTGTGTTCGGCTGGTGACATGGCCGGGACGTGCAGGTCTTGCGGCAATTGTTGTGATTTCGAGGGATTCGACCATCGTCTGTTTATTACCCCGCCGGAGCTGATGTATCTGGCTGCGAATCTGGGCGCCGAAAACATAAAGCCGATGCTGTCAAGTGAGTGTCCATACAACATTGATGGTAAGTGCAGCGTTTACGAATATCGTTTTTCCGGCTGCAGAATCTTTTGCTGCAACGCCGATTCGGATTTACAAAGCGGATTGAGCGAGGCAGTTTTGGAGAAGCTTAAATCAATCTTTGTAGAATTTCAAATACCCTATCGTTACACCGACCTGGCGGCCGGATTGAATAGTCTTGCAGGCGTCTAATATTTATCAATCGGCAGGGGGATCTTGTCACGCGGTTCGCGTAGATTGATGTATCTTGCGCCGCCCGAAAGCGTGCCGTAATCTTTATAATAGCCGTAGAGCTTGGCTAATTTCTCCTCATCCGTAGATTCCAGATGTCGCTGCCATTTTTCCACCTCGGCACCCCAGATAATTTCGGTATTGTCTTTCGAGTAAAGAATAATATGTGCGTGGCGACTGTTTTTCCGGCCGTTGAAATTGCTTACGTCGATGCGGTCGATCTCATAGAGCAGCGGCTTGTCGGGAGTGAGGGTTTTGTCCATGTAGTCGAGCCGGCCTAATATCATAACAGCCGCGGCGAGGTCGTCTCGTTGCCAGACTTCGCCCGGCGGCGGCATTTTGGTAACCGGCGGCAGTCCCTTTATCTCGACGATTGGAAGATCCGGTATCGGCACAAAGTCCAGCACAACCCGCTCGGCGTCAACGTAGAATTTGATCAGGCCCGATTTGACCAGAGCCACAGGTTTTCGCCACCGGGCTTCGACTCGCAGACGGTCGTGTATGGTTCGTACTTTTACTTCGTCCAGCCAGACGATGAGTTCCTCGATATTGTGCTGTACGGATAATGCGGTATCTTCGTCAAGTCCCAGATTGACACCCTTTCCTGTTGCTGCGGCGTGGACCTTGTCCTTGAGTTCATCGCTGGCCCAGAGGGGGACATCGGCAAGCTCCAGATCGACCGATCCTCTGGCGGCGGGAACAGTCTCTTTCACGTATTTCTCCAGGAACATGAGCCCGATGACGATCCCGCTCAAGACGCAGGCGACTGCCAATACTTTCAGAATAATTATCAGGCTCGGCCCAAACCAGCTTGCTCGTTGTCTTTTCCTTTTTTTGAAGCCGCCGGGCTTGAATGATATTCTTTTTGTCTTGCTCTTTTTTCTTTTTCTACTTGCTGTCATGGTCCCGCGTCTTGCTTTATATTTTATTCCCGGCGAGCGATGAATATGCCGCCTCGACAATATTGCTGCACAGATCGCTCATCGAGAGTCCCGCCTTTACTGCCGCCTTGGGCAAAAGTGAATGACTTGTAAAGCCCGGGATCGTATTGGCCTCCAGAGCGTAAGCGATTCGGTCATTTCCCAGGAGGAAATCGACTCTTGCAAAGTGCCGGCAGCCCAGTGCATTGAAGCAATCAACCGCCGCCCGGCTGAGATTTGCCGCCGTGTCCGTGTCCGTCACTGTATCGAAGAGGTACTCCGTTTGCTCGTCGACGTATTTTGCATGGAAGTCGTAGAAGCCGCTTTTTGTCCGGACCTCTATAATCGGCAGAGCCCGGCCATGCAGGATGCCCACCGTAACTTCCATGCCCGGCACGAATTCTTCGATCATACAATCGCTAAACTCACGGTATGTTTCCCGGGCGGCGTCGACAGCTTCGTGCGGCGTCGAGACAATACTCACACCGACACTGCTTCCCTGTCTAACGGGCTTTACAACATATTTGTGAGCAAAATCCCGCAACTGTTCTTCAAGCCGGCCGATATCGGTCCCGGGGCCGAACTCAATAGCTGCGGGTGTGGCTACGCCGGCTTCTTCGAAGAGCTTTTTGCTCGCCATTTTATCGAATGCCAATCTGCTTGCGTTTGGCCCGCTTCCGGCATAGAGAAACGATCTGTCCTCAAGTATTTGCTGGAGCTGGCCGTCTTCACCGAATTTGCCGTGCAGTGCCGGAAAGAACACGTCGATGCTTTTGTCATTCAATATATCAAGATTGTCAGGCCGGATATCGGCTGTTACTACTTCGAAGCCGGCTTCTTTCAATGCCTCGGCAACGCATCTTCCGCTTTGAAGGCTGATGTCCCGCTCGGCGCCAATGCCGCCGGCGAGAACGGCTACTTTTAGTTTGCTGCGTACTGTTTCCAATTTATAATTGCTTCGACTTTGGTGCGATTCATCGCACCCTGATATGGAACGACCTTTGTCAAACGATATTTTTGGGTTATTCTTGATTTTTTTTACATTATTCTTATGACACTTTCAGGTGCAGGCTGCTTCGACGATGAATCAGT
>Ga0307378_10008105_pt1 | contig 14021 bp, 17 predicted proteins | sample UN1MG_FD_202238 | JGI IMG/M metagenome (GOLD analysis project Ga0307378, IMG submission 202238) | Soil microbial communities from Risofladan, Vaasa, Finland - UN-1 | ecosystem: Environmental > Terrestrial > Soil > Coastal area > Acid sulfate soil | place: Finland: Risofladan, Vaasa | collected... | reverse complement strand
ACGCTTGCTTCCTATAGAGGAATTCGACATCCCTATCTGCAACTCATTCCTGACGAGCTTTTTTTTCAACAGGCTCTAAAGTCTATGAACATCGGTAGCATCCAAGTTGATCCTCCGGTCGTGCTTGCTCCGATGGCCGGCATCACGAATCATACGTTCAGGCTGATCTGCAAGGAGTTCGGCGCAGGGCTGGTTTGGACGGACATGATCAGCAGTTGCGGGATACATTACGGCAACCGGAAGACCCTGGGGATGTTCGATTGGACCGCCGAGGAGCGCCCGGTGGCGGTTCAGATCTTCGGGGCGGAACCAGGAGTAATGGCTGATGCTGCCGTTCTCGTACAGGATTCGGGCGCTGACATAGTGGACATCAATGTGGGATGCCCCGTGCGCAAGGTCCGAAAGACGGGCGCCGGCGCAGGGTTGATCGCGGATCTGGACACCGCCCGAAAGATCATGGAATCGGTCGTGAAGGCGGTGAAGATCCCGGTCACGATCAAGACTCGCAAAGGTCTCGATGCCGCGCATACGACCGCCGTGGAGATCGCCAAGATTGCGGAGGACGCAGGAATCTCGGCGATCTCGATCCATGGGCGAACTGCGGCTCAGGGATACTCGGGGAGTGCCGACTGGGGTATAATCGCCAAGGTTAGGCGCGCGGTGGGGATTGCGGTCATCGGCAATGGCGACATTCGGTCGCCCCAGGATGCCAGGCGCATGCTGGACGAAACCGGCTGCGATGCGGTGATGATAGGCAGGGCGGCACTCGGCAATCCGTGGATCTTTCGGCGGACTGCGAGGTACCTGGAGACCGGCGACCTTCTGCCGGAGCCGACGTACATCGAGCGCATCGAGATGGCGCGCAAGCACCTGAAGATGATGGTTTCGCTCTATGGCGAGGACCGGGGTGTGCGAGAGATGCGCAGCCAGATCGCCTGGTATGTCAAGGGAATGCCCGGCGCAGGGCAGCTCAGACGCCTCTCCACTCAGGCATCATCGCTCGAACGAATGGAAGATGTGCTGAGCGAAATGTGTGTATAGAGGGACTTTAGGCTTCAGGGCTCAGACCTTAGGGCGGACTTGGATAACAGGCGCTGAAGTCTAAAGTCTAAGATCTAAAGTCCGAAAGGTTTCTCATGGAAAAGTTTGCCTTCATCATGCATCCTCTCGACGCTCGGGGGGATATATCCCGGAAGTACCCGTTCGTTCGCCATCTCCCCGAGGGGTTGGTCGAGTGGGGACTGAAGTTCAAAGGCCCAATGGCTATCTCGCACATCACGGGTATCAAGTCGCTCACCGGCATGGAAGCCGAGGGATGGTTCGTGGGATGTCCGCTGACCGCCCGCCAGATGATGACCCTCCCTGCCGACTATGTAGTGAGCAAGATAATAGATGCTGCGCGAACAGCTCAGGAGTCAGGCGCGGGCATAGTCGGACTGGGCGCGTATACCTCTATAGCTGGTGACGGCGGCATCACGGTTGCGAAGAACGTGGACATCGCCGTCACGACGGGCAACAGCTATACCATAGCCACCGCCATCGAGGGCGCTCTGAAGGCAGCGCCGATGATGGGAATCGAGCCGTCCCAGGCAAAGGCGGCAGTAGTGGGGGCGGCAGGTTCGATTGGGCGGACCTGCGCGCGCATCCTGGCCAAGCGCGTCCCCGAATTGAACATCGTTGACCTCCAACTCGAGCCTCTGAATAAGGTAGCCGAGGAGATAGCGTCCGAATCCGCAGCCGCCGTCAAAGTGTTCACCGAGGTCCACGAGGGCATAAAGGATGCCGACATAGTGGCCACTGCAACGAGCGCCGTGACGGCCATCATACATCCGGCCGACATCAAGTCAGGCGCAGTCGTTTGCGATGTCGCCCGGCCCAGGGACGTATCGAACAAGGTCGCGAAGGAGAGAAACGACGTCCTGGTTATTGATGGCGGAGTGATCGCAGTCCCGGGGGATGTGGATTTCGGCTTCAATTTCGGCTTTCCCCCGAAGATGGCATACGCGTGCATGTCTGAGACGATTTCTCTCGCGCTTGAAGGCCGGTATGAGAGCTTCACTCTAGGGAAGACGGTAAGCATCGAGCAGGTGGACGAGATATCGGCCATCGCAGCCAAACATGGATTCAAACTCGCGGGCTTCCGAAGTTTCGAGCGAGCCGTCACCCAGGAGCACATCGAGCGCATAAGGAACAATGCGCGACGGAGAATACTGGTAAAATAGCTAGTTTATACTGGTATACTTACCAGTTTCTTCCGATAAAGGTTTAGGCTTGGTCAGACTGGGTAAACTCTACAGTGAGAGTACATCATCAGAATGTACTATGGGGGGTGATCCAGGATGGCTCGCCGAAAAGAGATCATTGAGTTCAGGATTCCGGCAGATCCGGAATGCGCCCGGATAGTGCGCAAGGCTGTGCAGTCAATCGCTCGGAGCCTCGGCTTCTCGCAGGAGACGGCTGGTGACATCGAGCTGTCAGTCGCCGAGGCTGTGGCGAATGCCGTCGAGCATGGAAGTCCGCGATCAGGCGAAGACGTCGTAATGATAGTCTGCAGGGTGACCGGCGATAAGCTAGTCGTTGATGTGGAAGATAAAGGCCCGGGATTCACCCTGCCCAGGCGCAATAGGCGATGGGAATTGCTGGATGACCGAGGACGGGGTCTCAGGCTGATCCAGCATTTCATGGACAAAGTGACGGTTTGCAGGACTAAGAAAGGCTGTCGGATAACGATGGCCAAGAAGCACGGTAAGGCCACCCAGCTCCAAAGCGCAAACTGACTCCCCCGTAAAGCAAACGGCACTCTTGAAGTTCCAGAGTGCCGTTTTCCTACCGACTATGAGCCGGGGTTAGCGACCAGACTTACCTCGTTCGATGAGTTCCTTGACTTTCTGGCCACCCTTGTGGCCGATCTCCTCGTAGAACTCATGGCCATATTTCTTGCTGGTGGTCTGACCGCCCTTCGCGCCGATCTCCTCGTAGAACGGGGATCCATAGCGCTCGCTGGTGGTCTTCCCACCCTTCTTGCCTATGTTCTCATAGAACTCATGGCCGTATCGCTCGCTGGTAGTTTCGCCACCCCTCTTGCCGGCCTCGCTGACTGTCATGTTGCCTTTCTTCTCAGCCATTTAAGGCACCTCCCTTCACTTCTCACCGTGTAAACTTGTCTGCTATCTTCAATGCTTATCTGTATGCGATGCGGTCTCAGCGCACATCCGCATTATGTATTTACCCATTTATGCGAGCCCGCTAACGCCGCTTGCCTTCTTCATTTATTTGCTACTGGCCCTCAGCCTTTTTGCCTTCCTCAATCAGTCTTCGGACCTTCTGACCACCCTTGTGGCCAATTTCCTCATAAAAGTCGTGGCCATACCGCCCGGCAGTAGTCTCGCCGCCCTTCTGGCCGCCCTTCTTGCCGATCTCCTCGTAGAACTCATGCCCGTGGGTCTCGGCAGTTCTTTCTCCGCCGCGCTTGCCGGCCTCGCTCACGCTCATCTCTTCCTTCTCAGCCATCTCGTCCACCTCCTCTGCGGATAAGACAAAGTCATCAGTGATCAGTTACCAGTTATTAGTGGCCTTTGCGAACTGGTCACTGTTCACTGATAACCGATCACTGTTCACTTCAAGAGATGGGGCTATCCGCCCACTGCTTTCTTTCCTTCCTGAATCAGCTGTCTGACCTTCTGGCCGCCCTTCTGGCCTATCTCCTCGTAGAACGGCGTTCCATACTTCTCGCTGGTGGTCTCTCCACCCTTCTTGCCGATCTCCTCGTAGAACTCATGGCCGTGGGTTTCGGCGGTCTTTCGGCCGCCTCTCTTTCCGGCCTCGCTGACCGTCATTCCGCCTTTTTCTTCCATTTTGTTCACCTCCTCATGCGCTGTTCACCACTCAAGCTTGTCCATGCTGGCGGGAGATCCTCCCGCCAGCTATCAAAGGACGTACGGATAACACGAGGCTTCCTACTATCTGCCGGCAGCCTTCTTACCCTCTTCGATCAACCTCTTGACCTTCTGGCCGCCCTTATGTCCGATCTCCTCGTAAAACTCATGACCGTACTTGCTGCTGGTCGTCTGACCGCCCTTCCTACCAGCATCACTTACGCTCATTGCGCCCTTCTTCTCCTTGGCCATCCTGACTCACCTCCTAACGCTTGGCTGCGACCGTTGGCCCAGCCACAGACTGTGATTTTGATTGCGGGTTTCCGCCATTGAGTCCACCGTAGGCGGACTGACGTGACTACTCTTCTTTCCCTCGACGCTCCATCAGATTCCTCGAGGCGCTTCCTTATCTCCAACAGGGCTGGATGCTAGTCTTCCTCAGCCTTCTTACCCTCATCTATGAGTTCTCTCACCCTCTGGCCACCTTTGTGACCGATTTCCTCGTAGAACTCATGGCCATACTTTTCTTTGGTCGCTTCGCCGCCCTTAGGGCCGCCAATCTCACCACCCTTGTGGCCAATCTCTTCATAGAACTCATGTCCGTGGGTTTCCGCGGTCTTCTCTCCCCCCATCTTTCCGGCTTCTCTGACAGTCATCTCGCCTTTGCCTTCCTCTTCCATGTCGGGTCACCTCCTCAATCGGGTTATAACCACATACATACCGTGCCAAACATACTGCCGCAAGCGTGAAATAGCTCCCCGGACGGGAGTCCGAACCAGCTCTTGCCGGTCCTATATACTTGCGTCATTGGGGCCGAAATCCTGCGGGTTGGCGTGCATATTGGCCCGTTTCAAGCATTCGCAGGACATGACTCACCACGTCTGCCGCTACGTTCCGATCCGTAGCCTCCAATAGTCCATGCCAGGACGGAGTGCCGTTCAATTCGAGTATCACAGGGCCGTCCGGCCCTTCCATCACGTCCACGCCGGTGTAGTCGAGACCCGCCACTTTCGCTGCAGCCAGGCACATTTTACGTATGGCAGGGGTCAGCTCGCATGCCTCGCACCTGCTCCCCTGATGAACGTTCGTCCTCCACTCCCCATCACGGGCAATTCGATACATCGCCGCCGGTATCTCATCACCCACCACAAAGGCCCGAATGTCCCTGCCGTCATTGGGAACGTACTCCTGAATATAGATGACCCTGTGACGATCCATGAAGTCAGGCAGAATCTCTTCGCTGACCTCGTCCGTCAGGCGCTCGATCCCGAGGCCGTATGAGCCGTAAAGCGGCTTCACGACCGCCATCCCGTACTCCTGCACTGCGGCGATGGCCCGTTCGAGATCCTGCGTAACCAGAGTCCTCGGCACCGGGAGTCCCGCCTCTCTCAGTAGGAAAGTCGTCTGAGCCTTGCTCTCGGCAATCGAAATCGAGGCTGGGGAGTTGATGACGAGCCGGCCCTGCTGTTGGAGAAGCTCGAATATCTCGTACTGATAGTCTATCTCCCCCTGCCGGTTGAAGCCGCGGGGGATGTAGGCATCGTATATGTCCGCCGGCTCACCGTGAACCGTCAGGTATGGAGGGCCGTCCGACCGCATCTCGAAGGTTATGGGGTCTATTGCCATCCCTTGCGCAAGCTCATTCGCCGCATCCAGGAGCTCCTGGCTGGCCCAGTCCCTTTCCAAACATGAGGTCACGACGGCGATCCGATACATAGGATGGCATCCTCTTCAGACTAGAATGGGGTCTCACTGCCAACGCTTTACCCTTGCGCATGAGCGCGCAAACAGGAAAAGGTTGTGGGTTTTTGGTTTTGGGTTTTAGGGGTCCGGAGTTGGAAGTTGAAAGTTGAACGTTCACTTGCAACTTCTTCACGGGCTGTGTATCATACCTTTTGATGAAACGATTGGTCCGAGTGCTGAAGATCCTGGGCAAGGGCGTCATCGTTCTTCTGGTCCTGATCGCCATAACACTGGGCGTTCTTCGATTTGTATGGGGCGGGCAGCTCGCCGCTGAGATGGAAGCCATCCGTGCCAGGGGCGAGCCCCTCACCCTGGCCGACTTCCCCCAGCCCAAAGTCCCCGACTCCCAAAACGCCGCCCTCGTCTACGAGCAGGCGTTCAGGGAACTGCCGGAATCTGACAATGAACTGGAGATCATGGACGCCCTGAAGAAAGGCGATCCTGCCTCCCTGGCCAAGGCTGTCGAACTCCTCAAGCCATATGAAAAAGCTCTCACTCTCACCGAGAAGGCTGCATCCATGCCGCTGTGCGCATTCTCACCAACCGACCGGAATGATTTCAAGAATAGGCCTGAGATAAGGCTGCGCACTCTGGCAGTCTTCCTTGCCTACAAAGCCAGGGTGAGCGCAGGACAAGGGGATGCCGGAGGGGCTGTCCGGTTCATCGAACTGGAGTTGAGGCTAGCGGATTGTCTGGGAAAAGAGGATAGGCTGATTGGGTTTCTTTCTGGGGTGACCAGGTTCTCTATCGCTTCCAGCGCCCTAAAGAAATCCGCCGCAAATGCGACGTTCAACGAGTCGCAGGCGAAGGAGCTATATGACGCATTCGGAAAAGTGGATGTCGGGCAAATGTACATCCGCATGCTTCAGGCAGAGCGGGCCTATACTAGTGACAACCTTACCGCCACGCGCACGGACTTCAAACGATGGTACAGGAAGACGGCCAGCCCGGGTCACAACCCGCCTCCTCTCTGGACGGACCCCTTGGGGCTGATCTGGATCAAGGTGTTCTCGCTCAAGGATCAGACCGCTTACCTCCATTGCATGACCGAGGTCATAGACAGTGTGGATCTAACCTATCGAGAATTCCAATCGAGGGGTGTAGGCGAGAAGAGGATCCCGTTCTACGCGGTGATCACTCGAATGCTGGGAACAGTGGAAGCCGGGACATTTGCCACCTATAGCCGCTCAAGGGCCGAAGTCGCCGGGAGCCAAATCTTCCTCACTCTCTTGGCCTATCACGACCGCTATGAATCATATCCTGGCTCCCTCGACGAACTCAGGACAAAGCTGGGAATGGCCCCTTGAGAAAGATCCGTTCACCGGCCTAGACTTCATCTACCGCCCGCAGGTCAAAGGATTCTTACTCTATAGCCTCGATAAGGACTTGCAGGACAACGGCGGCATCACCTATACCAAAGGCTCAGAAGACGGTGCTCCCAGAGACATCGTCTGGCAGAAAAGCCAGTGAACGCTATATGCCCCCACTGTTCACCGTTTACCGTTCACTTTTCACTATAGGTGAAATACCGCCATGATCCCCTCGCGGATGAATCTGATGGCGATCGCCGCGAGGAGCATTCCAGTGATCTTGGCGATCACGTCCGATCCGATCTCACCCAGCAAGCGGTAGAAGATGCCCACGAAACGGAAGATCAGGAATGAGCCGGCAAAGGCAATCAGCACGGCGGCCACGGTAATCCACAGGCCATACAATCCTATGAGAACGATCGTCGTGGTGATCGCGCCCGGCCCGACAAGCAATGGCACCGCCAGCGGCACCACTCCCGGCCGAGCGCCGGCCGCCTGGCCATAATGAGCGGAGTTCACCACCTGAAGGGCGATCACCAGCAAGAGTACTCCGCCTGCGATCTCGAAGTCCTCCAATGTGATCCCGAGAAGCTTCAACACCGCCGTGCCGGTGAACGCGAACAGCAGAAGGAGCAGGAGGGCCACGAACGTCGCCTGGCTGAGCGTCTTTCGACGTTCCTCGGGGGTGAAGCTCTGAGTCAGCGCCATGAAGACCGGTATCAGGCCAAGCGGATCGGTTATTATGAATAGCGCGATTGTCGCCTTTATCAGCGGGCCAAGGAACGCCATGTCGTCCTCCGACTACCATTCTACCGCACCGACAAAGGCTCGGCAACTTCGATGTTCGAAGTTCGACCGCCCCCTCGCCCTGTCGCCTAGTCGCCCTGTCGCTCGATGGCCTCTCCGATCTCTTCCATCTCATCCCGCGCCGTCTCGGGGTCCATCTGACCCTCGAATCGGTCAACGATCCGGAAGTCCTCCTCGTCCGAATCGGTCTCCATCGCACTCTCGATGGGAACTGCCGCCTCGCGACGGCATTCCTGCTCTCCGCCGTCTATGTCATATTCAGCCTCTTCTTCCTTTGTGGCGGCGGTGCTGGTCTCGGCATCCACTTCGGCTGAAGGCACTGGCCCGGTGAGTTCGATCTCGTCCGGATGGGCCAACGCCTCCATGGCATCGTCTGCGCCCATCCCCTCATTCGGACTGGGATCGGTGGGAAGCATCTCCTCCGCCGAGTCCTGCCAGTCGAACTCGATCTCCTTTTCGTTCGGCGTATCCATCAGCTCCACGTCAATGCCCAGGGTATGCTCCTCACTTGGCTTATCGTGATGGTGGGGATAACCCAACTCGAGCTGAGGGTCGACTTTGGACTGAGAAAGGTCAATGTCCTCCATGGCGTCCACGTCATCGGCGAGAGCGGAGTCGCGCCCCTCCCTCGCCTCGATCAGATCGCTCAGGTTCTCGACGTTGTCGTAGTCTTTGTGCAATCGGTCTTCGGGCATGACGACCTCCTAGACGAACTGGACTATGGTGCGGCCGTCCTCCGTCTCGATATCCAGAGCCTGCGGCTCGCCCTGGTCATCCTGCTTGACCCAGATCGCCCGCGGGTTCATCACCTGATGCGTGAGCGCCGATGGCTCGCCGCCTTCGGGATCGCCTGCGACCACAGTGATCGTGGGCTCATTCTCGTCCTCGAGATCCGGTTCGATTGCGAGCAAGGGTTTGCCGTCAATCACTCGCTGAGGACCCAGTTCGGTGCTCTCGGTGTCAACCGCCACCATCCTCGTCTGATTATGCGCACTGAAAGCCGCAAGAAAGTCCTTCCATTCATTCTGCTCAATCTGCATGGTAGGCATACGTCAAATCCTCCTTATGCGTTGCTCTAAAGTCTAAAGTCTAACGTCTAACATCCAGTTCGGCCACTAATATCATCCTGTACCTCGGCTTGGGAACCGGCGTGCAGGTTATCAGAGTCAAGGTCGGCGCGGAAGTCTGCGCCAACACGCTTAGGTCATCAGGCCGTGTACTAAACTTGTCGGTAACCCGGTAGACGAACTCCGTGTCCTGTCTGCGTAGTACCACCTTATCCCCGGTTGACAACCGATCCAGTCGCCGAAACCACGAACCGTATATGTTTCTGTGACCGGCTATGCAGCAGTTCCCCGACTCGCCGGGCCTGGCCGTATTCGCAAAATGACCCGGCCCTTTGCTGAGCGCCTGCGGCGTAGTCCCTTCGACTACGACCGCCTCCAGGCCGATCCTCGGGATCACCAGCTTGGTCGTCGGAGACGCCTTAACCGGCGCCGTCTTCAAAGTCGGACGGGCCTCGGTCTTCGCCGGAGGAGGACTCGCCTTCTCCCATTGCCGCTCCAGTGTGCGCTGGCTCCGAGTGCCTTGAACGTAGAGCACTGGCGGCAATGAAAGCACGCTCACGCCCGCCAGCATCAGGAGCAGTCCGATATTGCGCCTGAGACCGGATAGGTTCGCGAATCTATGGTCAAAACCGCAGCTTGGTTTAGTCTCTATATAGGTCTTGCCGGCAGCTCGTTCGCAGCGCACATCCCGCCTCAGCATTTCATAGAGAATGTACCATTCACCCACCAGTTACCAAACTTCGTTGAGAAACCTGCTACCCCCATGGAAGGTAACACTCCACACACTGGCGAATGATTGCTTGGTATCCCCGACGTGAGGGGGCAATCCAAGTGGGAGGGCGAGTTCTGGTCGCTTGCGGCCATGGACCATTCTGCATAAGCCTCGGCTTTTCTGGGCAATAAGGGCTGTAGGAGTAGAGCGTTGAAGTCCCTGGTTATCGTCGCCCATCCGGATGATGAAGTAATATGGATGGGCGGCTTCATTATCAGACATCCTTCGTGGCAGTGGCACATTCTGAGCCTCTCACGGGCCGGCGACCCCGACCGAGCGCCCCGTTTCATCCTGGCAGGCGACGATCTCAAAGCCGAGACTCACATCTCGAACCTCGATGACAGCCCGGACCTGCCGCCGCTTTCCCCCGACCTCCACGAGATCAAAAGCCGGATTCGGGGTATGAGGCCTATGGATTTCGAGCTCATATTCACCCATGGGGCGATCGGCGAATATGGACATCTGCGTCATCAGGAGGTTCATCGGGCGGTCAACGAGCTCAAAGATGAGTTGAAAGGCGACCTGGTTTTCTTCGCCTATGAGAACGGCCGGCCGGATCCCGGCGCAACGGCCAATATCACCCTATCGCCAGGCGAATATGCGATGAAGAAGCACATCATGAGGGACATCTACGGCTTCCGGGAAGGCAGCTTCGAATACGAATCCGCCGGCCCAGTCGAAGCCTTCACGACCACAATTCCGGCATCGAGCATCGAGCATCCAGTATCGAGTATCGAGTTAGGGAGGCGTTAGCATTGAAGGTCTTGTTGCTATACGAATACCCACCCCCACCCGCCGGGCTTGCCACCCAGGGCCATCTCCTGTATCGCGGGCTGTCCGAAATCGGCGTTGACTGCCTGCCGGCGCCGTGGTCGGGCAATCTGCAGAAGGAATGGCTGTACAGGACTTATGAGCCCGACGTGGTAATAGGCGTGGGGTACTGGGGCCATATCCCCCAACTGGTGCACCATCCGCAGAAGTTCGGTGTCCGAGCAATCCCCTGGCTGGTGGCGGATGGCTGGGTCGCCAGCTATCAGGATGAGTTAAACCGCCTGCCACTCATCCTAACGACCAGCGCCTGGGTTTCCGAAAATTATGCCAGGGACGGCGTTTCGCCGGACAGGATGGTCGTGCAGCCCATCGGATGCGACACCGAGTCATTCCAACCGCTTCCCAGGGAGCATCCGAAGGTGAAGGCCGTCCGTGAGGTTCTGGGAGTCGCCGAGGACGAGAAGCTCATCCTCACCATCGGTGGTGATGGCGCGAGCAAGGGAAGTCAGGAGATGATGGCCGCCCTTGCCAAGATCAACTCCGAGTATCCGAAATGGCGATACATCTGCAAGGTCTGGAAGCAGGAGCGAACCGACAGGCAGAATGAGTTGGATATGGCGCTGGCCGAACAGCTCGGAATCCGGGACAAGGTGCAATACGTGGACGGCGTCTGTTCTCGGGAGTTCATGCCGTATCTGTACAATGCGTGCGACATCTATGCCGGTCCGAGCCGTCAGGAAGGGTTCGGAATGCCGCATGTCGAGGCACAGGCCTGCGGGAAGCCGGTGCTCAGCGTGGATGCGATGGGCATCAAGGAAACAGTCATCCATGGGGAGACTGGATTACTGGCCAGGGTGGGTAAGTTGATCTCGATATCGGAAGGCGAAGTCGGGCCGAACGAGGGCTATCCCGAGAAGCGGATCATCAAGTTCCCCGCCCCCAAGGTGATAGCGGTTCGCGCGAATGTGGACGACCTTGCGACCCATGTGCTGACGCTGCTGACCGACGAGGCCCTGGTTGCGCGGATGAGTGTCGCTGCCAGGGCTCATGTGGAGAAGAACTTCCATTATCTGGGAGTCGCTCGCAACGTGCGGGACCTGGTGAAGGAACGCATTCCGCTGCCCAAGGCAGCCTAGGCATGCTGTCTAAAGTCTAAAGTCTAAGGTCTAAAGTCCATGGCAGAAAAAGCTCATGAGATTGATCCTGATGCGCTCATCGAGGAAGCCTTCACCCGCGCGAAGGAAGTCCTCGACCGCTGCTCCACGCCCAATGGGCTATTCGCATCGCCCAGGGTGTACAACGCCGTCTATGCCCGCGACGCCCTCATCATGTCTCTGGGGGGCCTCATCTCGGGTGAGGAGAGGTTCGTGCGCCAGTGGTTCAAGACCATGGACACGCTCATGGACCGCCAATCGCCCAGCGGCCAAATACCGAATTGCGTGGACACCTTCATCGCATCGAGGCCCAGGCTGATTGCTTTCGGGGCGGCCGATGCGTCGCTGTGGTTCGCCCTGACCCTTGCCTATGCAGAGCATCTTCTCGGCGAGCACCTTGAGTTTCACGACGCCGCCGACCGCGCGATGGAGTGGCTGAAGTATCAGGACGCCCATGAGGAAGGCCTCATCGAGCAGCAGGAAGCCACCGACTGGATGGACATCATTGCGAATCGCGGGCATGTGCTGTACACGAATGTCCTCTATTTCGCGGCCCTGGAACTCCGACATAATATCAAGCGCGCCCACTTGGTTCGCGAGGCCCTGAACACCTTCCTCTGGAGCGACGAGCTTGGATACTTCAGGCCGTGGATGTGGAAACAGGAGCATGGCGATTGGTTCGATACTGTTGGCAATTGTTTCGCGGTAGCATTCGGCCTCGCCGATGAGGAGCAGTGCGAGAGCATCTTCCGCTACATTGACGAAAACCAGCTTTTCAAACCGTATCCCGTGCGAGTGCTCCATCCCCCGATTCAGCCCGGCGACAAGGATTGGCGTGAATATTATCGCACGGAGCATGAATTGAACCTCCCCGACCAGTATCACAATGGCGGCGTGTGGCCGTGGGTCGGGGGATTGTATGTGGCATCGCTTATTCGGGCGGGCAAGCTGGATCAGGCGCACGACATGCTCTACAATCTCGCGCTCGCGAACAAGCTAGGCAAGGAGCGTCCCTGGGAGTTCAATGAGTGGATCCACGGGGTCTCCGGCGAACCGAAAGGCTCGCCCGACCAGGGCTGGTCTGCCGGCATGTACATCTACGCCTACCGCTGCTGCCAGGAAGGCCAGGAACCCGTTTTCTCCACCCTCGAATCCGCCGAGTGCCAGATGTGGCACAACAATCCATGAAGAATGGTCAAATGGTTGATGTAGCGCCGGCATCTTGCCGATATCCGACATCCATGGCTCCCGGACCCTTGACCATCGTCCCTATTCCTCCACCGGCAGTTGCAGCACATCGGGCGGCTCGGCATTGGAAATACCGCTCATGATGTAAGCCTTGTATCTCTCTATGCTCACATCTATCTTGACTGTCTGCCGAAACTCCTCGAGCTTCTTGTTGATATCTATCTTCTCATTGATCCCTTTTTCAACCGCCAACCTCTGCTTGATCAGGTACTGGAACTCGGAGAAAGGCCTTATCTTCTTCGGCTGATGGCTAAGGATCTTGAATATCACCGTGCTTCCCCTGTCGCCTGAAGGGATCGGCTTGGAGCATTCGTCTACCTTCGTGCTGAAGACAAGGTTCTGAATATCGGTCGGTATATTGGGATCCCCGCGAACGATGCCCCTTGCCAACCGACCCCCCTGCTTGGCGGAAACTGGATCCTGAGAGAGCATGCCGGCGATTGTACCAAAGTCCACTCCCTTCTTAAGAAGGGCCTGTGCCTTCTCGGTATCCGCCTTGTTCTTGAGGAACAGCGCACCGACCATCGCCTGTTCCTGAGTGGTGAACGGCGGAACGCTATTATTCTTCCCATAGAACTCGCGTGCCTCCGCATTCGTGACGGTGATCCCCTTCGTCTGGATGTTGAAGGCCGCCTGCTCTACCCGCATGCGCTCCTTGAAGTACTCTATGGTGTATCCGCTTGCCTTCATTTGAGCCTCGAAGCCGGGAGTCTTCATAGTCTGCTCCATCCGCTCCTGGATCTGCTGCTCGGTAGGCGTCACTTCCTCCTGACCGGCGAGCTTCAGGATCAGCGCTTCTTTAATGAGGCGTTCCAACACAGCCGCCCCCGCCTCATTCTGCTGGCCGGTGGCGGGGTCGGTATACGGCAGTCTCTCCAGCCTGTCGCAGTATTCCTGACGAGTGATCTTCAGACCGTCTACCTCTGCGACCACATCCTGCCCCGACGCACTCGGCGGATTCGCAGCTTCATCAGCGGCGCTGCCCACACCCAGCATCACAATGAATGCTGCCATTACAAGTAATCGTCTCATTATTCTTCTCCCTCCCCAGCCCTCTTCGGGTATGCTGCAAACAAAACGTCCGCCGGCACTACCTGAAACTGCTTGCGGAACTCGCGATAATTCTGCGGGCTTTCCTCCGTTATATTCCAACCCTTGGAGAATGTCAATAGGTAGATTTGGAGACAAGCGCCGGAAGGGTCTGAAACCGGTAATATTACCAGGTGTGAAGAATAACGTCTCCCGGTTGCGGTTGCGCGGCTCGTCTCGGCCAT
>Ga0307378_10008104_pt1 | contig 14022 bp, 12 predicted proteins | sample UN1MG_FD_202238 | JGI IMG/M metagenome (GOLD analysis project Ga0307378, IMG submission 202238) | Soil microbial communities from Risofladan, Vaasa, Finland - UN-1 | ecosystem: Environmental > Terrestrial > Soil > Coastal area > Acid sulfate soil | place: Finland: Risofladan, Vaasa | collected... | reverse complement strand
GGAAATCCGATTCGCTCAGGTGGCCGAACGCCTCGTGCACGAACACGCCCGTCAGCTTCGGATCGCAAATGACGGTATACCGGCCGCCTTCCACCGGTTGGGCGCTCAGCAGATCGGCCGCGCGCTTCGCCACGTCTTCGCATTTTGCCTCGAGGCCGCGGACGATCTGGAAGCCTTTCAAATCGCCAACGCTTTCAAACGCCTGCTGCACGTTGACGCCGTCCCTGGCCACGCCCACGAGCATCAGCCTGCAATAAACCGTCTCCTGCCGCACAAACGCCCCTTCGCTGGTGGCAATCGTCTGCACGCTGTGCACGTCGGTGTAATTCGCGCTGGAAGTTTGGATGCGGGGCGACTTGCGGATGATCTCGTTGTAGCCGCGAACCAGCCGTTCCTTCTCCTCGAGGCTCACGTTGCGCGGGTCCTCGATCACGCTGTTGATCACGCTGTCGACCACCGCCGGAACCGGCGCAAGCGCCCGCTGTGAACACCCCACCATCGCCGCCTGCTCGCATGCCAGCCGCACGTAGCGATCGAGCTCGGCGGCATCGTTGAACGACACAAACCCCCAGCCGCCATTCACCAGCGCCCTCACGCATCCGCCCGCGCTGCCCCTGGCGCCGATATCTTCCAGGTCCTCGCCGGTGTATCGAACAGTGGACGACGTCATCTGCTCGAGCCGGATTTCGATGTAATCGGCGCGGCCGGCGGCCAGCGCCTTCCGTATTCTGGCTTCCATCAAGCTCCCTTATCAGGCTGCATCGGGGCATTTAAGCACGTCAGACAGCATTCTTCCGGCGGTTCCTCGTTCAAACATTATAGTTGAGCGTGAAAGATTGTTCAACCCTTATCCGGCTCGTCGTCCGCCGGAACCACCGGCTTCTTCCATTCGCAATCCGCTTCGTCGCGCACATAATGGGGCACGGCAAGCCCGCAGCAGTTGCGCCGCAAATGCTCGACGATCGCCAGGCCCGTGGCCGCGTCGCTGCTGAAATGCCGCGTCCCGCGGGTGCCGTCGGGATGATGCAGATAGTACGGCCGCACGCGCTCCTCGAGCAGCTCGTCCATCAGCCGTTGCATAGTGAGCGGGTCGTCGTTTACCCCGCGCAGCAGCACATTCTGGTTTCCCAGCGGCACGCCGGCGCCGGCCGCCAGTCGCAGCGCGTCGCGGGCCTCGGCCGTCAGCTCGGCGTGATGATTGAAGTGAACTATCAGATACAGCGGCTGGCGACGGCCCAGGAGCTTCGCAAGCTCCCGCGTTATGCGCATCGGCAGCGTCGACGCCACCCGCGTGTGGATGCGAAGAACGCGGACATGGTCGATGGCGCGAAGCTGATCGAGCAGTCCCGCCAGCTCATCATCTTCCAGCAGAAGCGGATCGCCGCCCGACAGTATCACGTGCCGGATGCTGCGCACGCTGCGGATGTAGTCTACTCCTTCGGCAAGATTGCAGTTCGGGCCTATGCGCCCCCTGCGCGTGCAGAACCTGCAGTTCGAGGCGCAGCTTATGCCCGCCATCAGCAGCAGCCGGTCGGGGTAGCGATGAATCACGCACGGAACCGGGCGCGAATCCTCCTCGTGCAGCGGGTCGGCCGGGGCGTCTGTGTCGGCGAGTTCCGCTCCATCCGGCACAAACTGCCGTGCAATCGCGTCGCTGCGTCGGGCCAGGTCCAGCAGGTAAGGCGTAAGCCGCAGCGGGTAGGCCTCGGCGGCCCGGCGTGCGTCGGCATCCATCGGAAAATCGCGCGCCAGGGCGTCGGCATCGGTGATGGAACGCGAAATCTGATCGTGCCAGGATGCGGCCGCCTGCGCATGGGCAGGATGCTCGGTCATAGCCTCTCCAGGAAATCCCGCAGCAGCTCCAGCGGCAGACCCAGCACATTGCTCATGCTGCCGTCGATCTCCTTCACGTACGGGTCGTCATCTCCGCTGTAGCCATAGGCGCCGGCCTTGCCCATCGCCTCGCCGCCTGCAACATATTCCCGAATCTGCTCATCGGTCATTTCCGCCATAGCGATGCGCGTGTCGGCCCAGCCTGTTTCCCGCCGGCCGCTGCGCATGTCAAGCACGCACAGCCCCGTGACCACGCTGTGCCGGCTGCCGGACAGCCGCTTGAGTATGGCAAACGCATGGGCTTCGTCGTCGGGCTTGCCGATCACCCCGCCGTCCGGCCCTGCCACCACGATCGTGTCGGCCGCCACCACGATTCCTTCAATGCCGCGCTCCCGCGCCAGCCTGGCCCCTTCCTCTGCCTTGCGGCGGGCGACCTCCGCAGCCGCGTCACGCACGGGCATACACGCCGGCAGCGACTCGTCGATATCAGCGGGGAGCACGTCAAACGCCACGCCCAACTCGCCCAGCAGGCGTTTTCGTTGCGGCGATGCCGACGCCAGGATGATATGCCGTTGAACCATTGCCGTGCCTGTTATCGGGAAAACTAATGCCGCCTCATTCCCGCAAGGAAAGCCGCCACCGCCTGCGAAGCCGTCCGCTCCAGCAGCTCGCCCGCCCGGCGAAACGCCTCGTCCGAGGCCATCGGCCGGTCCACGATGCTGAACGATGCCGCGAGGCCCAACGGCACGAGCGCTTCGTAATCGTCGATGCAACCCGCCAGCGCCATCACCGGCACACCAAGCTCCGCCGCGATGCGGGCCACCCCGGCCGGAGCCTTGCCCCATGCCGTCTGGGCGTCGAGCTTGCCCTCGCCGGTGATCGCCAAATCGCAGCCGGCCATCCGTTCGCGGAGGTGCACCGCCTCCGTCACGATATTCACGCCCGGCCGCAAGCAGGCGCCTGCAAACGCCACCAGCCCCGCCCCCAGCCCGCCGGCAGCACCGGCACCGGGCAGTCGTTCAACATCTATGCCGGTGTCGCGCCGAACCACATCCGCAAGAACAGCAAGGCCGTGGTCCAGCTTCTCGACCATCTCCGGCGTGGCGCCCTTCTGCGGCCCGTACACCTGCGCAGCGCCGCCGGCGCCGGTCAATATGTTGCCGACGTCGCACGCCACCTCCACCGCGCACTCCGTCAGCCTGGAATCCAGATGCGTCAGGTCCACACCGGCTATCGACGCCAGCACCTGGCCGCCGCGGCCGACTTCGCCGCCCGAGTCGTCGAAGAACCTGGCCCCGAGCGCCTGCGCCATGCCCACGCCGCCGTCAACTGTCGCACTGCCGCCGATCCCCACCAGAATCCGCCGGGCGCCCGCATCGAGCGCCGCGCGAATCAGCTCGCCCGTGCCGTAGGTGGTCGTCAGCATCGGGTTGCGTAGCTCAGGGGGCACAAGCTCAAGACCCGAGGCCGCCGCCATCTCGATCACAGCCGTCGTGCGGCCGCGGCCAAGCAGCCCGAAAGCCGCCGTCAGCCGCTCGCCGAGCGGCCCGGTGACCTCGGCATGCTCGAGCCGGCCGCCGGTGGCGCTCACCAATGCAGCAACGGTCCCCTCGCCGCCGTCGGCCATAGGCACAATGTCTATTTCACAGGAAGGGCAGGCACGCCTCACGCCGCGCGCGATCCATTCGGCCGCCTCAACGGCCGTCAGCGACTCCTTGAATGAATCCGGGGCAACGCAGATTCTCACCTGGGAGGGTCTTCCGGGGAAAAAACGGCAGGATTTGCAGAATTCATCCAGATCCTGCAAATCCTGCCCGAAAAATCACATGACCTGCATGCTGCGCAGGCGGCGGACACGCTCCTCGGTGGGCGGATGCGAGCTGAACAGCCCTGCCAGCCCCTTGCCGCTGAGCGGATTCACAATGAAAAGGTGGGCGGTCGACGGCCCCGCCCCGGCCATTCTCACACGCGCCGAGCTGTGTGCGAGCTTCTCGAGCGCGCTCGCAAGGCCGTCGGAGCTGCCGGCGATCCGCGCGCCCTGGGCATCCGCCTCGTATTCGCGCGCCCGCGACACCGCCAACTGTATCAGCACCGCGGCCACCGGCGCCAGAATAGCCATCGCCAGCAGCGCCAGAGGGTTGCCGCCGCGGCTGTTCCGCCCGCCGAAGCCGCCGAACATCAGCCCCCAGCGTAGCATTGTCGCCATCATCATCACGGCTCCGGCCATCACCGCCACAATCGTGGAAATCAGCATGTCGCGATTCTGCACGTGTGCAAGCTCGTGGGCAAGCACGCCCTCAAGCTCGTGGGGCGACAGTATCCGCATCGCGCCTTCGGTAACGGCCACCACCGCATGTTTCGGGTTGCGCCCGGTGGCAAACGCATTGGGCGCCTCCGAAGGAATGATGCACACCTTCGGCTTCGGCAGCCCCGCATTCGCCGCCAGTTGGTCGACTATCGAATGCAACCCAGGGGCCTCCTCCGGCGCAACCTCCTTCGCGCGATACATCGTCAGCACGATCTTGTCGGAAAACCAGTAGGAGAAAACGTTGCCCACCAGCGCGATGGCCCCCGCGATATACATCCCTTGGCGGCCGAACGCCGAACCGACAGCCATGACCAGCACCGTCATCAGCACCATCAACAAGCCGGTTTTCATTGTATTCATCATCTGAGATTCACCTCACTAATCAATAATTCAAACAACGACCTCGATGCATTAGTCCCGGCGCCGGCGAGAATCGTTCACCTTCAGTATCGGCAGACCCGCCCCGGAAATCCCCCGTGCAACCGCTCCGCCGGTTCGTGATGCATCCATGTATTCATCATAGCGCGAATCAGCCCCAAACGCAACCGAATTACGCGGTGTAGTGTAGCGTGTCATTCAGATGATAGACTATCCCGTGGCCGAGAATCGTCCGTCGGACGCAGTCTGTGCCCGGGAGCACTGGAGAATCAAGGGGAGAAGCGGTGGTGCGGCAGGTTTTCACAGGCGAATGTGCCCTCATTGAGCAAAAATACCACTTGACAAAAGCCATGAGTGTGGTATACTTCTATCGGGGGGCAATTTGGAGGTAGTTTATGAAGCTGCAATTACTTGCCGATAATATGAGGCGACTCAGGACCGCAAGGCGGCTCAGCCAACGAGCTTTGGCTGACGCTGCCGGGCTATCGCTGCCTACGGTCAAGAACATCGAGGGAGCGAAGAAGGAGCCAAGGATGGCCTCTGTTGAGGCGGTGGCCCGGGCTATGAGCGTTCCCGTTGGCGAGCTGTTCGCCCCCGTCCGCCAGTTGCAGATAGTTCGGTTCCGGTCGCGCAAGCGTATGCAGAACCGTGAGAATATTCTCGCGGAGGTCGCGCGCCGACTCGACGAGCTTGAGTATCTGGAGGGCATTCTCGACAGCCGCATCCCGTTCCACCTTGGGGGGGGCCGGAAGCAATATTCTTCCAGCCGAACTGCTGCATCGGCCGAACTGTGCAGGCGGAAGCTTGGCTTGGGGGCCGATCCAATATTGGATATCGGCAGCGTTCTCGAAAACGCCGGAGTGAAGCTTCTTCCCATAGCAAGCGCATCGGAAGGTTTCTTCGGCCTGGCGGTTGGCGAAGAAGACGGCGGCCCCGCCGTAGTTGTCAACGTGTATGAGAGAATCACGCCCGAGCGCCGCATCTTCACGACGGCACACGAGCTTGGGCATATCCTGCTGCATCAACAGGCTTTCGATGCCGGCAAGACCGACGAAAACAAGCAGGAAGAGGAGGAAGCCGATAATTTCGCCGGTCATTTCCTGATGCCCAATGAGAGCTTCGAGCGGTACTGGCACGAAGCCGCCGGCCTGAACTTGGTGAAGCGCGTATTCAAGGTGAAGGGAATATTCCGCGTCAGCTATAAGACCGTTCTGCATCGGCTGGTTGAAAAGAAAATTGCTGACGAAACGATCTGGCAGCGGTTCACCTATGCCTACGAGAAGGAATTCGACCGCAAATTGCCGTATAAGGAGGAACCTGAAGGGCTGGACGGTGCCGAACCGTTCGGTCTGAAGCAGCTCGTTTCGTTCGAAGACCGTGCGAGGCGTCTGGTGCGCAAGGCGGTGGAGGCAGAACTGATCACGGTTGCTCGCGGCGCCGAAATGCTGAGAATCAGCATCGAAGAGATGCAGCAATTGCTCAAGGATTGGGAGACCGTCCGGTGAAAAGACCGCATCATCCTCATTTCTCCTTGGATAACCGAATACCTTGGTCCTGTCTATGTCCCGCAGCCTGTAGCTGACGAACTGAAAGCTGAACCTGCCGTAGAACCCCGCCAACCCCCCATTGCCCCTGCGCCTTTTATATGCTATAATGGAAGTTGAAAGGAAGGAGTCATATATGAATGCACAGACCAACTCATCAGCCGGCCGCGAGGCGATGCAGGAGCTTCAGCGGATGGTGCACCGCGTGTGCACGCTGATATTCGACGCCGATTGCCCGGAAATCGATATCATACTGGAACGCGGAAAGGTCCGGCAGCGCTGCGAGGAGCTGTTCCCCGAAAGCATGGACCTGTATGAAATGATCTACGAGAGCCGGTTCGACCGCCTGATGGAGCAGTTTCACGAAGACCGCTGCTGAGCGGCGCGTCACGAGCGTTTCTTAGCGGCTAAGTCAAGGCCCTTCCTGCCTGGGCTGAACCGTCGCTGCCTCTGCCTGCCCGCCGGGTCATCTCGCCGTGGCGGCGGCGCTGAGCGAGCATTTCCGCAAATGCCGCATACAGATCGTCGAGCAGCGGCGCCGGCAGCTCGAGCACCCGCCATATTTCCTCATCCAAACGTCGCCGGGCCGGCGCGTCCAGCTCGTCACTTGTCGGCCGAACCGGCTGCCGGGCGAGCGCCTCGAACGCGGAGCCAAGCTCCGCCTCGCGCTTCAGCAGAAACTGCGGATTCGGCAGGGGCAATGCTTTCAGCTCGGGGCCGTAGGTGGTGATGAATCCGCCTCCCATGTTGTCGCGGCCGGTTACCTCGGCCAGGAAATGGAAAAGCGTGCAGTTTGCCGCGGCACAACAGACCGGAGCGTGGGGGCTGTCGTGAAAGCGGGCGGTGAAAACCGTATCGCCCACCAGGATGCCGGCCGGGTTTGCCGGGCTGAAATGCCGCCGGCGCCTGAAGCGGGGCAGCACAAAGTGCCCCGGCGGCGGGGGCGCCAGGCTGAACCAATCGCGGCGGCTTTCCAGCGTGGGCGACTTCGCGGGCAGCCGGCCGGAGCGTTCGAATTCTTCGATATATTTCAGCACGTTAGTGCCCGAAAACGACTGCCGGTCGCGGCCATGCACGGTCAGGAGGCGGTGCTTTGCGTGGCGCGGATCGAGGATCAGCGAGTCGACGTCCTTGAGGCTGACGACGATCGGCCGCAGGAATTCGGCCTCGAGCCGAAGCTCGGCTGCCTTGCGGTCGGGGATGAAGAAAAAGCTGTTCAGCCCTGTGGTTACGCCTCGGCGCACTTCCGCCGCCTGGCCGAGAGGCACGAGCCGCTGGGCGGCCTGCTCGATGACTTCAAAATAGACGCCGGGCGCGCGGAGATGGCAGTTCCAGTCGTCGGACGCTGCGAGTTTTCCGGCGGGCACTTCGCGCGTGCGTGCTTCAGCCGGGAGGCCTGCTGCGGGCTGATCGAGCGGGCGGGCGAGCTGCACGAACGATACGTTTCGGGCGGGCGCCTCGCGTTGGGCGACCGTCACCAGTGCGTTGGCCTGGGTATCGGGGAAGAAGGTTTCGGCGCGGCTCTCGAGGACCATTTCGAGGCGCATTTTGTCGAGCAGAAACCGGCGCAGCGGTCGGCCGTAGGGCACGTGGAGCCAGCTATTGCCGCTGATTACGGCCATGCGGCCGCCCGGTCGCAGGAATTTCGCGGCGTGGAAGAAAAAATAGAGGTAGAGGTCTGCGCGTGCGGAAAGGTCCATCACGGGCGGGAACTCGAGCGCCCACTCGCTTTGGATGAGGCCGACGAGCGCCTTCTTGCGGCTTGCGAGAAGCTCCTGCCTGACGAATGGGAAATTGCCGACGATGCAGTCGAATTCCGGCCGGGGGGTGCGGCTGAAGAAATCGGCCGCGAGCACGTTCGCCTGTGGAATGGAGCGGGCGGACTCGGCATGCGCAGGATCGATTTCAAAACCGCAGACCTGGCCCGGGGCCGTTTTCGCGCAGCCGAGGGAATCGAGGCGTTCGATCGCGCCGCGCAGGAATGCGCCGTCGCCGCAGGCGGGATCCAACACGCGCGCCGACGGCCCGCGGATGCACAGCGAGCAAACCAGCCGCACGAGCGGAGCAGGCGTGAAATGCTGGCCGAGGCCGTGTTTCGAGGAGTTGTCGGTCATCTATCGCTGGAAGATCGGCAGATAGCAGTTATCCACCTGTAGAACGACGCAGGCCATCGCGGTGCAGTAGGCATCGCCGATCTCGCCGCTCCACGAGCCGTCGGGCCGCTGCTTGCGTAGCAGTTCGGCGGCGACCTTTGCATGCCATTTTCGCCAGGTGTCGCCGCCGGCCTGATACATCGCCTGGGCGGCATAGTAGTGGCCGTAGAAGTAATGGCTGAAGTTTTCGGGGTTGGCTGCCTCGAGGTATTTCAGGCCCGCATCGATTTCGGGCGAATCATACTCGCCCGCCCCGTACAGCGTGGTCAGCCCGGCCGCCGTGAGAGCGTAAGACTTTCCCGACCCCTGGTGCAGCATATATCTGAACGACCCGTCGTCGTTGGCGCTTTTCTTAACGTATTCTATGGCACGCTCGATGACTTCCTTGGGCACCTTGATCCCGGCATTTCGCGCTGCCCGCAGCGCCATCACCTGGCACACCGTCACCGACAGGTCCGACATTCCCGCCGGGTTCGGATCATACCGCCAGCCGCCGTCGGATTTCTGCGAGCGGATGATCAGCCGGATGGCGCTCTTGAGCTTATCGCGCAGCCCCTCGTTCTGATCCATCCCATAGGCCTCGGCCAGCGCAAGGGCCGCGAATCCGTGCCCATACATCCGAGCCGTCGCACCATAGCCGATGAAACCGCTGTGCACGTTGACGTTCTTGAGGATATAGGCGATTGCCTTGCGGACGTCCTCGCCGTACTTGCCGCGGCCGGGAAGGTTGCCGTTGGACATCATTGCCATGGTGCCAAGCCCGGTAATGCCCACGTGGCGGCTGTAGCTGCCGCTGCCCCACGAGCCATCTTTATTCTGCGCCGCATGCAGGAACTCCAGGCCGCGCTCGACCGCGCGGTCGATGGCCGCCTGATCCACTTCCGCCGGTTCTTCAGCGTCGCGCGATGATGCAAAACCGCCCAGCACCGCTGCAAACGCGATAATCAATGCCGTTGGTCTGCGAAGCATTCGGTTTCCTCCGTACCACAAATTCCACCAGTATTGTACGCTCGATCGGGCGGCTAAGCAAGGCAATTCCCGAAATGCGCCGGATTCGGGCGAGCCGGCGCCGGCCCGAACGCTCCGCGCCGTTTCCCGTATTCGTTTTTTCGCTTGACGCACGCGGCGCCCGCTGCTAAAATCATCGCTATACCATAAGGAGGAGCACACACGAATGCCAAGCTACATTGTCCGCCACATACGAGACGTCGAGCCGGTGCCCTGCCCGTGCGGCAGCAGCATCCGCCCGATCACGAAGGCCGACACGCCGGTCGCCAACCTGCACGTCACACACATTCAGGATTCGCGCAAGCACTACCACAAAAACGCCACCGAGTATTATTACATCCTGGAAGGCACCGGCAAGATGGAACTCGACGGCGACACGATCGACCTCGAGCCGGGGCAGGTGATATATATCCCGCCGGGCGTGGCGCACCGGGGATACGGCGACTTCCGGGCGGTAATCTTCGGCGTGCCCGCTATGGAGCACACCGACGAGTTTTTCGTGGAGGATAGGGTGAAGGGGCGACCAGAATAAATGGCATCATCATTCTTCACATCAGAATACTCCCGCCTTTGCGAACGCTCCGGCGTTGGCGAGCCGCCGTCGGCGTATCCCGAGTCGGCCAGGATGCCCGTCCGCGAGCGGCTTGTCCGCTGCTTCTGGTTCGATCAAAATTTCCGGACTGAAGACCTTCGCGTGGATGACGGCCGCAAGCTGCGGGTGCTGTCGCCCGGCTGGTGGAACCTCGAGGCCGGCCCCGATTTCCGGAACGCCGTCATCCGCTTCGCAAACGAACCCATCATCAAGGGCGACATCGAGCTGCACGTGGAAGCCTCCGGCTGGAAAGCGCACGGGCATCATTGCGATCCCGCATACAACGGCGTGATCCTGCACGTTGTGCTGCGAAACGATACAGGCGAGCAAACCGTCACCACGGCCGACGGCTGCGCCGTCCCGCAGTTCACCCTCGAGCCGTATCTGGCCGGAAATCTCGCGGACCTGGTCGAGGAATTGAATCCCGAGGATTATCCGGAGGTGTCAGGCTCGTCGGTCGGTCCGTGCAACGAAGCCATCAGGAGCAAAGCGGCCGACGGCCGCTGGCTGGGCACGTTTTTCGATCTGGCGGGCGATCAGCGGGCGCTCGCGCGGATGCGGCGCTGGGAGCATCTGGCAAACAGCATCGGCCCCGAAACCGCCGTGCAGTGCGGAGTTATGGAGGCCCTGGGCTTCAAGAAAAACAAATCGCAATTCGCCCTCCTCGCGCGGCTCATCCCGCCGCAGAAATTTGCCGCGATCATGCGCAACAGTCTGCTGAATGAAAAACGCCAGCAGGCGGAGGCGGCCCTTTTCGGCCTTTCCGGCCTGCTGGACGGAACTATCTCGGGCCAGCCGGACGACGAGGCGGCGGCTTACATCGACGATCTGCGCAGTCGCTGGGCGAAGCTGCAGAACCTGTTCCCGGATGCCGGTATGGAGGCGTCGCAGTGGGTGTTTTCCGGGTCGCGGCCGGTGAATTTTCCCACGCGTCGGATCGCGGCCGCCGCGGCATTCCTCGCGCAGAACGCTGAGCATGGCTTGCACAACGCCCTGCTGTCGTGCGTGCCGGCGGAAGGCGGGCGCGTCTTGCAGCGCGACGTCCGAGCCGCGCGCCGCAGCTTCGAGGAGCTTTTCACCGGCGGGTCGGGCGGGTTCTGGGAAACGCGCTGCACCTTCGGCGGCAGGAAAATGGCACGCCCCGTGAGCCTGGTCGGCAAGGATCGTGCCGCCCTGATCCTCGTGAACGTCGTGATACCGGCCCTGCTGCTGCACGCCCGCCGCAACAAACAGCCCCAGCTCGAGCAGCTTCTGCATGCCATCTACGTGAAAGTGCCGCGGCTGGCGCCCACCAGCGTCGAGACCTCGATGATTCAGCGGCTGTTCGGCGGCGATCAGCAGGCCGCGAAGACCATATCCAATGCCCGCCGCCAGCAGGGCCTGTACCAGGTGTATAAGGATTACTGCGAAAAGGACCAGCGCGGCTGCCGCCGGTGCCCGCTTCTGGCGGCGCTCGAGCGGAAATGAGGCGGAAGCACGGCAAACCGCATTGCGAGGGTGGAGCAATGTTGCACAATCATATCGCGGCCATAGGAATTCTGGCGGTTGCGGCGGGCTGCTGCACTCACGTCAATATAGATCCAGACTCGGTGGACGAAGTTCGTGTGACCGACCTGCTGCGTAAGAAGCAGATCGGCTCGACAACGCATCCGGAGTTGATCTCGGAGCTTGTCTCGTTAATCAACGGCGCCTCCTGCGACTCAACCCCCTACGATTGCATGAAGATCACCGAGGTCCGCCTGCTGAAGGACGGCGCGATCCAGCACACGCTAGTAGGGTGCTCCATGCTTTTCTCGTACAAGGGGAAGCAGTACCGCACAAGGTCGGGCGCCTTCGGCGACATGATCTCGATGATCTGCTCGGGAATAAGGAGCCAGGCGACACCAGAGAGATCATCCTTCGATGTGGGCGATGATATACGAATCCGATGGACGCTTACGAACTACAGGGATGAGCCGCTCGAAGTTCCGGCAATGGTGCAGGGGGCGTTTCAGTGGTACGAGAGCAGAATACTCGAGGGAACGAGAAATCCTTCCTGGACAGGCAGCGACAAGATGGTGTCATCATTCGAGATCGACCGGCGAACGCCTGCCAGAATCGAGCCGGACGACTCCTGCGTGCTCACCATCACGATCCCCGCGCAGACCTTCGGCGAAGGCAGATTCCTCATATCATTCAGCGAATGCCCTGTCAAGAAGCCCAATGATGTTGTCATTGAAATTGTGGGGCCTTAGGCGTGGGTCGCCCCCCGCGTGTCCGTACGCCCTAAACATCCTTGACAGACTAGGCAGGACAATTATAATAAGCTCGTGGCGCGAACTACTGCAACCTCCTCACAGGGGGCGAGCTTCGAATGGCTGCAAACCGAAAAACCACGATCGCAATATTCATAATAGTGATGCTTTCCATCGCGTGCGTGGCGGTGGTGATTTTCTTCAGCGATTCCGCACCGCCCGACGACACCGACCTCATGCCCACACGGCTCGACATCCCCGACGAGGAGAACGCGTTCACGCATCTCGAGCGTGCGCGGGACATCCTCTATTGGCCGAGCGCTGACGACAATCGGCTGCGAGATACCATAGAAGGCTTCCTGCCGGACTTCGACCTCGCCCGCGACGTTATCGACCGCAACGCCGAGACCTTCGAACATATCGATGCGGCACTCGCCTGCAAGCAATGCCAGGTGCCGGAGTACGATGGCCCCGACACGCCCTTGGATTATCTGACATACTGGATCCGCATGTGGGAGTTGTACCTGCTGCGCGCGGCATTGCTCCATCACTCCGGAAACGAGCAGGCGGCTTTTGATCAGGCGATGACGGCCTTGCGGCTTGGGCATATACTTGAAACATGCCGCGGCGGCGTGTGCATTCATCACTTTGTGGGCAGTGCGCAGAAGCAGGCTGCCCTTGCATGCTTGCGCAATATGCTGCCGCACACATCTTTGCCGAGGGAACCGCTCCGGCGTGTTTCCGACGAGCTTCGCAACTACTACACCGATACAGAAGCACTCGCCGAAACATATCGAGCTGAATATGCTTCAGCCTGCGCAACTGTAGATGCCATTAAGGCCGACACCATCGACTTGGGTGAGGATATACAGTACAAGGTCTTCGGTCATCTTCTGCAGCCGAACAGGACGAAGGTGCTGATTGCAGGCTTCTACCGAGAGGCTATGGAATATCTTAACAAGCCCTTTGCATCTCAGCCGACCAGGTCATTGGAGGAGTATCTCCGAAATCTTCCTTACCCAGACTTCCCCGGTTATCTTCTGCAGATGAACGCCACCGGCAAACTCCTTGCAGTCGATCTCACCAGCTCGACCCGGCGCATTGCCTTGTTGAAGAGCCAGAAAAATGTGCAAATCGCCGCGACGCGGCTGCTAATGGCGCTTCGTTCTTACGAGCTGGCCACCGGCAAGCTGCCCGATTCGCTCGGTGCTCTCGTGCCCGATTTCATCGAAGCCATACCGACCGACGACTGCGACGGCAAGCCCATCCGCTATTCGCCGCGCGAACGAACCGTTCACTCGCCGCTGAGGGGCCAGACGCGGATGGGAAATATGTGTTACCCCATCGGAGGCCGAAGCTTCAATCCATCGGAATGGCGCACCGGTCCTTCAGAAGAACTGAAAATCACTTTCGACAATACCAATCTCAAGGCGACATGGCTTGAGTACGCGCGCAGTGATTCGCGGGCGGCCTTGCAGGCTGTTATCGTGCCCGCAGATGGGGCTGCAGTTACATTGACTTACGATGAAGCGCACGTCGAAGACCAGCAGGGGTTCGTGCACGTGCCCGGCGCGGGTGTGTACTTGTACGATCCCGAGGCACGCGCGTTCAGATGCCTGGCGGAGAAGGTCGACGCCGAAATTATGACGGCTGACGGCCCCGACGCCGACGATGCCCGCCGGACGTATCTGCGCGGGCTGCTCGAGGCAGCGAAGAACACGCCGCAGCAGTAGAAGGATTCTGCGGCTGCGACAGCGCCCGCGCGGGCGGGCAACGGGGGCCTGCCCCTACGGAAGATTTGAAGATGCGGGCGGGACGCCCGCGATCCCAGGAGCGCCACCCAAGGCTCCCTCAACCCCATCCATCCGGCTCCAATTACCTGTAGATTCCTGCTGCCGATGCTGCTATAATGCCGTGCGCAAAACCGGCATGACGTGCATGGCCGGGGTTTTCAGGGCGTCCCGGGGCGCCC
>Ga0307378_10008103_pt1 | contig 14026 bp, 10 predicted proteins | sample UN1MG_FD_202238 | JGI IMG/M metagenome (GOLD analysis project Ga0307378, IMG submission 202238) | Soil microbial communities from Risofladan, Vaasa, Finland - UN-1 | ecosystem: Environmental > Terrestrial > Soil > Coastal area > Acid sulfate soil | place: Finland: Risofladan, Vaasa | collected... | reverse complement strand
GCCGGGCTGCTGAAGGGCAAGGTCATCTCCCAGGGCGGCAAGCTGACGTGGACGGGCGAGGCCGGCGAGGGCCTGGCGCTAGAGGCCAGCCTCGTCGCCACCGACCACATCGCCGTCCACGGGACGGTCCGGGACACCACGGGCAAGGATCGGGCGGTTGTGGTCCGTTTCGTCGTGCCCGTCCGGGCCGGAGAAGGCTGGCAGTATGGCGCGTCGCTGTACGGGATCGAGAAGGCCGGCAGCAACCCGTCCGGCTCGCGCCGCCTGCGATGCGAGGGCGACGTACGCCTGCCGCAGATGCCGTTCAACAGCCTCTCCGATCCCGTCGGCGGCGCCGGGGTGGCCCTGGGGGTGCCCATGGACCAGCCCCGGGTCTGCTTCTTCCGCTACGACGAGCGCGGCCTCACCGTCGAGTTCGACCTGGGCCTGGCCCCGGATACCAGCAAGTTCCCCCAGTCGGCCGACTTCCACTTCGTCCTGTACCGCGTCGACGGAAAGTGGGGCTTTCGCTCGGCCGCCCGGCGGTTCTACGATCTCTTCCCCGGCCTGTTCACTCGGCGAGCCAGGCAGTTCGGCTCGTGCGCGGGTCTGGGCGAGATCCTCGGCGGAGAGGTCGCCGACCGCGGCGACTTCGGCATCACCTTCGGGGAGGGCGACTTCCAATGGACCAACGGCCAATACCGCCCGGCCGTCGCCAAGGCCGTCAAGGAGCTCCATCTCGACACCTTCCACTGGCGCGAGCCGTGGAGCTACTTCCACATCACCGACAAGAGCTCGACCCCCGAGCAGTGCCTGGAGCAGGTGAAGAAGCAAGCCGCGGGCGAGGTGACCTTCAAGCCGCATTCGCAGTTGTGCAAGGCCCCCGGCCAGGAGGCCGCCCGGGCCCTCCTGAACTCCTACATGGAGGATGCGGACGGCAAGCCCCTGCTCATCCGGTATCAATACGGCACGTGGTTCTTCGCCCCCTGCATGGATCCGGAGCTGCCCCGGCCCAACCGGGCGACGATCGCGGCCGACTACCAGTACTTCATCACCCAGCGGTGGAAGGAGAAGGACTTCGACGGTCCGCACAATATCGCCTGGGACTCGGCCACGGGCTGGACGGGCATCAACCGCCTCAACTTCCGCCGCGCCGTCTGGGTCCAGGCCGACGTGCCGTTGACCTTCGACGGCCGCACCGGCCGCCTCTGCCAGCTCAAGGGCCTGGCCGACTGGGAATTCGCGGTCTGGAATTCGCGGCAGGTGCATGAGGCCGGCGGGCTGGTCATGGCCAACGCCTCCATCGAATCCATCCTGCTGTTCGGTCACACGATGGACGTCGCCATCCGGGAAAGCAGGGCCGGCGGCAGCCCCGAGTCTCTGGGACTGTGGCGGGGCAATCTGTACCAGAAGCCGATGAGCTTCTACGGCCCGGCCACCGAGGCGGGCATCAGGCAGTGCCTGCTCCTGGGCCTGGCCCCCGGCGGGGTGGTCAGCAAGGACTCCGAGACCTACCGCCCCATCGCCAAAAAGTACATGCCCGCCATCCAGGCCCAGGTCAAGGCCGGCTGGCAGCCCGTCACCCACGCCCGGGCGGCTGGCAACGCCCTGGTCGAACGGTTCGGCGAGAAGCCCGGCGAGCTGTACTTCGCGGTGATGAACACCGGCCGGGCGGGCCCGGCGACCATCACCGTCGATGCCCAAGCCCTTCAGTTCGACCCCGCGTCCGTGACCGTGGTCGAGCTGACGGGGAATCGCCCGGTCCCGGCCGTCGCCGAGGGCACGAATCTGACGATACCGCTGGACCTGGACAAGGATCAGGCAGTGAGTCTGCATGTGAAGTCGAACACCAGGGGCGGCGGAGCAGGATGATGAAGGCCAGATCAGCGACGGCCTGGGCCTTGGCGGCAGCGGCGGCGGCGACCGTGGCGTCCCTGGCCGCGCCCGCGGCCGGTCGGGATATCAAGGTCATCAACACCGCCCAGCCGGACGCCACGAGCATCGAGTCCCTCGTCGCCTCCCTCACCGCCGGGTGCACCGGCGACCAGGACAAGATGATCGCCCTGTGGGCCTACCTGACGCGCAACGACTTCTACCACTGGGCCGAGCCGCGCGAAGGCCCGGAGCCGACCACCGAGCTGGGTGTGGTGATCGACCCGATCGCGGCCGTCAACGTCCACGGGATGCTGATCTGCTACCAGGTCTGCCACGTGCTGGCGAACCTGGCCGAGGCCGCCGGCATCCCGGCCCGCACCCGCTCGGTGCCGGGGCACCAGTTGATGGAGGCCTTCTACGACGGCAAGTGGCACCTCTTCGACGCCACGGTCGACTGCCAGGCGTACTACGTCGCCGACGACGGCAAGACCGTCATCGGCCTGGACGAGCTGGGCGCCAACGGCCCCAAATACCTCAACGACCCCAAGTTCCCCTCGAGGCCCTTTTATCAGTTCGACCGCTTCGGCGGGAAGTTCTGGCCCTGGGAGAGCCGCAAGTTCTGCCTGGAGAAGTTCTACAACCCCCAGGCCGCCAAGGCCTATAACACCTTCGCCCCCTGCATCGCCCGCGGCCACCGGATCCAACTGGACCTCCGCCGGGGCGAGACGCTCATCCGCCGCTTCACCAACGAGGGCAAGTGGCACTGCACGCCCGAGCTGTACGCCCGCTGGAAGAACGACCCCACCCAGCGATGGATCGACCAGGGCCCCCACGACCCCCGCCGGCCCGGCGTGACCTACGCCAACGGCGAGCTGATCTACGCCCCCGATTGGTCCGCCGAGGCGAACTACCTCGACGGCGTCTACGACAGCCGCAACGTGGCCCTTACCGGCGGGCGGGCCGCGCTGGCCGGCGCCGGAGCGGGGCACGTCACCTTCCGCGTCCAGACGCCGTATCTGATCGCGGGCAACCCCGGCAAGCTGGATGCGGCAGGCGATTCCTCCGACGGGGCGATCGTCGAGGCGAGGTTCTTCCGCAAGGACGTCTCCGCCGCCAACGCCATCGACATCTCCACCGACAACGGCATCACCTGGAAGCGGGTCTGGTCCGACGACGGGACCGGCGAGCGGGCGGTCCGGCTCGACCTGACCAACCACGTCGAGGGCCGGTACGGGTACCTGCTGAAGGTCTCGCTGGGCGGGGACGCGGGCGGCGACGCCTGGCTGGCCGGGCTGCGGATGCGCCACAGCCTGTTCCTCTCGCCCGTGCCCCTGCCGGCCGTCCGGGCGGGCGCCAACACCTTCACCTGCTCCGTGGACGAGCCGGCGGACCTGGTGGTGATCCGGCCCGACCTGAGCGACGCCCAGGCGCACAAGCGGTTCTTCCAGGAAATTGCCGGCCTTCGGTACAGTCCCAACTATCCCGAGCACCTCCAGCCGGCGGGCGCGGAGGGCCACGCCGTCATCGAAATCGCGCCCCCGCCCGGCTCGAAGGTCAGCCACGTCACCGTCCACGGGTCCTTCAGCGCCTCCACCAGCGCCGCGGGGCAGGAGAAGGCCGAGATCCTCTACGCCACCGCCCCCGAAGGACCGTGGCGGCGGGTCTGGGCCAGCCAGTTCAACCAGACCAACCAGAAGTGGCGCTGGGACCGCAGCGTCGACTTCGACGTGCAGCCGGTGGCCGAGAGGTGCTACGTCAAGTTCCACCTCCGCAAGCAGCGCCGGCTGACCCTGAACATGACCCGCATCCACGCCCGCTGCGTCCGCGCTTCGCGGCCCCTGGCGGCGGGGCAGGTCACCGTCACCCACACCTGGACCGGCGGCGGCGACGGGCCCGAGACCGCCCAGCGCGTCCCCATCGACTTCACCGGCGGCCCGACCACCTACACCTTCAACGTCCCGGGCACCGACATCCGCAACCGCGCCATCTCCATCGAAGTCGCCAACGACAAGCCGTAATGCTCCGTGACGGGTGAAAGGAAGCAGCACGCGTCGAGGTGCGCTGCTGCGGTCCTTCCCCGGACCGCTCAGGCGGGGCGGGCTCGCTTGGGGGTGGCGGCGCGGAGCAGCGCGGCGGCGGCGTCGAAGACCTCGGCGGGTTCCGCCATCCGGCCCGGCCCGACGTCGCCGCAGGCGAGGCGGCCCGACCCCGGGCCGACGACGTGGGCGCCCCAGTCGGTGAGCCGTTGGAGGTTGGCACGGGTGGGCGGCGCTTCCCACATGCGGGTGTTCATGGCCGGGGCGAGCAGGACGGGGCAGGCGCCGTGGGCCGACAGGGCCAACGCCGAGACGAGGTCGTCGGCGATCCCGCCGGCCATCTTGGCCAGGATGTTGGCGGTGGCCGGCGCGACGATCATCAGGTCCGCCCGCTCGGTCAGGGACAAGTGCTTGACGTCATAGGACCCCAGCGACTGCCACATGGACGTGTAGACCTCCCGGGCGGTGAGGGTCTGGAAGGTCAGCGGGCCGACGAAGCGGGTGGCCGATTCGGTCATCGCCACCGTCACGCCGGCGCCGGCCTGGACGAGCCGGCTGGTGAGGTCGGCGGACTTGTAGCAGGCGATCCCGCCGGTGGGGCACAGCAGCACCTCGTACCCGTCGAGTTGGCGCGGTTCGGCGCTCATGGCGCAGCCTGGTCGCAAGGGGTCACTTGGACAGCCGCCGGGGCAGGATGATGATGTCCTCGGGCCTGGGGATGTCCGAGTGGTCGTAGTCGATGGCGATCTTGTCCTCCAGGATCTCCTGGACGACCAGCTCCATCATGGTCATGCCCGGCTTACGGTCCACCAGCGGCCTGGCGCCCTCCAGCAACTCGCCCCAGCGCTTCTGGATCAGCGCCGCCAGCTTGAACCGCCCGCCTACCTTGAAGATCAGATCGTCGTTCTTCAGTGCCTCAATCATCGCGGCTGGGTCTCCTGCCTCACGATTCCCACGACCTGCTCCACCGCCTGCTCCAGGTCGTCGTTGGTTATCTTGTGTGTATAAACACCGCTGTCCAGGGCGGTTCGGATCTCCTCGGCGGCCTTGTCCAGCCGCCGCCGGACCGTCTGCAGGTCCTCGGTACCGCGCCGGCTGAGCCGCCGCCGCAACGTCTGCTCGTCCGGCGGCAGGATCAGCACGAACACGGCCTCGGGCATCTTCCGGTGCACCTGGATGCCGCCCTGCACGTCGATCTCCAGGATCACCGTCCGCCCGGCGTCGCGGCACTGCCGGACGAAGTCGGCGGGCGTGCCGTAGCGGTCGCCGAACACCTCGGCCCATTCCAGCATCTGCCCCTCGGCCGCCATCCGGTCGAACGTCGCGCGGTCGAGGAAACGATAGTCCCGTCCGTCCACCTCTCCGGGGCGGGGCCGGCGGGTCGTCGCCGACACGCTGTAGCCGGCGCCCGTTCGGGCCAGCACCTCCCGGACAATGGTGCTCTTGCCGACGCCCGAGGGCCCGGTGATGACGACGACTTTGCCTTGCTTTGCTGTCACGGGAGCGCGGGGCCGGGCGGCGGGCGTGGCCGCGGGCGCCTATACCAGGTTCTGGGTCTGTTCCTTGATGCGGTCGACCGCGGTCTTGATCTCGACGACGTCGCGGGAGATCTCGCCATCGTTGCTCTTGGCGGAGATGGTGTTGGCCTCGCGGAGCATCTCCTGGGCGATGAATTCGAGCTTCCTGCCGGGCTGCTCGTCCTGCTCGATCACGTGGCGGAACTGCTCGAGGTGCCCCCCGAGCCGGGAGACCTCCTCGGCGATGTCGCACCGCTCGGCGAACACGGCCACTTCGCGGGCCAGGTCCTGCTCGTCGATCTTGAGCTTGGCGCCGGCCGTCAGCTCTTCCACGCGCCGCTTGAGCCGCCCATGGTATTCCTGCACGACGCCGCCGGCCCGCTGGGCGATGCGGTCGAGGCAGGTGCGGATGATGTCGCAGTGGGCCAGCAGGTCGGCGGTGACGGTTTTGCCCTCGGCTTCGCGCATGGCGATCAGGGCGCTGATGGCGTCGCCGACGAGGGCCTTGAGCGGGTCGATGGACCGGTCGATCAGGTCGGTCGCCTCGGGCGGGTTGCACACGCCGGGCAGTTGCAGCATCGAGCCCAGGTCCACGGTCAGCTTCACGTCCACCTGCTCGGGCCGGACGATCTCGATCTGATCGATGTAGCGCTCCAGGGCGGCGGTGTTGACTTCGTAGGCGGCGTCGGCGCTGGCGGTCTTCATCTTCAGCGTCAGGTGAACGCTGCCGCGGTAGAGGCGCTTGCGGAGCTGCGCCTCCACGTCGCTCTCCAGGAACGCCCAGATCTCCGGCAGGCGAATGTTCGCCTTGAAATACCGCCCGTTGACGGCGCGGATTTCACAGACGTACTCGGACCCCTCGATCCGCCCCCGCGATTCTCCGTAACCTGTCATCGACCGGGCCATGGGGGGACTCCTTGTTCATCGGCCGGGGCCGTTGTGGTGGCGGTCGTGGCGGGCTGGGTCGTCACCGGTTCGGCCCCGCCGGCCTTGGCGTAGGTTCGCTCGGCGACGGGGCTGGGCAGCCAGCCGCGGAGGTAGGCGATAGCCTTGATGGTGGTTCCGGGCTCGACGGGCACGGTGGTGACGTCGTACTTGACGGACGCCTTTGTCGGTTCGGTGCCGTCGAGGGTGTAATAGACCTCGGCCCCGGGGACGCCCTCCACCCGGATGCTGATCCGCTCCACCTTGGTGATCTCGTTCAAGCCGGGAGGAAAGAAAGACGGCTTGGGCAGCAGCATCATCTTGGCGTGGTAGACGAGCGAGGCGAAGATCGCGAACAGCAGGAACACCGCCGTCAGGGCGATGGTGACCCAGGTGAACACGTCGCCGGTGCGGGTCCCGAACGCCGAGCTGCCCATGCCGCCGAAGGCGCCGCTGAGCCCGCCGCCCCTGCCTTTCTGGAGCAGGACCACCACGATCAGCAGCAGGCAGACAATGATGAAGATCGTCGCTACAAAGATTTCCATATTCGGCCTCGATCCGTTCCGCAGGCAGCGGACGGGAACCATGATAGCAGTCCCGGCCGGCTCGGACATCGGCAAAACCGCCCGCGGGATCAGCCCGCGCCGGCGAGGATGCCGGCGAAGGAATCGACTTTCAGGCTCGCTCCGCCAACCAGAGCGCCGTCCACGTCGGCGCAGCCCAGCAGTTCCGCGGCATTGTCGGGCTTGACCGACCCGCCGTACTGGATCCGAAGCGCCTGGGCCACCGACCGGTCGTACAGGTCCGCCAGCAGCGATCGGATCATCGCGTGCACCTCCTGGGCCTGGGCGGGAGCGGCCACCTCGCCCGTACCGATCGCCCAGACCGGTTCGTAGGCGATCGTGACGTTCTCGACGTCGCCTGTCGAGACGCCCTCCAGGCCCAGCCGCACCTGCCGCTTGACCACCTCGGCCGTCTCGTTCGCCTGCCGCTCCGCCAGCAGCTCGCCCACGCACAGCACCGGCTTGAGTCCGTCGGCGACGGCCTTGAGCAACTTGCGGTTGATCAGCTCGTCGGTTTCGCCGATCACGTGACGCCGTTCGCTGTGCCCGCACAGCACGTAGGTGCAGCCCACGTCCTTGAGCATGGCCGCGGAGATCTCGCCCGTGAACGCCCCGTCGTTCTCGAAGTAGACGTCCTGGGCGCCGACGGCGATCCGGCTTCCCGCCAGCACCTCCGCCACCATCGCCAGGTACACGAACGGCGGGAACACCGCCAGGTCCGCCGACTGGACCTTCCCGATCGCCGCGGCCAGCCCCGCCGCCAGGGCCCGCGCCGACGCGGCGGAGGTGTTCATCTTCCAGTTCCCGGCGATAAACGGCTTGCGTGCCATCCATTGCTCCTTGTTCGGTTATCGGCGACAGCGCCCGATCGGCAATCGACAATCGTTCCGCCATCGCCGGCGAGGTTCAAACGGGCTCCGTCGCCTTGGGGTAGCTGCCGAGCACGTGCAGCTCCAGGCAGTGCTCTCGGAGCTGGTCGACCGCGCGGGTCAGGTTGGGCCCGCTGGCGTGCCCTTCGCAGTCCACAAAGAAGTAGTACTCCCAGTTCCGCCGCTTGCTTGGGCGGGTGTCGATATTGGTCATGTTCACACCGCACGCGCTGAGGACGTTCAGGGCCTCGACGAGCGCCCCGGCCCGGTGGGCGGTGGTGAACATCAGCGTGGTCTTGTCGTTGCCCGTCGGCCCGGGGCCCTCGCCGACGCCGATCACGAAGAACCGCGTCAGGTTCGAGGCGTTGTCCTCGATATTGGCAAAGACAATCCTCAGTCCGTACAGTTCCGCCGCCAGCGCCGAGCCGATGGCCGCCATGTGCTCCTGCCGCGCCGCCATCTCCGCCGCCTTGGCCGAACTGGCCACCGGCATCAGCTCCATCCGGTGGGCGCTGCGGCCCAGCCAGTTGCGGCATTGGGCGAATACCTCCGGCTTGGAGGCGATCACGGTGATCTCCTCGGGGGCGCAGTTGGCCAGCAGGTTGTGGTGGACCTCCACCAGCACCTCCGCGACCACGCGGACGTCCTGCTCCACGAAGGAGTCCATCGTGTCGATCACCCCGCCGCCGACGCTGTTTTCGATGGGCACCATCCCCAGGTTCAGGTGCCCCTTGGCCGTCTCCTCGAACACCGCCCGGATGTCGGCCATGGGCAGGTACTCCACCGACCCGCCGAACTTCCGCGTCGCCGCCAGGTGACTGAACGATCCTTCCGGGCCCAGGTACCCGATCCGCAAGGGCCGCTCCAGCGCGAACGAGCCGCTCATCAGCTCCCGGTAGATCGCCCGGAGCGTCCGCTGGGGCAGCGGCCCGTTGTTCAGGGCGGCGATGCGGTCCAGCACCGCCTTCTCCCGGTCCGGAGCGTACACCTGCCCGCCGGAGACCCGTTTGGCCTTGCCGATCTCCACCACCACCTCCGCGCGGGTGTTGAGCAGCTCGACGATCCGGCGGTCCAACTCGTCGATCCGCCCCCGAAGGGCTTCCAGGTCATGCGGGCTCTTGTCGGGATCGGTTTCAGGCATCTCCCATAACCTCTGGACTCCTCCAGCCGCGAGGGTCGAACCGCATCTTGTACCGTCTGCCGCCGCCCGGGTCAAGAGGCTTTTGCCCGCCGCCGGGACGGGAGTTTTCCCGCGGGCAACCGCCCCCGCAACGTACTTGGTGCTAAAGACATACCTGTCATGGTCCGACACAGGGAGTATCCGACCAAAGGAGTTCCGCCGGCCGGGACGGACGGGCAGGATCGGCCGCCCCGAGACTCCCGGGCCGACGACAAGCAAGGTCCTGTGCAAAAGAGTCTTATCAAATCCTCCTGCATCATCCTCAGCGCCGCCGTCCTGTGGGCGGCCGGGATCGTGGTGCTGCTGATCACCTACGTCAGGCCCACCCTTACCCGGCAGGCGGAGGGGATCGACGAAAACGCCGCGACCGAATGGCTTCGCCTGGCGAATTCGGCCGTCTTGACGTGGCGGAGCCAGATGCTCCGCCTGACGAGCCAAGGGGCGGCCCGGCCCGATCTGGCCGCGCACCTGGCGGCGGGCGGGCAGGGCGGTCCGGAGGGTGTGCCGAGCGTCCCCGACCGGCGGACGGTGCGGACGATCATCCTGTGCGGCCCGGACAAGCGTATCGCCTCGGCCTGGCGGCGGACGGAGCAGGGAGTGACGGTGCCCGACCCCGTCTTCGCGCCCGGGACGGACCTCGCCGGCACGCCCGTCTTTGCGGTCAACGCCAGCTTGTCCGAGGCGTCCGGCGTCGGCGAACTGGCCGGGCAGACAGTCCTGTTCGCGCGCAGCGCCGTGCGGAAGATGGAGGGGGGCCTCCCGGTCGGGTACGTCGTCGGCATCACTCCCGCCGACCCCGTGCTGGCGGCCGAGCTGTCCGCCATGGTCGGCGTCAACGTCAGCTTCGAAAAGACAGTCTACCTGCCTCCGGACCGGTCTGTGCCCACGTTCGGCGGGGTGGCCTGGGGGGAAGGAGACCAGTCGGTCAAGGCCGCCCAGGTCCTTCGGGATTCCGCCGGCGCCCAGGTCGGGCACTTGGTCGTCGAGGGCGACGCGCCCTCGGCCACCCGTAACATGCGGGCGTTCGAGCGGGCCCTGACCTTGACCCTCACCTGGGCCGTGGGCTTCGCGATGCTGCTGATGATCGTGGTGCACGTGCTGGTCTCGCTGCCGACCGCCCGGCTTCTGGGGCGGATCCGCAGTCTCCGCAGCGGCCAGCCCGTCGAGGACCTCTCGGCGAACCTGCGCGGCGACGCCGCCGCCCTGGCCACCGAGTTCGACGAGGTGCTCGGGCAGGTCGAGGAACTCAGCCGGACCGACGTCCTGACCGGCCTGCACAACCGGCGGTCTTTCGGCCGGATCTTCAACGAGGAGTTCCGCCGCTCGCGCCGCTACGGGCGCCCCATGTCCCTGGCGACCATGGACGTGGACTTCTTCAAGGCCGCCAACGACGCTTTCGGGCACCAGATCGGCGACGAGATGCTCCAGGTGTTCGCCGCGGTCCTCCGCGCCGCCGTCCGCAACACCGACACGGTCGCCCGCCTCGGGGGCGACGAGTTCGCCATCCTCATGCCGGAGACCTCCGGCGACACCGCCGCCACGGTGGCCGAGCGGATCCGGGCGTGCCTGGGCGAAAAGGCCGTCGGCAAGGGCGACCTGAAGATGTCCCTGACCACCTCCGTCGGCATCGTGGACATGGATTCGCCCGGCGCGGAAACCTCCGAGGCCTTCTTCCACCTGGCCGACCAGGCGCTGTACGCCGCCAAGCGCCGCGGGCGCAACCGCGTCGTCCGGGCCGAGGACGTCGAGGAAGTCCAGCGCGAGGCCGATACCCGGGTCGACCGCGAGAAGGTCGACGACCTCTGCCAGCAGTTGGCGCGCCTGGACGCCAAGTTCAAGCGCCTGTTCGTCACCGCCATCGGGGGCCTGATCTCCGCCCTGGAGGCACGCGATCCCCACACCGCCAACCATTCCGGCAAGGTGGCGCGGTACGCCGTGATGATCGCCGAGCAGATGGGCATGCCCGAGCGCGCGGTCGAGCACATCGCCCGCGCCGCCATGCTCCACGACATCGGCAAGATCGGCCTGCCCGACACCCTCCTGCTGAAGGAGGGCGGCCTGGACGAGAACGAATGGCGGCTCGTCCAGACCCACCCGGTCATGAGCGTGCGGATCATGGAGGGGATGGCCTTCCTGGACCAGGAAATCCCCACCGTCCGCCACCACCACGAGCGGTTCGACGGCGGAGGATACCCCGAGGGCATCTGCGGGTCCGCCATCCCGCTGCCGGCGCGAATCCTCGCCGTCGCCGACGCCTTCGACGCCATGACCTCCACCCGCGTCTACCGCGGCGGCCGGAGCGTCGCGGAGGCCGTGGAGGAACTCCGCCGAGGCAGCGGCACGCAGTTCGATCCCACCGTCGTGCAGGCCTTCCTGGCCGCGGTCGAGGCCCAGGGCGTCACCGATGAGCAGATCCACCCCGCCGCCGAGCTCGCCTGAGTCCGCCCCTCCCGCGCGAATTCGCCAACTGGGCACTGGAAATCCCCTCTCCGGCGTGTAGAATCCCGCCCCTGTAAGGGCCCCCGTCGCCGAAGTTGGTTCGGTCTGGGCCGGCCCGGGCTTCAACGAAAGGCATTCGGTCATGGCCAAGTCACTGAAGGTCGGCATCATCGGCGCCGGCGGCATCTCCCGCATTCACATTGAGGGCTACCAGATGTGCCCCGGCGTGGAGGTCCTCGCCATCTGCGACATCGACGGCCAGCGCGCCAAAGACCAGGCGGAGAAGTTCGGCATCGCCCACTGGTTCGACTCGGCCACGGACGTGCTGCGGATGAAGGAGATCGAGGCCGTCACCGTCTGCACGCCCAACTACGACCACAAGAACTCGACCATCAAGGCGCTCCAGGCGGGCAAGCACGTCCTGTGCGAGAAGCCCATCGCCATGAACGCCCGCGAGGGCCAGGCGATGGTCGAAGCCGCGCGCAAGGCACGGCGGAAGCTCCAGATCGGGCTGCACATGCGCTTCGGGGGCGACGTACAGTACGCCAAGGAGGTCATCGCCGCCGGGCAGATCGGCACGCCGTACTACGCCCGCAGCCTCTCCATCCGCCGGCGGGGCGTGCCCAGTTGGGGCGTGTTCGGGCAGAAGAAGCTCCAGGGAGGCGGGCCGCTGATCGACATCGGCGTCCACGCCATCGACATGACCTGGTACCTGATGGGCTGCCCCAAGCCCGTCGCGGTCTCGGGCAGGACCTATCAGACCATCGGCAACACCCCCGGGCACGTCGGCCAGTTCGGCGCGTGGGACTGGAAGACCTACGACGTCGAGGACTTCGCCACCGCCCTGGTCCGCTTTGACAACGGCGCGACCATGATGGTCGAGTCGGGCTTCTGCGTGAACGTGGACAAGAACGTCTTCGGCGCCCAGGTCGTCGGCGACAAGGGCGGCGTGAGCACCGCCCCGCTGAGTGTGCAGGTCGAGATGGCCGGGCACCTGGTGGACTGCACGCCCACCGACATCCGCAAGGTCGAAGGCCACCACGCCGAGATCGCCGCCTTCGTCGATGCCGTCCGCAACAACCGCCCCGTTCCCGTGCCCGGATCCGAGGTGCTGTGGGTCCAGAAGATCATCGACGCCATCTACGCCTCCAGCAAGGCCAACAAGGAGGTCCGGCTGAAGTAGCCGATCTGGCAGGCCCGGACGGCCACCGCCCGCTTGCATGATCCGCCGTCCGCTGCTGCCGGCGGGTCCGGCGGTTCCGTGACATCCCCGCCGCGCGAGGGTAAGATCACGTCGTGTCCATGGCGGTCCGACGGGGTCACACCCGGTGTTCCACCATGCAGGACCGCGATGACCCTCGTTGATGGAGGCTGGATGATGACCTGCCGACCGGGCGTGCTGTCAATGGGTATTGGGCGATTCGTTCCGGCTTCGCTGCTCGCCGCCGTCCTGGCGTGCGGGTGTGCGGGCGGCGGTGGGGGGATCATCGCCTTCAACCCCGGCGGGGCCGCGAGGACGGCGTACACCGGGACGGTCGTCGGCCCCGACGACAAGCCGGTGGCCAAGGCGACGGTGACGGCGTGGATGGGCGAGCGGACGTACCGGGACATCCGCGGCCTCGTCCGCCAGGTCGCCAAGTGCACCGCCGACGCCGACGGCGCGTGGCGGCTGGCAGCCCCGTCCGCCGGCGACGAAGCTACAGTCATCTTCGTCGCGACCCGCCCCGGCCTGGGGATCGGCTGGGCCTACGCCGACCGCCGCAAGCCCCAAGAGCCCCTCACCATCCGCATGGCCGCCCCCTCCACCCTGGCCGGGACCGTCACCGACGAGAAGGACGCCCCCGTCCCCGCCGCGACGGTCCGGCTGACCCTCCGCCCGGTCGGCGACCGCGAAGGCCCCGGCTGGCTGGACATGCAGGGGGCGGACGACCTGCTCACCCGGCGGACCGACGCCCAGGGCCGGTTCGCCTTCAACGATGTCCCCGCCGATCGCAACGGGCTGTTCTCCGTCCGCGCGGCCGGCCACGGGCGCCTGGACACGATGGTCAGCAGCAGCAACGACGGCATCTCCCCGCCCCGCAACGACATCCGCCTCGTCCTGCCCCCCGCCGGCCGGATCGAGGTCCAGGCCGTCGAGAAGGACTCCGGCAAACCCGTCCCGTCCGTGGCCCTGATGGCGGAGAACTGGCGGGCGATCCTCCCGGTCCCCGGCCAGGCCGTCAAAGGCCGCCCCGGCACATTCGTCTTCGAGGACCTGCCGCCCGGGCGGTACGAGATCGGCGTGGCCGACCCGGCCGGCGGCCTGCCCGATTGGACCGCCCCCCGCGTCCGCGTCTCCGCTGAGGCCGGGCAGACCGTCAAGGACGTCAAGATCGAGCTGGTCCGCGGCGGGGTGGCGGAGATCAAGCTCACCAGTTCCGCCGACGGCCAAGCCGTCCGCAACGGCCACGTCGGGATCAGCACGGAAGAGGGCCGGGGCTGGTTCAACCTCGGCATCGGCGGCGGGACCACCCGCGTCCGGCTGGCCCCCGGCGAGTACAACATCCGGTACGCCTCCGCGGAGGGGTTCGCCAGCACGCGATCCAACACCAAGTTCACGGTCGAGAACGATAAGACCGTGCAGGTCGAGATCTCCCTGACGCCC
>Ga0307378_10008101_pt1 | contig 14027 bp, 18 predicted proteins | sample UN1MG_FD_202238 | JGI IMG/M metagenome (GOLD analysis project Ga0307378, IMG submission 202238) | Soil microbial communities from Risofladan, Vaasa, Finland - UN-1 | ecosystem: Environmental > Terrestrial > Soil > Coastal area > Acid sulfate soil | place: Finland: Risofladan, Vaasa | collected... | reverse complement strand
AGTGTCGGTATCCTCCAATACTCCATTCACGTAGAATTTGAAGGAGTTTGCAGTGAAGTCCAGGGTAAGTACCAAATCAATCCACGTACCCGCTGCGAAGGTTTGAGCACTCGAAGAGAGTTGGAACGTATCTGCGCCGAACTTCGCCCCTGCTTTGAATGAGTCGTCGGTAGTATCGAAGTAGATATTGATGTAGTCAGCCACCCCACCCGTTGCCCACATAGCAGCATTGGGGGTGGCAACCGGCCAAACAGCAGTTGCAGCATAAGGGTACTGCACCGCTACTCTGAAGCTCATCGTGTTCTTGCTACTGATTAGCCCGACGAGAGCGTCCAGGTTGCACTCGTTGACTGCTCTAGCAGAAGTGCTGGCGTGTGCCGTGCCGGTCCAGGCATACCCAGAACCGAGTGAGCCGTCGCAGTAACTGGTTGGGTAGCCTTTCTGCTCAAACTGAACCCCGTCTATCAAAACCTCCATCTCAGTTCCAGCAGTGCATCCGGCTGCGTAGAAAGCAACCACCAGTGCATAGGCGGTCAATACCGGTGCAGTTGCAGTCTTCGTGTATCGCTTCCACCCATGAATTCCAGAATCCAGAGTCAGGTCGCTCACCGATATAGTGCCGTGCGCAGCGTTGCGCCAAATGATGCGGAATATCCCTGCACCAGTACACTTAACCTTCTTAATGTACGCACTCAGCGTGTACTGAAGCCCGGCAGTTGCAGGCATCTCCGCGGGAAAGATATACTCATCAGCTTCTATTGCCGCTTCGTACATCCTACCGCAGCATGTCCCGAACACGCTGTCTGTAGTGATGCGTTCCCAGGTATCGAACCCGGCGTTTGTCCAGTTTGTTACATCAATCTCAAAGGATGGGTTGACCACCAGGTTGGTTGTGGCTTCCTCAATCACAATCCCACGTGTTCCCTGCCACATACCCTGCACCGTGTGGAATCCGCCACTCAGGGTTGCCTTCTGCTTGCGCAATGATCGCCACTCGGTTGGGCTGATGTAGCAGTGTGGGCCGAGCAAGAGCAGCCCATCCACTGAGTTATACAGGAATTCACCAATGTTCAGCTTGTCTGCTGTCACCGTCCCCTCGATCAGCGCGTCGCCCCGGATCCGCAGACTTTTGGTGGGATCATAGGCCAGCCACTTGTTGCCGGCGTAATCGCCGACGAAGATCCCATAGGCGTCCGCTCCATAATCCGCCAATCCGTTCAGGTTTCCCAGCCTCACCCGTTCCGTCGTCGAGGACCACGGCGCGCCGGCGTGGGTAAAGACGCTCAGGTATGGCGCCCCCGCCCCGTCTGCCGTCTGCAATAGCCCGCCGTCCCCACTCACACCATAGTCAACCGCCGCCGTCCCCGGGTGGTACGTCACGCCGTCGTTCCCCGACTGCCGCGACGTCGTGTACTCGTTCGTCGTCGCGCTCCTCGTCACGGTGATCCACGTCTCGTAGACCCCGCCCGCGTACTCCTCCTTCAGCCGCACGACGTCGCTATTATCGAAAAGCCACCCGCCCCCTGGAGGCGTCTCCACCGTCAGCGTCCCGCCCACGGTGTAGTCTGCCGATACCTTCCCCGCACTCTTGACCACCAGCAAACTCCCCGCGTGGGCGCTGATCAGGTCCTTGACGAACACCCCCGCCCGCAGGCTACCCCGCACATTCACGTTGAGCGCCCACACCTCGCCGGCCGTGTTCACCCGGAAGTCCGCACTCGCCGGCGTCTCGCTCCCCGCGTAGAATGGCCAGGACCCGGGCTGCAGCCCCACACGTCCCTCCCCCGTCCCCGCGTACAAGTGCCCCGTCTCGATCGTCCACCCCCCGATCTCGCCCACGTCGGCGTAGATCGTGCCCCTCACCACCACGTCGTTGAACTCCGCCGACCCATCCGCCTCGATCTGCCACCCCGCCGACCCGCTCACGAAGTTCGGCGAGCGCGTCAGCCCCATGTTGATCTGCGGTAGGCTGTTCGTATGCCGGTACAACTGCCCCTGCGCTCGGGGCCCCGGCGCCTGCGGCCCCCAGCCGTCGCCAGTGAATACGAGCGTATCGCCAATCTGGGGCGATCGTGCGCCCGAGCTAATCTTGATTTCACCCATCGTGTCATCTCCTCGTTATATGCCCGTGATGGCCAGCTGCTGCAGCCCGCCGGCCTGTTCGGCCGCTGTTGCATCTACCTGTCCGCGGACAACTCGTGCCACGTCCTCCGCCCACTCCCCCCAGCTCATCCCCCAACACGGCCAGCCCGCCCTCTCCGCCAGTGCCGCCCACTCACGCGCCCAGGAGGCCTCTGGGCGCGCGACCGCCAGCAGCTCCCCAGCTCTCGATACTTCTGCGCTCCAGATGCCCCTGGCAGCATCGGCGGCGCGCTCGTAGAGCGCCCCCGCCTCCACCTCCAGCCGCGCCAGGAGGTCGACCACCCACGCTCGGAGGTCGCCTCCAGCCTGGTAGAAATCGGTCAGATCATTGCCCCGTAGGGGGCGTACCCTCCGCATCCGTCTCGACTGCAGCAGCAGCCAGGCCGCTCCCTTCTCGCCAGGATCATCGGTATCACAGGCCACCAGGATACGCCGCGCTCCGAGCAGTTGCTGCACCCAGCTATCGCTTAACGTGCGCCTCGATGCGCTGCCCAGAGCTGCCACGCCCGCCAGGTCGCCGGCTTGCTGATGCAATAGCACCGCGTCAAACTCGCCTTCACACAGCAGCACCACAGGCCAACCGGCCACCAGGTCAGCGCCGAACAGGGTCGCCCTCCCTCCCTTAACGCTCACGTACTTGGGCTTGCCGGCAGGGCGTCGGATTTTTCCGTACCACCTTACGCCTCCGACCTGGCATGGGATGACCACCCCGCGCGGGAGCCACACCTTTCCAGCACCGGCGTCCAACCCCCAGGCTTCCGGTTTCTCGTATCGGTCGGCACGGTTATAGCCCAGATGCCAGTACCGGATCGTCGCATCGTTCAAGCCCCGCTTGTCCCGCAGGTAGGCCAGCGCCCGCGCTCCTGTGTCCGACCACAGTACCGCCTCGCAATCAGCAGCGAAAGCAGCTGCGCGCTCCTGCCAGGCGGCCGGTGGTGGAGTATCATCCGCCGCGGGCGAGGCCACGTGCACAGGGCGTGAGGGCAGATCCAGCCCCCCCAGCCGCTCGCAGGCGTCCAGGAAGGAGAGGCCCTCCCGCTGGCCCAGCCAGGAGATCGCATCCCCGCTGGCCCCACAGCCAAAGCAGTGATAACGGTCCCGGTCCGGCGTTACTGCAAATGACGGGTCCCGGTCCTCGTGAAAAGGGCAATGCCAGAAGAGCCACTGCCCGGATCGCCTGGAGGGCGGGCCGAGGTCGCGCTCCACCAGCGCGCCCAGATCAACACGCTCTTTCAGATCGTTTGTGTCTATCACTTCGGATCTCCTAACCGTAGGTGTTTTCTACGCTTCTACACCACTACACTTCTACACTTCACGGATCCGGTATCGGTCCGCCCGCGCACCTTCCGGCCTAAACCTCTCCACGATCCCATCACGGGCCAGCAGCTCGAGCGCCGGCTCGATCAGGATCCGCTTAGTCTTGGTGAGCTGCCCTACCTCCCTCGCCGTGTGGCCGCGCTCCCCCGCCCGGCGCAGGATGCGCAAGACGCGCTCCTCCTCACCCAGCTCGTCAGCACCGTCCACTAGTAGGTGTAGGCAGCGATGGGCCGACGCCCTCCACCCCTCCACTACTTGCTGACCCCGCGCCCAATGCCCGATCTCGATACGCGGCGCGTCGCGGTCCCCGCTCGCCCAGTCCAGGGCGGCCAGCGCAAGGGCAACCTTCAAGGCGTGGGTCGGGAGGCGCCCGTATGTCCCCCACAAGCGCTCGTCCGGCTGCGCGTCGCCTGTTAACAGGTCAAAAGCGACTGCCCGATCATAGTGCCGATAGGCTCCAAACGCCTCGTCCGATATAGCGACCGCCTGGGACTCGGGGGGGTCGGGGAACTTCGAGGTGGGCAGCAGCTCGCCAGCAAGGTGAGCCAGCGGACCGGTCAGGCTCGGCGGCGGCGCGACATCTCCCATTTCCGGCAGAGCGTACACCGGCGGCCCGTCGGGCGTGACGAGCGCGAACCTGGCCCACAAGCCTGTCACCCAGGCTGCGGCCACCTGAGCTTGCCTTAAACTGACCGGGGTAGTCGCCCCAAGAAATGACAACGCCGCATTCCGAACGACGACGAAGCCTGCGCCCTTTGTGTGCCGGCGAAACGTAGGCGTGCAATCGTACAGCTTTAGCAAGAGTTCCGCGGTTCCCACCATATAGTCACGGCGCAGTCCGGCAAACAGCCCCGACGCTTCATCAAGCAGAATCCCACGTTGAGCGGCGAAGTTGCGCCCGCGCTGCCACAGTTCTCGAATCCCGGCTGCCTGGCCTTGCAAGCCTGCCGGCTCGATCCCGGCCAATTCGTCGAGAATGGACTCAGGAGTGAAGTCAGCGGAGAGCAAGAGGTGCGGCAGCACCAGGTCCACCAGGCGGTACCCCACGCGCAGCGCCGTACTCTTCGCGAACAGAGTGGTGGGAGCCAAAAGCAGCGCGTACAGGTTCGGGAAGATCCCGCCGTGGCCCAGCGGCAGGTGAAGCCGGCGCGCAATGGCGAGGCCGGCGATCCACAAGCCGATAACTTCATGGAAAGCGCGCGGACTGCGCGGGCTGACCGCCGCGCTGTAGTCCACATAGGCGGCCAGCCAGGCATCCGCCTCCCCCGCTGCTCGCTCGTGAGCCGCCGTGAGCCGCGCCACCGCTGGCAGCTCGGGCACGTCGGAGGGCGCGTTGTAGGGTACGACCATCGGAGCACCTGGAGCCAGCCCATTGGGATCGGCGGCGAACACCGCGCGGCGCACCCGCTGGGCGGTCTCCTCCCCCAATCCTTCCAGCGCTGCGTCGAACGCAACCGCCCGCCCTCCGCCATCGGCCTGGCCGATCCGCCGGGCGATGGGGCCCCAGGGCGCTGGCAGGGCCTCCAGCTCCTGACCGTCCACGAGATCACCCGCCAGCAGCCGCGCCAAGCACCAGGCCGCTGTTGCGTCTTGACAGTGATCACCTTCCGTGTTATTATGAGGCTGTCGTTCCTTGGTGTCTTGCGACACCACCGCCGCGCCCGCTAGCCCCAGCGGGCGCTCGGCATTTGTAAGCCTGGGGTTTGTCATCGTTAGCTCTCCTCCATCGAGCCTATCTCCCGCCCATCGCCCCCACCATCATCACCACCACCACCGCCCCGCCTGGCCCGCCTCACCACGTCGTCGAGGATCCGAGGGTCGGCCAGGGCAACTCCCAGAGCGACACGTGCAATGTCCGCCGGCCGGAGCCTGAGCCGTCGCGCCTCTCCGCACAGCGCCACCATCATGGAAGGCGTGATTCGCACCTGCAGCCTTTCCGAAACTGACTCGAACTCGGTCATCGCTTCCTCCACCGTATAAGCAAAAAGCGCCCGCGGCCACGCATCTACATGCGTGATCGCGGACGCCCCCCCTCCAGGTTCTCCCCCCCGCCAGGGCGTACTTATTTTAGTACCCCAGAGTATACCGCACCTCTGCCCTTTCGGCAAATCTCGCATCTCTGCCAGCACCTTGGGCTCTACCCTGACCAGCCCGCCGAGGTTGTCCGAGGATAAGGCTGACGATCCCTTGCGCTTGGCCCGGTATCGCCGTTGGGCCTCGTTGCGCTCCTCTTTGTGCTCCTGGTAGTATTCTGCATCCCTCTGGCGTGCCAGGTCGGGATTGGCTGCCCGCCACTCTCGCGCCCACTTCCGCCGCTTGGCTATATCGCGTGTGCGCCGGGCCTTAACACAATCCTTACACTCAGAGTACAGGCCGTCACTCTTTCGCCTGTCCCGATAGAATGAGGACCGGGGCAGATCGCGCCCGCAGGTTGCGCATTGCTTTGTTTGCTCCATCGTCAACGCCTCCAGGATCGTCTACAGCCATTTCTACAGCGGATCGCCCGCGCCTGGCCACGTCGCCGAGGTGCCGCGCTCCTGGTGCCCCACAGCCCCCCTAATACACCAGCCGATCGATCTCTGCTTGGGCGTCATCGTCGCCCAGGCCAATGTAATGCGCCGTCGTCTCTGGTGAACTGTGCCCGTACAGCCGTTGAATCGCTGCCAGGCTCGCGCCGCAGTCGTGCAGGCGCCGGCCAAAGGTTCGTCGTAGATCGTGGGCCGATAGGTGCCCAAGTCCGCCTTGCGCACCGTAGGCGGTCACCAGGTCACCCACCACCTGGGAGGTCACACGCCCCCGGCCGGCGTGCCCACCGCGGCGGATCCTCACGAACAGCGGTACAGGGTCGCCCCAGGTGTGGCCGTAGTCCACCAGCCACTGCTCCAGGCTCGCCTGTAGTTCCCGGTGGATGGTGAGCTTACGTCTCTTGTTCCCCTTACCGTGCACTGTGACCACCAGCCGGTCGGCATCGGTGCCGAAGTCCGCCACGCTCAGGCTTGCCGCTTCCTCTCTGCGCAGGCCGGCGAACAGCAGGGTGTCGAGTATAGCGCGGTCACGCCGGCCGCTGGCCATCGTGAGATCTGGTGCACCGCGCAGCAAGCCGACCTCCATCGGCGTCAACCTTCTGCCCACCGGTGCGTCGTCGCGCTTCCGGCGTTGCCTGTACGGCTTGACGCCCAGGGCCGCCGCCTGGAGGGGAGAGATCACCCCATCGCGCAGGGCCACGCCCAGGAGGGTCCGCGCCGCGTACACGCCCGCCGGTGTCTGCTTCCGGTAGGCATCCAGGGTCACACCGTCTACCGCTCGCAGGATCGCCGCCGGCGTGTCTCCGTAGTCGAAGACGGTTTCCCTGTGCACTCCGCTCTCTAACCTGGTGACCAGGGCCTCACCGCTCACCCGCGCCTGCAGCATGGCGACGAAGCCAGCAATGTGCCGCCTGTAGGCTCTGGCCGTGTGCTTAGAATCGCAGGCCGCCAGGATCGTCGCCTCCACCAGGTCGGCCAGCGTTCGCCCGTCGCCGGGTAGCGCCGCGACCGGTAGGGCCCTCACTGTGGGCACCAGTGCCCGTGTTTGGTCTGTCATCCTGTCCACCTCGTTAACTTGTAATAAGCCCACTAATCATATCCTATTCTAACCCGCTCCCGTGTACCCGTCTACCTCTCAGCTGAGGGTTTCCCGTGCTCCCGTGCGCTCGATGCTGGCCAGCGATCGGGCCGTGATCACCGCCCTCACCTCCGCCTGCCGTAACAGCATGGCCCGCCGATAGTGGCAGTAAGAGTCGTAGTCACCCTGTGCCTTGCATTCCTCTGCCAGCTTCCCCAGCCGCACCACCTCGGGATCCGCGTACACCATCATCCTGGTCTTTTCGTCTCGTTCGGTCATCTTGCGCCTCCCAGTATAGAACGAACGGACCACGGGTTTTGTGCAACTGGCCGCTATACGCTTAGGATCCTAATGCCATAGACCAGCGCCTGCTCCTCCAGCGCCGGCCATTGCTCACCCCCTCCACCTCAGCCGTTCGATTTGTGCTTCAAACTCAGCGTAATGATCAGGGCCGGTCCCAGGATCGGCCACACTGCGCGCCGCATCAGCCGCCAGGATACCTGCAGCCTTCGCCAGGCTATCAATCAGGGGGCGAATCTCGGAGGGCCAGATCACCACCGCCCCGGGCATATTACTGCAATCGCTCTCCAGATCTCGGCTCCGGAGTTTGATCAGCGGAGCATCGCCCCGGCCCCCGCTGGGCCACACCTCCACCACCAGGTCGTTACTTACTTCGATCACCGTCTCCATCCCCCTACGCTCCCTTCCCGCCACCTACCCCCACCAGCCTGACCGCCGGCACCAGGACCTGGACGGCCGCCAACACCAGCAACCCCAGCGCCAATTGAACCAGGTCGAGGTCAGGCGTACACCTCACCGTCTCCAGGAGGAGGCCTCCCAACAGCGTGCCGCAGAGGATCCCCACCGGCACCACTTGTATCCAATGACGTCCACCCATTTTCATCACCTCACCGCTTTCTCCTGATGCCCTCGCCTCCACGCCAACGAGGGCGTGCAGTCCACTCGATACGATAGGCCACGTGGGGCCGATACGGTCAACGTTTCAATAGTCACCTCCCTTCCTCACGTTCTGAGAACGGCGGGATCACCGGGGCAATCGGCAGTTCGCCCGCCCGCTTGTCAACACCTCGCACAATGTGTGCCGCCAGCCGTGCCCGTCGCGCGTCCAGGCCAGGCGTAGATTGTCAAACGCTGTAATGTCCCCCACCTGCTGCTCCACGCCACACATCCAACACCGTAGAATGAGCATGGCACCACCGGGCCGGGCCAGGGGTTGCGCTTGCAGAAGGTAGTACACTTGCCGCTGTGCAGCATCAGCGGCGTATGTTTCATTCGGAAACGTGCCGTCCGCCCAGAGTTCCGTACCGCCCGCGTCCAGAACGTGAGCGTTGAAACGCAAGTCCGGTATTGGCACCCTGCTAATGCCTACGATGTAGCCGCGATACTGGTATGTGTCCACGTCGCTTTACCTCACCCGCTGCAGTCCCTTGACCGCAGGCTTATACAGTCCGTAGCCGATGGGAACAAGCGCACCCTCGATGCCGGCCAGGATCCCGGCGGATTGTAGGTTTGTGTCCGGGTCCGGGTCGGTTTGTAGGTCGGTTTGTGGGTTGGCGGTAGGGGTTTGTGGGGATTGTAGGCTTTTCAGTTTGTAGGCGATTTGCTCCAGATCGGACGTCACGCGCCGCTTGTTCCCGGCCAGAGTATCCTTGACCAACCACCCGCGCCGCTCCCACTCGCAGGCCAGCCGCCGGGCCTCACCTTGGCCAACCTCACGCCCGCCCGCGCGCCCCTGTGTCTGAATGTCCGCCAGACTCAGATAGCCGGCGTTTCCCTCCAGCGCCCACAATACCAGCGCCACTTCACCAGGTGACAGAATGCCCGCGCCGGCCGTCGAGGTCACCAGGTCGGACCTGTTCAGGTAGTAGGCTTGGAACACGTCCCACCTGGTGGACACCGCCCGCCCGGGCCGGGTGATGTTCACCGCCTCAGAACAGCCCACCGCCCGCGCCAGTTCCCGGCTTTGGACGCGAAACAAGACGGGTGTCACCTGGTCCCGGAATCGGCCGATAACCTCTTTTGAGAAGTCCTGAGCAGCCGCCACCAGGGAGAGGCCAAACTTCCGCCCCCGCCAGGCCAAGGCAGCCGTATCACTGGCAAACCCCCCACGCGCCCCACCCAGGGCCGCCGCCGTCGCGCTGTATTCGTCCAGGATCACCAGCACACGGGGCAAGGGATCCTCACCCATCTTGCCCGCTTGCGTGTTGTAACTTGGCAGATCGTCGGGGAAGCCGGCCACCGCCTGGTACAACACCGCCCGCTTGTCACACTCTCCCAGCGCCCGCCCCACCACCTGGTGGGCCTCTTGAGGGTTGCCGGCGATGGGAGCAGCAAGCGCCGGGTGACCTGCCAGCATGGGGAAGGTTGCGCCGTCGAGGTCAGACAGGAGCAGCCGCGCGCCGTCTGCTATTGCCTGGTGCACCAGCAGCCGCAGAAATGCGGATTTGCCATAGCCAGTCATCCCAGCCGCCAGCAGGTGGCCCAGCCTGTCCCAACTCTCTGCAACCTCACCACGCAGGGCAACCCCCAGCCGGACCTTACCGCGCTCGATACCCGGGAAGTCCACCCGCCCGGGCAGCCGGGGCCGGCCGCTGAGCAGAAGACCGAAGCGTAAGCCGTTCGTGTTGGACGTGTAGCAAGGTGTCCCACGCGCCACCGTGCTAATCTGGTGCAAGAGGTCGGGGCTTAGGTACTGCTCCATTCTGGCAATGCGCCGCGTGTCCAACGCGCCGAAAAGCCACACTTGCCCCCCGTCAGATCGGGTCAACACCCAGTCGGTAAAACAGGGGTTCAACCCGCGCTGCTGTAGGACGTGTGGCACCACCCGGGCCAGGCTGTGCGCCTTGTCAATAAACCGCTGCTCAATCGCTTGTGTCATCGTTCACCACCTCGGGCAGTAACGCCCGCTCAACGTCCGTAACCCAGCCGGCCACCTCGGGTGTAGGCTCCTGTAGCACTCTCACGGGTGATGGGGCCGGGGCCGTCCGTTCGCGCTTCTCAGGCGATAGCAGGTACACGTCACCGCTGCCCGACCGCGCCTTGACCGTTTCTGCTGCCTGTCCAGCCAGGGCCAGATTGCCCACCTGCTGGCGCATCGTCGCCCGCTCTTGCGCCTCAGCACTGGCCGCCAGCAAAGGCGCCCGCTCTTGACCGCGCGTGAGGTCCGCATACGGGCCAGCAGAACGCAAGGGTAAAGCGAATCGCTCACCACGCCCCAGGGAAAGGATCGGCTCACCCTCTTCGGGTTGACGGCGGATCACCCGCAAGCGGGCCTCGTAGACCTGGAGCAAGCGCCAGCCAACGAACACAAAAGACGCCAGGCCGACTAGCAGGATCACCCAGGGTAGTGCCAGCACGAAGGGGTCCATGGCCGCTTGCCGGCGTGTATCGCGCTCCAGGTCGAGGGCTTGCCGCTCCAGGTCGAGGGCTTGCCGCGTCGCTTCCAGGGTAACGGCTTGCCGTGTGGCTTCCACCTTGACCACCTCTGCCTCTGAGTACCCGCCCCCGTTTCCACCGCACCCAACAGCCAAGATCACAACCGCCGCCAGGATCACCGCCAAGATCGCTTTACCCATTGCTCCCACCTCCCTCAGATCACCACCACCGGGTCAAAGGCCCTCGATTGCATCAGCGCCAGCAGGTGCCCGCGCAGTGCCCGGCATTGCCACACCGCCGCCTGTCTCTGAAACGTCAACCGCAGGCAGTGCCCGTGTAGATCGGCCAGTGCCTGGCGTTGTCGCTCCAGGACCAGGCCGGCCCATAGGAGCAGCACACAGCCCGCCGCCGATACCAGCATGATCAACGCGCATAATTGCTCAACCGCGTTCATTCCCCCACCCCCTCAAACTGAAACGCTAACTGCCGCGCCCGCTCTTGGCTCATCGGCCGTTGGGCTGCCTCTACCCGGGCCAGGATAGACCGCGCCGGCGTGACCGGGGCTGGGATCCTCGGGGCCCCAGCCTCTTGGGCCAGCGTCCGCTCCAGTTCGTGGGCCGCCGCCCACGCCTCTCGATAAAGAGGGTGACGGCAGGGCCACCCGTGCCACAGGTAGTCACACGTGGTCCCCCGCTCACCCAAGTTCGCCGGGCAAGAGGTCACAGGACACCGCGCGCCAGAGAAGACCGTCACCGTCGCCACCTCTCACAAATGCGCCAGCACATCCAGCGCCCTTACCAGGTCCTCCGGCTCAGGTCCCGGCAGATCGTCGCCCGTGTCCAGTGCCATGATCGTGCCGCTGGCCACCTTCCGGGATAGGGCCAGGATCGCGCTATGCAGATCGCCCAGGGTGACGCCGCCAGTCAACGCCCGCCCTCTCTCGCTCAGTGCCGCCAGTTCCCCGGCCAGCGCGCTCACCGCCGCGTACAGATCGCCCAGGGTGACGGCGTGTGGCGTTTCTCCAAGATACTCATCCAAGGCCACCCGGATCGCTTCGCTTCGGTTCTCTTTCTTCTTCTCCACGTCGGCCAGCCATTGGAGAATCCTGGTGTTCTTCTTAGTGTCCAGGGTAAAACTGATCGTTACTTTGGGCATGTGCCGCTCCTGGTATTGCCAGCAATAATGCCGGTATCACTGATTGGCTAGTCGCTCGGCGAATTTCCAGAAACCCACCGCATTTGCAAACACCGCCTCTTGCACCACCCGCGCGTGTGGGAAGTACTCGCCGATGTAGGGTCCCAGGAGAAGCGCACCGCCACCCGATACTAAGATCGCATCGAGGGCCGCCGCGCCATTCCACATTTGAGTGGCAGCCGCCAGCACTTCCCCGGCCAGGGGTTTCAGGATCGCGTCAACCGCTTCCGACAAGTCAACTTCTTTCCCGTAGTACTTGGTAGACCTGGCGATTATGCGCTCGATCACCTGGTGGTCTCTCAAGTCCAGGTCCGGGCAGTGTTCGTCGAACCATCCGCGCATCGCCCTTACCGCGTCCCAGGCTCCCACGTTCACGCTTGCGGTTTCGTGAGAGATTTCTGTCAGCCGGTTCACCGATAGCAGGTTCGTGGTTTTGCCCCCGCAGTCTATGACGCCGATGGCGCCGCCGGCTATGGTCTGATCAACGATACGCCCTCGATTGTCCAGGCTGGCAGTCAAGAGAGTGCCGAAGGGTTGAGGGATCACCGTTGCGCTTACAACGTTGAATCTCTGAGAGTGGCGCCCTTCGCGCTGGGCAGTGTGCTCACCGGTCAACCGCTTCTGTACCGTGTCCTTGTCGCTGAAAAAGGCCACCGGTAAACCGGTGACGATCCGGACCGCCGCGTCATAGGGAGTGGTCGAGAGTTCAGTCAGCGCCGCCAGGAAGAGGGTATACCATTCGTCGCTCTCAATCCAACGCCGCTCCTCACGCCGCTGTATGAAGCGCGATTGCTGAATGGCGCCCTCTCCCACCTGGACGTGTGCCGGCGCCATCAAGATGATCGTCGCGTCGCCGCCGTTCAATGAGAAGCGCGCCTTGTCCGGAGTGCCCACCGCCGAGGGGAAGGTCACCCGCCGCTCACCCGAAACCGCCTTGACCGCGCTGTAACCAATGTCTATACCCAGGTTCATTTTACGCCTCCGTGCTTGACTTGTTCCTGCTGGCCGTCGCCGGCCAGGGCCACCAGTGCCGCCACCAGGTGCACTCTACCCAACACACGCGCCCGCCGTTCCCTGGCAACCTCGCGCGCCTTGTCTACCACGGGCAAGAGTGCCCGTGCACTGTACCACTTTGCGAACGTCTGCAACCATCGGTTTGCCGCTGCTGTAGTTTTCACTCGCCCACCTCTACATCGTACACGTCGGCCAGGGGGATCGTGACTTCTGTCCAGGTCCCGATCGTCGAGGGTAGATCACCCCCACGCACAGCCCGCACACCGCCGACGCTCAGCCCCAGGGCTTGCGCCGTATCCTTGCGCCCGCGCTCGTTTCTGTACCAGACGTGCACCTTGAAACGCCCTTGCGCCTTGACGAATCCCAGCGCCTTTTCCAGTCGCACACTAACCGGCTCACCCATTCCCGCTGAATCATCACCCGCCGGCTCCGGCTCACCGGCCAGCGCCCGTGCAAGTGCAAGCACCTTGCGCCGGTTCCGGTCACTCAGGCCAGCCCATAGCGCCCGCAGTTCCTTGACCAGTTCGTTATCCACTGTGCTCCCTTGCCTTGTCCACTTCCACCCGCTCACCTGCCGGGATTGCGCCCAGGCTGCCGCACGTTTCGCACTTCTCCCACTGGAACGTCGAGAATACGAACGGGCCGCGCCCGGTCCCCTGGCACGCGGGACACACGTCACCGCCCTTGACGATCAACGATAAGAGGTCTATGCCCCCGCCGGCCGTGCAATCGTCCATCCAGCCCTCGAGGCCGCCGTTCTCCACCGTCGCCCGGAACACGGCGTCGAAGTCGCCGGGCTGTGCCTCACCGCCGCGGGCTTGCCAGTCGGCTAACTGCGCCCGCCAGTCTACCAGGGCCAGGATCGCGTCGTCGGTCGCCTGGATCCATTCACGAAAGACCTGACTTTTGTCCATCTTGCGATACCTCTCTTTTTCGTGTACAATACAAAGCGGGATAGGTGGGGTTGCGATACCTCCGACCTGTCACCGCTTTGCCCTGGTGCCGTCAACACCGGGGCATTTCCATTACGTGTCATCCCTCCACGGAGCAGCCGGGTTGTGTTTCCCGTCGCCCAGGCTTTCCATCGTGCGCTTGTAGGCCAGTAGACTTGACAGGTTCACCAGCCAGTCACGGCCAGCCTTCCGGGCCTCGATACGCCCCTGTCGGGCCAGCAGTCGCACATAAGCGGTAGCATAACCCGCAGCCTCACCCGCGCTCGTGGCGCTAACCCATCCCTCTGCTATTGGTTCACTCATCCCTTGCCCTCCCATCAGGAAGTGTGTTTCCGTGCGAACGAACTTAAGCCAAAAAAAGAAAGTCCGTTCCTGTACGAACTAAGTATACCATACCAGGGAAAGGTT
>Ga0307378_10008097_pt1 | contig 14028 bp, 6 predicted proteins | sample UN1MG_FD_202238 | JGI IMG/M metagenome (GOLD analysis project Ga0307378, IMG submission 202238) | Soil microbial communities from Risofladan, Vaasa, Finland - UN-1 | ecosystem: Environmental > Terrestrial > Soil > Coastal area > Acid sulfate soil | place: Finland: Risofladan, Vaasa | collected... | reverse complement strand
GGCACCTGTGCCAGCACGTCGAGGTACCACCACCAGTGACTGGTGGGCACATTCTCATCTCGACGCCAGGTTTCCAAATCTGCGATTTCTTGAATGGCCTGGTAGAAACCTTCGGCCTGTTGCAGGAGCACTTGATCGGCTTTGGCCAGGCGAGCACGTTGCTCATCCGTCAGATAGCGCTCACCCTTGGCAATCTTACTACGAGTGAGGAGCATGTCCAGATGTTCTATACCACTCACGTCAGGGAAACGGACATCCACTTCATAAGCGGCAACCAGTTTACCACAGTCTCTCATGCGAGCACCTCGCTCAAAGATCCAATTGGATCAAAGACTGGTTTGCTCAGATAAGTGCTGTCCTTGAAGAATCGAAACTACTGTCATAGAAAAGTAATATAGCACAAGTGTTGAGCAATGGCAACCGAGTTCCCACGAGTTTCTGCGTCAGCGGAACGTAGCGGGGGTGGCCAGACAGATGGCAGGAGAAAACCAATGGTAGTAGACAACGCCAATATGCTTTACTCCATCGTCCTCGTCCTTACCCCCACCCGCGAGGCGACCGTGCGCGCCACCATGGGCGACCAGGCCCACGCCGCCTTCCTGCGCACCGTCGAAGAGTCCGACCCGGCGCTGGCCGAGGTGCTGCACCTGCCCAACCTCCCCTCCCGCCCCTTCACCGTCTCCCCGCTCCTGGGGGTGGGGCGGGCGTACGATGGGCAGGTGCGCCTCTCGCCCGAGCAGGACTACTGGCTGCGCTTCACCGTCCTCTACCCGCCCATCTTCGAGCGCTTCATGAGTCGCTTCCTGCACGGCGCAGGCCGCCCCGTCGTGCGGCTGGGCCGCGCGCTCCTGCTCATCAAAGAAATCCTCACCACCCCCGGCAGCCACCCCTGGTCCGGCTACACCTCGTGGGGCGCCATCGCCGCCCAGGCCCGTCCGGAACCCGAGCTCACCCTCGAGTTCACCTCGCCCACCGCCTTCGGCTTCGGGCAGAAAGAGTGGGGCAAGAAAGTGGTGGTGCTCCCGCAGCCAGACCTCGTCTTCGGCAGCCTGGCGCGCTCGTGGAACAACCTGGCCCCGCCGCCGCTGCAACTGGACCGCGAGGCCCTGCTGGCCTACGTGGAGCAACACGTCGTCGTCAAGCGGCTGCATGGGCTGGAGACGCACATGCTGTCCTTCAGCCGTTCGCCCCAGGTCGGCTTTCTCGGCCGCGTGACCTATGGCATGATGGCCGCCAACGAAGCAGCCCGCTGCCAGTTAGACGCGCTGGCCACCTTCGCCTTCTACGCCGGCGTAGGAATGAAGACCGCCATGGGCATGGGCCAGTGCCGGCGAATGGACAATGAAGACAATGAACAATGAACAATGAACAAATGAGCAAATGACAAATGAGCAAATAGCAAATAGCAGACCGGATCATAGGTTACGGATTACGGATTACGGATTACGAATTACGAATTACGCATCGCTTTTCACCCATGACGACTGACGACTACCTACCGATCTCGATGCTGAACCAGTTAGAGTACTGCGAGCGGCGCTTCTGGCTGATGTACGTCCAGGGGGAGATGGAAGTCAACGCGCCGGTGCTCGAAGGGGTCCAGCAGCACGAACGGGCCCACGATGGCGGCCTCGAGCGGGATGGTGAGATGACCATCCACCGCCGCGTATACGTGTGGTCCGAGCGGCTGCGCCTGGCGGGCTTCGCCGACGTGGTCGAGGAGCAGGCAGGGGAACTCACGCCGGTCGAGTACAAGCACGGGCGCATGGGGCGCTGGCTAAACGACCACGTCCAGTTGTGCGCGCAGGCGCTGTGCCTGGAGGAGCGGACGGGGCAGCCGGTACGCCAGGGAGCGATCTTTTACTGGGGCTCGCGGCGGCGGGTAGCGGTCGAATTCACGCCCGAACTGCGTGCGCACACCGAGGCGGCCGTCGCGCGGGCCTGCGAGTTGCTCGAGGCCGGCCGCATACCGCCGCCCCTCGACCGCCGGGCCAAGTGTCACGACTGCTCGCTCGAAGGGACCTGCCTGCCCCGCGAAGTCCTGCTCCTATCCAACGAACAAACCTGACACCGCAATCCGCAATCCGCATTCCGCATTCCGCATTCCGCCGATGGCCGAACTACACACCTGGGAGAACGATATGGCCACCCTCTATCTGACCGAGCCGCGCTCGTTGGTCAAGAAAGACGCCGACACGCTCGTCGTACACATCCCGGAGGATCAGGAGCGGGGCACACAGAAGCGCCAGGTGCGCGTCCCGCTCATCAAGGTCACGCAGGTCGTCGTCTACGGCGACGTGACGCTCACCAGCCCGGCGCTGGCGGCGCTGTTGGAGCAGCATGCCGACGTCTGCTTCTGCTCCTACCACGGGCGTTTCCAGGGGCGGCTGGCCCCGCCGATGGGCAAGAACAGCCTGCTGCGGCTGGAGCAGCACCGTGCCCACAACGACCCGGTGCGCTCCTTCACCCTGGCGCGCGCCTTTGTGCGCGGCAAGTTGGCCAACCTGCGCGCCATGCTGATGCGGGCCAACCGCAAGCGGGAGGATCCAGAGATCGCCCAGGCGGAGGAGTCGCTCAAGGGCTTGCTGGAGCAGATAGACGGGTTGGACCCCGGCCAGGCCACCCCGCCGCCCGACCCATCTCGTCCCCAGGCGGACACCGGGTACGGCACGCTCCTGGGGCTGGAGGGCGCGGGCACTGCGTTCTACTTTGGCGTGTTCGGGCGGCTGTTGAAGGAGGAATGGAGTTTCGAGCGGCGGCAACGCCGCCCGCCGCGCGATCCCGTCAACGCCCTTCTCTCGTATGGCTACGTGCTGCTGATGAACCAGGTGGCCTCGGCGATCAGCCTGGTCGGGTTGGACCCCTACGTGGGCTTCTTGCACTCCTCGCAGTTCGGCAAACCGGCGTTGGCGCTGGACGTGATGGAGACGTTTCGCCCGCTGGTCGTGGACTCGGTGGTGATGACGCTGCTGAACAACCGGGCACTGGCGCAACGGGATTTTCGAGAGGAGTTGGGAGCCTGTCACCTGGCGGACGATGGGCGGCGCACGTTCCTGACCAAGTTCGAGGAGCGGCTGGACACCGAGATCGAGCATCCGGTGTTCGGCTACAAGGCGACCTACCGGCGCAGCCTGGAACTGGAGGTGCGGTTGGTGGCCAAGTGGTTGATGGGCGAGATTGGGCAATTCAAGCCGTTTGTGGTAAGATAGCGATGCAACGTGGCAAGCCGGACCGTGCGCTGTACGTGGTGGCCTACGACATTCCCAGCGATCGCCGGCGCACCAAAGTGCACAAGACGCTGTGCGGGTTTGGGAAATGGACCCAATACAGCCTGTTCGAGTGCTACCTGACGGCCAAGGAACTGGTGGCCTTGCGCGGTAAACTGAACAAGGTGCTGGAGCCGGACGAAGACAGCGTGCGCTTCTATTACCTGTGTGGGGCGTGCGTGGCGAAGGTGGACACGATCGGGTCACAGAAGCCGGCGGAGGAGAGCGTGTTCATCGTATGAGATGCCCCGCAGGAAGGCGGGGAATTCGATGGCCTGAGAGGGAGCGAGCGGCGCAGTGGGTGCGCCGGGCCAGGGAGGTGCTCGCATGGCATGGGTGATGAGGCCGGGCGCCAGATGTGGGGGGCAGGCGCAGAATAATGCCAGATGTGGGGGACAAGACGAGCAGAGGTCCCGTGACGGGGATGCGAGAGGCCAACAGACGAGCGGGACGTGGGCGGGTGCTCGCAACGTGAGGAGGGGTGGGGGGAAATGGCGACGTATGAGCGTAAGACAGGCAGGTTATGGGGCAGGGACAGGTCAGAACTGCCTTTTCCGGGTGTGCAGTGGGGCATTTCACCCACTGGGATGTGAGCAGTCCAAACAAACAGAATCCCGACTCAGGGATTGAAACTACGTGTACGTCCCATCCCCCTCGTCGCTGTTCACCGGTCCAAACAAACAGAATCCCGACTCAGGGATTGAAACGGCAGTAGTTCAATGCCGGCAGGTGGCCGACCGGCTGGTCCAAACAAACAGAATCCCGACTCAGGGATTGAAACCAACATCGAGGTAGCGCCGACGGATCTGACGCACGGGGTCCAAACAAACAGAATCCCGACTCAGGGATTGAAACCCGAGTCATCTCCTGGCGGTGGGGCGCAACGGCAGAAGTCCAAACAAACAGAATCCCGACTCAGGGATTGAAACAGTGCGGTGACGGCCTCGGGCGGGCCGGGGGTGGTGGTCCAAACAAACAGAATCCCGACTCAGGGATTGAAACCTGACATCCTGCTGCGTCAATCCCATTCACCACCAAGTCCAAACAAACAGAATCCCGACTCAGGGATTGAAACGTGATGTCCCCTGGCTTCATCTTCTATCCTCTCGCCGTCCAAACAAACAGAATCCCGACTCAGGGATTGAAACATAATCAAGGCAACTGATAAGGCTTCTGCTGCAATTGGTCCAAACAAACAGAATCCCGACTCAGGGATTGAAACTTCATGGAGACGATTTGTTCCTGGTAGTCCTGGACCAGTCCAAACAAACAGAATCCCGACTCAGGGATTGAAACATCACAGACTGCCTGGGTGGCACGCTAGCCGCAACGTCCAAACAAACAGAATCCCGACTCAGGGATTGAAACGGCGATATTGCCCGTGATCTCCCCCGGCCCCGTTGGGTCCAAACAAACAGAATCCCGACTCAGGGATTGAAACTCCTCTTTTCGCAGATTGCGCGCGGGCCTTCCGCAGTCCAAACAAACAGAATCCCGACTCAGGGATTGAAACGGGATTACATCAAGTTCGGGAGCTTAATACTAAACGGGTCCAAACAAACAGAATCCCGACTCAGGGATTGAAACAAGAAAAGCCCCGGCGGGCAAGGGGGACTACTCTTAAGTCCAAACAAACAGAATCCCGACTCAGGGATTGAAACATCATCGCTGTCATCTTCCCCGCCTTCACGCACGTAGTCCAAACAAACAGAATCCCGACTCAGGGATTGAAACGTCATGCTCACGGGCAACGGCATACGCGGCAGCCTCGTCCAAACAAACAGAATCCCGACTCAGGGATTGAAACTGCTCTACCTGCGGCTGGACGGCCTGCGCCCTGTAGGTCCAAACAAACAGAATCCCGACTCAGGGATTGAAACAGGATCGTTTCGCCCGCCAAACACCCACGCGCCTGGTCCAAACAAACAGAATCCCGACTCAGGGATTGAAACCTACCAATACCTGATGGGAACGGGTGCGGGCCTTTGGTCCAAACAAACAGAATCCCGACTCAGGGATTGAAACCTACTGTGACGCAAGCACTACAAGCCGCATTCTGGGAGTCCAAACAAACAGAATCCCGACTCAGGGATTGAAACAAGGCAAATCCCAACCTGGGGATCAGCAAGAAATGGGTCCAAACAAACAGAATCCCGACTCAGGGATTGAAACCACAGGGTAACAACCAGCAAGGAGTAAACCGCCAAGTCCAAACAAACAGAATCCCGACTCAGGGATTGAAACAGACCGGTGGGGGGAGCGCCATGGAAAGAACGAACGGTCCAAACAAACAGAATCCCGACTCAGGGATTGAAACCGCAGAATAGCAACCAGCAACGAGTAACCCGCCAAGTCCAAACAAACAGAATCCCGACTCAGGGATTGAAACTGTCGCCGGCAGCCGGTTGGCGAACCAGGCGTAGCGGTCCAAACAAACAGAATCCCGACTCAGGGATTGAAACTGTAAGTCTGGTAGGTCTGTGGCGTGGACGTCGCCTAGTCCAAACAAACAGAATCCCGACTCAGGGATTGAAACTTGCAAAGTGCAACATACCGCTTCACTGTGAACTGAGTCCAAACAAACAGAATCCCGACTCAGGGATTGAAACTGTCATCTGGTATCACAAACTAGAAGCCAAGATCCAGTCCAAACAAACAGAATCCCGACTCAGGGATTGAAACCCTACCTCGACCTTTGGCCCGGCCACGAAATCCGCAGTCCAAACAAACAGAATCCCGACTCAGGGATTGAAACGTGGTGGCGATGGCGGTGGCAGGGGTGGCGGGGCGGAGTCCAAACAAACAGAATCCCGACTCAGGGATTGAAACTGTGTTTGAGATGCGCGATATTGATGGGGTTGGTGGTCCAAACAAACAGAATCCCGACTCAGGGATTGAAACAGCACAACCTTCCCCTGCACCTTCCACCACCCCGCCGTCCAAACAAACAGAATCCCGACTCAGGGATTGAAACGACCTGGTAGTATCCTCATTCCTGGCAGAACAGCCAGTCCAAACAAACAGAATCCCGACTCAGGGATTGAAACCACATATCTAGGCAAAACTGGCAGAAAAGCATTGTGGTCCAAACAAACAGAATCCCGACTCAGGGATTGAAACAATAGCGATAGCGTAGGTGGTAAAGATTGGTGCACGTCCAAACAAACAGAATCCCGACTCAGGGATTGAAACTGTGTTGCCATTTCTTAGACCAAAGACGCAAGAGCAAGTCCAAACAAACAGAATCCCGACTCAGGGATTGAAACATTCTGCCCGCAATCTGGCCCAGACTGTAACACCAGAAGTCCAAACAAACAGAATCCCGACTCAGGGATTGAAACAACCGGTACTCATCCGTCGTGTCTCCCCCCTTCGGCGGTCCAAACAAACAGAATCCCGACTCAGGGATTGAAACTGCGGTATATTCTTGGGTCATTTTCTCATACCTCCGGTCCAAACAAACAGAATCCCGACTCAGGGATTGAAACCTTGCAAAGCATTGGCCGAATGTGAAGCGATATGGAGTCCAAACAAACAGAATCCCGACTCAGGGATTGAAACCAAAGCCATCCTTCCAGGCCCACTTGAAAAATGACGTCCAAACAAACAGAATCCCGACTCAGGGATTGAAACGTCATTACAACGACGTGGTGGGCCTGCTGGACCTGTGTCCAAACAAACAGAATCCCGACTCAGGGATTGAAACCAAGCCCGATAATCCGCAGGAGCATAGCGCTCCATGTCCAAACAAACAGAATCCCGACTCAGGGATTGAAACTTGGCACATGCGGTATTGATTCTGGGTGGTATTTTGATGTCCAAACAAACAGAATCCCGACTCAGGGATTGAAACAATGTTTGTCGCCGCGGCATCAAGCAGGCGTGCTAAAGTCCAAACAAACAGAATCCCGACTCAGGGATTGAAACAGTATTAGTTCCCTTGTGCCTCTTGCCGCAGAAGTAGTCCAAACAAACAGAATCCCGACTCAGGGATTGAAACCCCTATACCCTGGATCAGCCAGGACGAAGAGAAGGGGTCCAAACAAACAGAATCCCGACTCAGGGATTGAAACTGGTCGAGAACGGGCACCTGGATCACGCGCGCTCGGTCCAAACAAACAGAATCCCGACTCAGGGATTGAAACAATACCTATGCGCTACGGACAATTGAGGCACCAGACAAGTCCAAACAAACAGAATCCCGACTCAGGGATTGAAACCGCCTTTTCCAGTCAGAACATCAGCACTTCGGCGAGTCCAAACAAACAGAATCCCGACTCAGGGATTGAAACCACGTCCAACTCTTCCGTTCTGACTTCGACAATTATGTCCAAACAAACAGAATCCCGACTCAGGGATTGAAACAAGGTGTCCACTCATCAGACCAATACTTTTTAGAAGTCCAAACAAACAGAATCCCGACTCAGGGATTGAAACTGTCGTTGAATGTCGGACTATTCAAGCGTGAGCTGTAGTCCAAACAAACAGAATCCCGACTCAGGGATTGAAACCTGGCGGGAACGCTCACCACGGCGGGTACGCTGATCGTCCAAACAAACAGAATCCCGACTCAGGGATTGAAACACGGTGGACCAGGCAGCTGCGGCACGCGAGGCTGAGTCCAAACAAACAGAATCCCGACTCAGGGATTGAAACAATTGGCCTGGCATCTGGACGTAGTTCTGATCACCGAGTCCAAACAAACAGAATCCCGACTCAGGGATTGAAACCACTCGTGTGCCGCGTGCTCCAATGCCGCGTACTCGCGTCCAAACAAACAGAATCCCGACTCAGGGATTGAAACTTGCTCTGGCGGGAACTGTCCCGCCAGAGCAACCTGGGTCCAAACAAACAGAATCCCGACTCAGGGATTGAAACGGATCTCCGACCGCAACCGCAGCAGCTTGAGCCGAGTCCAAACAAACAGAATCCCGACTCAGGGATTGAAACCTCGTTGGGGTAGACCTCTCCAGGCTTGCGGAACCGGTCCAAACAAACAGAATCCCGACTCAGGGATTGAAACTCGGGCCTGCAGAAACCGTAGACTTGGCCCCGTGCCCAGTCCAAACAAACAGAATCCCGACTCAGGGATTGAAACAAGGTGAGGTTCACTGCACACCCCCTGCCAACTCTGGTCCAAACAAACAGAATCCCGACTCAGGGATTGAAACATGCACCGCCGCCGTCAGCGCCACGTCCTGCGCGCAGTCCAAACAAACAGAATCCCGACTCAGGGATTGAAACCATCGTGGCTATCCTGGAGGCGGTCAGCCAGGATGTGGTCCAAACAAACAGAATCCCGACTCAGGGATTGAAACTGGGACATCGGCCAGGGAACGGGGAAGGTTAGCCAGGTCCAAACAAACAGAATCCCGACTCAGGGATTGAAACACCAACGACGGGACGGCGTACTCAGAGCCAGTCATCGTCCAAACAAACAGAATCCCGACTCAGGGATTGAAACTTGGAGCACCTGGATGCGGACCTGTTGACCTCGATGAAGTCCAAACAAACAGAATCCCGACTCAGGGATTGAAACTTCCCAATCCCACATCACCCACATCGGCGGCTACAAGTCCAAACAAACAGAATCCCGACTCAGGGATTGAAACTCTGCTGTCAACAGATCGGCGGCTGTAATGATGTCCAGTCCAAACAAACAGAATCCCGACTCAGGGATTGAAACCGGCCTGGACTGGACGGGGCAACTGGCGCGGGTGGAGTCCAAACAAACAGAATCCCGACTCAGGGATTGAAACGATACGTAGTAGTCTCGCCACACCAGAGGCGGATACAGTCCAAACAAACAGAATCCCGACTCAGGGATTGAAACAGGCCGGGAGATTAGCCTTACTTCTGCGCTTGCGCCAGGTCCAAACAAACAGAATCCCGACTCAGGGATTGAAACTAGTGAGTGAGTGCTTGGTGAAGAGGGGGTGGGTGAAGTCCAAACAAACAGAATCCCGACTCAGGGATTGAAACTACACTGGTGTGACTTCTAAGATCGAGGCCATTAAGTCCAAACAAACAGAATCCCGACTCAGGGATTGAAACATAGTCGGCACCTGGTGCAGCCACGATGGTGTTGCCGTCCAAACAAACAGAATCCCGACTCAGGGATTGAAACATCGCCCATCCGCGCGTGAGAGTACGCCTTGCGGAGTCCAAACAAACAGAATCCCGACTCAGGGATTGAAACCTTGCGCGGGCGGTGGTGATGGTCTTACAACGCAAGTCCAAACAAACAGAATCCCGACTCAGGGATTGAAACGAGATTCCATCGGCACGGCCACCAGGTTAAGGTGTAGTCCAAACAAACAGAATCCCGACTCAGGGATTGAAACAACGATACGTCACGCACAAGCGGACGTATGACGCCAAGTCCAAACAAACAGAATCCCGACTCAGGGATTGAAACCGTTTCGACAGTGGCCTCGCCAGGGATGGGGGCATTGTCCAAACAAACAGAATCCCGACTCAGGGATTGAAACATCACTTGAGACGATCACAAGACTTATTCAGTGGTCAGGTCCAAACAAACAGAATCCCGACTCAGGGATTGAAACTTTCAGAAATGTTAAGGTTGCGCTGCCTTAACCTGAGTCCAAACAAACAGAATCCCGACTCAGGGATTGAAACTCATAATAAGAGGGAACATGAGCAAGAAAGTTGCAAAGTCCAAACAAACAGAATCCCGACTCAGGGATTGAAACTCCCCTGGTCGTCCTGGGCGCGGGGATAGGGGGTAGTGTCCAAACAAACAGAATCCCGACTCAGGGATTGAAACACTGCGCGGGGGAATGCGGGACTTAGAACGGCTGAGTCCAAACAAACAGAATCCCGACTCAGGGATTGAAACTGACACAGGCCGTCCGGGTCCTGGTGGCTGGTGGAGTCCAAACAAACAGAATCCCGACTCAGGGATTGAAACTCCGCTGCTGGATCCTCAGACACGACGCCCGGCAGAGTCCAAACAAACAGAATCCCGACTCAGGGATTGAAACGCGGTCTCGGTCGCCGCACTCTGGCCTGGTGGATTGGGTCCAAACAAACAGAATCCCGACTCAGGGATTGAAACGTTGTCAGGGATCGGGTACCCTGGCGCCGGCGCCCAGTCCAAACAAACAGAATCCCGACTCAGGGATTGAAACTTCGACCAGGACTACCTGGAGGCGACGGTCACGGACGCGTCCAAACAAACAGAATCCCGACTCAGGGATTGAAACTGCCTTCGAGGCCAGTTCCCTCGAGAACGCCGCCCGGTCCAAACAAACAGAATCCCGACTCAGGGATTGAAACCCGACCAGACCGTCGCCGGGGGTGAAGACCCGCTCCGTCCAAACAAACAGAATCCCGACTCAGGGATTGAAACACTCTTACCCGTGCCCCTGGACCCGCTCAACACCAGGTCCAAACAAACAGAATCCCGACTCAGGGATTGAAACCGTCATGTATTGTCCCTACAACTGCCGCCGATGCGGTCCAAACAAACAGAATCCCGACTCAGGGATTGAAACTCGATGTTGATTCGCCTGGCGTCGAGGAGGCTCCACGGTCCAAACAAACAGAATCCCGACTCAGGGATTGAAACACGATTACGGCGGGGGCTGGGCTCACCGGGGGCGGGGTCCAAACAAACAGAATCCCGACTCAGGGATTGAAACGTGAGCTGGGCCAGATAGCGCGCGGGACGGCAGAGGGTCCAAACAAACAGAATCCCGACTCAGGGATTGAAACATCCCATGCGCGCATTCCACCGCCTTGAACGCCATGTCCAAACAAACAGAATCCCGACTCAGGGATTGAAACCGCGACGGCGGCGGTGATGCTGGGGATCAACCTGGGTCCAAACAAACAGAATCCCGACTCAGGGATTGAAACCTCGTCGGCCAGCGGCGTCGAGATCCCCGGGTAGCGGTCCAAACAAACAGAATCCCGACTCAGGGATTGAAACTCGAGCGAGCGCAACCCCCTGACGATCTCCTGCTCCAGTCCAAACAAACAGAATCCCGACTCAGGGATTGAAACGTTCTCCTGGACAGCGCGGGGATCATCACGGTGGGGTCCAAACAAACAGAATCCCGACTCAGGGATTGAAACTTCAAGTACGGCGAGGTGCACGCGCAGGCGGGGCAGGTCCAAACAAACAGAATCCCGACTCAGGGATTGAAACCAGTACTCGTTGTAGCGCGCCTGCTCTCCCGGCGTCGTCCAAACAAACAGAATCCCGACTCAGGGATTGAAACACCATCGGAAAATGGCTCAAAGGTACCTACACGCCCAGTCCAAACAAACAGAATCCCGACTCAGGGATTGAAACTGCTCCTTCTGCAACTCCAGTTCGCGAACCTCGCGGTCCAAACAAACAGAATCCCGACTCAGGGATTGAAACTCAGTATGACACTGCTACCGGCCTGGTAGAAGTCGAGGTCCAAACAAACAGAATCCCGACTCAGGGATTGAAACATTGTGAATCCCTATCTTGCACGGCATAAACCTGTGGTCCAAACAAACAGAATCCCGACTCAGGGATTGAAACCGGCATTGCAGCCCATACGCCAGCACCCGGCTGCGCGTCCAAACAAACAGAATCCCGACTCAGGGATTGAAACTGCCCGATGACGTTGGAGATGGGACGCGCCATAGTAGTCCAAACAAACAGAATCCCGACTCAGGGATTGAAACTGGGTGGCCGGGCAGCGGGTGGTGGAGGTGGCTCCAGTCCAAACAAACAGAATCCCGACTCAGGGATTGAAACTCAATCCCATTCGTCTGGTCTGGCGTGTTGGGAGTAGGTCCAAACAAACAGAATCCCGACTCAGGGATTGAAACCCTCATGGCACTGTTGAACAACCTCGCGCGATAACAAGTCCAAACAAACAGAATCCCGACTCAGGGATTGAAACATAGTATCTTGCGAGGCTCACTAATGCTGAGGTTGAAGTCCAAACAAACAGAATCCCGACTCAGGGATTGAAACTTTCCGTTACATACCGGGCGTGCGAAAATGGTACGAGTCCAAACAAACAGAATCCCGACTCAGGGATTGAAACCACCAATTGCGGCTCTATGCCGGTGGCCTGGTGGAGTCCAAACAAACAGAATCCCGACTCAGGGATTGAAACCAGCATGTGCTTAGACATGCACACCAGGCCGTCTAGTCCAAACAAACAGAATCCCGACTCAGGGATTGAAACCACATGCCGGAATGGTGGGGCGGTTCGTTTTGGCAGCGGTCCAAACAAACAGAATCCCGACTCAGGGATTGAAACGTCCATCAGTTCACCGACCGGGCAGTCCGGGCGGTAGTCCAAACAAACAGAATCCCGACTCAGGGATTGAAACTACTCACCTGGCAACGCTACCGGGCAGACCAGCCCCGTCCAAACAAACAGAATCCCGACTCAGGGATTGAAACACTAACCTTATAGAACTCTTCGCTGACCTCGGCCAAGTCCAAACAAACAGAATCCCGACTCAGGGATTGAAACATCAGTACCGATGGCGAAATCGAGTCCGAGGTCAAGGTCCAAACAAACAGAATCCCGACTCAGGGATTGAAACACAACCGCGCCTGGTCCCGCTTCGTGGCCACGGAAGTCCAAACAAACAGAATCCCGACTCAGGGATTGAAACCGTCGTCGTCGGTGACCACGCAGCCGCCCTGGCCGGGTCCAAACAAACAGAATCCCGACTCAGGGATTGAAACTACCACATTCCCATTATCCTGTCAACCCCTGCTTATGTCCAAACAAACAGAATCCCGACTCAGGGATTGAAACGACGATGGATAGCAACCACTGCAACCACGCAGCACTGAGTCCAAACAAACAGAATCCCGACTCAGGGATTGAAACACGAGACAACTAGGCTGGCCGTATGTAGACGAGTGTGGTCCAAACAAACAGAATCCCGACTCAGAGGGTTGGAGGAGTCCCGACTGCTTACGCTGTGATTACGTTTTAGCGTAAGCAGTCAAATCACTGCTTACGGTTGCGGCGATCTGAAAACACAGTGCGAGCGGACTGCTTACGCTGGTGCAGCAGAAAGCGTAAGCAGTCAAATGACTCCTTACGCTTGCGGGACCTGACGGCACATTAACAAATCACGGCGACTCTGGCAGACGCTGGCGAACACGCTGCAAGAAGCGCAGGTTGATGAGGATGTAGATCAGCGTGTTGCGGTTGGCGATGGCCTGCTGGTTGCGGAGGTGCGGGCGTTCGATACCCAGTGCGACAGCCTGGGAGTTGATGCGCTCGGTGGCGGTGCGCTGTTTGTAGATGTCCTTGTAAGCCTGCCCTTCACGGTCGAGTTGGTAGCGGATGCGGGCGCCGATGCTGGTGGGCATCATGGCCGTGCAGCCCTTGGGCCAGTTCTTGTGGTTGATGGGGCAGACAGATGTGGCTGGTGCATCCGGGGTGCGTAACGGGCAGATGTATTTGGCGCGTTCGTGTTCGATGATCGCGGAGGTGCGATCGGTGTAGGTGAACGCGAGCGGCATGGGGAGTCCGGCCTGGCACAGGGGGAGGCCCTCTGGCGTGAACTGTCGCCCCCCGGCCTTGTAACCGCCCCGTTCGGAAAAGGGGACAGCGGCAAAGGCGGCGGGATCGTCGGCGCGGTAGAAGTACTCGTAGATGTAGAAGGCATCGAAAGCGGCGTCGAACGTGGCCCAGCGCGGGCGGAAGCCGAGACGCTGCTCTGTTTGGGCCAGCAGAGGGAAGAAGTAGGTGACGTCGGCGCAGTCGAAAGGCTGGGTCCATTC
>Ga0307378_10008096_pt1 | contig 14029 bp, 6 predicted proteins | sample UN1MG_FD_202238 | JGI IMG/M metagenome (GOLD analysis project Ga0307378, IMG submission 202238) | Soil microbial communities from Risofladan, Vaasa, Finland - UN-1 | ecosystem: Environmental > Terrestrial > Soil > Coastal area > Acid sulfate soil | place: Finland: Risofladan, Vaasa | collected... | reverse complement strand
TTTGGCGGAACCATTGAACTCATCGATGAAATTTGCCAGCAAAACCCTGTGATTTCCCATGGTGCCATTATATATTTCAAACAAAAATTTATCAAGTTTAAAAGGGCGAGAAGATTTCAGACCGACTCCTCGGGCGAGATGGGGTTGATGTAGAAGCCGGTGCCCCACTCGAAGCCGGCCACGCGCGCCAGCACCGGCATGAACTCGATGTGCCAGTGGTAGAAATCCCCGATATTGTTATAACATTGAACTTTGTCCCTGAGCCCAAAGTTTTAGAAGTTTTTTCACGCGCTTCGATTGTTTTGCTGCAGGCTGTATGAATGGGCAAAATTGATTTTATGAAATAAATACTATAGAAGATAGAAAGGCAGAAATTTGATTTTTGTTGCCGCAATTTCCATTTCAGCCTCCAAAGTCAGATTGATCACCAAGGCTTCAGGTGGTTTGTATTTATCCAAAAAACTTCGTAATGAACGAGTTACTTCAGGTTTTTTCAGGGCAGTGTATTTCACTTCAATGGGCAGGATATTGTTGCCGCGATTCAATACAAAATCGACTTCAGCCTGATCCAATGTTCTCCAGAAATGCAAGCTTTGGCCGGTGAAAGCCGAATTTACCGCCAAGCGGTTGGCGACGAAATTCTGAAATACAAAACCCAACTGTGCAGGTTGATGCAAATTTCCAAAAAAATTGAGAGAGAAATTTCTCAGGCCGGTATCATAAAAATAAACAACAGGCGCTTTCAATATTTCTTTGCCTTTATTGCGGAAGAAAGGGGTTATGATTCTGATAATAAATGTTTTTTCCGCATACCACAAATAGTTTTTCACCGTTGGTAAGCTGATTCCAACTTGTTTGGCTAGCTCAGAATAGCTGACGATCCGGCCGGTGTGGTCGGCCAAGATTTGAATCAATTTGGTGAAAGCATCGACACGCTCTACTTTCATAAGATAAGCGATGTCTTTTTCCAAATAGCTGCGAAAGATTTCATTCATTAACTTGATTTTTTCCGCCAACAGCGGTTCAAGGATAATACGCGGATAACCACCGAAATTCAGGTATTCAACGAGCAGGTTCAGGGTTTCCTCTTTATGGACTGCATAGAACTTTTCCAACCGGTTGCTGTATTTGTATTCGCTCTTGTAATCGACGAATTCATTGAATCCGACAGGGTTGAGTTCAAAAAGTCTTTTCCTTCCCGTTAATGATTCATGAATTTTTTCTTTCAGCTCCAGACTGCCCGATCCGGAAACGACAAACTTGTAAGGCAAATTCCTGTCATAAAGGCCTTTTAAAAATAATCCGGCGTTCTCTTTTCTCTGAATTTCATCGATAAATAGCAAACCTTTTTTTTGACCGAATTCCAGTTGCAGCTTTTTCAGCAGATTATTCTGGCTTGAAAAAAAAGTTCTGTCCGTTTCATAATCAAGATTCAACCAGAGGGTTTTAACTCCTCTGGCCTCCTCCTTTTTTTTCAACTCTTCCATCAGGGTCGTTTTTCCGACCTGTCGTGGACCGACAATCAGGGAAATTTCTTTGGCAGACAAATGTTTTTGAATTTCCAAAAATAAATCTCTCTTGATCAATGTCATTCAACCTTCCTTGTCTTTGATCTTTATTATAATACGATTTATTTATAAGTCAAGTTTTAATTAAATCGGGTTAAAAGAAAAATGAGATAATCGTTTTGGCTATGAAAAGCTGCATGGTAGATGAAGGGAAAGCCGATGGGTTGGTTCAGATCGCCTTTAGTGCCTGGACCGACTCCTCGGGCGAGATGGGGTTGATGTAGAAGCCGGTGCCCCACTCGAAGCCGGCTACGCGCGCCAGCACCGGCATGAACTCGATGTGCCAGTGGTAAAAATCGCCGACGCTGTTCTGGCACGGGGCATTGTGGATGATAAAGTTGTAGTCGGGGCGTCCCCCCAGATGTCTCTACTGTTTGCATGAGGTCTTGGTTGTAAAATAAAAACCACTCGTGTATATTGAATCAAATGAGAGATTGTTATTTGATGAATTGGAATCGGAAAGGAGCTCCGCTCGAACATCCAATAGCAAGACCTATTCCTGCAGGAGTATTTACGACGTATTGTGCGTTTGGCTTAATGAGTTAATAAAATAAAACTATGAGCAATTTTATTACAAACAGTGGCGCAGAGAATTTAAAAAATCGTCTGATAGAGCTTATAAACAAAAGCAGCGAATTAAAATTTTTGGTTGGTTTTTTCTATTTCTCTGGAATTAGGGAGCTATATCAAGGATTAAAAGACAATCCAAACGTAAAAATTAAAGTTCTTGTCGGTCTTAATGTGGACAAATCAAATTATGGTCTCTTGGAGTACGGCGATCCGGAAAAACAGCTTTCTGACGAGGAACGTTGTTATAAATTTTTTGCATCAATAAAAAAATCTCTAAACACTGAAAATTTTGATAAAAAGGATTTTTATGAACAGGTGAAATATTTTATTAAACTTATTCGTGAAGATAAACTAATCATCAGAAAAACATACAATCCAAACCACGCTAAAGTTTATATTTTCAAGCTCCAAGAAGGCCAAGTTGGCAGAAAAAATTTATTTATCACCGGCAGTAGCAACTTAACTAATTCCGGACTTTCTACACAAGAAGAATTCAATGTAGAGATCAGTGATTATGGTTTTGAAGATACTGAAAAATACTTTGATTCGCTCTGGGAAGAAGCAATTAAAATTACAGAAAACGACGTTACAAAAAAGAAGTTATTAGAAGTTGTTGAAAATGAAACTCTCGTAAAAGAGATATCTCCTTTTGACGCGTTTGTGCTGGTACTTCAGGCCTACCTTGGTTCTTATGAACAAAAAGAAATTGGTGAATCCCTTATTAAAACGTTTGAGGATAATGGATACACTCCCTATCGTTATCAATTAGACGCTGTTAGGCAAGCTCTTGCGATTATAGAAAAGAATAATGGCGTGATTATCGCCGATGTTGTGGGGTTGGGGAAAACAATTATTGCTTGCGCGGTTGCCAAAGAACTAAAAAAACGAGGTATCGTAATTTGTCCACCGGGATTGGTCGGCGATAAAAATAAAAATTCCGGTTGGAAAAAATATGCAGAAGAATTTGGTATGTATGATTGGGAAGTACGCTCGCTGGGAGATTTGGAAAATATCGCCGAATTCATTCGAAAAACAAAAGATATTGAAGTTATTATTATTGATGAAGCACACAGATTTAGAAATCAAGACACGAAAGATTATGAATATCTAAAAAATATTTGTCGCGACAAAATCGTGATCTTACTGACAGCTACCCCGTTCAATAATAGGCCGGGTGACATTCTTTCTTTGCTCAAACTCTTTATCACGCCGAAAAAATCCTCAATTACTCTGGAAAACAATTTGGTTGCCAGATTTCAGGCATTTAAAGGAATATTTGATCGACTGGGCTACATAAAAAAGTATTGGAATTCCACAGAGGAAGCCAAAAGGAGAAAGGCTTTAGCATATTACGAGGGGCTATTTGAAGAGAAAAATATAAATCTTGATAAAATAAAGCAAAGATCAAAATATTTAGCAAAACAAATAAGAGATGTGATTGAGCCAGTAACAATACGGCGCAACCGTTTAGACTTGCAGAATAACCCGTATTACAAGGATGAGGTAAAGAATCTATCAAAGGTTGTCGACCCAAAAGAATGGTTTTTTGAATTGACCAAAGAGCAGTCTGACTTTTACGACAAAATCATTAGCGTATATTTTGGCGATCCGATGGAAGGTGGCCAGTTTAAAGGTGCAATTTATCGTCCATTTGAATATGAAGTAGAAAAAGAAAAAGTAAAAAATGAGAAGTTGACAGGAAAAGAAAACTTTCAATTGGTTCAGCAGCGTGAATTGTATGATTTTATGCGCCGCTTAATGGTCAAGCGCTTTGAAAGCTCATTCGGTTCATTTAGACAAAGTATTAAAAACTTTAAAAAAATTACTGAAACTGCGCAGGAATTTATAAATAAAACTGGTAAATATATTTTAGACAGAGATTTGATGGAAGATATTTACGACAAAGAGCCTGAAGAAATTGAAGACCATCTTAATGAGTATTCAGAAAATATTAAAAACGGTGAATATCCAAAAAACCACAAAATATACACGCTCAATGATTTTAAATACAAAGACGAATTCATCGCCCATATTGAAGCGGACTTGGAACTTTTTGACAAAATCCTGAAAGATTTAGAAGAATTAGATCTTGTAAAAAATGATCCAAAAACAGATTGTTTGCTTAATAACTTAGAGGCAGTTTTTAAGGAGAAACCAAACAAAGGAGACCCCAAAAGAAAAATAATTGTTTTTTCCGAATATCTTGACACTGTCAAATATCTTGAGCCAATTCTAAAAGAACATTTTGGCGAGCGCTTACTCGTTATAGCTGGCGATCTATCTACGCCAAAAATATTCTCTATCAATAAAAATTTTGATGCATCTTATGATAGCCAAGAAAACAAATTTGATGTTTTGTTATCTACTGATAAAATTTCTGAAGGATTTAACTTGAATCGTGCCGGCATGGTGGTCAATTATGATATTCCTTGGAATCCGGTGCGAGTAATTCAGCGCGTCGGCCGTATCAATCGTATTAGCAAGAAAGTTTTTGAAGAACTTTATATCGTAAATTTCTTCCCCACCGAAAAAGGTGCGGAGTTGGTCAAATCAAGAGAAATCGCTTCAAATAAAATGTTTCTTATTCACAATACTTTAGGCGAAGATGCCAAGATTTTTGATATTGATGAAGAGCCAACGCCAGCCGGACTTTATGAAAAGGTTCAGCAAAATCCCGACAAGCTGGAAGAAGAAAGTTTTTATACCAAGGCATTGACTATTTATGAAAAGATTAAAAAAGAGAATCCGGAACTTATTGAGGCACTTAAAAAATATCCACCACGAATTAAAATTGCAAAGAAATATAGTGAAAACGAACTTCTGGTTTTCCTAAAAAAAGGCCGGCTGTATGTCTATGGCGTTAAATACGGCGAAGACGGGAAAGACCAAGTTTCTCCAACAACTTTTGAAGATGTGTTTGCCAACATCATTTGTGATAAAGAAGAAAAACCATTGAAATTTTCCGACCATGCTTGGGATGCATACGAAAATGTTAAAAAATTCAAAGAATATCGCATAAGTCCAATTAGTGAGCAGAGCTTGGAACAAAAAGCGATTATTAATCTTAAATCCTTAATGAATACTGTTCAGCACGAAGAGATAATACCTCATAAAGACTTCCTGCGGACATTGCTTGAAGATGTTATCGACTTCGGCACGCTTTCAGATTACACCTTGCGCCGTATTTCCAATTTGGAAGCTGGTGACGATAAGAAGATTAAAACAACCGTAAAAGAAATTGATGCGATTAAAAAAGAGTTAGGAGGCAAGGATTACCTGCAAAAAGAGAAAGACCGCCAGAAAGATTTGTCCAAAGAAATTATTATAGCCATTGAGAATCAAAAAATTATTTGACGGGGTAAATTATGGAAACGGCAAAAATAGCATTATTTAAAGGCAAAAAAATCCGAAAAACACTATTTAATAGTGAATGGTGGTTTGTAGTGGAAGATGTGGTTTTGGCGCTTATTGATAGCGCCAATGTGAAGGATTACATCAATAAAATGCGCCGTAGAGACCAAGAATTGTCTAAAGGGTATGGACAAATTGTCCATACCCTTGAAGTGCCAACAGAGGGCGGGAAACAAAAGATGAATTGCGCCAATACCGAAGGCATTTTTCGCATAATTCAATCCATTCCGTCCCCCAAAGCCGAACCATTCAAGCGTTGGCTGGCAAAAGTAGGCTATGAGCGCGTGCAAGAAATTGAAGATCCGGAGTTGGCAACCAAAAGAACTAGGATGCTCTATAAACTTAAGGGGTATTCTGAAAATTGGATAGAAAAACGAATGCGCGGAATTGCTATTCGCGAAGAATTGACCGATGAATGGCAAAAACGGGGAGTAAAAGAACAAAAAGAATATGAAATTTTGACTGCCGAAATTTCTAAAGCTACTTTCGGTGTGACACCGAGTGAATATAAAAAACTGAAAGGACTGAAACGGCAAAATTTACGTGACCATATGGATGACTTGGAATTGATTTTCAATATGCTTGGCGAGCGAGTGACAACCGAAATTTCTCAACATGAAAAACCTGATACATTTGTAAAAAATAAAAAGGTGGCAGAGAGAGGCGGAAACGTTGCTGGAAATGCCAGGAAACAAGCAGAAAAAGAAATCGGCAGGAGCGTGGTTTCCAAAGACAATTATTTACAAAAGCAGGAAAATCGGAAAAAGCTTAAAGCAAAAAAATAGATATGGAAACAAGAGAGATTTTACAAAATATCATAGACAATTTTGATCTTCAAAGATGGAAACGATTTTTTTCTGAAAAAAATAGCAAATTTCGTCCAAGCGAAGAAAGTTTTGATTATTATAATACCGATAAATTTTCCGCCGGTTTGAAACTTGGCGAGCTTGCTTTGGATGATAGCACGCTACTCGTTTGCGCTTTTGAAGCAAAGCAAGAACTGTCTGAACGCTCGGGCAAAAAAGCACAATATGAACTGGGAAAGAAAATCCTCAAGGAGACTCAAACAGATGCCGGTATTTTTGTTTATTACAATCAAGCGGGCAGTTTCCGCTTTTCTCTGATCTACGCCAATTATCTTGGTAAAAAAAGAGATTGGAGCGCTTTTCGCCGTTTTACTTATTTTGTTAGTAAAGAATTAACCAATAAAACATTCAAAAAGCGAATAGGCGACGGCGACTTTTCCGGTTTGGGGAAAATAAAAGACGCTTTTTCAGTTGAGAAGGTTACCAAAGAGTTTTATGAAGATATCGCCAATTGGTATTTTTGGGCGGTCGATCATAGCACTTTTCCAAAAGACGCGTTGGCAGAGAAAGACGGCGGAAATATTGCGATCATTCGTCTAATTACCAGAATAATTTTTATTTGGTTTATGAGGGAACGCGGTCTGGTGCCAAAAGATTTATTTGATGAAAAGAATATTACCTCAATTCTCAAGAGCATTTCTGCCGAGGACTCAACTTATTACACGGCAATCCTTCAAAACCTGTTTTTCGCTACCTTAAGCACCAAAAAGGATGAACGGAAATTTAGAAGTGAAATTAGAGGATACAAAGGTTATAACCCAGATTTTGGCAATCAAAATGTTTTTCGCTTCCAGGAGCTTTTCAAAAACCCAGAAAAACTAAAGGATTATTTTAGTGAAATACCATTTTTAAATGGCGGACTGTTTGAATGCCTTGATGATAAGCCCAACGGAATTTATATTGACGGTTTCACTTCGGTTAAAAAGAATCAACCAATTGTTCCCAATTTTCTATTTTTCAGCCATGAGAAAGAAGCCAATCTAAATAAAGCCTATGGCACAAATAATAAAAAGTATATAGTTAGCGGGCTTTTCAATATTCTTTCGTCATTCAATTTTACAATTGACGAAAATTCTCCGGATGATGCCGATGTTGCCCTTGACCCGGAACTTTTGGGCAGAGTCTTTGAAAACCTTCTGGCAAGTTTTAATCCTGAAACATCCACGACGGCCCGCAAAGCCACCGGTAGTTATTATACCCCGAGAGAAATCGTTGATTATATGGTAACCGAGTCGCTTAAGGCGTATTTCAAAACGCATCTTTCGGCTATTTCCGATTTAGATAAAAAAATAGTCCAGCTTTTTTTGATAGGAAGCGAAGAAAATCCTTTTAACAAATCGGAGTCAAAAAAGATCGTAGAATTGATTGAAAGTGTCAGAATTGTTGATCCGGCGGTCGGTTCCGGCGCGTTTCCAATGGGTGCGCTGAATAAATTAGTTTTTATCTTGGGTAAAATTGACCCGGGCAATGAACTATGGAAACAGGCTCAGCTTTCAGCGGCGGATACAATACCCGATCCGCGTATCAAGCAGGACACTAAAAACCGTATCGAAGAATTTTTCAAAGGTAAAAACGCTGATTACGGACGCAAGCTGTATTTGATCCAAAAATGTATATATGGTGTCGATATTCAACAGATTGCGGTAGAAATCGCCAAGCTGCGCTTTTTTATCTCTCTTTTAGTACATGAAGATATAGATAAAACGAAAGAAAACTGGGGCATTGAACCACTGCCAAATCTTGATTTTAAGATCATGCAGGGCAATAGCTTGCTTGAAGAATATGAAGGCATAAAACTTTTTGATGAAAAGCTTATTGCCAGTATTGATTTTGGCAAACAAGAACTCACTGAATCAATAAAACAAAAACAGTCTGAATTACAAAAAGAATATTTTGAGCTTCACGCAAAAAATCAACTTACGAAATTTAAGCAGGCAGAATTAAATGAAGAGCTAAAAAAACTTGATAAACAATTGAAAGGTTTAAACAAACAGGACAATAAAACTGAAGAAAGCGCCGGACTTTTTGACGCCCAAAATGAGGCAAAACAAAAAAGCGAGATGTTGAAGCGACTTCATAAGGAATTCTTTGAAACCAACGAGAAAGAAACAAAGGATAAGATTAAAAAACAGATTGAGGAAATTGGGTGGGATTTGATTGAAGCCACGCTTAAAGATCAAGGCAAAACACCTGAACTTAAAAAAATAGAGCAATTCAAAAAATCAAACACAAAACCATTCTTTCTATGGAAACTTCATTTTGCAGATGTTTTTGAAAAAGGTGGGTTTGATATTGTGATAGGTAATCCGCCATGGGGACAAAAATCGGTAAAATTTTCAGAATCTGAAAAAAAACTATTTAAAAAAATATATCCATCAGCAACAATTGGAATTCTTGACATATCTCGATTGTTTATTGAACGAGCTATAACAATTCTTAATACCTGGGGTTCTTTTGCAAATGTATTGCCGGATATTATTTTGCTTAAATATTATGATTCTACTAGAAAATATGTTTTAGATAATCTTTTAATAACAAGAATAGATCATTGGGGAAGGGCTTTCGAAAGCGTTAACTTAGATAGTTGTACTTTGATTGGCAAAAAAACGTCAACGTCGAACAAAAATACCAATATTGTTGAGTGTACGATTCATACTGATAATGGAATAATTAGTAACAAGATTTTGCAGGCCCAATTTTTACAAACAGAGGGGTATAAGTTCAATTTATATCTAAGTAGTGAAATGTATGAGTTAATAAATAAATTGAAGAGAGATAGGAAATTTGGAGATTACTTTGAACCCCATGAGGGAATTCATTCTGGAAACATCAGAAATAAGCTTTTTATAGATAATAAAATAAATAATAACTGCCATAAATTGATATTTGGAAGAGATGAGATTAGTAAATATCATCTTTTTTGGAAAGGGAAATGGGTGAATTATGATAAGAATATTATAAATAAGGTCAGTGGCGAGTATGCCGGACTAGGTAAACCAGAATATTTTGAGAAACACAAAATAGTTGTTCGGCGCACAGGAGATTTTATTTTAGGAGCATTAGACGAAGATGGATATTATTTTAGCAATAATGTCTTTGTGTGTGTGCCTAAGAAAGATTCGGGTCTTAATATAAAATATGTTTTAGGAATACTAAATAGTAAATTTGCTACATGGTTTTACAGAACAGTTCAGCCGCGAAAAGGTAAAATATTTGCCGAATTAAAAATTAATGTTCTTAAACAAATTCCGATGAAGGAAACTTCACATATTAATCAGAAGCCAATCATAGAATTGGTTGATAAATTGTTAATTGCGAAGAAAAATGATTTTGAATCTGATACTAATGTCCTGCAAAATGCTATCGATCAATTAGTATATGATATATTTGAGTTAACTAAAGAGCAAAGGCAAGCAATAGAGAAATCCTAATAAACGTAATATGAAGGAGAATAATTTTTTATGGATATAAAAATTATTAACCAAAAACCTGGCATACACTCTTTAAATAAAGCAATAAATGATGCTTTATCAAAAGGGCAATATAAAACATTTCGTGCTCTAATAGCTTATATTTCATGGAGTGGAATTGGTTTAATTCATGAAAAATTGGAAAAATATTATGACACAGGCAACAAGGTATCACTAATTATCGGTGTAGGTGATGATGGATCGGAAGTAGATGCTTTAAGATATTTAAAACAAAGATTGCCAAAAGCAAATATTTATGTGTTTCATGTGCCAGTTGCAAGCTATAAATTTCATCCAAAGGTTTATATATTCAGCAATAAAAAAAAATCGTTGCTTCTCATCGGTTCTAACAACTTTACCCGGGGCGGTTTATTTTGCAATAGTGAGTGTTGTGTGAAAATAGAAGTAGAAAACACTAAAGACAAGGAATTATTTACTTCAATGAATCAATTGTGGGAGTCGTATGCTGATCCAAAGCCCCCATTTTTTGAGCGTAATTTACATAGGCTTAATGATAAGCTCTTGGCAGTTTATCCAAGAGTGCCAAAAAGAAAATTAAGAACAAAATCTACACCATTTAAAAAGATAATAGATGGTATCTTTCCCCGCATCAAAATGCCACTGACGCCTAAAACTACATTCATAAAGCAGTATTCTAAGGCTAAAAAGATAGTTAGTTCTTCTGGAAAAGACGGGCATAAGGTTTTATTTTTAGAGATTCTTAAAGAAACGGGAGCCGATGGAACACAAGTCCAAATTCCAATAGAAGTTATCAAAAATTATTTCAACGTATTAACAGATGGTCATCAAACAATTGAAATAAAAATCGAAGATAATGACGTAAGGCCAGCAGTCATATGTCATTTCCCCAATAATACACATAGGATTTCCTTCACAGAGATTGCTAATTTACGCAGGCCTTTTTTGATGAAATTTATCCGCAAAGATTTAAATTTGTTCTTGGTAAAGTTTCTTAAAGGAAGAAGATATAGAAAAGAAATAACTAAATGTAAGAAGCGGACTCGCTCTTTGGCTAAGCGATGGAGAGTAACTTTATAAGAGCAATTAATATGACAAATACTAATGGTTTAAAATTTAAAAAGTTTGATCTTCACATCCATACTCCAGCCTTATTAGAAGATTACAAAGATAAAAAGATCACAGCCGAAGATATTGTCAATCAATCTATAAGTAAAGGATTAGCTGGTATCGCTATCACCGATCACCAAACCGGTAGCTGGATTGATGACGTTAAGAAAGCAGCTAAGGGTAAAGATTTGGCTGTCTTTCCTGGAGTAGAGCTAAAAGTACATGGTGGCAAGAGCGGGATTCATTTAATTGTACTTTTTGACGTTGATAAAAATGGCAATCATGTTTCGGCTTTTTTAAATACGCTTAAAGTCTATAATCACGATGGCCAGCCGGACGTGATTGCCAATAAAACCGTGATTGATGTAGCTAAAGAATTACAGGAATTTGATTCGACTGCGGTTTTAATTTTGGCTCATTGCGACTCCACTTTTGGAGCTGACTCTGACATGCGAGGTGAACAGAGGAGTAATTTCTTTAAACCTGAATGGGTTTGTCTGCTTGGCGCTGAGGCCGGCGAGAATAATTTTATGGACGCAGACAAAAAGCAAAAACATACCCGAGTTGTAGATCTGTTTGATGGGAGCTTTCAGAATTTTCACAAAAAGAAACTCGGCATTTATCAAGCGTCTGACGCGCACAGTTTAGAAGGCATCGGTTCAAAATATACTTATTTTAAAGTTGATGATCCAATAACTATTGAGGACATAAGACAATCCTTGATAGATAGAGACACCAGAATACGCCAGTCTTTTGAATACAAAGAGTTTACTTATCCTCGCATTGTCAGTCTAAAAATCACAAGTGGTTTTTTGGCTGATCAAGAAATTTCTTTTCATGAAGGCTTGAATAGTATCTTGGGTGCAAAGGGCTCAGGTAAATCTTTAGTTATTGAGTTTTTGCGATTTTGTTTAAATCAACAACCAAAAAATCAGGAAATATTATCTGACCATAAAAACAAGCTGGACAAATGTCTTAAAATTCATGGTGAAATTGAGATTATTTTTATGGACGATTCCGGCAAAGTGTATATGATAAAAAGAGCGTTAAACCCCGCCGAAGCCAACCCTGTTACTATTATTGATTTATCTGACAATTCTGAGAAATATTTCCAAGTTGAACAGGTGTTCCCAGTATTATTTTTAAGTCAGAATGAAATTATTAAAATTGCTGAAGACAAAACTGGCGCAAGTCAAAGAGGATTTATTGACAAGTTTTTTGATTTTTACAAACATCAACAGGGGATTGAAAAAATAAACAATAATTTAAAAGAAATCGACCAAAAAGTGGCTGATGTTTTGGATGCGCATCTAAAGACGCTTGATCTAAAAAAGAAAATATCCACTCATAAGGAAGAAACTGAAAAGCTGGGCCGGCAGATTCAAAACACGGTTTTTGCCGAATATTCTAAAAAAGAAAAGGTCGGACAAGCCCTGCAAAGCCAGCTTGATTTTATTGATTCATTGAGGCAGATGTTTTTAAGTTCTCAGTCCGAATACAAAGACATGACTCTCCCGGAAATTGAAGATCGAGAGACCAGCCAAAATCCGGCCGTTAAACGTTCGGCTGATATAGTTTCTAAAATATTGGATGAGGCCAAGCAAAGTTTTGAAAATACTATCAATTATTTGGATGAGCAAAAGAAAATCATTAAGCATGAAATAGCTGATTGGCAGTCGTCTTTCAAGTCGATTAAAGCCAAGTATGACGCAATAGTTAAAGAATCTGGCGGTACGCAGGTAGCTTTGGATCAAAAGCGCAAACTATTAAATACAAGCCTTGCTAATTTTGAACGAGAACTTACTAAACATCAAGGCAAAGCCCAGCAAGCTAAAGCTATTGGCGTACGAAGAGATGAAATTATCCGCCAGTCGGATAATTCTTACAAAGAATTTTTCAAAGCTAGAAAAAACCGCTGTGACTATTTTACTCAAAACTCTAACGGAGCGTTACGAGTGTCGATTAAAGAGCGTGAAGATAAAACCGCTTTTAAAGATAATTTATTGAAATTTAAAAAAGGGTCATGGTTGAAGGACGAAGAGATTGATATTATTTCCCAAAAAATTAGTCCACGCGATTTTATTGATAATTTGCTTCGTTATGCATGGTCGAACAGGACTGGGCAGAAGTTTATTAAAGACATTGCAGACAAAACTGGTATAAAACTCGAAAATATAGAAAAACTCGCCCAGCATCTTTTAGATGAATATGATATGAAAGAAATTCTTGCGCTTCTTTATACATCAATTCCCGAAGACGTACCAACCATAAAATATAAGGTGGGAACTGAACTTAAAGCTTTAAATGAATTATCTGTTGGTCAGAAAGCCGTTGCATTACTAATTATTGCCTTAAGTGATGGCTCTTTCCCAATAGCTATTGATCAGCCAGAAGATTCGCTTGACCTTCGATCCATCTGGGATGATGTTTGTTGTAAATTAAGAAATACAAAAGATCAAAGGCAGTTTATATTTACTACCCACAACTCCTCGGTAGCTGTGGCCTCTGACAGCGATAAATTCACAATTCTTCAGGCGGATGCCAATCATGGATCAGTTTTATATTCTGGGTCAATTAATCGTAAAGAAATAAAGAAAGAAGTTATTGATTACTTAGAAGGCGGATCTGATACTTACAAGCAAAAGAGGCAAAAATATAATATCCAAGATTAGAAATTATATTAAACCTCCAAGTTGTCTAATCCGTAAGCAAAAATGGCAAAACGATCTCGGCCTTCAGGTTGCTTCAGACCGACTTCAGGGACTGCACCGACTCCTCGGGCGAGATGGGGTTGATGTAGAAGCCGGTGCCCCACTCGAAGCCGGCCACGCGCGCCAGCACCGGCATGAACTCGATGTGCCAGTGGTAGAAATCGCCGACCTTGTTGCGGCACGGAGCGTTGTGGATGATGAAGTTGTAATCGGGGCGGTTCAGCAGCTTGGCCGCCTTGCCCAGTGTTTCGCTCAGGATTGAGCTCAGGTTGTCCAGTTCAATGTCGGGAGTGCTTTCGAAGGCCGGGTTGTGGCGCTTGGGATATACGGCCAGCTCGAAGGAA
>Ga0307378_10008094_pt1 | contig 14033 bp, 11 predicted proteins | sample UN1MG_FD_202238 | JGI IMG/M metagenome (GOLD analysis project Ga0307378, IMG submission 202238) | Soil microbial communities from Risofladan, Vaasa, Finland - UN-1 | ecosystem: Environmental > Terrestrial > Soil > Coastal area > Acid sulfate soil | place: Finland: Risofladan, Vaasa | collected... | reverse complement strand
GCCTGTGATGGGCAAGTGCTCGAATACCTGCGCACGGACGGCACGCTCCTCGAGATCTTCCTTGATCTCTGCGAGCGCTTTGATCGAGAGATCGTGCCGGACGGCCCGGGCACGCGGCAACGCGCTGGACTCATTGCTGTCGCGGAGAGAAACGACACCCAAGAAGGCAGAGTCGGATGAGAGCTGACCTGAATCGCTTCCAAGACCAGTGGACGGCGGAGGTCTACGACTTCGCCTACGGAACGAAGGAGGACGACCTCGCGTTCTGGCAGCGCTGCGACGAGAAATACCTGAGCGCGTCCCCTGGATCGAGGGGATCGTGGACGACGCGCTGGCCACCCTTCTGGTCGGCGAGCGGATCAACATCAACTGGGATATCGCTCCCGACGGGGGATCGGCGCCATCCGGTGCCGAATTGGCTGAGATGCAGAAGAAGGTCTGCCGGGCGTTGGGGAAGGACAACCTCAATTTCAACGCCTTCGCGCCGATCTACGCCGACAGGCTCAGGAGAGAAGGGGCGGTCGTCGTCGGCGAGGGGCTGATCCGCAAGCGCGATGACCTGCGGCAGATGCGATTCCCGGATCTTGACGGCCTCGGCTTCTGGGAGCAGGCGGGCCGCTTCATCGCCCATAAGGACGACTTCTGCGCCGTTGCCTGCATTCGCCTGGGCATTGGCGCAACCTTGATGAGTATGGGGCTGGAAGCGTTCTCCTACGCCATGGCTGATGATCCCGAGCTGATCGTGGAGGTGCTGCGCAGATACGCCGACTGGACCATCCACCTGGGGCCCCGTCTGGCGGAGGTCGGCTTCGACATCTTCTGGGCCTTCGACGATATCGCCTTCAACTCCGGGCCTATGTTCTCTCCGGAGTTCTTTCGCGAGGTGGTCCTGCCGATCCAGCGAGAGGCGGCGCGGGCGCTGCCGCTTCCGCTCATTACGCACAGCGACGGGAACATGACCGCGCTGGTCGAGGACTGGCTTCAGATCGGCCAGCAAGGGATCCATCCAATCCAACCAGACGTGATGGACATCGAAGAGGTCAAGCGGCGCCACGGACATCGGGTTTGCCTGGTGGGGAACATCTCGATGGAAGATCTCATCAACGGAACTCCCGAGGAGATCGTCGCTCAGGTGCGAAGCCGGATAGAGACGATCGGTGCCGGAGGCGGCTATATTGTGTCCTCGTCGAACAGCCTGACCGCGAACATGAAGCCGGAGAACGTCCGCGCCATGAGCCGGGCCATACAGCGCTACGGGCGGTATGGGGAGGCGTGAGATTGCGGTCCTGGCCAGCTTGGCCGCGAGCTGCGCGCTTGTGCGGGGAGATCGCGGCCTCGCGCGCCAGGGATGATCTGCCAGCTGGCTGACGGTCGTGGCTTGCTTCGCCGTTCGCCGCCAGCCTCAAACCAGCGGGGCGGGAGAGAATGAAAAGCGACATCCGCATCCTTGAACTGGAGCCGCGCTTCTCGGAAGAGCGCCCGCGCACGCCGATCGGGTTTGGAGGGGGGCTGGTGCACCGGATCACCTACTGCGAGGTGCGGGCAAAGGTCGAGACGCGGGCGGGCCAGGTGGCGGAGGGGTGGGGCGCCATCTTCCTCAGCGACTTGTGGGCGTTTCCATCGCGCCTGGTGGGCCATGAGGCGCGCGCTGCGGCGATGCGGGAGATGGTCTTGCGCTACGCGCGGGCGGTCGGGGAGACCTCTCTTCCCAGGCACCCCATAGACATCTTCTTTGAGACTGAGGAAGAGCTGCGGGCGATCGCCAAGGCCGCCTCGTCAGAGGCGGCATTTCCGGAGGGGATTCCCTTCCTGGCGGCCCTGGTTTGCGCAAGCCCCGTTGATGCTGCCCTGCACGATGCCTTTGGGCGGGCGAACCGCATCTGCAGCTATGACGGCTACAGCGCTGATTTCATGGAACATGATCTGAGCCGCTGGTTGGGCAGCAGCTACCGAGCAAGGTATCCGTCCGACTACCTCCGGCGCCGTTACCAACCCCGGCTCCCTGTCTTCCACCTGGTGGGGGCCGTGGACAAGCTGCGAGATACGGAGATCACGGATGATGATCCGAGGGACGGGCTGCCGGTCAGCCTGGACCAATGGATTGCGCGGGACGGTCTGACCTGCCTCAAGGTGAAGCTGCGCGGCGACGATTTGGATTGGGACGTCGAGCGGGTGGTGGAAGTGGCCGCCGTCGCCTTGGAAGTGCAATCGAGAGCAGGCAGGAACGCGTTCAACCTCTCTCTGGACACCAACGAGATGTGCGAATCGCCTGACTACGTCGTCGAGATGCTGTGCAGAGTGAGAGAGCGCTCCCCGTCAGCCTACCGCGCGATCCTCTATCTCGAGCAGCCCACCAGTCGAGACCTTGACACGGATCGCTTCGACATGCGGCCCATCGCGCGCCTCAAGCCGGTGCTGGTTGACGAGAGCCTGACGACCTTCAAGGATCTCGAGTTGGCACTGGAGCTCGGCTGGTCGGGAATCGCGCTCAAGACCTGCAAGGGACACTCCGCCGCGCTTGTCTTCGCGTCCAAGGCCGAGCAGGAGGCCATTCCCTACTCGGTGCAGGACCTGACGAACCCAGGGCTGGCATTGATTCATTCCGTAGGGTTGGCAGCACGCCTCAACCCGATCAAAGGCGTGGAAGCCAACGCGAGACAGTTCTTCCCTGCGAGCTCGCGGCGGCAGGCGCTCGTCCACCCCAACCTTTTCCAGGTGCGCGAGGGCTCTGTAAGCACGGAGAGCATCGGTGCTACCGGCCTGGGATACCGAATCGAAGAGATCCAGACGCGGCCTGGATGAGCCAGCCGGTGCGCCGCGGCCGGAACCGGAAAAGAGCCCTGCGATTCGGCGCCCGCCCGCCAGGGGGACACACGACTTAATTATTGAGACCCGCCCGGAATTAGGGTGTGTGACAGCTGGAGCCTGTGCCTATCTGACAAGTCAAACGCGGTGGACGGGACAATGAGCGCCCTGACGGAGGGGAAGGTGCTGCCGCGTGTCAAAGGACATCCCGATGTGAACATGTGACACTGCGCGAGCGAACGACAGTCGGTTTGACGGTTCTGAGACCTTGAAAGGAAGCTACCCCCTGGAAAATGTGTTATACTGAGGCAGGTAAGGAAAGGAATCAGCCAAGAAGAGGGATTCCCAAATCTGATATGGGGAATCCCGGATGGGAGTCCAAACACCGTGTCCTTCTTCCTGCGCCAACCTGTAGACTTTCAGCGTCACAATGAGGAAGTGCGCCGGGTGATGGCCGCCTTCGATTCCCGCAAGCCGTATCGGGTGCCGGTGTGGATCGTGGGAAGCATCACCAACTACCTCCTCAATCCGGCGCTGAACGTGAATGGCTGGTCGTTCCGGGATTACTTCGAGAACCCGGAGATCCATGTTAAGGCCCAGCTCGAGTATCAGAAGTGGCAGAAGTTCAACCTGGTGTGCGACGGGACGGCGGTCGGCGGCGGCACGCCGGTGATGGAGATGGGTGTACCGGAGCGGGGCTGGCCGTTATTGGTGGACTTCCAGAACTCGTATGACGAGGGATGGATGGACTGCGAGCTGCGCTACTTTGACGGTGGCGTGCCCGACACCATTGGGCTGCTGCAGGAGCACAAGGAACGCCTCTACGACCTGCCGAAGCCGCTCAGCCCCACGCATGGGCTCCTGGGCCGGGCCTTGGAGTTCTACGAATACATGCACGAAGCATGTGAGCGGCTGGAGTACGAGGGCAAGCCGGTCATTCCACCGGCGCGGATACTGGGCGAGTATAATGACGGGCCGCTCGACCTCGCCTACAAGCTCCGCGGCGCCGGCAACCTGCTGCTGGACATGATGACCGACCCGGGTTACTACCATGACCTGATGGATTACGTGACTACGAGTTTCATCCACCGCATGAAGAAGCTGCGTGAGTTGAGGTGGTCGAAGCTACCCGACTCGCCCGACCGGGGGGTGTACCGCGAGCCCAACTTCCCCTTCGCCGATGATGCCCTGGCGCTGATCTCGCTGGCCCACTACAAGGAGTTCGTCTATCCCTATCACAAGCGCATACTCGACGAGTTCAGCGACGGCACCGGCGTGCGCATCCACCTTTGCGGCGATGCCACCAGGCATTTCAAGTTCCTCAAGGACATGTTCAACGTTACATCATTTGACACCGGGTTCCCCGTCGACCATGGGAAGCTGCGGGAGGAGCTCGGTACCGAGGTCCTGATTCAGGGCGGGCCGACCGTTATGCTGCTGAAGGACGGTGGCGAGCCGGAGATAGCGAGGGAGGTGAAGCGGATCTGCGAGTCGGGTGTCATGAATGGAGGCCGCTTCATCATGATCGCGGCCAACAACCTTGCGCCCTGCACCCCCCTCGAGCACATCCAGGCACTCTACGAAGCCACCAAGCGCTACGGCATGTACATGTAGGTCGGCGTGGGACACCGGTTGGGCGACGCGGATAGTGCCTTGCACCTGACGGATGATGGCGAGACGGTGGGTGTGGCCGCTTTCCTGGGGTGCTCTCCATGACTTCCCGCGAACGCGTTACCGCCGCTTTGCGCCACGTCGAGCCGGACCGAACGCCGGTATTCGAGTATGTACTGCTGCCGCCGGTCGGGAAGCAAATTCTCGGGCGGCCCTGCTGTGATTACGTGTGCGCGGATCCGGGCTGGCCATCGCTGGTGGCAGAGCTGGGGTGGGAGCACGCGGTGCGGCGCTACGCGGCCGATCGTGTGGAGCTGGCCGTGCGCCTCGGCCACGACTTGCTCTACGTCGTACCGGCACCGCCTCCCTGTCATCCGACCGCGCCCCCCGTTGTCGCGCAGGAAACAGATGACCCGGTGGAACGTATGCGCAGGCGCACCTGCCTCGCGAAAGAGTACTGGGCGCCGCCGAACCAGGATTCCTTTCTTGTCTACCAATGCCTGCAAGAGGAAATGGGCCGGCAGGACCTCGACCTGCCGATCCTCGCCCCGGCGTATGCTCACGGAGTATGGACCGATGTTGACCTCATGCAGGCGCTGCTCCTCGCGCCGGAGATTGCGCACCAGCACTTCGGGTTCGCCACCCGTTCCGCGTTGGCGCTGATCGAGCAGTATCTCCGGTTGGGAATCGCGCAAATCGGCGTGGGAGGGGACTTCTCCGGAACGCGCCCGCTGATCTCGCCGCACGCGTACCGCAGCTTCATCGTGCCAGAGGTGCGCACGCTCTCACGCCGCATCCATGCCGCCGGTGGCTGGGCGGTAAACGCCAGCGACGGCGACCTTTGGCCAGTCATCGAGGACTTCCTGATCGGCTGCGAGGTTGACGGGTATCTCGAGATTGATGAGAGCGCCGGGATGGATATGCGTCGGCTGAAGGCGGCTTACGGCAGCCGCATCACGTTCTACGGCAACATGGATTGCGGCAGTACTCTGAGCTTCGGGACCCCAGACGCAATCCGGCAGGCTACCAGGGAATGTCTCTCGGCCGGGCTGGGCGACGGCGGCCATGTTTTCTGCGCCAGTAACGCGATTACGGAGAGCGTCTCACTCACCAACTACCTGGCGATGGTGAACGCCTACCGGGAGTTTTGGGGCCTGGCGGCATTCGAGTAGCATGTCCCCGCGGCCGCTCGAAAAGCACATACTCAACTGAACGCCGCTGATCTGCGCGGAGAAGGACCAGCTTGTGGGCTACCGTCTACGGACGAGTGACCCAGGCGCACAGCATTGTTGGGACGAAACCAAGCAGGGGCCAGCATGAATCTCAAGGAGAACTGCCTCGAAGCGGTTCAATCTTCTTCGCCCTCTCCCGCCCGGCGAATGGAAGCTCGCGCCGCAACCAGGGCCTGCTTGGCCGCCTCCAGCCCCTCCACTGTCGCCGCGTCTTCCGGGCGGCCAGTCTCCTTGACCCGCAGCCGCGCCTCCACGATGGCGTTGTGCAATTCGCTCAGCGCGCTGTCCACCCAGCCGCCAATAGCCGCATCCGCTTTCACCCTCGCCTCCGTTCTCCCCGCCTGCCCGGCGGCAGCGCTCTCCTGTTCAAGTTTGCAGCACAACTCAGCCACGCCCCGCAGCGACTTGGGCTCGTTGACCCATCCCATCCCCGGCCGCATCACCTGCCTCCTTACCGTCTTCACCGCGATACGATAGCGCCGGTCGCCGCGAGTCATGTCGGTAGAATGCCCTCGTTCGTCCGCTGGTATCCGCAAACGCTCAGAACGCTGATTAGCTTCTGTCGCGCCTCTTTGTCTCCCATCGGCCTGCGCATGGTCGCCCCCTTCTGTTGCCTATCGGGTCCGACCCCTTACAGTTACCACCACAAGCGATTGCGGTCAAGCCCCTACGGCTCGCGCCCGGGCGCGGACAAGGCCGGAGATGCGCTTGCCCTGTGGGGCGATTCGAGCGATGTATATGGAGGCGGCGCGGCGTCTGTTGTCTTGACCTTAAGATGCTAACCTGCTATAATGTGCACGTCAGGAAAGCACGGGAGGTGGCGGCGATGGTGAGACTGAGCTTGCGGGTGTCGGAGGAGCTGCACGAAAAGCTGCGCTGGCTGCCGTACAAGGAACGGCGCAGCCAGCACGACATCATGCTGGAGTTGCTGGAGAAGGCGATGGCCAAGGTCCAGGTGCCGAAGGAGGCAGGCAAGTGAGTGCTACACAGGACCTGGTTGAAGCTCTGTTTGGGCCGTCGGCGCCGGATGCTGACCCCTGCCCCGCCCGCACTCGAGCCGTGGCCGAGCGCAAGCGAGTCGTGCGCAGCCGCGTCCAAGAAATGACACTTGCCCCGGACAGCTTGGAGGTAGAAATCACCTACCGGCTGCCGGAGCCGGTTATGAATGGCGTGGTAGCCGGGGCCCGATGTGAGGCCTTTAACAAACTTCTCGCCACGGCCACAGCCTTGAGGTTGGTCTACATGGCCGGGGTGCGCGGAAGAAGAGCGTGCTGCACTCGGTCAGCATGACTGTGTGCGCGCGCAAGTTGTCCGCACCCTACCCGAAACGTCACAAACGTCATACTCGTGATCGCTCCTCGTGGCAATCCTCCCCCCGCGCCACTGCCAGCGCGCAGATCTCAAGCGCTCTTTAGCGGGGGCTGCGGGAGGCCATGCGGCAGGATGGTGCCTAGCGAGTGGGTCGAAGCCGCGTCTGGGCGAGTATTATCCAGAGCGCCGGGTCTCTCAGAGACGCATCGCGGGTTCGAATCCCCGGCGGGATTTTGACACACGTAACTTTCGCAGATCCGGTACGGGTGATGAGCCTTTCGGGGCGCCGTCGCGCCGAGCGCAACTCCGTAGCCGAGCGAGGAGAAACGCAGATGGTCTCGGCATCCTCGTAGCGCCCGGTGGCTAGAAGCCGTGGACATCGCGGGCCAGACTGCCGAGGTGGAGCGCGTCGGATCGAACCCACGCCCGAAGAGCAGTTCCCGCCGGCTGCTACGAGCGTTTCCTGCGTATGCTTGCCACGACCGCGCAGGCCCACGACCCTGACCCGGATGCGGCTTCCCGCGCTGAACCGCCACTCCGATCGGGAGTTGCGACACCGCCGCGCGGTCACCCAGAACCCCGCGTCCGGCGGCTCGACTAGCAGGGGTTTGCGGCCAGTCCACAGAAGATGGGCCCCGGCGCTGAAGTCCGACTGTCGACGCGGAGGAGGTGCTGCCGTGACGCACATGCCCAGTCTGAGGCCGAGAGGGCTGCTTGAGATCATTGACGAGACCTTCCGGCTGTATCGCGCCAACTTCTGGCTGTTCTTCTGCATCGCCGCCATCGCTTACCTACCGCTCAGCGTGGTCGCAGCGCTCCCCAGCCAGTATGGTGCCGCTGTGGGGGCCCTGCTCCTCGGCGCTGCCGGTTTCGTCGTCAGCGGCGCATTGACCAAGGCGGTCTCCGATCGCTACATGGGCGACCCGGCTAGCTTCGGCTCCGCGTACGGCTACATCGTCCGCCGTCTCGTTCCCTTTGCGCTCACTGCTCTCGCCGCGGCGGTCTTCGTGATGAGCGGCGTACTGCTGCTGGGGGTCGGGATGATAGTCTTCGCGTTCTGGATTGCATTCGTGACACCGGTATTCGTAATTGAGGACAAGCGCTACTTCAGTGCGATCTGGCGCAGCAAGTACTTGGTGGGGCAGGGTGTGTGGGCCGAGTACTTAGTGCTGGGGCTGATTACCGGGATTCTATCGCTGCTGATCCAGTCGCCAGCTCTGTTACTCCAGCAGTTCGCGAAAGAATCGCAATCGAGCTTGTGGCTGGTGCACGGCCTGATATCGGGCCTGGCGAACAGCCTCGCTACCCCGGTGGGCCTGGTTGCGGGCATCCTTCTCTACTACGATTCCCGTATGCGCAAAGAAGGGTTCGACCTGGAGGTGCTGGCGCGCGAACTGGGCAAGCCCCTACCAGCGCCGCCGCCCGCGACGGCCACATCGGCGGGGCTCTCCACCCCGCCACCACCGCCCCCGGCCCCACCCCGGGAGGGTGCGTGATACGCTTGGCGGCCGCGGTGGCCGTCATTGCGCTGAGCGCTTGCGCCGCTGCGGCCCGACCATTGACCTCCGGCGAATACGCACGGGCCGTGGCTGATGCGGCGGCAGGCTTCGATCAGGCGGCTGCCTCCGGCAAGCGCGACGGGGCGGCGGCCAAGCGGGCGCTAGCCAGCTTGCCCGTACAGGCCCGGGTTCAAAGCCCGGACGGCGCAGTGATGGTGGTGGACAACCGGCGCCTGATCCAAGCGCTGCGCCGGCAGGTTGGCAGCCGCGAGGGCATTCCCGCCGCCGCCGCCGCTTTGCGCAGCCTCGACCACGTGGTGACAGCGCGCGCCCAGCCGGCGCCGGCACGGGCCCGAGACGTGCTCGCGCAGATCCTGCGCCGCCGCGAGTTTCGGCCCGGCCGGATCCAGGTGCTATGGGCGCGCATTGGGCGCGTGCTGGAGCGGGTAATCGAGAAGGTGGGCCGTCTCCTGGGTCGCGTCTTCGACGCCCTGACTCGTTTTGCGCCGGCGCTGCCGCGGCAGGTCTGGCGAGTGGCGGTGATCGTGCTGCTGGCGGCGGCCGCGGGCGCGGCTCTGTTCCTGGTTGTACGCCTGGTGCTGCTGATGATGCCGGATCGGCCTAGGCCGGTGCGCGCGAAGGCCCCCGTGCAAGCGCCAGTCCATCCCTCCGCAGCCTGGCTCGCCGATGCCGAGGCTGCGGCCGGCGTCCGGGACTATCGCAGCGCGATTCGCGCGCTGCACATGGCGGCGCTCGTGCGGCTGGACGAGGCCGGCCTGGTCCGCTACGTGGACTCGCGCACCGACGGACGCTTCGTGACCGCCCTGCGCGAGGGCGGACGGCACGAGCTGGCTCAAGCCGTGGCCGCGTTGGGCCTGGTGTTCGCCGTCGCCTGGTATGGGCTGGGGTCGGCCGGCGCCGACGAGTACGCGGTGGCGCGCAGCCATTGGAACCTGCTGGAGGCGGGGACGACCGCATGAAAGTGCCGCGCGAGGCATGGTGGCTGGCGGGGCTGGTGATCGCGATCCTGCTCCTCGGGCACTTCGTGGTGAGGGGGGCTCCCCCGCAATCGGCAGCGGCGCGCCGCACCACGTACAGCACGGCGCCGGACGGCATGCTGGCTTTCTTCCTCACCCTGCGCGAGCTGGGATATGACGCGCGGCGCCTGCACGTCCCCTTCGGCGACTCCACGCTGCCCCGCGGCGCCAGCCTGGTGGTGGCGGAGCCGCTGGTGCCGGTGACCGAGCGCGAGATGGCGGCGCTCAAGCGCTGGGTGGCCAAGGGCCATACCCTGGTGCTGGCGGGCGAGGACTTCGCGCAGCGGACGACGGCGGCCTTCCCCCAGGCCGACCTCCTGGAAGAGCCGCCGGTGACGTACGCCCGCCCCGCGCAGCCTACCTACCTGGCACAGGGGGTCAAGCGCCTGGCGGTGTGCGCATACCGGCGCATCGCCGTGCCGGCCCGGCCGCGCTCCGCCGCTGCCGGGCAAGCGGACGCGGATCGGCGCTGGTTTGCGCCGCGCCCGGGGGCGACGGAGGACGCGCTGCAAGCCGCCATTCCCGTGTTCGCGGACGCCGAGGGGACGGTGGTCGCGTACGCGCACCTCGGGGAGGGCCGGGTCATCTTCCTGAGCAGCCCCTGGAGCCTGTCGAACGAGGGTATCCGGCGAGCGGACGACCTGATCTTCGCGATCAACGCCCTGGGCGCGCGGCCCGGGGGCGCAGTCTACTTCGACGAATACCACCAGGGATACGGCCAGAACGTGGCCTGGGGATTGATCCCACTGCCGCTCAAGCTCGCGCTTGCGAACCTGCTGGTGGGCATCCTGCTAGTCCTGTACGCGCGCGGCCGGCGCTTCGGCGCGCCGACGCCGCTCGATGCGAGGCGGCGCGAACGCAGCGAGTTCTTGGGCACCATGACGGCGCTGCTGCGCGCGGGGCATGCGACGCGGCTTGCAGTGCGCACCGCCCTTGAGCACGCGGTGCAAGGGCTGCGCCTGGAGACCGGGCTGGCGCCGAGCGCCCAGTACGCCGAACTCGTCCGCGCGGTTTCCCGCATCAACCCCGATGCCGCCCCCAGACTTGAGTCTGCCTTGCGGCGGTGCCAAACGGCGCTGGACGGGCGGGGCACGCTCAGTGAGGCCCAGGCGGTGGCATTGGTGCGAGAGTTGGACGATGCGGTTCGATCGGTGCGGAAAGTCTAATCGAGGGAACGTGGAGATGACTATCAAGGACCTGATGGCGCAGACGCAGGCTGAGGTGGGCAAGGTCGTGCTGGGGCAGCAGCAAGTTGTGGAGCAGGTGGTGACCGCCATGCTGGCGGGCGGGCACGTGCTGCTGGAGGGCGTGCCCGGGGTGGCGAAGACGCTGCTGAGCCGGGCGGTTGCGCACTGCGTGGGGGCGGAGTTCCGCCGCGTTCAGTGCACCCCCGACCTCATGCCCTCCGACGTCACCGGCACCAATGTCTTCGACCTGCAGTCGCGCACCTTCCGGCTGGTCAAGGGGCCGGTCTTCACCAACGTGCTATTGGTGGACGAGATCAACCGCACCCCGCCCAAGACCCAGTCGGCGCTGTTGCAGGCGATGCAGGAGCGCTGCGTTACGATGGACGGGGTCGACTATGCGCTGAGCGAACCATTCTTCGTGGTTGCAACGCAGAACCCGATCGAGTACGAGGGTACTTATCCCCTGCCGGAGGCCCAACTCGACCGCTTCCTGATGAAGGTACGCGTGGGTTACCCCGAGGCTGGGCAGGAGAACGAGATCCTCAAGCTCTATGTGCGGGGCGCGGACCCCCAGGACCTCGTTGCGGCTGGCGTCGAGCCGGTAATCGGCCCGGACCAGCTGGAGGATGCCCGGCGCGAACTGGCGGGCCAGACCGTGCGCGATGAGATGATCACGTACGTTGCCGATCTCGCGCGGCGGACGCGCGAGTCCCCCCGCACCATCTTAGGGGCGAGCCCGCGCGCGGCGGTGGCATTGATGCGCTGCGCCCAGGTACGCGCGGCCGTGCAAGGCCGCACTTTCGTCATCCCCGATGATGTGCAAGATATGGCGCATCCGGTGCTGCGGCATCGGATCATCCTCAGACCGGAAGCCGAGATCGAGGGCCTGACCGCGGAGGGTCTCATTGACGGAGTCATCTCAGCCGTTCCCGTCCCACGCTAGCGACGCGGCGAGCGAGCAACCGCCAGCTGCGTTGCACTGGCTGCCCAGCGCGCGTCTCGGCGTGGTGGTGGCGGGCGGCGCGGTGTGGTTGGCGCTGGCTGCGGCGTGGTCGTCGCTGCTCTGGCTGGTTCCGCTTTGGTGGGCGGGTCTAGTTGCGGCGGTGTGGGGCGACGTCTCTGCGCTGCGTGGAGCTGAGGCATTGACGGCCCGGCGGGAGACGCATAACGTCATGTCGCTGGGCGGGGCGAATCGCGTGACAATCGTGCTGCGCAACCGCTCGGCCTATCGCTTTCGTTGCCTGGTGCGAGACGAGCCGCCGCTCGATATGCCTAATGACCGCCCGCGCATGTCCTGTGAACTCGGCGCGCGCAGCGAATGCCGAGCGACCTACCGAGTCACGCCGCCGCGCCGCGGCGATTACGGGTTCGGTGCTCTCAATATGCGGGTGACCGGCGGCTTTGGGCTGCTGATGCGCCAGTTGCGCTTCGATCTCACTCAACGTGTGAAAGTCTATCCGAGCCTGGCGGGCATCAGGGCACACGAGGTAGCGGCGCGCAAGGAGCGACTGGCTGACCTCGGGGTGCACCTGTCGCGACTGCGAGGCACCGGTCTCGAGTTCGAGTCCCTGCGCGCCTATGTCCCTGGTGACGAACTGCGGCGCGTGGACTGGAAGGCGACCGCGCGCCGTGCCGAGCCCATTACCCGCCAGTTCGATGTCGAGCGCAGCCAGCACATTGTCCTCTGCCTTGATCTCGGCCGCACGATGGCCAGCGACCTCGGCGCGATGACCAAGACCGATCATGCGGTGAATGCGGCCACGCTGCTGGCCTATGTGGCGGACAAGGCAGGGGATTGGGTGGGGGTGTACGCGTTCGCGCAGGGACCAACGGTGTTCGTGCCGCCCGGCAGGCACCAGTTCCCGCGGCTGCTGGACACGCTCTATGGGCTTCAGCCGCAGGGGATCGAGGCTGACTACTACGAGTCGCTGCTGGCGGCCGCCCACCGGATTCGCAAGCGTTCGCTGGTGGTGCTCTTCACTGACTTGCTCGACCCTGATTCATCGGCGCGGCTGATCCGCCACATAACGCTGTTGACCGAGCGCCACTTGGTGCTGTGCGCCGCGCTGAGCGACTACGAGCTTCACGAGCTTGCGGCACGGTCGCCCGGCCAGCCGCGCGAGCTGTACGAGCGCGCCGTCGCCACCGCCTTGCTGACGGATCGGCGGCGCGCCCTGGACGCGCTGCGCCAACGCGGCGCGATCGCGCTCGACGCGACGCCAGCGAACCTGTCGGTCGAAGTCCTCAACCGCTACCTCGAGATCAAGCAGCGCGCTCGCCTCTAGCCGTTTGCCGGCCGCGTCCGGCCAGCAGGATGTAGCTCCAGAACCCGGTCGCCAGCAGCGCGGCGGCAGCCAGCTTCATTGCCGGCGGTAGCGCTGCTGGAGAAAACAGACCCTCGACCAGCCCTGCCACGACCAGGAACACGACGACGCCCAGGATCATCACTCCCGCCTGGCGCCCGGCTAACCGCAGAGCATCAAGGCGAGTATAATCTCCCGGCTCGACTACCGCCAGTCCCAACATGAGTCCCGCCGCGGCGGCGATGACGATGGAGGGTAGCTCGATCACCCCATGGGGCGCGACGAAACACCAGAACTGCAGCGCCGCGTCGGTGCGGGTGACGCCGGCGCCGATGACCCCCAGCACAAACCCGTTGTAGAGCAGGACCGCGATGGTACCCAGACCCAGCAGAATGCCGGTCGAGAATGCCAGGAACGAGACTTTGATGTTGTTGATCATTATCAGCGAGGAGGCAATAGGCCGGAAATCCGCCGGCAGCCAATCTCGTGCGCCCTGGTGGCGTTCGGCGATTGCATCGAGCGCGGCGGCCAAGCCCGGGCTGATGAGCTCCAACGTGCCGGGCCGCAGCCAGGCCAGCAGGGCGCCGACAACCGCTGGCGCGAGGAACAGACAAGCGCAGATCATGATGAGCCGCCCGTGGCGGCGCAGCGTCTGCGGCAGTTCGGCCCGGAAGAAGCGGCGAACTCCTGCCCAGCCCGAGGATTCGGTAACGTAGAGCAGCCCGTAGGCGCGCCCCACCAGCCAGTTGAGGTGTTCGAGTTCGCGCGGGTCGAGACCATAGGCGCGCGCGTGGGACAACGCGGAGACCGCGCGCCGGTAGAGGCGTCCAAACTCGAGCAGTTCGTCCTCGCTCAGGCCGCGCAGGCCGTTCACCCGCGAGGCGCGAGCAACCAACTTAGCGAGACGGTCGCGCTGCGCCGCTGCATCCCGCCCCGGGGGCTGAGCGCCAACGGGCTGGCTTGACAAGGGCTCGCTAATCCGGGACCATTGACTTGAGTAAGCCATGGAGCTCAACGAGACGAAGACCATCGTCACGCCGGAACAGGT
>Ga0307378_10008093_pt1 | contig 14033 bp, 12 predicted proteins | sample UN1MG_FD_202238 | JGI IMG/M metagenome (GOLD analysis project Ga0307378, IMG submission 202238) | Soil microbial communities from Risofladan, Vaasa, Finland - UN-1 | ecosystem: Environmental > Terrestrial > Soil > Coastal area > Acid sulfate soil | place: Finland: Risofladan, Vaasa | collected... | reverse complement strand
GAAGTTTCTGGGCGAGGCCGGTACAAAAGCCCTCTCCAAAATCACCAGCCTGTTGCTGGCTGCAATCGCCGTGATGCTGATCAGAAAAGGTCTGGAGCAGTTCCTGTAACCCAAAGCAGGGATGACGGGGCCTGATTGGAACGGCGCTTGCGGCACAGCCTCCAGGCAGGTTCCTGCGGCGGCAAAACGCGGACGATTCTGATGAATTCTTCATTTCTGTCCGAAATACAACGTATTTTCCCCCCGCGGCATAACGCGGGGCGGCTCTCGAAGAAAATTTCTCCGAAAAAGCGTTATGTTCAGAATCAGGGTGGCACTTTACTATAGTTTTGGCGTCCGATAAACATTTGTATTATGGGCATATACAATTGAAAGATTTGACGAAGTCGATTTACCAAAGCTATTCATACCCTCCTCCGCGAAGCTGAGTTTGCCGGTTGCACTTGCTGTGACCGGCAAGCTTGGCACCTTGGCCTTCTTCCGCAACTCCTCTGACATCGTTTTCTCCTACCGCCGCAGGCCGTCGTTGCGAGGCCCGAAGGGCGGTGGCAATCTCTCCCCTCGCAGGCGGAGCAGGCTGTCTGAGTGTTTGAAATTGGCTTTGTTTTTCATAATTGCCCATAGCCACTAAGTCACGAATTGACACTTCTACATTCGATACCTGTCCTGAATGAATCCCCCTGAATAAATCCCGTGTTTTTACTTATCCCCAACTGCAGTACTCTTTTGCAGTTGGACAGACCGGAGGACAGAGCGATGGAAGACATCTCAAGATTACGAAAATTTTTCTTGCTTCGCAGTTTGGGGTTCTTAAGATAGCATTGGCTTCAGCAGCATCTGGGTATTCTCAAAAGAGCAAAAGATGAGGGCGGAATCATTTCTTCGCCCTTCAACATACGTTATAGCTGCTGGAACACGCAATTGCGGCACTTCTCTTTGTGAGAGCATGGGGCTATGAAGCGGTGGCCGATAAAGTTACTTCACCGCCTGCTGATTTTCACTGTACTGGCAGTGGTAATGTTGCTTTTGCAGGTTGTCGTGTTGCCCAGGCTTGTGCGGCATAGGATCCTTTCGCGATTGGCCGAAATAGGGCTTCCAGAAGCGACTCTGGAAGTCCGTAGTTGTTCCTGGCGTGGCGCCGAACTCGCGAATGTGAACTTGGACAAGGATCGCTGTGGATGTATCGGAGCAGTGGCCGTCCAATATTCGCCAAGGTCGCTGATACAGGGAAAGTTGAAGAAAGTCCAGATCACCGGTGGTCAACTGCTTCTGCGCGTTCGAGATGGGAAAGTCGAGCTGGGGGAATTGGCGAAACTCAAATTGGGAAACGGTGAAGAGGCTGTGGACCACCCTTTTGGCCTCATAGAGTTGCACTCTTGTGTGTTATCAATTGACTTGGAGAAAAAACGCATTTGCATACCATGCGATGGTTCCATCGTCAACACAGGTGACGGTCGGCTGGAAAGCGACCTGAACCTAAACCTTCAAGGCGTTCCCCTGCATGTGCGGCTCATTTCGTTCAGCGATGAAAGGTCCTTGTCATTTTCCATGGAGAAGGAGGACTTGGACTTGCGTGCTTTAATGACAGCGCTGCCAACAGGCGAGTTTGATCTTCCGGCAAGATTAGCGGGTCGGATCGACGTCAAACTCGAGGGAGAGATCTCCGGGAATGATGGATTGGCAGTCTTCTCGCTGACCGCCGGGAACGGGTGGCTCAAGACCGCTCTGGCTAATTCTCCAGTGGATGTGGAAGGGATAGAGTGCCAGCTCCATGTGGATTTGAAAGACAAATCTCAACTGGAGAAACTAAGCTGCGATCTGACTGCGGACGCTGTCCGATACGGATATGTCATCGCCAATGAAATGCATTTTAGCTTAGAAAAGATGGAAGAGGGATTTGCTCTCTTTGGTGAGGCCAAGGGCGAAGAATGGCAGTTGAAAGAGCTGTCTGGAATATTGCCAGCCGGACTTTGCCCAAAAGACGAAGGGAGCCAGGTAAAGATATCGTGGGAGCTTGAGGGTTATGTCCCGAAGGGCGTTTCGGAGAAAATTTCAGATAAGGGTCTGGACATCTCTCAGCTTGGTGCGATTAGCATAAGCGGACACTTATTGACGAATATGTCGAGGTTACCCGGCAGAGCTTTACCTGACTTTGAAATTCCTGAGCTGCAGGTAGTTCTTGCTCCCGGCGAGTTGAAAATGGGGCAGCCAGAAGTAGTGCTGCGAGAGTTTTCAGGAGTTGTAAGGCTTAGAGGGAGTTGTAAGAACGCATGGAGCGAGTTCTACGTGCTTCCAGGAAGCGGATTGGAGTTTGGTTCTGCCAGTGCCGGGAACTTGATGATTGAGAAAACGAAGTTGGCCTTGCAGGGAACCCAAGACCGAAGCGCGGTTGAATCCGTATTCGATGAAGATAATTTGAAGACACGGATTTGTTTGGAGGCAAATTCCGATGGCATGACTGTACAGGTGGTTAAGGATATGCTTATGGCAAAAGTTGATGGCGCTCGGCTCTCAGTGGACGCCAGCCTGGGTTCGGAGCCGGGTACAGCGACCGGTACACTTGCAATTGACGGGCTGGAGTGTCAGCTAGGTTCATCAGGGCTATTGTTAGTTCTGGAAGGAGCTGTACTGAATGCAGAATTGAATCCAAGCGGTGACGCCGGTGCAGTCCTTGAAGCGATGCTTACATTAGACACTGCCACCCTGCTCAATGGCAAATCTGAGGCTCTATTCGCCCTGGATAGAGATACACTCAAGCCAATTTCTGGTTCACTTGACTTGAAGCAGCGCGAGGGTCGGGTCCAGTTGCAGTGGCCCATTCAAAAAGAGGCAATACTGTATGCGAACGGGTATATAGACCTCCAGGAAAAACAGCCCTCAGGGTTCTGTTCGGTTGCGTGCGATGGGTTTCGAATAGAGGAGGAACAAACTGCTATCAAGATGCTGGCCAATTCCACCGGTCTGACTGTGAGCGGCGACTTCTCGTTAAAGGGGAATTTGCGTTTGGAGCGAGGACACCTCGTTCCACGGGTGACTATCGCTGCCACTGACACTACACTCTCAAGCAAGCGCTACCAGGCTCAGGCAGAAGGTATAAATGGAGCGATGACTTTCACGGGTTTCTCTCCGATCTCTACTCCGGGTAACCAACGTTTTGAAGTCCAAAGCTTCAAGTTGGGCAAACTGCAGTTGCAGGATGGATTCATTGCGTTATGCTTTGAAGATGATCCGCCGGCGCTTCTGATCGAGCGCGCGGAATGGGGATGCCTGGGTGGACGTGTATACAGCCGCGCGTTGCGGATAGACCCAAACCAGCCAGAGATTGATATTAGACTCTTCGCAAACGGCCTGGACATGGACAAGCTATTTGGCCTGGCTTTTGGACAGGGCGGGACGGGCAAAGGCACGCTGTACGGCATGATACCAGCGAGCGTGTCCCGTTCGAACTTGGCTGATTTCACGATAGGCGAGGGATTCCTTCACGCGACAAATGGGAACGGCTCGTGGAAACTCGGAGATAGTGACCCGGCCAATATTGTTCAGAAGGCACTTGAACAACAGCTTGGGAAAATGTTACAGGAATCTGTAGAGGTGAGCATTCAAGATAAGATATTCAGGGGGTTGCGTGATTTTGAGTACAGCATGTTCAAAATTGATTTTCTTAGGCAGAAGGATGGGATTCTCGCTCGGGTAACCACACGGGGTCGAAGCCGAGATCCCAGGGTCCCCGTGGAGTTTGAAGAAATTGTTCTTGACTTTCCCGGCTTTGACGAGAACCTGCGGAAAATAATAGTCATTAGAACAGCGGTCGGTCAAGGCCTTAAGCGGACTACAGATAAGCTGGAGAGGTAATGCCCCCATAGACTACGAACAGTGTAGTTTCAGTTACAATGTAGATGAACTGCCAAGCAGACAATACGGATATATTTTTTACGAAATGAGGTGTATCATGAAATATGGATTTTGGACTGTGGTGGTATTGGCAATGTTGTCTTTTGCCGGCTGCACTCATGAGGTGAAGATGCAGCCTGTCAAGGTGGAGCCAATCCACCTGACGCTGGATATCAATGTCACGCTGCAGCAACAGGAGATAGAGGAGGCTGCCGCCGTGGTGTCTCCGGTTAAGGGCAAGCCAGCCCCTGACTTTACACTCCCGGACCAGGACAAGAAGCCGGTCACACTCAGCACGTTCAGGAGCAAGTGGGTCGTGCTTTACTTCTATCCGAAGGATGACACAATGGGATGCACACTTGAGGCAAAGGATTTCACAGTTCTTCTGCCCCGTTTTCATGAGATGAACGCCGAAGTCCTGGGTGTCAGCGAGGACTCTGTTCAATCTCATTGTGATTTCATCGCTAAGCATCGTATTAAGCTTACGCTCTTGAGCGACCCGGACCATCAGGTGATGGAACGCTATGGAGCGTGGGTAATAAGTTCGTTGGGGGACTTGAATTACGGCCGAGTGATCCGCACTACCATGATTGTTGACCCCAATGGTATCATTCGCCACTATATGCCGGAAGTGATGCCGCAAGGACACGGTGAGCGTGTCCTCAAGAAGCTGACCGAACTGCAAGGTGCGAGCCCGGCCGGACAATAGGCCACTCATTCATATCTCTCGCATCTCGCATAGGGATATCCAAACAGATGCGTCAAAACTGCGTCGGTCGGCATTCGTAGATTTAGCTTGGCCCATGTGAGGCTGTTGGTCAACAAGAATAACGGTGGGGCAAGCCGCCACCCTATGATTCTATTGTCGCCGACGGTGTCCGGGGTTGGATTGTCGGGTATGCCGGCGGGGCCGCTGCGGGTCGGGGCTACGCCAACAGAAGGTAGGCCACGTAGGCGATGTATGCACTGATCAGCACCACGCCGGCGAGCCGGCCTATGGTGCGTCTGCCGATGATGATGGCGGCTGTAAAGCCCACGCTGATGGCAATCATGATCCAGTAATCAACTCCTCCAGCCAGGCGGGGGCCGACGTCAAATGGCCGGACGATGCCGGCGGTGCCGGTAACCAGAAGCGTATTGAAGATGTTCGAGCCGACCAGATTGCCCACCGAAATATCGTGATGGCCCTTGATGGCGGCGACAACACAGGTCACAAGCTCGGGCAGGGAGGTACCCAGGGCGATGATGGTCAGGGCAATGACGGCCTCGCTCAGGCCGACGTGCGTCCCGACGACAACGGCTCCATCGACCGCCATCTTTGCACCCAGAGCCAGACCGGCCAAGCCGACAAAGACGAAAAATGTGTTCTTGAACGTGTCTGACGGCTCGTGTATTGCGCCTTGCCGGGCGTTCTTTGCGTTGATTCTGTTTTGCGCCGCTTCTCGCCTGGCCCCGCGAACCGTCAAGAGAACTAATGTCACAAAGACGGCCATCAGGATCAGGGCTTCCCACGCGGCCAGATGCGAATCGTGCAGCAAGGGCCAGAGCAGCAGCGCTGCGGCCAGCATCACGGGGATCTCGCGCAGTAGCGTTAGTTTCTTGACTTCGAGCGGGCGAATCAGTGCCACCAGCCCGCCCACCAGCGCCAGATTGGCGATGTTGGAGCCGAACACGTTCCCGACAGCCAAGTCCCCTCCGCCGGACTCTCGCAAAACACCGGCGATGCTCGCGGCTACCTCAGGCGCCGAAGTCCCCATCGCCACGACGGTCAGGCCGACGACCAGGGAACTGACGCCGAGCTGCCGGGCCAGTCCCACCGCGCCGGCCACCAGCAAATCGGCGGACTTCCACAGAATGAGCAATCCGCCAATCAATAGTGCAATAGCTAAAACCAAGCTCATCTTATCGCCATATCCTTGCGTTGCATCCCCGTTTCGATACGGGGTTGTTCCGGCCGGAGAATAATCGAAGATGAGTGTGATTTCAAGTGCTTAGGTCTCTCCGCAAACCGCATTCCATCTGCACAGACAGCCGGGTATGAGACATTCTTGCAGAGCAGGGTTCCTGGCACGGGCCGTGAAACGGCCTAAACCTTGCCCACGACGAGGCAGGCATCGTGCCCTCCAAAGCCAAAAGAATTGCTCAGGGCGTAGTTGATCTTTGCCTGGCGAGCCTCCAGCGGCACGTAATCCATCTTAAGGTCGCATCGCTCGTCCGGGTTTTCAAGATTGATCGTGGGGGGGATGGTGGCTTTGTTTATCGCTTCGACGCACACGATAAGCTCAACCGCGCCGCTGGCACCGAGCAAGTGCCCGATGGAGCTCTTGGTCGAGCTGACTGGAATCTTGTAGGCGTGCTTGCCGAAGATGCGCTTGATCGCCGAACTTTCTGCAAGGTCGTTCAGCTCGGTTCCAGTGCCGTGTGCGTTGATGTAGTCTATTTTCTCGGGCGCCAGGCCGGCATCGGCCAATGCCAGCTTCATCGCGGCTGCGGCGCCGTCGCCGTCCGGCAGCGGGGCGGTAATGTGATAGCCGTCGTCCGTGGCGCTGTAGCCCATGAGCTCGGCGTATATTCTTGCACCCCGCTTCCTGGCATGTTCTTCTTCTTCCAGGACCAGGATGCCGGCTCCTTCGGCCAGAACGAACCCGTCTCTGTCCCTATCGAACGGCCTCGATGCGGCGGGGGGGTCGTCATTGCGAAGGCTCAACGAGCGCGCTGCGCAAAACGAGGCTAGACCCACCGGCGTCAGGGCCGCCTCGGCTCCGCCCGTAATCATGACGTCACTTCGTCCGCAGACGATGTTGGCAAAGGCCTCGCCAATGGCATTGTTGCCCGAGGCACAGGCGCTGGAGACGCAGAAGTTGGGACCGCGAAGACCGTACTGAATGGCAATGTTGCCGCTGGCCGCGTTGGCCATCAGTCGCGGAACGCAAAAGGGTGAAACCTTCCCCGGGCCTTTGTTCAGCAGCCTGATATGCTGCTCCTCAATTTCCCCGATGCCGCCGATTCCCGTGCCCACGACGGCGCCGGCGCGAGAGACGTCTTCCTTCGAAAAATCCAGACCGCTGTCCTCCACGGCCTGGCGCGCCGCAGCCATCGCAAACTGCGTAAAGCGGTCCATCCGCTTACTTTCCCGCTGGTCCACGTACCTGGTGACGTCGAAATTCTTGATCTCGCCGCCGAAATGCACCGGGTAGTCGCTCGTATCGAAGGACTCTATCGTGGAAATACCGCTTTTGCCCTCGCATAGCGCCGCGAAGAGCTCGTCAGCAGACTCAGCCAGAGCGGTGACACAACCCAGGCCCGTAATAACAACTCGCCGTCTATTCATACCGGGATTTGTTCGCTACCCTTTGCTCTTGGATTGTGCAACGTTGACAATGTAATCGATCGCGGCACCGACCGTCTGAATCTTCTCCGCCTCCTCGTCCGGAATGCTCATGTCGAACTCGTCCTCGAATTCCATCACAAGCTCGACCGTGTCCAGCGAGTCGGCGTTCAGGTCGTTAATAAAGGAGGTTTCGCGGGTTATTTCGGACTTATCCGCACCCATTTGCTCACTTATGATCTCGATGACTCGATTTTCGATCGCCTGGACATCCACGCTATCAGCACTCACTTGTTTATCCTCCCTAATAGATTAGGAATTCATTTCTTAACTTGACGCCGGGCAACGACAAGACCGCCACTCATAGGCGTCCCGCCCGTTTAGTTCGGCGGGCTATAGTACTCAGAAAAGCACCTGCCGACAAACATTTTTTTGAATTTTTTTACATGGCCATGCCGCCGTCCACACAAAGCACCTGGCCGGTGATGTAGCCTGCCTCATCGCTTGCCAGAAATGCCACCGCCTTGGCGACGTCCTCGACTTCGCCGAACCGTCGCACGGGAATGATCTGTTTTGCCGCGTCCTTGACGGCGTCCGGGAGCACCTTTGTCATTTCAGTCATAATAAAACCGGGTGCGATGCAGTTGGCCGTGACGTTCTTCTTGCCGACTTCGCGTGCAACCGACTTGGTCATTCCGATAAGACCGGCCTTGCTCGCGGCGTAGTTGCTCGATCCGGCCTGTCCCATCACGCCGGCAACGGAGCTGAGGTTTACGATCCGGCCGAACTTGTTTCTCACCATGGACTTGAGCGCGATCGTCGTGGCAATGAAAGCCGCCCGGAGGTTGACGTTCATGACTTTGTCAAAGTCCTCTTCTTTCATTTGCATCATCAGCTTGTCCCGAGTAATGCCCGCATTGTTGACCAGGACGCCGATGCCGTGATATTCCGCCGCCAGCGACTCCAGCGTTTCGGTCAGGGCGGCCGTATCGGTGATGTCCACGCATTTTGTCACGACCGTGAAGCCGGCTTCTTTCACGACCGTCTCAAGCTCACGAAGCTGGTCGGCCATGATGTCCAGTCCCGCGACGACGCGTCCCTGCCTGAGCAGCTCGAGAACGATGGCCCGGCCGATGCCTCTGGCGGCGCCGGTTACAACAGCCAGTCTCTTTTCCGACATCCTTTATCTCCCAGTAGATTCTCAAAACGAAAAAATGCGACCCGGTGTCCGGCCCGAGGCCTTACACCGACACTTCTTTTATCGCCTGCGCGTTGCTGACGTTGATGATCTTTGCCTTTCGGTCGATTCTTCGCATCAATCCCGTCAGGACCCTGCCCGGTCCGATTTCGTAGAACGTCTCGACCCCGTCGGCCAGAAGCCGTTCGATACATTGCTGCCAAAGAATCGGGTGCGTCAACTGCCTGACCAGACCTTCTTTGATGTGCTCGCTTGTCCGGTAATACTGCGCATCGACATTGGCGATGATCTTCGTTTCCGACGGCTCGGCGATCCGGCAACCGGCCAGCGCTTCGCGGAGGATTTCGGCGGCGCTTGCCATCATTTCGGTATGAAACGCCCCGGCTACCTCAAGGCGTACAACTTTTATCGCTCCGCATTTTATGGCCAGCTCCTTGGCCCTGCGGCAGGCGGCCTTATCGCCGCTTATCACGATTTGTCCGGGACAGTTGAAGTTGACGGGCGTGAGCAGGTCCCCTTCACCCGCCTGTTCGCAGAGTTGGTGAACGATTTCATCGTCCAGGCCGATGATGCTCACCATGGCCCCTTCGCTTGCATCAGCCGCGGCCTGCATGGCTTGCCCGCGCTTGTGAACCAGTCTGAGGGCATCCTCGAAGCTTATCACGCCTGCGGCGTAGAGCGCGGTGTATTCGCCGAGACTGAGACCCGCCGTCACGTCCGGACGGATCCCGCCGGTGGCCGGCTCCGTTCTGAGAACCTCCAGCAGGGCGGCGGATGCCGTAAAGATGGCCGGCTGCGAGATGATCGTGCTGTTGAGCTGCTCGGCGGGACCTTCGCAGCATATCCCGCGCAAATCGAAGCCGACGATAGTATTTGCCGTCTCGAAGATTCTTGCCGCCGCAGGAAATGAATGGCTGATATCAGCCCCCATGCCTACAGCTTGGGCACCTTGTCCGGGAAACAGGAAAGCTGTCTTCATAATTCGAGTCTCTCACCTGGAATTACCTGCAGCGCCTATGGCTCCAGGGTAAACCCCTGAATCATCAGAACACTATCACGTTGGCGCCCCATGTCAATCCGGCGCCGAAAGCCACCAGGATCATGATATCGCCCCGCTTGAGCTTGCCCGTCCTGGCGCATTCATCGAGGGCGATCGGTACCGAAGCCGCAGACGTATTGCCGTATTCGTTGATATTGATAAAGACCTTTTCGTCGGGCAGGCCCAATCGCTTGGAGGCGGACTCGATGATTCTCGCGTTCATCTGGTGCGAAATGATCATCGCAACGTCGTCGAGGGTCAAATCGCAGGCATGGAGGCATTCGTTGACGGTTTCAACGATTCGTCTGATGGCCTGCTGATAAACTTCCCTGCCCTTGATTTGCATGTAGATTTTTTTCGGGTCGTCCAGTTTTTTGGACGCCGGATGGCGCGAGCCGTACGCCTGGCAGTTCAACGCTTCCCATCGCTCGCCGTCCGAGTACATGGTGCTGTACAGTATGCCTCTGCGTCCGTCGTCCGCTCGTTGAAGCACCACGGCGCCGGCGCCGTCGCCGAAGAGGATGCAGCTTGTCCGGTCCGTCCAATCGGTAATCTTCGTCAACGTCTCGGCCCCGATGATGAGGGCGTTCCTGAGCCGGCCGCTTTCTATGAATTGCTGCACAATGGAAAGACCATAGACAAAGCCGCTGCAAGCGGCGGCCAGATCGAAAACCCATGCTTTGTGGGCCCCGAGGGCGCGCTGCACGAAGGACGCCGTGGACGGAAAAACCATCTCCGGCGTGATCGTCGCGACAATGATCAGCTCGACGTCCGCCGGGTCAAGATGTGCTTTGGCCAGCGCCCTTCGTGCGGCCTCCGTGGCCAGAAAGGCGGTGGTTTCGTTATCGGAGGTAATATGCCGGACCTTAATGCCGGTCCGCGTCGTGATCCATTCGTCCGAGGTATCTACCTTCTTGGCGAGCTCCTCATTCGTCAGCTTCTTCTCCGGCGCGAATGACCCGTGACCCGTGATGACCGCGCGGTAGGAAGGGGGCCGAACCTTAGTTTGATTGTCCATCAGCAGTCCTTACGCAAGATCTCGACAGATACTCAATTATCTTGTCGTTTATTTTCTCCGTGTAGAATTTTTTGGAGGCGAGAATGGCGTTTTTTATGGTCCGGCTCTGACTCGACCCGTGGCAGATCAAAGCCGTGCCGTTAACGCCCAGCAGCAGTGCGCCGCCGTAGGCGTTATAGTCGTATTTCGTGTAAATCCTCGTCATGACCGGCTTGAACTTCATCGCAAGCCGGAGTTTCTCCTCCATCAGCTCGTACTTGATCGCCTTGAACAATCCTTCGACCAGCCCTTCGGTGAGCTTGAGGATCACGTTGCCGACGAATCCGTCGCAAACGACAACGTCGCAGGTTCCCTTGAAAATGTCTCTGCCTTCGATATTGCCGATGAAATTCAGGTTCGGATCGACCTTCATGAACTCCCGTGATTTCTTGACGATCTCGTTTCCTTTGGCGTCCTCGGCGCCAATGCTCATCAGTCCGACGCGGGGGTTTTCGATGCCGAGCAGGTGCTTTGAATAAACGCCGGCCATGACCCCGTACTGGTACAAATGAATGGGCTTGCAGGCGATGTTGGCGCCGACGTCGCATATCGTCACCGGCCCTTCAGGCGTGGGAAAGACGACCGCGATGCCCGGGCGGTTGACGCCGGGCAGGTTCCTCATTCGCATCTGGAAGGCTGCCACGCAGGCCCCCGTATTGCCCGCCGAAATGACCGCGTCCGCCTGGTCTCTTTTGGCCAGCTTGGCGATCGTAGCGATGGAACTCTTGGGCTTGCGACGAAGGCTTTCTATCGGCACATCGTCCATCGCGATGATATCCGGCGCGTGAACGATGGTGATCGTCCCCTTTCGTGGCTTCGACGAGGGCACATGGGCTTTGATTATGTCCTCGGGGCCGACAAGGATCAGCTCATCGTCTTCTGCCAACAGTTCAATCGATTCCAGCGCGCCGGCGATGATTTCCGCCGGCGCATTGTCGCCGCCCATCGCATCAATGGCTATTCGCATATCTGCCGGCCCCCTATGAGGACTCTTTGCCAAGTTTCAGGGTGATCTTCGGGTTGACGTACCCGCAATTCTCACATGCGGCATGCGGCAGCTTGGCCTGTCCACACTTCTTGCAGACCGCGTAGTTGACCCCTTTGAGGCGCTGATGGCTACGGCGGGTGCGGGTCCTGCACTTACTGGTTTTCTTTACTGGTAACATGCTTTACTACTCCATAAATCGAACGTCGCATACCGGCTGAACGTGTCAGCCAACGTCAGTAAATACACCCCTGACAGTAGCGTCAAAAACCTTCTTATTAGTAAACCGCCGCTTCTTTGTCAAGCGAAAATTGACTTTTGTATGCGGCATTGTCGCTCCCGGCCCGTGCGAGCAGCCTCGGGGCGGGAACGGCAGGACGGGCGGCTCGTCTGATTTTCTCAGCGTTTCTGTAATTTTGTGTTGCAGAAAACCGGGATTTGTGGTAGGATATATTTTTTAAGAAGGACAGCAAATCTCAAGAACAACGTCGTGGCCGGGCGCATCCCAAATGATGTGTGCAGGAAGGCTTCAACGACAGTGGGAGGTTATGTGGTATGTGCAAATCGACGCGGATTGACTCACCAAGCACCGGCATCGCCGGGGATCAGAACACCAGAGGTTTTACCCTCATCGAATTATTGGTTGTCATTGCGATTATCGCGTTGTTGATGGGAATACTGATGCCGGCGCTGCAGCGAGTCAGGAAACAGGCCAGGTCCGCCGCCTGCAAAGCGAACCTGCACCAGTGGGCCCAGATATGGAACATTTATTGCCAGGACAACGATGGCTACTTCTGTATGGAAGATGGTCCCGTTGGCTGGCCGCGCGGCAACTGGGTAGTCGCCCTGCGGCCCTATTACAGAACGAAAGCGGGCATTCTTATATGCCCGATGGCCACGAAGCGGCTCGACAGCCAAGCCGACAACGGCAGTTTCGACAAGACATACATTATGGGGACCGGGGGGATAGAAGACCGGCGAGAAGAGGCCAGCTACGGGGCAAATTGCTGGATTTACAACTCACGGTCTGGACAGTCGGCTATTCAGAATCGTCCGGTTGTATGGAACTGGAAGACCATTGACGTCAAAGGATCAAACCAGATACCGGTTTTTGGCGACAGCATGTGGAGAGGGGGCGGGCCTTTCTATTTGAATGGTAGTCCTCAGTCGCCCCGGATCATCCCTCCGCAGTTCAACGGTCAATGGCTGGGCGCCGATCACGAAATGATGCACTTCGCCATCGACCGGCACAACGGCGTCAACAATCACCTGTTTCTTGACTGGTCCGTCAGGACTGTTGGAATCAAGGAGCTCTGGACGCTCAACTGGCACCGCGAGTTTGAAATGAACGGTTTCTGGACCAGCGCCGGCGGCGCCCAGGCAAGCACCTGGCCCGAATGGATGAGAAAGTTCAAAGACTATTAGCCGCCGCGGCCGCCCGACTCCTCTCGGTCGGGCACAAAATCGCAGCCTTCAGTCCCCTGCGGACAGTCCCCTGTACGCGGAAATTTTGAGCCGGGCTGCAATCGCACCATTTTCGAGATCCCATTTTTCCATTGAAACTGAGGCTGAAATATTGTAGAAGATTCCGCAATCTTTTGGCCGGTATTCGCTTGTGCTTTCAACTCGTATTGGTATAATTATACCGCAACGGATGTATCGGGAACTTGAACGGATTCCATTATGGCACGGAACCGAGGTAAAAAGGCGCTCTACGAGGTGATGAGCAGGGCTCGGTCGAAGAGTGGCTCCAGCAGGGCTCCGGAGCAGCCGGCTCCGAAAAAGCCCGGTGAAACTGAGCCGGCGGCCAAACCGAAGAGCGAGCCGGCGGCGACGAAAAGCCCCGCGAAATGGTGGAGAAAGCCGAGGCTCGTTCAGTTGAACGCGGGCCGGATCGAGTTCTCGATGCCGTACCAGGTCGCGGTGGCCGCGGGGCTGGTGCTGGTGCTGGCGCTGCTGGCCAGCTATCGGCTCGGTCAATCTGCTGGTTTGGCCGCGCCGGGGGGACCGACCCCTTCGGGCAGCCAGGCGCCGCAGGGTCCGACGGGAAACCTGACAAACCGCACGGCGAGCGATATACCGCCGCCTGTCGCACCCGTTGAAAGAACACGGCCGAAACCTGAAAAGGTCGAGCCTGTGGTTTCGACCGGAGACAATGTTATTGTTCTGACTCACTACCATACGATGGCGGATTTGGGTCCGGTGCAGGCGCATTTTGCTGCGTACGGTATTGTGACTGAAATTGTGCCGGAGAGTGGCCGGTATGTTTTGCAGACAAAGCAAAGATACCAGAACACGACCGCGCCCGGCAGTGACGGATACAAAGCCATACAGAAGATTAAAGAGGTCGGAGCCTTGTACAAGGGAAAGGCACCGCCCGGCTATGAGGCGTTTGCACCGAATTATTTTTCAGATGCGTATGGCAAGAAGGTGAAGTAGTTTTTGGAGACGTATTGAATGTCAATTGACCCTTCATTGAAAATCAAAGGCGCCCTGAGCCGGCACCGCAACGTCTTGAAGCGGGCCGAACGTATT
>Ga0307378_10008091_pt1 | contig 14036 bp, 12 predicted proteins | sample UN1MG_FD_202238 | JGI IMG/M metagenome (GOLD analysis project Ga0307378, IMG submission 202238) | Soil microbial communities from Risofladan, Vaasa, Finland - UN-1 | ecosystem: Environmental > Terrestrial > Soil > Coastal area > Acid sulfate soil | place: Finland: Risofladan, Vaasa | collected... | reverse complement strand
GGTGTACTACTGGCGAGTCGATGAGTTTGACGTCGTCGAGACGCATAAAGGCGACGTTTGGACCTTTACGACGCCGGGCGCCGTGGGGAATCCACAGCCGACCAACGGGGCCACCGATGTACCGATGGCAACCCTCTTAAGCTGGACGGCGGCAGATAACGCCGCATCACATCAGGTGTACCTCGGACTGGACAAGGACACCGTGCGTAGCGCCGATACCGGCTCGCCCGAATACAAAGGATCCAAGGCGCTGGGGGATGAAAGCTATGATCCCGGATTGCTTGAACTTGGCTCAACGTACTATTGGCGTGTGGACGAGGTTTATAATGGAAATCCGGCTAAAGGCCCTGTCTGGAGCTACACAACGGCCAACTTTCTTACCATTGACGACTTTGAGAGTTACAACGACCTTAATGAAGACGAACCCGGCAGCAACAGGATATATCTGGCCTGGGTAGACGGATACGACAATCCGACTGTAAACGGTTCTGTCGTTGGTCATGCCAATCCTCCAATTACCGAGCAGACCTTCGTTCATAGTGGTAATCAGTCGATGCCGATGGCCTATGACAACACTGTCGGTAAATCCGAAGCTACTTTGACATTGACTTCCAATCGTGATTGGACTGCGAATGGAGTCAACACACTGATAATCTGGTTTAGAGGTGAACCATCCAACGCCGCTGAGACATTGTATGTTGCCCTCAATGGTAATGCCGTAGTCAATCATGATAATCCTGATGCGGCCTTGATAAATTCTTGGACACAATGGAATATAGACTTGCAGGCTTTTGCAGACCAGGGTGTGAACCTTTCCAATGTCAGTTCGATTACTCTTGGTCTTGGTAACAGGACCAATCCGGTTGCCGGCGGTTCAGGAATGATGTACTTCGATGATATTCGTCTATATCCACCTGTACCGTAAGCATGGGTCTGACTGTTGATTAAAATTGAGCAGTTAGTGTAATAGATTCGTAAATTCGGGGTCGATATCAAAAGATTTGGTATAGGCCCCTTTTTGATTTTCTATCGGAGATTGATCAATTTTTTATATAGAATATAGCACCTTGTATCCACAAAAGAATTACACGATTGCTACATTTCATCCTCACCGTCTACTTAATCCGATATCACACTAAAATTTGTTGAAAAATATTCGTATTTTCGCAAAATATTGACTTTTATTCGGACTTGATATAGGCAAAATCAACATTTGTAGTGACAAAATGGAGACACAAAGTCACCTGAAAATCAGGGTGTTTTCCAGCTCCTGAAAGAAGTGACTTTTCGAAGAATTCTGACATTTTACAGTTCTCCCTGATTGACATATTTGTTGAGTGATGATATATTACTTTTTCAGCTATCTTGCAAGAATTGCTGGCGAGCTTCAAAAGAAAAATGCGCGTTTTCAAAGGATTTGTGAAGTACCAGAAAACTCCAAACACAATAGAACTCGACGAACATCCATAAGCGTAACCGTGAGAAGTGTAGGTGGTTGACTATCTTCGTTGTTCAAACGACCAGAATCTGACCCCGTAAGGCTCGAAGGAAACCCTGAAAGTCGGTTGATTGGTCTTCAACTGGAATGGGCTTTCCGGTCTGAGCCGTGATATCTCGTCGTTACTTGATGTCGCGGCATCCAGGACAACAGGCTTAGCCTTCATGCTGGCTGGCAAGCTCTCGAAGGTAAGTTCAACCTGTATCGGTGATACCGAAAAGTTCCAGAGCAGCAGATTGTACTCATACGAAGAAAACCGCTCGTCACGGGTCACAAATCCATGTACAGTCGGGCCTTCTGATGTCAATCGCAGCCGTTCCCCGGTCAGGCGTGACAGCAGCTTGAAGGTGAAATAGGCCGGCCGGATGTTGTTCTGGAAATCGAACAGACCATCGAACTGCGGCATCCGGTTCCACCAGCCCGTCATGAACGCTGTACCCCTGGCAGACATAAAAGGTGCAAAGCGTTCGAACGACACGTGGTAATCACGTATGTGGTAGTAGCACGAGTAGTCCAGACCACCGTCTTTCATCTGCCATGCCACTTCGGCCACATAGCACGGCTGAATCCGCACGTCGGACGGAGGAAACCCGAGGTTCATGTTCCATTCGTTGAGAAATGTCTCCGGCTTAAGGGCGGGGTATTTCTTCAAAAGTAACTTTACATTATCGATTGTGGCTCGGATTTTCTTCGGGTTACTGCTGTAGATGTGCCAGGAGACAAAATGCAGCGGCGTCTCTTCCTTTTTAGTGCATAAATCCAGCAGTGCCGGCAAAATGGGCGAGCCTGAATTTGCCAGGGCCGGCCCTCCAACGAGTGCGTTGGGATCCGCGCGGAGTATCGCCGCTACGGTATGCTGATAGTACCTGCAGTAGCTGTCCGGCTTGAAACGATAAGGACAGCCGCCGTCTTCGCCGATATCAGGTTCATTGGCGACTTCCCAATAGCGTATCCCGGCTCCTCGGTTTTTGTAGTGGCGAACGAGATTGAAAATCAACTTCTCCCACTGGTCATAATCGTTCGGCTCAACAATGTCCTGGTTGACCACGGGAAACAGGGTTTTCGGCTTGAAGCAAATGCACATTAGCGGCTTTGCTCCGGTCTTGAGAATCGTATCTACAGAACGGTCCAACGTCTCGAAATAGTACCGGTTACGCACGGGCAGCAAATCAAAATACTCCTGGATGAATAGCCGAATAATCTTTGGCCTCAGTGCTCGTATTTCAGCAACGCGGTCGTTCCACATCGGTTCTTCAGACAACCCTCCCTGGCCAAGTGCAAACTGGTCAATCTCTAACGGGCCCTGCCGCTCATTCAAGAAGATCTTGACGGAGACCGGTTTAGTCTGCGCGTGTGCGGAGGCGAAACAGCAGAAGATTAGTGTGATTTTTACAATAGAACGTATCATAGATTCTCTCCTGATTCTGTATGTTTTATCTTACACCTGCTTTATCAGGTCGGTCAGTAGCCGGCAACGATGGAATAACGCGGTCTGTCGGGATTCTTGATTCGCAGCCATTCCTTTTTTACGTCGAAATCGGCCCAGTCCCGACCATTGACAGTTATTGACTTAATGGGTTTGCCGGTCGGGTGACGCAAGCGAACAAGAAGAATGTGCGGATGTCTCCGGTCCGGCATGTCGATCTGTGCCAGAAGCTTGTCCGAAGCTGCCTGACTATTTATTTTCATGGACAGTATGCCGTAGTGCGTTGGGGCCCGCTCGACTTCTATGGTCTTTCCATCCTCCAACCACTTTCGGGGCGTCGCTTGCAGGAGCAGCAACGTATCATCGTCCAGCTCGTGGATGAGCATGTTGCGATACAGTTCAAACCAGGCACCATCCGTGCTGGGAGGACCGAAATATTGGCCCCACGCCCAACGATGCTCCACCGGCTCGAGAACCGAATGGCTGAACGCGCATGCCATGTAGCTGTAGAACGCTCGTATCGCCGCTTTAGGATCGTCACGCAACAGATATGCGATCGCCTGCTGATTGTAAACCGGTTCGTTGGCCATGCCCCATCCGTTCAGATACAGGTTGTCCTCATGGTCATTAAGCAGATAGTCGGCCAGAATTCCGTCCGCAGGCAGGGCTTTCAAGCGTAATAGGTGCACAGCTCCGGTATCAACGTCCGTAGGGTACCATTGTTCGAGCAGGCGTCCGGATTTCGAAGCTTCGCACGGGACATATGGAGTCCATGTATGGTCTCGCAATTGTACCAAAGGCGACCGCATGGTCGCTGCTCCAAAGCCCCGCGCAACAGCTTGCCTGAAGGTGCTTGCAGCCGCCAGGCAATCTTGGGCTCGCGGATGGTCAATCTGCTGCAAGACTCGTCCAAACAATTCCAGACCTGCATAGATATAGGCCTGACCAAAAGCCCAAGCGCCTTCGCCCGTCAGATCGTTCAGTGGCCCATAGACCAGGCCTCTGGAAACTTCGGACTGATCGGGCCCGCGTCTTATCTCGGCCAGGCACCAATCGAGGGCCTTAAGCGTCTGTGGAAGTAATCTATTCAGTGCTTTTCGGTCACCGGATAATAGATAGCTCTTGGCCACTACGTACATCATACTCGGAGTATATACAACCCAGTTCGCATATCCACCCACGTGACCGTTGGCCTCCTGGTTGTTTCGATATATGGTCAGCAGTTCCTCAACAGAAATATCGTGGTAGCCTCGTAAATCGTAAAGCATATAATCAGCATAGACGGCCTCGTTAACCGGCCAGGGAGTCCCCTCCTGACCGTAAGCGAAGTTCGAGTAGGGAAGATCTATTTTGTTGTTTTCTCCTTGGCCGCCGTGCCGTCTTGGCAGCCGCAGTGCGTGCCACAGATTCGCCCGGAATAAATCGTTCACAGCCTTTTCAGGGACTTCAAACTGTGCACCTCGTCCCACATAATCCGACCAGAATTTCAGCGTATCGGAACGCGCCTTGACATATTTCAACCCAAGCAGTTTTTCCCGGTCCTCAGGGCGAACAATCGGAGAGGGAAGTTTGATTATAAATGCTTGAGAGTCGTTCCCCCCAAGATTGAAGGAAATCACGATGTTTCTCGTTGTTGATTTGGAATTGTTCTTTTCATCTGCCTTCTTCCCACCATTGGGATTGCTGCTGACCCGAAGCCCAAGGCTTGTTCCTTCAACCGAGAAAAGAATACCGCCGGAAGTACTTTCCTCGAAAAGGAATGCATCGGACTCGGTCAGCGGTACAATTCTGGGTTCGGCTGAGTCAGAGAGTTGCCTCTGATGACTTACGAGCACGGAAATCTCCCCAGCCGACTTTTTGAGGTTTGTGACTTTGACCTTCTGTAGCAGGACCATCGGAATGTCGCCTCGCCTCTCGTTGGGCGGTCCGTTGAGTGGATATGCGAACTGTTCCAACTCGTATCGGACACCGTCTCTTTCGAATATGGTGCTGATAACCGGAAGACCATCGGCGAGCTTCTGAACTTTCCAGGACTCAGTGATTCCACGTGACAGGTCACCGAAATCAAACCAGAAGCGAAACTTGTCCGGATTACCCAGGTCGTTCCAGACTCCAGCGCCGCGGTCCACGCCGAACTTGTAGATTGCACTATCCCAACTGAGGCAAACAATGTGACCAGGGGCAGGCTGATGTGGATTCATGTAATCAGGACTTGCCATATCTTCCCATCGCGCCGTGTATTGCTCGTATGTTGCCTCCGGTTCTTTATGGACCTGGTCCAGGATGCGTTTGCCCTTCCATGACGATAGCTCTTTTAGGTGATCGGCAAAGGATATCGGTGAGTCTCCGGCAGCCAGATAAATATCAAGCGAAGGCACCCAGAAAACCCTGTTTTGAAGCAGTTGATTGATAGTGACACTGAATCCTTTCGTGCCTTCGCGATCCATCTGAACGGTTAATTTGCGAGAATCCTGCCGATACGCCGGATCGAGGCGAAGGCGGCGGGCCGTATCATCATCGCTATGCTCAATCAAATACGCCCAGATGCTGTGGAGGTTCTGTATCATTCGGACGGATGTCTCCGGATACCGTAGTGTCAAATTTACTCCATCAACGTCGTAGCCTCCTGCATGTGTCAAACATGCCCCTATTTTGAACTGATCTGCCGGCTCCAATGCCTGGCCTGAGATGTCTGTTATTTCCATCCCCTCGACCAGGAATTTTACATAAAAGGCAGTTGAATCTTCTGATCTGTGACCCCAGGAAAGCCTTAGTTTAAGCTCCCTCTGAGGCTCGCCGGCCACCAGGGCAGAGATCAGTATCATCACTTGCCAGCAGATTAAGTATCTCAAGTAATTCATGATCTCACTTCTATTCTCAGTCGTCGTTTTTCGTATTAGTGACTGGTGCGAGCCTTATGGTATCGGCACTAATAGAACTTGTTGCCAACCTTCCATACCGAAACGGATGTCCCTTTCAACGAATTCCCATATTACCAGTTTCTTATTCCTGAGTAAAGCGGTTTTGCGGCTCAACTCCTGCCTTACAAGGGTAGAGGCGCCACCGTCATTAACAAGCGAAGCCAGCGGGAATCCCAGTTCGAAGGCAAGGTGCTCTATGAATCCTCCGGAGCCGGGTTCATCGCTACTGTATATCCGCAGAAAGCTGTCACCCATCACGAGAACTTCCGAATTAGGATCGTCCTCGTAAAGTCGACCGGTGGTGCCATTTACTATTTGAGCGCATTTCAGCCTTTCAGGTTCAAACATGTTCTCAATCTGTGATGACCGCATCATTTTTAGAACATCACCATGCCTTCTGACAGTTGTGGGGGTGAGACTGTATTTGACTTTTCCTTTCTCGGCCCACCCTGAATCAAGAATCCTCCCTGCCACGGCTTGGGCGGCCAAACGCATCCCATCCGGAGACCAATGGCTGTCCTGTGACAGATAATACCTCGTACTGTCACCCGGGGACAAACCTTCACGGGCCTCGGCGAACACCTTAAATAAGTCAACAACTTCCGCTCCTGACTCTCTAAGCTTAGAGATGATATCGATTGTCTTAGGATTGACAGGCTGCTCCGAGATATCTGCTTGGGAAGTCAGCATTTCCGGATAGACGCTCGCCTTATTCGGTGCAGGCACGACCAGCAGCCTGATACCTCGCTGGGCCAGTTGGTCACGAAAGGAGATAATAGCAGAAAGAACATCCGCCCGGCGATATTGCGAATCGGCAGGCAAAGGCTCGATGAGATATTGTACAGCAGGTTTGTAGAAAAACCAGCCGGACCGGCCCATAAGAGCCTTATCGCCCGGGTCTCTTAATACCAGAAATTGCATATATTGAACCGAGGATCGGAACTTCTCCACAACCCGGCAGTTTTTCTCCAGATCATTTTCGAACATTCTGAGATTATTTTTCGTCGGCAACTGCCAAAACAACTCGGCAAACTGCGGTTGCTTCCCTTCGCTCAACTCAACTGAGACCTGGACCACACCAACGCTCAGAAGCACTATCATAAAGGTCGTTATTAGGAAAACGTGTTTTACTTTACCTTTGCTCACTCGGGCTGCTCCTAAAACTGAAAATACAAGAACGAGCTAAATGACTGCGCGAACATCGTCATTAATGACACACAGAACAAAACGACCAGTATAAGAGCTTTGGGCCAGGTTATAGTCTTGGCCCAGTCAAACGCCTGCAAGGGCTGAAACGCCAGAAAGACACAGATTGCCATTATGAGCACGCCGCCCTGAGTGTAGATTTCAGAACTGAGCAGAACAGAACCGCCCTGAGCTTTCGACATTGTAAACATAACCGTCAGGTATTGCCAGGCATCAGATATCGTCGCGGAGCGGAAGAACACCCACCCCACCATAATCAGCAGGAACGTCAATAAAATCTGTACTTGCTTTGGCAGGGCATGATAGAAGGCCTTTTTGCCGACGAAGCGCTCGGCGACCAGCAGTATGCCGTGATATACCCCCCAGACGACAAAAGTCCAGTTCGCGCCGTGCCATAGCCCGCATAGCAGAAACACAATAACCAGGTTGAGGTAAGAGCGCCCGACCCCCTTTCTATTGCCGCCGAGCGGTATGTAAAGGTAGTCTCTGAACCAACTGGAAAGTGAGATATGCCATCGCCGCCAAAAATCCGTGATGCTGATAGACAGATACGGGGCATTGAAGTTGCGGGGACATTCGAATCCGAGCATCAATCCCAAACCGATGGCCATTTCAGAATAAGCGGAAAAATCGAAATATAACTGAAAAGTGTAAGCGGCAGCACCAAACCAGGCATCAATGCTGCCAGGTGCTTCGGCGGCGAAGACAGCATCTGCCACCTTGGCCACTACGTTTGCCAAAAGTATTTTCTTTGCAAATCCGAGGATAAACAGCGCCGCCCCGTACGAGAACTTATCCAGCCTGTGCGTCCGGCAAACAAGCTGCTCGGCGAAAGTCGGAGCTTGTTGTGACTTGGCATCTATGGTGCCGTAACGCTGAATCGGGCCGGATAGAATCTGCGGGAAGAAGGAGACGTAACACGCAAAATCAAAAAAGGAACGCGCCGGCGGCGCACCGCGGTAAACATCAACCATATAGCTGAGGATTTTGAAGGTGTAGAACGATATACCAACCGGCCAGGCAATCTTTAAGACAGGCAGAACCTCCGCCCCGAAGGCTCTCATGACATAGTTCAAATTCTCCTGCAAGAATACGAAGTACTTGAAGAAGCCTAACACACTCACGTTCACTAAAAGGGAGATTGCCATAATCGGCAACTTCCATCTGTTGCCGTCTGATCTGGCCATAATAATGGACAAAAGATAGTTTATTGAACTGACACAAAACAACAGAACCGCAAACCAAGGATTTAACCATGCATAGAAGACGTATCCGGCCAGGACAAGAAAGACATTGCGCATCAGAATGAACTTATGTGGTATGAGATAATACAGTATAAGCGATAAGGGCAGGAAATAGAATACAAAGATATGTGATGTGAATGCCATCGACTTCTATTTTATCACTAGATTGGTCCATATTGCCCAGTAGATAGGGTCTTTGCTTTCACCAAAATACTTGTTGATGATTCCACCCATGTAGTAATCATCGATTGGCACTTCCAGAGCCATGCGTTGTATGTCCATTGCCTTGAATTTCCTGAGATTGCCGCCGATTTCCCGTACCCGTGCATCCGCAACACTGCTTCGCGGCTCTGCTGGATTGTAGTGGCCGACATAGATGATGTCTCCATCGACTTTGCCGCGGTGAACCTGGAGAACCTTGTATTTCATAACGTGAGCATAGTCGTACAAGGGATCGTTTATTATCTTGCCCCTTATTTCAAGCAGCTGCGCCGTCACCTCGATGCTTCCGAGAGTAGTCACTTTAACATCTTCACCTGTGTCCGGTTTCTTTGTGCAAGAAGCGCAAAAGCCGAGGATACAGAGCAACGAAAGTAATAATAGACTAATATGGGTATGTCGACCGACAGGTATAGGGGATCGTATCATTTTGCTGCTCCCAACTCACAATATGTCCAGTGTGGTTCCCAGCCATCCGGCAGCACAAGTACCGGGCCATCTTTGGTAGCCCCGTGGACTTTGCGCAGAGCCTTACTCTGGCCACCAATCGTGGGCGCATCGCTGAGCCGCATTAAACCCATCGGAGCACCTGATCCGCTGGCGTCGCCGTCTTCCTGCATATTCCCAGTGAAAAGCACATACCGACCGTCCGGAGAGACCGCGCCTCCGTAAACATGCCGCCCATCCTCACCGTACACCAGGGTCCTTGCCTTGCCTTCTGCATCCGCCATCCACAACTGTGTCCAGCCGTATTCATTGTTTTCCTGGTTGGCGGGACGATAAGAGAAGATGAGGTGCTGTGAATCGCCAAACCAGTCCGGCGTGCAATTGTTCATGCTGCTGACGGCATTAGCGGCGCCTGTAGCAATCTCAATCCGGGCCACAGACCAACTGCTGCCAAAAGAATTGGCGACACCACACAGCCATTTTCCATCCGGCGACCAGGAGAGCTGCTGAAAGAAACCCCGGCGGTCCAGGCGACCAATCTCCTTCTTTGTAGCCAGTTCGACAAAGTAAATTCCCTTCAGGGACATGCACGCGATACGTTTGCCTTCCGGTCCCCACGATGCCCACGTGTATTCACCTTCCCCCCCAAAAACTGCAGCATTACCCCCGTCACTGTCGGCAAACATTAGCTCGCCTTGCATTCCATGCAGGTTGTTGTCGAAGCTCTCACTCACGGCAATGCGCCGATACGAAATTCTTCTGCCGTCCGGAGAAAACCGTGGAAGGCCTTCGTTGAACATCGGTGTATTCGTGATGTTGTTTATGTCCGATCCATCCGGGCGCATGGTGAACAGGTCCCAGTCTCCTTTCAAAGCCCGGGCAGCATAGACAATCCAGCCCTTCTTACACACTTCTTCGGCCAGCTCGGCCACTCTCGGATCGTCGTACTTGCCGGAGGGCTGTGAGTTGACGGCCAGCGTCCGGCCAGCAAATAGAGCAATACCGGCGATAACAACAAAAGTAAATATTCCAAAATGGTTTTTCACAGCAATCTCCATCAATTCATCACTCCTGAGGATCAATCATAGTATATGTCCAATGCGGCTCCCAACCCCACGAGAGTTCCAGAACCGGTCCGTTGTTGGCTTCGGGATAGGCCTTATGCAAGGCTTCGTTCTTACCTGCGATAACAGGGGCATCTTGAAATCGAATGATTGCCATTGTTGTCAGGGAATTGTCCACCTCGCCGAGGTCCCGCTGCGACCTTGTAAAAAGAACATACTTCCCGTCCGGAGAAACACATCCGCCGTAGATGTGTTGTCCTTCTTCGGCGTAAAGTATCCGTTTTTCCTGGCCGTTGCCGCCGGCCACCCATAACTGCGCCCATCCGCCAACACCGGGGATAATACCGCGAGAGTAAACAACATGCTGGGAGTCCGGCAGCCAGTCAGGCGTGCAATTGTAGCGGTCTACCTCACCGACGGCATTCACTTCACCTGTTATCCCGCTGAGCCGGCCAATGTTCCAGTACTGACCCAAACCGTTGGCCGTGCCGACAAACCACTTACCGTCCGGCGACCACACAAGTTGCTGCACAATGCCCCTGCGGTTCAGTTCGTGAATAGTCTTACTCGTGGACAGGTCAACAATCCGTACTCCTTTTATGGAAAGACAGGCAAGAATCTTGCCATCGGGCCCCCACGAGGCCCAATTGTACTCACTGCCCCAGGCAGCCGGATTTGCGCCGTCTGCATCGGCGATAATGAGGTCATAGATACCGTACTTGTTGTTATCAACAGCAGCGTCTTTGGGCATTCGATAGTATAGTATCCTTTGTCCGTCCGGCGAAAAACGTGCCGCCGCCTCATTGAACCCGGGGGTATTCGTGATGTTCCTGCGGCCTGACCCATCAGGACGCATCAGAAACAGATCCCAGTCACCCTTGCCGGTACGTGCGCTGTAGATGATCCAGCCTTTACCACGTACTTCGTCGGCTAAAGCGATTACCCTGTTATCATCATCACTTTCACCAAAGAGTTGCCCTCCTTGCTGAGCCCCTTCCCCTTGGAGAGAGGCACCGGTGATAATCATTAACACAAACACTAACTGCCAAACTCGCATATAGCTCCTGCTTTGTTCGAGAAACACTCGGTCCCACACCAAAAATCTCCGGGCCGTGGCCTTTAGACAAATGCCCGTCATGCGATTCTAAAAGAGATACTATTTTACCGACTTTGACGCTGCAGTACAACGCAGAAAAAACTCGGCTATAACTGCTTGAACCCCACCCTTTCTACGATGATGGACATTCTTAATTGTTTACGGATTACATGATTGATACATTTCTTTTCATCCGCATACTTAATCCGAAAGAAATTAAAAATTCTGAAAAAATTCATATTTTCACAAAAAATTGACATTTATTAGGACTTGATATAGGCAAACTTGACATCTGTGGAGAAATTCTGGAGACATAATGTCACCTGAAAATCAGGGTGTTTTTGAGCTCCTTAATGCACAATGAAATTGTAACTACAGTACGAGGCCCATAACTCGTTTGCATAACCGAAGCACCGGAAAGTATATGCCCTATAGGCCCACCTCCCATTCAGACTACCTGCCACTTATACACCCTACAGACGTATACTCATTTCTATTATTGTCGTTCAAACCAGATATTATTCGCTCGTCCGGAATCGATCCAAAAACCATTCACTTTCCCATCTATCCGGTTAAACCGTACAGTCATAACAGAATACTTGAAAGTGTCGTCATCAATTTTCTTAAGCGCCGCATAAGGATCTATAGGTGGAAAACTATACATGGTTGATTTGCAGAACATCCTACCGTCCTTCTCGTACATCTTGTAAACCGAACCCAACAATTCTTCTGAGACATAAGAACCAAGATAATCATCATATGAGATTTCTTCAGTTTTCTCGACATAGGGCATCATTTTATGTTCCTGACCTCGCTGGAAAAGAATCACTGAACCATCGTCCTGAAATTCGAATGCTACCTCAACCGCCTTCATGAAGAATCCGTTTTTTGAATAGGGATATAGTGTGTTGTATTGGCCTTTAGGCCCAAAGGCCAGATGATCATCTTGCATTACGAATTCGAAAACATTAGTTCCAAGAGTGAATTTTCCAACATATTTCTCGATCATGGTTTTGGGCAGTTCAATCTCAACATGCTTGGTTTTTTCCTCAGTTGTTATTCCGAATATCTCATTTGCGAGCAAGTTAACAACATCCCCGGCATTTATCATCCCGTTTGCCAGTGAATGATCGAGACATCTTTTTCAGGAAAATATACTGCTTTCGTATGGAATGATCCGGTGTAGCCGTCATGTCCAATAGTCTTGAGACCTTTGTATGTCTTACACTCGAGACCGAACGCATACCCGCAAGGAGTCGAATTATCAATAAGGCCTTCAACCCACAAGTGCTTCGCGTTTCTCAGATACATCTGCCATTTGGCCATATCAAGGACAGTCGAATTCACACCGCGAGCGCCAGCGGGTGTTTGGTGGAAGTCGTGATTCATCTTATACCCGTCCTTGTCGGCACCATAACCAATTACCCTGTCTTTGATGATCATATTCTCGTCGACATTGAAGAACGTTTTATCCATACCAAGCGGACCAAAGATGACCTCTTCGGCGTACACATCGATTGGTTTGCCCGAGACGATCTCAATGATCTTTCCCAGCAGGAAGTATCCAGAGTTCGAATACATATGCTTTGTACCCGGTGCGAAGTCGAGCCTTTTCTGCGCAAGCAGAAGATCGAGCACTTCATCTGACGAAGGTTTGCCGCCCCACAGCCCCATGAGCAGATGAAGGTTTGCATAATCTCTCACGCCGCTTGTATGATATAAGAGATGTCCGACAGTTACCCCTTCCTGAAATTCAGGAAAGTATTTTCTAATGTCGGTATCGAGAGTAAGTTTACCCGATTTAACAAGTTCAGAGATACAGGCTGCCGTAAACTGTTTGACCATGGAACCAATATCAAATACGGATTCAGGTGTGATTCTGATACCATAGTCGAGATTGGCATACCCGACTCCTTTGGTGTAAACCACTTCTTCTTTTGATACGACTGCAACCGCAACACCAGGGCCTTCACGTTCGTAGTTTGCCATGATGCTATCCATTTTCGCCGAGTCGATGACTGTCAATACTATAAGTGACAAGATGAAGTACATTAGTCCTCCAAGATAACTGATAAGAAATTTACTCTCAATCGATATGGAATATTATACCCCAAATGGAGATACCAGGTCAAGGCGACAAGCTGTCACCTGGAAATCAGAGTGTTTTTCAACTCGTGAAAACAAAATATTAAAAAAATCGATTTTCTGTTGTAAAATTGCTCCTTTAAGCCTCTATAAGATAGAGAAACGCGTTATCTCAAGGATAAAAAGTTAATACACAATCAGATTCTATATTAGTAAAGGCTGTTTTAAATGGTAATCGGGATGCATACGGCTGTCTTTTTGAGCGGCATGAGCGTTCCGTTCAGGCAGTGGCACTGGCGGTTCTTGGTGATTACCATGCTGCTCAGGATGTAGTACAGGAATCTTTTGTAACCGCTTACAGGAAATTAGGTGGATTACGAAAGGGATCGTCTTTTGGTCCATGGATTCGAAAAATTGCTAAGCATCAAGCGATACAGGTCAGCCGCAATATGTCGAAAGTAAATGATGCGAGGAAGCGTTTAGTCGAATTAAGTTCACCATCCAACGATGGCAGAATTGATGAACCAAACAGAATGCTTCTTGAAGCAGTAATGCATCTGCCCAGGCATGAGCGTGTAGTGATTATGCTTCGGTATTTCGACGGTCACTCGAAGAAGATGATTAGTAAAATGACCGCACGTCCCGTCGGTACAATAACAATGCAGCTCTCGCGTGCTCATGCACGTTTACACAAATGGCTGAAGGAGAGTTCGAAATGAAAGAACATGATAATCAAATTGAAAATAGGCTTAAAAGTTTGGGAGATCTACTCAGATCCCAGCCTTCGGCTAAGACCAATGGGATGCGGAAAATTGAACAGATGGAGCAGG
>Ga0307378_10008086_pt1 | contig 14047 bp, 6 predicted proteins | sample UN1MG_FD_202238 | JGI IMG/M metagenome (GOLD analysis project Ga0307378, IMG submission 202238) | Soil microbial communities from Risofladan, Vaasa, Finland - UN-1 | ecosystem: Environmental > Terrestrial > Soil > Coastal area > Acid sulfate soil | place: Finland: Risofladan, Vaasa | collected... | reverse complement strand
CCGCCCAGCTCGACGGCCACGGGCGAGGCGTTGTACAGCTCGATCCAGTCGCCCTCGGCCCCGGCCCCGCGGGGGCAAACCTCGTTGATCAGGACGTTCACCGCCCACCCCGGCGTGCCGTCGGCGTACGCGCTGGGCCGCCAGCCCAGCGGGTCGGACAGCAGGGACGGCTCCGCCACGGTCAGGGACATCCCCTCGCCATCGGCGGCCGGGTACCAGTCGGCGTAGTCGAAGCCGGCCACGGAGACCCCGGCCCCATCGACCAGGCTGACGTGCTCGCCCGCGTTGGAGAAGTTGCCCTTGTACGTCCCGGCCACGACGATCCCGTCGGCGCCGTATCGCACGGCGAAGGCGACCGGGTTGCTCACCGCCACCACGTGCCCGCCCGGGGGCAGCGCCAGGTCCCCGAAGGCAAACTCGATGCCGTCGTCGAAGCGCATGCCCTTCAGCGAAACCGTCCGTTCGCTGACGTTGGTCAGCTCGACGAACTCGTAGTCGTCGTTGTTGAACGCGGTCTGGAGCAGGACGTTGTCGAACGACGCCCCGCCGTTCACCGCGGCCAGGCCCACGCGGCCTTCCGGCAGGTCTTCGGAGAAGTCCCACGCCAGCACCCACTGCCCGTTGACATGGAGGCTGGCGGCCTGCTCGGTCACGGAGACCTCCAGGTGATAGTCCACGCCGGGCGTCAGTGTCCCGTTCGCCCAGGTATCGACGTACCACACGGTGTTGGACCCGTTGAAGTCGCGGCGGCCCATCTCCCACCTGCCGTTGTGCCAGCCGGCGAACTTGAAGTTGTCCGGGCCGTGGTAGTCGAAGACCACCAGCGGCTGGGAAGCGGCGACCGAGGCGCGGACGTCGGCGGCGATCACGAACTGCGCGGGTAGATCCGCCTGCAGCGGCACCACCGACAGGGCCAGGTTGATGGCGGTCACGCTCCCGCCGGGCTTGTAGGAGACGGGCGCGGCGACGTACTTTCCGGCCGACAGCGACCAGTTGCCCACCCGCGGGGCGAAGAGGCCGGCTCCGCCGTCGAAGTCCTCGTCCACGACCGCGACCACGCCGGGATCGCCGGCGGGGTTGTACATGATCTCGCCGATCTGAACGGGCGAGTCGGCGACGGTGAAGAAGGCCTCCACCAGGGGGCTCCACTGCCCGTCGGTCCCCCGCACGCGGGCCATGACGTGGGCGTTTCCGTCCAGCCGGACGGGCCCGGTGTACACGGTGGCGTGGGGGTGCCGTTGCCCGGAATCGGCGCCCATCATGCGCGGGTCCGTGCCGTCGAGCGTGAAGCAGATCTCCCCGGCGGCGGCGGTCAGTTCCAGCTCGAACCCCGCGGGCACCTGCCCGCCGTGCTGGTTGAGCGTGGGCGGACTGATCGTGGGGTACATGCCGTTGCTGATGAACTGCTGCATGGCCACGGCCGGGCGGGCGGTGAGGAAGGTGTTGTCCACCCAGTTCCACTCCGACAGCCACCGGGCGTAGCTGAAGGGCGACCCGGAAGCACCGTCGGCCCAGCGGGCCTCCTCGCCCTTGATGGCGGGGTCGATGGAGTCCATCAGGGCGTCGTACCGCGCCCGGTTGGCGGCAACGGTCAGCGCCCCGCCGTGGAAGAAGTGCATGTAGATACGGTCGGCCACCATGGTGCGGTAGTCGTCGTTGGCCAGCAGCAGCCGGTGCAGTTGGATCTCGGCGCAGGTGGAGCTGGTGACGTTCGCCGTCACGCTTTCCAGGACGTTCTCGGCGTCCCAGATGAGCGGGCTGTACCCGGGGTTGTCATCCCGCTTGTTGTAGCTGGCGTAGTTGACGCCGTCGCGCCAGTCGCCGGTGCCGGCGTAGAAGTTCAGGATCGCGTAGTCGGCGACGGCCTCGACGTTGACATACTGCTTGAGCTGCTCGTAGGCCGGGGCTTTGCCGATCGCGCCGTACTGGCCCTGTCCGTTGGCGATCTGGAACAGCGTCTGGCGGTACGTGGAGTTGCCGTCCACCACGGCGTTGGCCTTGAAAACGTCCCAGTCGCTGTCCTTCTCCCCGCCCATCTGCGAAGCCGCCCAGGCGGACGTGATCCGCTCGATGGGGTTGTACAGGCCCCAGTACAGGCCGTTGATGTACAGGTGCACGTAGGTGCCGTACAGCGCCACATGCCCCATCTGGCGGTAGGTCTGCATCGCCCACCCGTCGCGGGTGTATTGCGCGCCGCTGACGTCGCCGTAGACCGAGTCGTTCATGCCCGCCCGCAGGATCAGGTGGTCGAACGAGTCCACCAGCGAATCGGCGAAGACGGGGTACTCCAGCTTCGAGTCGCCGTACATGCTGCGGAACACCAGGCGGAAGGACTTCTTCGGCAGCCCCCGCCCGCTCATCCCCTGGATGCGGATGCCCGCGTCCGCCTGGACGCCCGGCGTCCCGTCGGGGTTGATCCACTCCATCGAGACCCGCCGCTCCGCGCCCATTCCCTTGGCGGAAGGATTGGAGTAGATGCCCATGGTCCCGAACAGGTCCGACAGGCTCATCACCAGCGAGACGGTCGGGAGGCCCAGCAGGGCCTGCTTCATCCCCTCGACGCCGTAGGCGGCGACCACGGTGGGGGACATCTGGTAGTCCGCCGCCCCCGCTGACCCCCAACTGGCGGGGAACCCCGCCGGCAGGGCGGGCTGGGCGACGACGCCATCCAGGAAGATGTAGGTCTGTGTGTCGACGTTGGTGGGCTCCCAGCCGACCTTGAACGCCGCCGCCCGCAGCGTCGTGGTGCCGGCGATGTTCAGCGTGACCGACGGCGGGGTGTCGCCATCGGCGGGCGGAACCTGCGTGCCGTTGATCAGCGTCGGGATCGAGCCGTTGGTGGTGTACACCAGCGTCGCCCCCGGCGTGTCCGAGGTGACGGTCACGTCGAAAGCCGTGTCGTAGAACCCCCTGCCCACGCTGAACTTCGTGTCCGCGACCAGGCCCTCGAAGCCGACGGCGTTGGCGGCGCCGGGGGTCGGATCGGCGTAGTAGCGGTCCGCGCCGAAGGTGATGGACACCCCGTCCAGCTCGGGCAGGACCAGGAAGTCCGTATCCGCCGCGCCGCTGCTCAGGCCGTGGATGGCCAGGACGTTCACCCCCTCCAGCAGCACCGCGGCGGTGTCGAAGATGTCGATGACCTCGAAGGCCTGCGCCTCGCCGTCGGGCCGGTCGGCGGGGGCGGCCGAGTCCCACGACGGTGTCGCCGGGGCATTGCGGCGGGCCACCTCCACGCCGTTGACATACGCGACGAACCCGTCGTCGTACTTCATCCGCAACTGCAGCGACTGGAACAGGTCGTCCTCCCCGACGACAAAGGGGATCCGCAGATAGGCGGAGGAATGCACGCCCATCATGTCCCCGGAGATGTCCGTGGCCGCCAGGGGGGGGAAACCGAACCCCACGCCCGTGGCCCCGACCACCCACGCCGTCTCGTCGAACGGCTCGCTGGCCGGATCGCCCGTCCAGCCCGTCCCGTCCGACGCGTCGGCCGGGACCTCCACCGCCGCCAGGGCCCCCGCCGTCACCAGCGGGGAGACGGCCGAAGTGATGTTCACGCCGTAGGATACATCCCCCACCTGCGGCGGGTAGTAGGGCGCGTAGGCGTGCTGAACGGTGACGCCATCCGGGCGAACCAGCGCCAGGTATTCCCCTTCGTCGTTGAGCTTGAAGTTGGTGTGCAGCTCCCCGGCCGGGTCGGTGCGGTCCTTGTCCGAGGCGAACACCACCAATCGTCCGCCGGCGGCGATGGTGACGTCGGGCAGCGCCCACTTGGTCAGGTCGGCTTCTTCGTCGGTCAGGAACCACCCGGACAGGCTGACGGCCGAGACGCCGGCGTTCTGGATCTCGATCCAGTCGGAGAACTGCCCGTCCTCGTCGGCCAGGGTCGAGTCGTTGTCGGCCATGAACTCGCTGATGTACAGGTCGCCGGCCAACAGTAGCCTTGGTTCGAGCTGTTCCAGCCTGGGCGCCCCGCCCCTCGTCTGGGCTCGCGGAAAAGACATGGGCCTCTCCAACAGCGCGGACACGGGGACGGCTTCGGTGCTGCCACGATGCCGAGCCGCGGCCTCCGCGCGAACACACACCTCCACTGCTCAAGCTGCCGCTTATCTATTAGTGTACCCGAACACCGCCCGCGCAGGGCAGGAATTCCGCCCTTCCCCCCCGCCGGCAAGGCCGGGCGAAACGGCAGCCCCCTGGTGGAAATGCCGGTCAAGCCGGCGCGACCCTTCGGGCCGGCCCGGCCCCGGGTGCGGGCCTCGCCGACAGGGCCCGCCCGGAGGAAATCGGCACCGCGGGCGCTACCTGCCCAGCACGGCCAGGACGGCGGCCTGAATCTCCTCGACCGTCCCGGCGGCGCTGACGCGGTGCAGCACGCCCTTCCAGTCGTAGAACCGCACCAGCGCGTCGATCTCCTTGTGGTACATCTCGATCCGCTTGCGGATGGCTTCGGTGTCCTGGTCGTCGCCGCGGACCTTCAGCGACCCGCCGCATTCGTCACAGGTCCCCGCCGCCTTCGGCGGGCGGTTGGCGCCGTAGATGATCTGGCACTTGCCGCACTCGCTCCGCCCGCCCAGTCGGGCCAGGGCCATCTCGTCGTCCAGCTCCAGCAGCACCGCGTGCTCCACCGGCTTCATCGTCTCCAGCGCCGCCAACTGGAAGCTGCTGCGGGGGAAGCCGTCGAGGATGCACCCTCCGGCCGCGTCCGGCTGAGAAAGCCGGTCCGCCACCATGTCGCAGACCAGCTCGTCGGTCACCAGCTCGCCCTTGTCCATGAACTCCTTGGCCCGCTTGCCCAACTCCGTTCCCCGGCCGAGGTTGTCGCGAAACAGGTCGCCCGTCGACACGTGCGGCAGGTGCAGCTTCTCCGCCAGCAGCTTCGACTGCGTCCCCTTCCCCGAGCCCTGAACGCCCATCATCACGATGTTCATCGAACCGTTCACTCCGTTATCAGAGGCCTTCGAGCACCACAGCCCCGGCCCGCCGCGGCGCATGCGAGGGGCCCGGACCGACAAGAGCCCCCGAATATACGCCCCAGCCGGCGGATGTCAACGACAGCGGATCTGGTCCAGCACGGCGGCGATCTTCCGCCAGTGCGTCCCCCGCCACAGCAGCTTGCCGCACCGGTCGCACCGCCAGAAACGGTCGTGGGCGGCGTAGGCCTTGGCCGGCACCTCCTCGCGCACCGCGGCCTTGTCCACCTCCTCCAGCGCCCCGCCGCAGGCCATGCACCGCGACTCCTCCCGCACGCCCAGCCCCAGCTCGCCCAGGACGAACGCGAGCTGCCGGGCCTTGGGCAGGTCGCGCGGCACGTACAGCGCTCGCACCGTCTTGTGGCGGATCACGTTCCGATCAAAGAGCCCCCCGTCGCTGCTGAGCAGCACCGCCCCCGTCCGCAGCGCCCGCAGGATCAGCTCCTCATCGCCGATGCCGTAGGAGAACTCCGCGTCGTACCCTGCCGCCCGAAGCCAACGCGCCAACCCGCCCAGCATCGCGTCGCAGACGATCTCCGGCCCATGGCGGCTCATACCTTCATAGTAGACGACAACGGCGAGTGGTGAAGGGAAAGGAAGACAACAGCGCGAGGAATGACGCGGTTTGCGTGCTGCCCTCCCACGCAGCGCAGTGCGTGGGCGTGGGCGCTGCCCGGTTCCTGGTTCCGGAACCAACGGTAATCCGGTCTCCCGGTATTCCGGTCCTCCGGTCCCACGGTAATCCGGTATTCCGGTATTCCGGCCCTTACCTCGCGTACTCCACGTACCGCAGCTCGCGGATCAACGTCACGCGGATCTCGCCGGGGTATTGCATCTCCTCCTCGATCCGCTTGGCGATGTCGTGGGCGATCTTGCCGGAGAGGCGGTCGTCGATGTTCTCGGCATCGACCATCACCCGCACCTCCCGCCCGGCCTGGATGGCGAAGGCCTGCTTGACGCCCTCGAACGCGCCGGCGATCTCCTCGAGCTTCTCCAGCCGCTGGATGTACCGCTCCAGCGTCTCGCGCCGGGCGCCGGGGCGGGAGGCGCTGATGGCGTCGGCGGCGGCGACGATCGGCGTGTAGATGTACTTGACCTCGACGTCGCCGTGGTGCCCCTCGGCCGCTTCGATGACCGGCTCCTTCTCGCCGTACCGCTTGCACAGCTCGGCGCCGATGGCGGGGTGCCCGCCTTCCACCTCGTGGTCCACCGCCTTGCCGATGTCGTGCAGCAGCCCGCACCGCCGGGCGATCGACCCGTTCAGGCCCAGCTCGCCGGCGATCATCTGCGCCAGGTACGCCACCTCGATCGAGTGCGTCAGCACGTTCTGACCGTAGCTGGTCCGGAAGTGCAGCCTGCCCAGCAGTTGCGTGAGCTTGGCGTGCACCCCGCGGACGTTGGCGTCCAGCAACGCCTGCTTGCCCAGATCCACCACCCGGCGGTTCACCTCCGTCTGCGTCTCGGCGACCACCTCCTCGATCCGGGAGGGGTGAATCCGCCCGTCCAGGATGAGCTTCTCCAGGCTCTGCCGCGCCACCTCCCGACGGATCGGGTCGAATCCCGACACCACCACCACTCCCGGGGTGTCGTCCACGATCACGTCCACGCCGGTGGCCTTCTCGAAGGCGCGGATGTTCCGGCCTTCCCGGCCGATGACCCGACCCTTCATGTCGTCGGAGGCGATGTCGACGGTCGAGACGGTCCGCTCGGAGGTGTGCCCGGCCGCGTAGCGCTGGATGGCGGTGGCGATGATCTCCCGGCTCTTCTCCTCGACCGTTTCCTCCGCCCTTTCCAGCTCGCGCTGGACGATCTGGGCGGCTTCGCGCTGGATGTCCTTCTCCACCTCTTCCAGCAGCATCGCCCGGGCCTCCTCGACGCTCATGTTGGCGACCTTGATCAACTGGTTCTTCTGCTGGGCGATCAGGTCGTTGAGCTGGCGGTCCTTGGCGACCAGGGCCTTTTCCCGTTCGTTGACTGCCTTTTCGGCGGTCTCGATGGAACGTTCCTTGGCCGCGAGGGTCTCGGCCTTCTGGTCGATCAGGTCCTCGCGTTTGGCCAGGCGGCGTTCTTCGTTTCGCAGTTCGCTCCGGGCGGTCTGGGTCTCGGTGTCGAACTCCTGCCGGCGCTTGAGGAACTCGCTCTTGGCCTCGGCCTCGGCCTTGGCGCGAATGCTGGTCGCCTGGGCCTCCACGGCCTGGATGCGGGCCTCCAACTCCTTCTCGAGCGCGTTCTTCTGCCTGCGGTCGAGGATGTCTCGGATGCGGAACCCCAGGAGCGTGCCGAGCAACAGGCAGGTCACCGCCACGCCCGCCAGCCACCAGGCCCCGACAGGGGCATCCACGGCGAGGAAGGCTGAATGCGTCATCGTCGTACCCTTTCAGGCCGACGGCAACGAGTATCAGGGTCGCCTCGTGCGGCGCGGAGGCCGGGAGGCGGAGGGGCATGCAGGCCTGGCAGGCCCAGCTCGGATCATGCGGAACTCACACAGCGGTCCACACGCAAGTTTAGCGATTCTGGAGCGATACCCAAGATCGGTTGCATGCTTGGGAGGACGAGGAGAAGTCTGCGCAAACCCCAACCGCTGCCGCAGACGCCCTAACCTCGCGTATCCACCCGGTAACCACTGTAGTTGCCTTTGATCTCTATGACCCGAGGGCCTCGTCACGCCAAGGCGTGACGAATGATCGATGTCCGCACCAGCGCGGCGCCCTTTGGTCTCAATCTCCGCCGCCCGGGACGGGGGCATGGTTGCCCGCTTCGGCCCGTGCGGCGGCGGCGACCGCCGGTGGCAATCCGTGCGTTTCAGAACCACGAAAGAAGCGAATGAAATATCGGCTTCCGCTGCACGGACGGACATCGCCAAAGTGACGGCCTGCGCGCCCGACTACTCAGTGGCCGTCATCCATAATTGATAGCCGCGGTGGGACGGACGTCCGCCGCCCACTCGCCACGGCGTGCACATGCCTTACTAATATCGGCCCGCAAGCCCCCAGTCAAGAAGGATTTGCTCAATCCCGCCGAATCGGCGCGGGCCGCCGGTGGGTGCTGATCGTAAGACTCTGATGAAGAATCAGTTATAGAATGCGCCCGCGGGCAAGGACGGCAGAGCCCCAGGGGCGCGGCGGGCAGGAAAAACGCCGTGGCCGCAGTCTCTGGCCAAGAGGGGGACCTACCGTGCCGATAGACAAGAGGACCGGGGAGGTCAGAGGCGGAGGGAGACCTCTTCGGAGGCAACGGCGGAGGATTGACCGCTGCCCTTCCCCGGTCCTTGAGACGCTTATGTCTTCCCGGCGGCGGGCGCATTGCGCCCGGCGCCAGTCGTTTTGCGCGCTCGGATAGACATTTCGGCCAAGAAGGGCAAATCTCTACAGCGTTTTTCGGGGGCCGCTGTTGCCCGCGCGATCCTAGGCGTCGCGCAGTCCCCGATCGTGACAAGTGTCAGCGATGATGCTATAGTGGCCCCCGTCCGGAATCAACCGGCATTTCTCGGAAAGGCCCGAAATGCTGACGCTCGCGCAGGCGGACTCGGCGACGCAACTGACCACCCATCCCACCACCGCCCCCGCCGAGGCGGTGGAGTGGTACGAGAAGTTGTTCGCCAGCAACGACGCCAAGCAGTGGGGAATCCTCCTGGCCATCCTCATCGCCACCCTGGCGGTTGGCAAAATCGTCTCCTACCTCCTCAGCCGCCAAGGCAAGGCCATGATGGATCGGCGGCGGATGGTGGCGCTGGGGATGATCCTCCGCAGCCTCGCCCGCCCGGCGGCCCTGCTGATCTTCGGGCTCGGCCTTCAGTTGGCCGGCACGTTCATGACCCTCGGCGACGGCTTGCCGGGCACCCCGCTGTGGGTCTGGCTGCGGGTCTGCCAAGCGATCATCGCCATCGCCGCCGGGTGGGCGATCTACGGGCTGGTGGACGTCATCGAGATGTTCCTCACCCGCTTGACCAGCCGGACCGGCACCCAACTGGACGACCAGCTCGTCCCCATCCTCCGCAAGGCCCTGCGGATCTTCGTCGTCATCGTCGTCCTGCTGTTCATCGCCCAGAATATCTTCAAGTGGAACGTCGGCGCGATGCTTGCCGGGCTGGGCATCGGCGGCCTGGCGTTCGCCCTGGCCGCCCAGGACATGCTCAAGAACCTGTTCGGATCGGTGACCATCTTCGCCGACCGGCCCTTCCAGATGGGCGATCGGGTCAAGATCGGAGACCACGACGGGGTGGTGGAGGTGGTCGGCCTGCGATCGACCCGCATCCGCCTGCTCAGCGGGCACCTGGTGACCGTCCCCAATGCCCGCGTGGCCGACTCCGCCGTCGAGAACATCACGGCCAGGCCATACATCAAGCGGGTCATGGACGTGACGGTCACCTACGACACGCCGCCCCAGAAGATGGCCCGCGCCGTCGAGATCATCCGCCAGATGCTGGATGCCCGGGCCGACCACTTCCCCCCGGACAACCCCGGGCGCGTCTACTTCCACGAGTTCGAATCGTTCAGCCTGAACATCGTCGTCTATTACTGGTTCACCCCGCCGGACTGGTGGGAGTACCTCCAGTTCACCCACGAGTTCAACATGGAGCTGCTCCGCCGGTTCAACGAGGAGGGCATCCAGTTCGCCTTCCCCACCCGGACCCTGTACGTCAAGCAGGACTCGGACTTCACCGCCGAGGTCCGCACCCCTCGCGAGCCGCGGTGAGAGAGGGAGAAAGCGACGACGCCCCCGGTCAACTGGCGGACGCCCCCGCCTGGACCTCCGCCCCAGCCAAGCACGCGTCCCCCCACGCCCCCGCGCTTCCGACTTCCGGCATCGCTGGTAGCTACGCCGGACAGGTCGCCAAGGCTACGTCGGACAAGGCGTCGCGGGGGACAAGCTCACCGAACCCCGTGCGTTCCGTCCCCCCCCGTATCATCGACGCCCGTCTACGGACTGTTTACAAAACCCCTGAATGTAAACACCCCCACAGTGCTCTCAAGTGACTGTAATGATATGTCTTACGTGCATTCCCGATCCGTTTCCATCAAGGCGTGTAAACACCCCCAACCCCTCCGCCCCAGAGACCGAGTTCGTTCATCGTATTCTTAGACTTCGGATAATTCCCGTTTTCTAACAGTTGCCCCTTCTCTGCCTGTACCCCGTTCCCGGTTCCGTTCCAGGTTCCTGGTTCCCGGGCTTGTCACGGCGAAGCCGGGCCCTTGACACCCCCTCCGGCCTGACGTACGCTTCTGCCATGAACTTGGCGTTCTCGCCAACAGGGGCAACCCATGGTCGCGGCCGGTGACCACGTTGAATGGCTGCATTCGCCGACCATGCCCGACGCTGTGCCATGCCCGCGGGCCCAGGGGGCAGAAACAGCCACACGGGACTGCATGACTGGCCGGCTGTCCCGAGGATCCCGGTGTCCCGCGGCCGCCTGCCGGAACGCCCGCAGGGAAGCACGGAAATGGTAACCGTACCGTTTCAACAAGCGACCTCCAAGCCCTCCTGGGCAGCCCCCTCCCGCCCGCCAAGCGAGGCCGAAAGCCCGGGGCGAGGGCAAAGGAACAGAAATGAGTGCTCCGTCCCCGCTTTTCAGAATGCCGGATCAATATGACATCACCCAGATCAGCGGTATTCGTGAAGAACAGGCCGCCCAGCGGCTGGCCGAAGACGGCCCGAACGAACTGCCCAGCAGTCGACGACGTGGCACCTTGGCCATCGCCTTTGAGGTCGTTCGCGAGCCGATGTTCCTGCTGCTGGTGGCCTGCGGCGTGGTTTACCTGCTGCTAGGCGAGCCGAAGGAGGCGTTGATGCTCCTGGGCTTCGTGTTCGTCGTCATGGGCATCACGATCATCCAGGAGCGGCGAACCGAGCGGGCCCTGGATGCTCTGCGAGACCTGTCCAGCCCACGAGCACTGGTGATTCGGGACGGCCAGCGGAAGCGAATTGCCGGCCGGGAGGTCGTGCGGGGCGACATGGTCCTACTCAGCGAGGGCGACCGTGTGGCGGCCGATGCGATCCTGCGTCATTGCATCAACCTGTCGGCGGATGAGTCCCTGCTGACAGGCGAATCGGTGCCTGTGCGAAAAGCGGCCTCTTCGGAAGCGCAAACGTCGTTCCGGCCTGGCGGGGATGACCTTCCCGCTGTCTTCTCGGGCACTATGATCACTCAGGGCCAGGGCGTGGCCGAGGTGATCGCCACGGGCCTGCGAACCGAGATCGGCAAGATCGGCAAGACCCTCCAGACGCTCGAACCGGAGCAAACGCTTCTTCAGAAGGAGACCGGCCGGCTCGTGCGGAATCTGGCCGTCGTCGGCCTGTCACTGTGCGCGGTCGTGGTCGTGCTCTACGCACTGACGCGGGGCAACACGACACTCAGCTGGAAGCAGGGCTTCCTGGCGGGCATTGCCACGGCCATGGCCACGCTGCCGGAAGAGTTTCCCGTGGTCCTGACCATCTTCCTGGCCCTGGGCGCTTGGAGGATTTCACAGAAGCGAGTTCTGACGCGCCGCATCCCGGCCATCGAGACGCTCGGGGCCGCCACAGTGCTCTGTGTGGACAAGACCGGAACGCTCACCCAGAACCGCATGTCGATCAGCAGGCTTTGTGCAGGTGGCGAGGTATGGGACGCCGGCCGCCTGGCAGGCAAGGAACTGGTCGAGGCGTTCCATCGGCTGGTCGAATTCGGGATTCTTGCCAGTAAGGAAGACCCATTCGACCCGATGGAGAAGGCCCTGCGGGAGCTGGGGGCTTCCAGATTGGCCGCCACGGAGCACTTGCACGAGAACTGGAATCTGATGCGGGAGTATCCGCTATCGCCGGAACTGCTGGCTTTGTCTCACGTGTGGCAGTCGCCCGACGACGGCAAGTTGATGATCGCCGCCAAGGGCGCACCGGAGGCCATCACCGACCTGTGCCATCTCGATTCGCAGCAGCGTCAAGTCCTGACTGCCCAGGTGGCCGCCATGGCGGGCGAAGGGCTTCGGGTGCTGGGGGTGGCCCAAGGCCGTCCCGTGGCTCAGAGCGACCTGCCGCGAAACCAGCATGACTTCGACTTCGAATTCCTTGGCCTGGTGGGACTGGCAGACCCCGTCCGGCCGGCGGTGCCGCAGGCGATCCGCGAGTGCTACGCCGCAGGCGTTCGCGTAGTCATGATTACGGGAGACTACCCGGCCACGGCGCAGAGCATCGCCCGCCAGATCGGGCTGAAGAACGTTGAGGAAGTGATCACCGGGCCGGAACTGGACCGAATGGACGACCACGCTCTCGGCGAACGGATTGGCCGGACGAACGTCCTGGCCCGGGTCGTTCCAGAGCAGAAGCTGCGAATCGTGCGCGCGCTCAAGGCCCACGGAGAGGTCGTGGCGATGACCGGCGATGGGGTCAACGACGCTCCAGCGCTAAAGGCCGCCCATATCGGCGTGGCCATGGGCGGTCGAGGCACGGACGTCGCACGCGAATCGGCCGGGCTGGTGTTGCTGGATGACGACTTCTCCTCTATCGTCGAGGCCATCCGCCTCGGGAGGCGCATCTTCGACAACATCAAGAAGGCCGTTTCGTACATCTTCGCCATCCATGTGCCCATCGCCGGCCTGTCGCTTGTCCCCGTCTTCTTCGCTGACTGGCCGCTCATCCTGCTGCCGGTGCATATCGTCTTCCTGGAGCTCATTATCGACCCCTCCTGCACGCTGATCTTCGAGGCCGAGGGCGCGGAGCCTGACGCGATGACCCGTCCGCCGAGGAATCCCCGCGAGCGGCTGTTCGGGATCAGGTCCGTCGCTGTCAGTCTGCTCCAAGGGGCAAGCGTGCTGGCGATTGTACTGGCTGTGTTCCTGACCGCCCGCTGGTTGGGCCATAGCGGGAACAACGCCCGGGGGTTGACCTTCGCCGCCTTGGTCGTCGCCAACCTGGGTCTGATCCTCACCAACCGCTCTTGGTCACGCACGATCCCGGCCATGATGAAGGAACCCAACCGAGCCCTCTGGTGGGTGGTCGGCGGCGCGGCAGCACTCCTGGCCCTGGTAATCTATCTGCCAGTCCTGCGCGACCTGTTCCACTTCGCCTCGCTGCACACGATTGACGTGGCAATCTGCCTCTTGGCCGGTGCGGTCAGCGTGCTGTGGTTCGAGGGCCTGAAACTTGTCCGCAGAGCGAAGGGGGCAGGCACACCTCTGCCACGATAGGCGAGATATGAATGAAAGGGGACAGTGAATGAAAGGGGAAAGGGGGAATGAAAGGGGGGGAATGAAAGGGGACAGGGAATGAAAGGGGACAGGCTGGTTTGTTGCCGGCTGTACCACAGAACAGGCGTCGTGACAAACGATTGCGACGGATAGCATGAGGTATGATGCATCCGATGCCCACCGGCCGTAGCGGATGAGAGAGCCATGCGGCAAGCAGAGGCGACCATGCCGGGCAGGACGCCCGGATCGAAGCCGTGCGGCCCGGCGGGCCGCAATCGGACTTGACGCCCCGGCGGGGCGGGGGTAACGTGGAGCCATCGGCCCAACTGTTTCTCGGCACGCTGGCATCTTGCGCAGGGGTACACACATGAGGGAAACCGGCGGGACAACTCGCCTTTGCCCCGACGCCATGCGACCGCCCGGTTGTCGCATTTCCCGGCTGTCGGCAGGCCGTGGAGACGCAGGCAGACGGAGCGGACCGACCATCCCGGCTTCTCCCGGCTACCCCCGACACCACCGGCGAAGAGCCCTCCGGCCGGGCTTGGCCGTGCCGCCCCGCCTGCCAACATGCTCCCGCCAGCACGGAGGCGGCGGGAAGCCTCGCAACACCGCGCGCAATCGACTTGGCCGACAGGCGTTAGGGAGCCCGGCCGCCGGACAAGCAGCCTGTCGCCTTTATCCTTCCCGGCAGGGGCGGCACAATCGCAAGGCGAGCAACCATCTTAAAAGGTTCCTGACCCCTTCCCCCCCCGCAACCACCTGCCGCAGTTCAAGAGCATCGAGATCGTCTGAGGGGCCCGCCCGCGGAATGTCCGGAGCCGGGCCCTTGACGCCTCGCCTCTACCCACAACTCCGCCCCGGTCGTCACGATCCAGGGGCCGGAAAGGCCCGGAGGGCCAATCGTTCTTAGCCCCG
>Ga0307378_10008085_pt1 | contig 14047 bp, 14 predicted proteins | sample UN1MG_FD_202238 | JGI IMG/M metagenome (GOLD analysis project Ga0307378, IMG submission 202238) | Soil microbial communities from Risofladan, Vaasa, Finland - UN-1 | ecosystem: Environmental > Terrestrial > Soil > Coastal area > Acid sulfate soil | place: Finland: Risofladan, Vaasa | collected... | reverse complement strand
AAATTTCACGCTCGCATCGCACGAAACATTTTTCGCGTTTTGTTCCGTGGATGCCACGGTTGGCACGGCGTCGATCACAGCGGTCAATTATTTCGCGGCCAGAGCGCCGGGCCTGATAGCAGGTGGTACGATCGGCACGCTTAACTGTTTGGACATTCCGAACATACCGGCGGCGGGAATCACGACCTTGCGCGGCATCAATTCCGCAATGGCCAACGGACTTTTTATCAATCACACGGGCGTGGCGGAATCACAATACGGCGGCCACGTACACCTGAACGACAACATTTTCCTGAAAGTCGGCGCGACCAGCGCAGCCGCCGACATAGCGATCGGCTGGAACACGGCGCAGTCCGCGTTGCTGTTTTCCACGGCGTTCGGCTTGGGCGCCAGCCCGTTGTATTTGCGACCGACCGCCGCTGACGAATGGACGTTCGAGCAGGACGACGGCGGCGCGCTGGACATTGGCCTCGGGTTCAACGTCAACGCGGTCGTGTTTGGCAACACGGCGCCAACGCCGAATGCTAACAACTGGTTCGTCCAGTTCGCGGGCGCGAATTTGCGCGCGGTTCAGGTCGGCGGCGAATACTCCGACATTTTGTGGACCGCTGGCGGCAGCATCGATATCGCCGGGTTCGCAATGAGCGACGTGAACGCGTTCAAAATAAACAGCATCGCGACGATTCTCAACGGCGGAAGCGTCGCCGACTCGTCCACGCTTTTTGTTTCGGCAATGGCCAGCGGGAACGCAACGCGGGTCCAGGCGCTCCGCGTTTTGGGTCGCGCGCGAATCGACGGGCGAATAAACATGGGCAGCGAATCACCGGCCCAAATTGTCGCGAACCAGAACGACTACCAGCTTGCCGCCAACAACGGGCAGCGCACAATGGTGCGCCTCGATTCCAGCGGCGAGTTTGCGATAACCGGCATCGACGCCGCGTTCGGCTTCGCGCAAAACGGCGATTCGATCCGCCTGGTAAATGTCGGCGCGTTCAATATCACGCTGACCGACGAGGACGTGTTGAGCCTCGCGGCGAACCGCTTCCACAGTTCCAACGGCAACGACACCGTGCTGCAGCCCGGCGAAACGGCAACGATTTGGTACGACGACAACGGCACGGACCGTTGGCGAATTCTCGAACGCGTGTCGAGCTCCGGGCTAATTTCGGGCGAGTTTTCGTTCGATACCGCAACCGCCGCAGCTGATCCGGGGCCGGGCAACCTCCGATACAACAACGCAACACCGGCCAGCGTCACGGCTATTTACGTTGACCAGTTCACCGACAACGGCGCCGACGCGCAAAACATTCTGTCGCAGATAGCCAGCGGCGACCAAATTTACGTGCAGCAAAGCGGCAGCAGTTCGGCGTTTCTCGTGCTGGCCGTCACGTCGGTTGTCGATAACACCGGCTGGTTCACAATCAACGGCACGATCTCGGCCAGTGGTACGCTACCCGGCAATAATCGCACCGTCCTATTTTCAGTGAGGTTCGCATAATGGCAACGACACGCGAGGCGATCGAGGCGGGCATAGACGCCGTCGAACTCGACAACGCCCTGAACAAAGGCGGATTCGCTGACGCTGTCCGCACGATTCTGACCGACGATTTCACGAACGCGCAAGCGGTCGATTGGATCGACGCGCTGGCCGACGAGTACAACCGGCTGGGGCAAACCAACGCGGCAACGTACGTGTCATGGCGTGGCCAGATCATCGACTTGGGAAAAGCGGTATGGCTGGAACTTTGGGACGCGTTGCAAAACAACCTGACCGGACTACCGGCCAGCGTACCGGCGAACGAATCCGCGCTGCTGGTCACGCTGCGCGACGAGCGCGACAGCATCGACGGCGCGCTTGAACGCTTCACGGTGCTGATTGCGGCGGAGCCAGGCGGAACCGTTGGCCGACTCGTCACGGACGAAATGAGAATATCGAAAACGCGGCTGCGCGAACGCAAACAGGCACTACGCAACGCCATACAGGTCATCACCGGCGACCCGGATTCACTTTGAGGGAACGACAATGAACGAACCGAAAACGAACACCGAACTCGAAGCCGCAGTAGCCGAAGCCACCGCCAACGGGCAGGACATCGACCCGTCGCAGCTGGCCGCAGCCGCAGGCCGGATCCAGCAACCGACGCCGGTACAGGCTCCGCTCGATCCGAACCGCCCGATGTGGCATTTGGTAACGCCGTCCACAATGCAGGACCTCGTCGAACTTTTGAAAGCGATGCCATACGAAAAAGTTCACCGAATTTTGCCCGCGCTGATTCAGGCGCCGATACATCAACAGCCGCCACCGGGGTAACGCATGAGCGAGATTTCCGTCAACCTGTTAGCCAGCAACGCGCCAGTGAACGCGCTGGCAACTGCGCCGACAATCACAATCCAACGCCTCGACACGGGCGCGGAAGTGATCGCGGACGCTGCAATGACGGATCGCACAACGCGCGGCTTGTACACGTTCACGTTCGCAGCGGTCAACGGTTTGCGGTACGCGTTCCTGATCGACGCGGATCCGATCGCGGCGGGACAAGTGGACGTCCGATACTGGCGCGGAGCGTTCGACCTGGACGCCGAGCAAACGCGCGACATGATCGAGTCCGACGAGGTTTACGACGACACCGGCGCGTTGCTGCACCGTTACCGACGTGGCGGCCTTGTCGATTTGATACCCGCGAAAAATGTCATCGGCACCACGGCGTCGAACGACACGAGCCTGAAAGAATGATTACGCTCGGCGGCTACTTGCTGTTCAGCGGCGCGACAATCAACACGGGCGCGCGTATTGTCATTCAACTGCCGGACGGTGAAGTCGAGGCTGATCCGGTCGGAGTCATCGAGGCCGACATAGTCGGCGAGGTTCCAGCCGAAGTGGAGTGCGGATAAATGGCAGCCAAAGGACCAAACATAAATTGGGTACGCGGCGACACCGTGGCGAAAACGCTTACGCTGACGCAAGGCGGAGCCGCGCTCGACCTCACCGGACTTGTGAACGTCGAGATTGTCGTGAACAGCGACGAGGAGCCAGCGACGGCAGCGAACGAACAGTTCCGTATGCCCGTGTCGATCGTGACACCGCCCGGAACCGACGGCGTGTTCGATTTTCAGCCAGCCGGAGCGAACGCTGCCGCACGGAAAACAGCGGCGGACGCGTACGTTCCCGGCGAATACTTTTGGGACCTGCAAGCCGACGACGCGGCGGGCGAGCGCGTCACGTTTCTGCTGGCCGGTTCGTTCATTGTCCAGCAGGACATTAACAAAGTTTAGGAGCGCGAAATGGCGGTGACATTGGTCAAAGAGGACGGCACGGGCCTCGCGAACGCGAACAGCTACGAGGACGTGGCGGGCGCGGACCAGTACATGGAAAACACCGGACGCAAGGCGCAATGGAAAGCGTTCTCGAGCGCGGTGCGAACCTCGGCGCTGATCGTGGCCACGCAGTTTATGGATTCGTACTATCGCTGCCGGTATCTCGGTGTTCGAGCCGAAGCGACGATCGACACGCAGGCCCTTGAATTTCCACGCGACGGCCTGGCCGCACCGAGCGGGGCCGCGATCCTGTCCGCGAACATTCCCGTCGAGATACTGCAAGCCGCCGCCGAGTACGCGCTGGTGGCCGCTGCCGGTCCGATACAGTCGAACCCGACGCAAAGCGCGACGGGTCGCGGTCTCAGCTATGAACGCAAGCGAGTCGAGGGCGCGGTCGAAATCGAGAAACACTACGACGGCAGCCCGGGCGGCTCGCCGTTGTCAATTTCGCAAGCGTACCCGGCAGCCGACCTGATCCTGTCGCGCTGGCTCAAATCGGCGATCGCTGGCGGGTTACTTTTGAGGGCCTGATGAGCGCAGCCGACGAAATCGAACTGGCACAAGCGGCGGTCGACCTGATCGCCGAGTTTGGGCGGCCCGCGTTGCTGATACCGCCGGGCGGCACGAACGTGGACGACGCGCAGCCGTGGAAAGGAAAAACCGGCGAGGGTACGGCAATCCCGGTCACGGTCGTTTACAAGCTGATCAGGCGCGAGATTTTGCCGGGCGTGGACATTCAGGAGGGCGACCAAATCGCGATCGTGGCCAGCCAGCCGCTATCGGTGACGCCGGACAGTTCGTACAAAATCCGCGACGGAGCTCGTGACCTTGCGATCGTTGCGCTACAGGAGGCGCAGCCCGGGGCCACGTCGTTCGTTTGGTTTTTCGTCGTTCGCGAGGCTGGGCAAAGCTGATGGCCAAAAAATACGACGCACACGAAACAATCGTCGCCCTGTCGAACGTGTTGGAGGACGACATCGCCGAGACCGCGCTGGCCGCCCTGTCAAACGTGGTGCGCGCTACGCCGGTCGGTGATCCGAAGCTATGGCAAAACCCCGGAAGCGCGCCGCCGGGTTACGTCGGCGGACACGCGCGCCGGAACTGGCAAGTCTCGCTGCAGGCGTCGAGCGACCTTATCGTCGGCTCGCCTGGAAGCGGCCCGGGCGCCGGCGGAGCGACAGCCGAGGCGGTCAACAAGGGAACGAACGTGATCGAACGAGCGAACCCGCGCAACACGTCGCGGATAATCATTCAAAACTCGGTGCCGTACATCGGGCGGCTGAACAATGGCCACAGCGAGCAAGCGCCGGTGAATTTCGTCGAAATGGCCGTGCAGGCCGCCAGCCAAAAGTTAGCCAACGACCGGAAAAACGTACCGTAATGGGCGCCGCTACCAAAAATCCCGAGGGCCAAATCGATGCGCTGAACGTCGCGTTTCGCGCACACTGGCTGGCCGCTGGCGAACTCGAAAGCAAAATCGCATGGGACACGCTGCCGTTCAATACCGTCGAACATGACGACTTTGTTCGCTTCGGGTTCCAGCACAACCTCGGCACGGTGGCCGCGCTCGGCGCTGGATCATCGCGCTTTATCCGACGTTTCGGTATTATCAGCGCCGTGGTGTACGTCAAAAAGGGCCAGCCAGCGGCGCGACGGCTCGCGCTGACCGAGATTGTTTTGGATTTTCTGGAAACCGTGAACGTGGCGGGCATCTCAGTCGAGGACCCGGGCGCGTCCGATTTGGGTATCGTCGAGGGATGGAACCAGATCAACTGCACCGGGCAGGCCCGGTACGACTTAATACGAACGGCGTGAGGCCGGACACAAACAGGAGAACAGGCTCATGTCCGACACAAACCGCGTAGGCGTCCGCATTGCTCGGAACGCATCGAGAACCGCGCCAATACTTACCGACACGCTGGACTTACTCGCGCTGCGCTACACCGGCGCGCCTGGATTAGCGTTCGCACCCACCACGATTGTCTCCGAGGAAATCCGAAGCGACCGGCAAATCAGCGACCTGATTCTTGTCGGCGGCGAGGCCGGAGGCGATACCAATTTCGAGCTATCGTTCAAGGCGTTCGATTTGCTTATTGAATCGGCGCTGATGAGTTTCTACGGGGCGCTCGCGTTTCAGGAGGGAACCGGCACGGGCGGTATCGCTGGCTTCAATGCTGGCGGCGTTGACGTGTTCGCCGGTGACGGCGCGAAATACACCGTCGGTCACACGATGGCCCTGAAAGATTTGCTGACGGGCGACCTCGGTCTCGGAATTTTCACGCTCGACGTGATCACGATTGACGATTTGACGTTGACACCGCTGGCTGGAACGGCCACGAACGCGATCGCAGGAACCGAAACGGCGGACGCTCAAACCCGGCTGACGATAGCCGGACTGATCGGCCAGGCTGTCGGCGATATTACAATGGCAGCGCCAAGCGGCGGCGAAATCGTAATGACGGTCGCCAATAACAACGCGCTGTTCGACAACGCACGCGGATCCGCGCAGCCGTTGACAGCTGGAATGTGGCTGAAAATGTCCGGCTGGCCGGTCGCTGCGAACAACGTATGGGCGCGAATCAAACGGATTGACCTCGTCGCGCGTACGGTTACGTTCGATGCACAAACCGGCATGGCAGCCGACGCCGCCGCAGCTGAACAGGTCGAACTGTTCTACGCCGACAACGTCGAGAACGGGGCGGGCGCTGTATCGGCGCACCAGTTCGCCGTCGAGCGTCGCTTCGAGGACCAAGTGGACGTGCTGCGCGAACTTTTCCTCGGCATGGCCCTGAACAATTTCAGCCTCGCATTGGCGCCGCAAGCGATCGCCAACGGCGCGGTGACGTTTTTCGGGTTCAGTTCGGCCACCGAAATCCAAACCGGCAACGCTCATATCGGCACGGTTCCACCGGCCCTGTACGAGTTCGCGCCAAACGACATCGCAGCGCCGACCAATAGCGTTTACAACACGTCGACCAACGTGGGCCGACTCGGGCGCGGCGTCGATCCGATCGACACGGCGGGCGTGAACTTTGTCCTCGACGCGTCAATCGACATCACGAACAACCTGCGCCGCCAGAACGCGGTCGGAGTGTTCGGCGCTGCCGGTATCGGCGTTGGCGAAGTCGGAGTCACGGGCAACCTGCGCACGTACTTCGACAACAAGGAAATCCTCGACCAGATTTTGAACAACACCGAAACCTCGCTCGACCTGTCGATAATTGACAACGACGGCCAGGCGATGCTGTTTGACATGCCGCGTATAAAATTCAGCGGCGGAGCGCCGGACGTACCCGGCAAAAATCAGGACGTGACAATCCCGGCGACGTATCAGGCAATACTTGACCCGGACTTCGGCTACACGATAAGCGTGCAGCGTTTCCACTTCGCCCGGTAATTTCGCCGGGCGTCAATCCGTGAGGGATCGACATTGAACATTTACGAGGCTTTTGAAACATCGCAACAACTGGTCGACGAGGGAAAATGGATAGAAATTGAATTCGACGGCTCGCTGCTTTGCTCTATTTGCGTTCGCAGCGCGTCGCCGGAACTGAACGCCAAGCTACGAAAAGCGATGACCGAGGAGGCACTGGCGTCGGTCGCAAAATCGCAAAGCCTGGAAACACAGCTGGGCGACCCGGACCGCGAGGTTCGACTGTTTGCAAAAGCCGTCGTCACCGATTGGAAAGGGATCACCGACCGCGAAGGAAAGAAACTGAAATGCACGCCGGCGAACGTCGAGAAGATTTTCCGCGAACTGCCGTTACTCGCCAACCGCGTCAAGCGCGAGGCGTACCGCTGGACGAATTTCCGCGCGGCATTAGAGGCCGAAGTGGTGGGAAATTAGCCGAGGTCCTTAGCGCCCGAGTTCGGGGCGTACACGGTGACGAGGACCTGATAGCCGCGAACTATCGCGAGCGAGGCTTAGAGCCGCCGGAGCATATAAAAAAGCCGCCCGAGGTCGCGTGGTTCGCGAAACTTTACTGGACCGCGTACGCTGATTTGCAGCACGAGCGACCGCCGAACCTGTACGACAAAGACAACAAGCCAATCCGCCAGCGTATTCCGTGGTCGTCAATTGCGCGGTATGCTGCATTTCACGGGATCAACGTGGACGAGTTAAAGCGCGTCGTCTGGTCCTGCGACTCGGAATTTATCGGCGACTTTTCGCCGAAACCGGAACCGGAGAACGCCGATGGCTGACCGCGTAATACGAATCGTCATCGACACCGGCGACGCCAACCGCCAGCTAATCACGCTGGAGGACAACCTCGAAGGCGTTGAAAAACAAGAGAAAAAAACGCAGGCCAGCAGCAATGCTTTGAAGCAAGCGTTCGGCGGAATTATTGCCGCAATCTCGATCCGCGAACTGGCGCAGGCCGCCGACGCGTTCACGACGATCGGCAACCGGGTTCGCCTTGTCACCGACGGTCAGGCCGAATTCAACGCGGTCCAATCCGAGCTAATCGGAATCAGCCAGCGCACACGCTCCGACCTCGGCGCCACCGCCGACTTGTATTCTCGTGTTGCTCGATCGACGTCGGAGTTCGGACGGTCGCAAAAAGAAACGCTCGAATTCACGGAAGCGGTAAACCAGGCAATCCAGATTTCCGGCAGCACGTCGGCGGAAGCGTCCGCCGGTGTCATTCAGTTTGCGCAGGGCCTCGCGTCCGGCGCGTTGCGCGGCGACGAGCTCCGGTCGGTCCTCGAACAAATGCCACGCTTGGCCCGGGCGCTGGCTGACGGCTTTGGCGTTTCGATCGGCGAACTGCGAAAGCTGGGCGAGGCTGGCAAGCTGTCCGGCGAGCAAATTTTCGACATTGTCCTGAACCAAGCGCCGCTGCTGAACTCTGAATTCGCGCTCATAACGCCGACGCTGTCGCAGGCAATCACGACGATTAAGAATTTCGGCACGGTCGTTGTCGGATCATTCAACGAGGCCGCCGGGATAACCGAGGGTCTGGTCGATATATTCGCGCTGACCGACGACCAAACGAACGAACTGGCGGCCAGCGTTACGAACATGGCGCTGGCGTTCCGCACGGCGGTAGAGATCGCCACTATCGCTGTCGCCAATTTTGCCGAACAGGTCCCGTCGAAGCTGGGCCTCGTACGCAACGAACTCGGCAAGTTTCTCGCGTTCGTTCTCGACGACGAGGCCGCGTTTCTCGAAGCGTTAAAAGAGGAGGGCGAACTCGAAGATAAAATCGCCGAGCGTCAGCAGGCGCTACAGGACGAGATCGAACTGTTGGAGGAATTGGGTCGAGCGCGACAGGACGCGCTGATCGAAGGCGGTGCGGATTTGACGGCGCCGGGCGAAAAGGTCGATCGCGGAACGCCGGTCGACGAGGACGCCGCGAAGGAACTCGAACGGGTCGCCAAAGCGCAGGCCACGCTGCTCGCGTCGTTGCTACAGCAAACCGAAGCAATGCGGATCGCCAACGAGGAGGGCCGCGAATACGCCGAGGTACTGACCACGCTCAAAATCGAGGCGCTGGGCGCAGCTGGCACGAACGCCGAATTCGCACAGACCGCGCTTGACGCTGCCGGAGCATTGCAAAAACAAAAAGAGGAGGCCGTGCTACTCCGCGAGGAGCAGGAGGCGATCGACGACGAACTGGAGGAGGCCGTAGCGATCACGCTGGCCGCTCGCGACGCGACCGAAGTGTACGCGGACGAGGTCGAACGCTTGCAGGGTTTCCTCGACAAAGGTTTGATATCGCCGGAGACTTTCGAGGCATCGGTCGAGAACCTGAAAAAAATCGACGACGCCACCAGCGACTTTTTGCGCAAGGCGCGGGAAAACTCGCAGGACATTCTCGCCGGGTTTCTCGAAAGCGGGCTGCAGGACCTCGACGAGTTCGCCGCCGGGTTCGCTCAAATGCTGCTGCAGCTTGCATCGCAGGCCCTGGCCGCTGGAATTTTCGACGCGATATTCGGCAAGGCCGGAACCGGAACCGATACCGGCGGGCTGATCGCGGGCGCGCTCGGCGCACTCGGCGGTGGCCGACAGTTCGGCGGCGGCGTACAGGCTGGCCAAGCTGTTAGCACGGGCGAGGGCGGGCGGTTTGGATCCGAAGTGTTCGTGCCAAACGTCGGCGGGAACGTCGTGCCGATCAACGGCGATCGCGGCGGAACGGCCATGCCCGCGCCTGTCGTCAATAACACGATCGTCAACACGATAGACTCGTCGGAAATCACCGGCGCATTTCAAGGCGGGGCCGGTGACAACGTCCTGCTCAACCGAATCAGCGCGCGGAAAAACTCGTTCCGCAAAGCGTTAGGAGTGTAAGCCGTGCCATTTTTCCACGAAACCTTAGTAGCGAACGGCGTCACCGCTTTCGGGCGGATCGTGTTCTCGAAAGCCGTGCTGGATTTCATTCTCAACGATCACGTGGTCGCGCTGGCCGTGAACGTCGGCGGAACCGGGTACGTGGTCGGCGAAACATTCGACGTGGTCGGCGGCACGCCAATTGGCACGTTCGTCGCGACCGGCGTCGTCACGTCCGAAGCTGGCGGCGTTGTCACCGGGGTTAAGTATCTAAGCGCCGGAGCGTACAGCGCGCTGCCTGGCGCCGTTGGCGCGCTCACGACCAACGCGAGCGCCGCAGGCAACGACGACCTCACCGTCGATCTGACAACCGAAACGGCACGCTGGACGCTGGACCGCTCGACCTACACGGACGACCTGACCGACTTCGAGTGGATCGTCACGAGCGTGAAAGCGGTCAACCCGCCGACAGTCGGAATGGTCACGATCACCGGCGGCGGCAACGATTCGTCGAAACTGATGGTCGCCAGCGGCTTCGACAACGGGCAAACATTCGAGGGCCAGCCCGACGCGTCGCCCACGACCCAAATGTTTCTGAACTTGCCGTCACAGAACCCGGAGGTGTTCGTATCGAGTACCGAGCGGCGAAATAACATCACGGCACGCGACGGCAACAACGTGCAATACGGCGGCATTGGCCTGTTCATTCCGTTGACGAACGTGGACGCCTCGTACCCGTTCCCGGGAATGGTTCACGCGCAAACCACCGGCATTCAGGCGTTCACCGCTCAGTACGTCCAGAACGGTTTGGGCGGCAACAATGCGGGCGTTTGCAATCCCGGCTCGTTCGTAACGGTGCTGCCAGCGGTTCGCTACCGCGACAACCTTTCGACGCAATGGAAAAACATCGCGAACACGGCGGTGAGCGTGAGCATTGACGCGTGCATGTGGCCGCATCAACAGGACAACGGCCAGTTCAGCTTTACGCACGCGGCGCAGGTTTCCGCCAAGCCGACCGACCCGTTCACGAACACGCAACGGCAGCCGATTCTCGGTGACGACTCCGGCGGCTGGTTTATTTTTCCAGGCGGAAGCACGAACGGCGTGCAGGGCGTGTCACCGTTCGGCACCGGCCTGCAAATGACAATGACCGTGCTGCCGCATATCATTTCCAACGCCACCGGCGACGTTCAGGTCATCGGCTATATCGACGGCTTCGAGAATTGCCACGGCGTCGGCCTCACCGCGTTCGAGGAACTGGAAACTTTCGCCAGCGCCTTTCGCTATATTGTTTTTCCCGATACCAACGGCGCAGACACCGGCCAGTGGGTCGCAATGGAGATTATCTAATGCCGCACGAATTTGTAGTCGGAGCGTTCGAGCCGGGCGACGACGATATGGGCGACTTCATGCTCGACCGTTGGCTGCCGTTTGCTCGCGATATTTGCAATTGGGTCGCGAACCGCGCGCCCGTTCCCGGCACGTTGCCGGACATTGAGATATGGACGCATCGCGGAACCGTCGGCACTCCGGCGTCGCCGTACTTTTTCGCGCGCACGCTGGACCGTCACTTGTATTTGTTCACCGGCGACGACGTGGACTTAACGCAGGAAATTTACGACCAGCCGAACAACCCGGCGAACGCGCCGCTAAATACCGGCTTCACTGTCGCAGGCTCCGGCAACGTCGGAACCTCGATGCGGTGCATATTCTTGAACAGCCTCGTCGGTCCGTATCAAGGCTACTGGCTGTTCTCTGACACGACCGGCGAGTACGTCCATTGCGTGATCAAAGTTTCGGCGCGACAGTACCGACATTTTCACATTGGACGGCTGCGCCAGATTGACGGCGGCGTCGATTTGAACCCGGAATCGTTCTACGTCACCGGCCACTTTTGGTCGGAGCTCGACCCGGAGGGCCTGCACATGCCGGTGAGCGCGGTGGCGAATCAGGAACACGAGCCATACACGACGCAGCACGTTACGCCGTTCGTCAACTGGCGCGGCACGAATCAGAACGGATCGTTCGGAACCGCGATGCCGAACACGTTGCCAGGCTGTCACCTTTACATGCCGGACCTGTTTCCGATTCAGGTTTCAGCGGCGGCGGTCAACGTCGGCGGAACCGGCCATGTGGTCGGCGACCAGATTACGGTTTCGCTGACCGACGGTGTTTACGCTGGCACGGGAACGGCTGCTGTTCTCAACGTGGACACCGAATCGGGCGGCGTCATTACTGGCGTGTCGATCGTCACCGCCGGGCCGTATGACCGAGCCACGGGCGACGGCGACACGAACCCCGTAATCGGGATCCTGCAAGCGTCAACGACCGGCGCTGGCATCGACGCCTCGTTCGATTTGACGTTCGAGGGTTACAAGTTTTTCGGCACGAGCAACGCCGCCGAACTGCAAATCACCGGCGCACCGGCGCAAAAATCAGGCGACGGCGGAGCGACAAACACGGTCGGCGACGTCATGCTTCGCTCGCGTATCGGCTGCGCGCAATCGAATCACATGCACATGGGGCTGGGTACGATTCTGTACGCGTGCGATCGCAATTTCACGGCCAACGCTAACGTGCTGATCCCGATTTACATTTCGGCGGCGTTCCCGTTTCAGTCGGACACGCGGCAGGGGATCGTCGCCCAGGTTCCCGACATTTTTCGGATCAACATGCGGGACTACTCGCCCGAACAGACAATCACCGTGAGCGGCAACGACTACAAAGTGTTCCCGCTGATAAATAATGACAGCGCCAACACCGTCGCGGGCGAGGGTTATTCCGCGTTCGAGGGACTTGCGTATCGCGTCGAACTCGGCCCCGTGGTTTAGACAATGGCACAAGGCGCTGCAGGTCGTATAGTTCCGCTCTACCATGCGCCGGGCAATCCGCAGCTGCCCGTGCTGCCGGGGCCGAACGATCCGAAAACCGGCCTCGACGATCCGTTCGTCACTGGCGCCTCGATCAACGCGCCGCGATTCGATCAAAAGTTTCTCGGCGTTTTGGCAGCGGCTCCGGGCGTGGCGAAAGGCTTCGCGCAGGTTTATCTGAACGGCATCGGCGGCACGCCGAATCCGGTGGACTTCGGAAACATTACGGCCAGCAAGCAGCGCATTGTCACCGCTCACAACACGTACCGCACGCCGGTCACGATAAGCGCGGTCGACGTGTCGGCGTTGTCCGGTGTCACTTTGCTGTCGCCAGGCTTGCCGGTTGTCGTCGCGCCGTTCTCGAGCGTCGTGTTCACGTTCGAGGTTTCGCTGCTCGGTGATCCGTCGTTCGACGCCGACGTGATATTCACGCACGACGTTCCGGGCAGCTTTGCAATTCGCATGATTGGCCGCCGCGTCATCATTTTCAACACGGTCCCGCAGCGCCCGATCGTCGAGCAAATCACTTTCGCGACCGACGTAATGGACAGCGCCGACGGCAGCGAACAGGCAATGACGTTCCGGCAAACGCCGCGCTCGATCGTGCAGTTCGACATACGGCACACCGACTTCACCGAACGCGCCGCGCTGGTAAACCAGATCCTGCAGGCGGGCTATTTGCTGCACGGTGTCCAGCTTTGGTATCAGGCGCGACAGGTCACGGCGGCGGCCGCGGCGGTTGATATCACGGTTCAGGTTCCGACGATCGCTATGGAGGTCGCCGCAGGCGATACCGTTTCGTTCGTGCTGCCGGATAAAACGACAGCCGAGGGCGAGGTCCTGTCGCTGACCTCCTCGTCGATTACGTTTACCGATCCGATCGGCCTCGTTTTACCGCCGCGAACTTTCGTCATGCCGATTCGCTTTGGCTGGCAAGAAAACAGCGTGCGGCAGGCCGCGTTTGCGACCGCTGCCGAGGACCTGCGCGTGCGGTTCACGCTGATCGAATACATAAATATCGGCGCGATTGACGCGGCTTACTTCGACACGCATCCGTTCGACGGTTTGCCGATTCCGAAAGCGCCGCTGTTCTACGACGGCCAAACCCGAGCCGGTGAAATAAAATCGGATGCCACGCGCCTCGACGGGCGGACAGGCCAGATCACGCAAACCCGGTCGCAGGTAATCGGGCGGCCAGGCCAACAGATGCTCGTTCACTTGCCCGATTTCGCAGCCATTGACGCGTGGCGAAAGTTTATCCACGCAATGCGCGGCTCGTGGGGTTTGTTCTACGTGCCGACCGGCGTCAACGATTTGCCCGTGATCCCGTCCGGGCTGGTCCTCGGCTCGAACAATTTCGACGTTCCGGCAATGGGACTGACCTCGATGGGAAACCACGCACCACGGCGCGACGTGCGCGTCACTGTCGCCGGTGTCAGTTACGACCGACGCATAACGGCGCTGGCGGACAACGGCGCAACAGAGAACGTCACGCTCGACGACACGATCCCGGGCGCTGGCGTGGTGTTACCGCCTGATGTGAAAATCGAATGGCTGACGCTGTCGCGAATTGTCGGCGACTCCACATCCA
>Ga0307378_10008084_pt1 | contig 14051 bp, 10 predicted proteins | sample UN1MG_FD_202238 | JGI IMG/M metagenome (GOLD analysis project Ga0307378, IMG submission 202238) | Soil microbial communities from Risofladan, Vaasa, Finland - UN-1 | ecosystem: Environmental > Terrestrial > Soil > Coastal area > Acid sulfate soil | place: Finland: Risofladan, Vaasa | collected... | reverse complement strand
TAAGGACGAAGCCATCTATCTTGTGGATGACCAGCATTCACGGGCCCTGGAAGTCGAGCATCGGATCGAGGAAAAATACCCCAATTCCAGACTCCAGACGTACCGGACAACAGGAAAACCGAGGAGGGCGAAACATCTCCGGCTCTACCAGGTGAACTTAGCGCAATTCTGCGCAGAAAAGGTCCTCCCCGATGAGACAGATCTCAAAAAAATTGCCTGCCGTCTCTTCTTGAAAACCGCAACACCCGAAACCTTCGACCGCTACCAGGACATCATCGAAAGGTCCCAAGGGTGGGAGACGCCATTGATCGATGTTTCGCACAAAGAAGATTCCAAAGAACTCCGGATCATGGTGGCCATCAACCGGGAATCTCCCTCCCGTTTTTTCTCCAATGTTTCCGATGTGCTCAACTCCCACGGCCTCTTTTCCAACCGCAAGTACGTCGAACAATTCGCCAACGGCAAGACCGTATATGCTTTTTATTTAAACGACATTCGCGACAAAAGGCTCATCCAGGACCTGATCTCTGACATAAGCCTTGTGTATGTTCTCCCGGACAGCCCTCTTTCAGAGCTCTTCAGAGCGGGAAAACTCAGCGCCCAGGAGATGGTCTTCGGCGTCTCTGCCTGGAGTTTTGCCCATCAGTTCCTGAGCGAATACAACGAGGAATACCTCAAAGTTAGGGATTCTCTCAAAGATTCTCCAGAGCTTTTGGGGATTTTACGGCAACTCAAAACCAGGTTGTCCAAAATGGCCTACGACGAGGCTAAGATTTGGGAAGCCCTTTTGAGCAATTATGTCTATCTTAAAGAGGCTTACAGGCTTTTTGAGATCAAGTTCAATCCCCATGTCAAGAAACAAAACTTCATGCGTCTGATGGAAAAACTCAAGAACGACATTTCCCGTTTTATCAATGTCGAGATCGACCGCAATATTTTTCAGATGGTCCTCTGCTTCATAGACGTTATCCTCAGGACCAATTTTTATAAGAGTGACAAGACCTCCATCGCCTTCATGTATGACCCGAAATTTCTCAATCCCGTGGACTATCCGGAAGCTCCCTATGGGATCTTTCAAGTCATTGCCACCGAATTGCGCGGCTATCACATAAGGTTCAGAGACATTGCAAGGGGAGGCATCCGCATCGTGCGCTCGAACAATCTTCAAGGGTACATGAACAATTCCGATTTCATATTCGATGAAAATTACAATCTGGCTTTGACACAGCAGAGAAAAAACAAAGACATCCCCGAAGGAGGTTCCAAAGGAACCATCCTCCTGCGCTGGGGACATCAGGACAAGTCGGAATCCGCCTTCAAAAAATACATCAATGGTCTGTTAGACCTCCTCCTCCCCGATGAAAACATCGTCGATCACTACGGAAAGGAAGTCATTCTCTTTTTAGGTCCTGACGAAGGAACCGCAGACATGATGGAATGGGCCTCAGAGAGGGCTCGGATCCTCGGGCACCCCTATTGGAAGGCTTTTTCTACGGGAAAACCTGTAGCTATGGGAGGAATTCCCCATGACCTCTATGGGATGACGACAAACTCCGTCCACCAGTATGTGCTCGAGATCCTCAAGAAGACCGGAAAAAAAGAATCAGGAATCACCAAAGTGATGACAGGGGGCCCTGACGGAGACCTGGGCAGCAATGAAATCCTGATCTCCAAGGATAAGCTCCTGGCTATTATTGACGGGTCCGGTGTGCTCTATGACCCCAAGGGCATCAACCGGGAAGAATTGAAGCGCCTGGCTGAGAAAAGAGAAATGATCGAAAGATTTCAAAGAAACCTCATCTCACCCAATGGATTTCTCGTCACAATAAAAGACAAGGACGTTGTTTTGCCGGATGGAGAAAAAGTGCTCAGCGGACTCGAGTTTCGCAATATGTTCCATCTACATCCGAAGTTCAAGGCCGACCTCTTCGTCCCCTGTGGCGGGAGACCCGCTTCGGTCAACATCAACAACTGGAGCCAATACATCGACAAAAAAGGCAATCCTCGTTTTAAATATATCGTCGAAGGCGCCAATCTGTTTATCACTCAGGATGCGCGGATAAGGCTCGAAGAGCATGGGGTCATCATGTATAAAGATGCTTCAGCAAACAAAGGGGGCGTCACATCTTCCTCATTGGAAGTCTTTGCTAGCCTGGCGCTGGATGATCACGAATATTCCGGCCTTATGTGCGTCAAAAGCACAAAAGTTCCTCCCTTCAGGAGAAGATATGTCGAAGAAATCCTGGAGATCATCAGAGAGAATGCCCAGCTGGAATTTGAAGTCATATGGAAGGAACACGAACGCACATACCTCCCACGCTCTGTTCTCACCGATAGGATCAGCGAAAAGATCAACACAATTACCGACGCCATCAACGCTTCAGATCTATTCAAGGATGAGGTGCTTTCCAGGAATGTTATCGAGTGCTGCTGCCCCCGAGTGCTCATCGACCAGGTCGGATTCGACAAGATCCTCCAACGGGCTCCCCAGAGATACCTCGAAGCTCTCTTCGCATCACGCCTTGCAAGCCGTTATGTCTATAAACACGGTCTGGAAGCCAACGAGATCGACTTTTACGACTACCTCCAAGAGTACCGATGATCGGTGTTATGAGCGCTTTTTTTTTGCGTTGAAGCCTTTCCATGAATTTCTCCAGGTTGATGATGTATCTCTGATGATTCCCCTGGCCGATGATCCCGGTACTGTCAGAGGCAGTCACAGCATATTCCAGAACTCGCCCCTCTCTCTTGACAAGAGTCGCCTCAGCATCCACAACTCCCCCGATTGGTGTCGCTCTCAGATGTTCGACATCCACCCGGATGCCTACCGTGGTCCATCCTTCCGGCAGATATCCTTGGAAATGGGTAGGGAGTGAGACATCTTTTGCAGACGCTTGAATTTGCAGAGTTTCGATGGTAAAACTTTAAGGAAGAATTCCCTGTCCAAACTTACAAAGAGGGAGAAAAACATTGGATATGAATCAAACCCAATCTACTAGCTCCACGAAAAAATGGCTCATCGGCTGCGGTATAGGCTGTGGTGTTGTGATCATAATCGTTGTGATCCTCTTGGCCAGCGGTTATTTTTTTGTCAAGAACATCGTCGACGAGTTCAAAAACACAGAGGCCATGACAGAGGTCTTGACCGAGCGTTTCGGAAGAATCACAGATTATTGTCCTGACGCCGATGGAGCTATCCGGCCAGAACGGATAGAGGCTTTTCTTTCTGCCCGGGATGCTTTTGCACCGATCCGGGAGAGGATCGCCAAAAGTCTGGAGACCCTCTCACAAAGAAAGGATGTCGATGACGTAGAGGTGGGGAAACCCAGGAGTATGCTCACGATGCTGAGACTCGGCTTTGGGATCATTCCACAGACGGCCGAATTCATCAAAACTAGGAATGAAGCGCTTCTCGGAGCGGGGATGGGCTTGGGTGAATACTACTATATCTATGTGGTGACTTATTATTCTTGGCTGGGGAAAAATCCTGAGGATGGACCTGGTTTCCAGATCGTGGGTCCTGGCGAGGAGAGAGACTTAGATTACTGGGACCAAGAGGATTCCAAAGAAATGCGCAGGGAACGTTTGCTGCGAAGGCTCAACCGGATGTTGCTGCCCATGCTGCACAATCAGCTCGAGAAGCTGACCGAAGAGAGTGGACCGAAGGCCTCAGAAGAGTGGCGGCAGATGCTGGAAAAGGAGATCGAAGCCCTCGAGCAGGATAAGGAGCGTCTCCTGTGGCAGGACAGTCTCCCCGAAGTTATCGCGTTATCCCTTAACCCCCACAAAGACCAGCTTGAGGCCAGTTACAATTTGATGACAAACCTCTTAGAAGTGACCATCGAACAGCAGGCCACACATTGACATTTCCACCTCCCCTCAAGAGGTTGCCGAAGGGGTCGTGCTGACCGAGCCCCGTGAGTTGACATTCACGGGTATCAGTGATAAAACCTCATAGAATTCAAATTGGAGGTGCAGTGTTGAAAAGAGGGTGGAAACACAACAAGACCAAGTTCTTATTCCTGGGTATCACAGTATTCATGACGACTGTTCTGGCATTCCCGCAACAGGGAAAAAAGCGGCTGACTTATAAACAGGCCTATGGTGACATGGATGCCCGTTTTATGATGATGATGTCGAGAGTCAGATGGCTGGACGACGCACACTATCTTCTCACAGAGCAAGACAAAAAAACGAGAAAGACAAAATTGGTCAAGGTCAATGCGGAGACCGGTGAAAAAACGCTCTTTCTGGACTATGGGCTCCTCGAAAACGCCTTTCCCAAGGGTATGAGAGTTATGGATCATGCCGATAACACAAAAGATTACAGCGGCCTTATGTACATTAATAAAGACGACCTCTATCACTTTTCAGTGAAGGCAAATAACTTGAAGCGGCTTACAGCAACGCCCGGGAGAGAGAACAATCCTCAACTTTCTCCGGATGGGCGGTTTGTGGCCTACACACGAAATCACGACCTCTACTCAATGGATATCGAGACAGGGTTGGAATACCAGCTCACTGCGGATGGGTCGGACACCATCTACAACGGCTGGGCTTCCTGGGTTTATATGGAAGAGATCCTCGGCCGGGGAACCAGATACAGGGCCTTCTGGTGGTCACCGGACAGCCAGAAGCTGGCCTATCTGCGCTTTGATGACAGCCCTGTTCCCACCTTCCCCCTCTTCAAGATGGGAGGGACACACGGGGAACAGGAGATCGAACGATACCCCAAACCAGGAGACCCGAATCCCTATGTCAAGCTGGGCATAGTCCCGGCCACTGGCGGGAAAACCGTGTGGGCCGATGTCGAAGAGAAGGCAGATCATTATGTGGCCTGGCCCTTCTGGTTGCCCGACAGTAGCCGATTGACCTTCCAGTGGATGAACCGTGGGCAGGACAACATCAAGATCTATGGCGTTGATCTAAAATCGGGGAAAAAGCACCAGATCTATGAGGAAGAGCAGCCCGCGTGGGTAGAATTTTTCGAAGATCTGCATTTTTTCAAGGATGGAAGTGCATTCCTCCTTCGCACCCATGTGGGTGGCTGGAGCCATCTGTACCTCTATGACCTCAAAGGCCATCTTAAGAAAAGGCTGACCGAGGGCGAATGGACAGTGACAGATATCGCGCTAGTGGATGAGAAAAACGGCCGCGTTTTCTTTAACGCCCGGAAAGAAAAGACAACAGAAACCCACCTCTATGTGGTCAATCTCGACGGGACTGGTTTTAAGCGTCTGACAAAGGAGGCGGGCAACCATAGGGCTTCTGTCTCTCCTGAGGGAGGTTACTTCATCGACAGCTTTTCGGACATAACGACACCCACAAAACAGAATCTCTACAACTCAGATGGCGCGCTTGTACGCATGATCAAAGACATGGGCATGGCCGACAGAGAGGAATATATGCTCGGTAAAAAAGAGATGTTCACCATCCCCACCGAAGATGGATGGGAGCTTCCCGCCTACTGGGTCTTACCTCCGGATTTTGACAAGAGCAAAAAGTACCCAGTCATTTTTTCTATATACGGGGGACCGAATGCAGGAAGAGTGTACAACTCCTATCCCTCGATGAGCGACCTCTACTTCGCCCAGGAAGGCATCATAATCTTCAGCGTCGACCACAGGGCTTCAGGCCATTTTGGGAAAAAGGGCGTGGACCTGATGCACCGGGATTTCGGGAAATGGGAGATGTATGACCTGATCGAAGCCGTGAAGTGGCTTCACCAGAAGCCCTTCGTGGACAAAACTAAGATCGGGATCACCGGGGGAAGTTATGGTGGATACACCACCTGTATGGCTCTCACCTACGGCGCCGATTACTTCACACATGGATACGCAAGATCATCCGTCACCGACTGGCATCTCTATGATTCGGTCTACACAGAGCGCTATATGGATCGGCCGTGTGAAAACGAGGAAGGCTACACGTTTGGGTCTGCGATGACACATGCAAAGAACATGAAAGGAGTCCTGTTCATGTCGCACGGAGATCTGGACGACAACGTCCATATGCAGAACACCGTACAGCTCATCAGCAGGTTCATGGACCTTGGGAAACAATTCGAATTCATGCTTTATCCCGACCAGAGGCATGGCTTCCGCGGAAGTAAACGGGAGCATTCCAACCGTCACTATGTAGATTTCTGGTTCAAACATTTTTTAAATCGGTGAAATGAGCGAAGGTCCGTCCCATTTCGAAGAGCTAAAGCACTGCCCAGTATGCTCTGGCACAGACATTATCTCTTTCAGGAAGAGGACCTTCGACATCGGCACTCTCACTGAGGAAAACATAAAGATCACAGACAGCGATTACGGAAAGATCTGGGACCTGGATCGCTGCGAAAGCTGCACTCATGTGTTCGCCAATCCTGCGCCATCACCCACATTCATCCAATCGCTCTATGCCAAGACGGAAGACCCGGATTATGAGGAAGAATCTTTAGGAAGAGGAAAAAACTTCCAACGCATTCTGGCTGCTTTGGAAAAAATCCATCCCCGGAAGGGAACACTACTTGATGTTGGAGCTGCCACCGGGATCCTAATGCATCTGGCCCGTGAAAAAGGTTGGGACACCGAGGGCGTCGAGCCAAGCTCCTGGGCTGTCGAGGTCGCTAAGGATAAGTACGACCTCATGTTGATGGAAGGGAGCCTCAAGACGGTCACCTTAAAGAGCAAATCATACACAGCAGTGACCCTACTCGATTTTATCGAGCACATCTCCCACCCCAACGAAGCTATCTCCAAGATCCATGAGGCTCTTGAACCTGGAGGCACTGTTTGTCTGGTGACTCCGGATATCCAAAGCCTGGCTGCTAGGGCGATGGGGAAAAGGTGGTGGCATTTCCGGCCGGGCCATCTTGCATACTTCTCAAAAAAAAGCCTTCTCACTCTCCTCGAACGATCCGGTTTCCATGTCATAAGATGGAGAAGGTATGCATGGACTTTCAGTGCTCATTACCTCCTTTCTCGAATGAGCTTGTTCCAGTTTCTTGTTAAAAATCCAAGAATGGCTTTGTTTTGGAAGAATATTCCTATAAAATTAGCACTTCGGGATTCCTTCGAAGTTTACGCTAAAAAAGAGCACTCCGCATGAGAGCATATCTCAGAGCGATGCGGCTCGGTAGATGGCCGAGAAGCCTCGCCTTATTTGTCGGCAGCGCTGCTTTTTTCTACTTGTACAGAGAAGTTCTGTTTGCCACTGATATCACCTGGGTAGTCCTTCAATCTCTCTTGGCATTTCTCCTGACATGGGCGATCTCCACGGCAAATTACATCATCAACGAAATCGTGGACGCCCCCTACGATGTCCACCACCCCACAAAACGAAATCGTCCCTTGGTCATGGGAGAGATCAAGAAAATCCCTTTTTTGTTCATGGCGGTTGTGATATCGGCGACAAGTTTATACCTGGCATACCTCCAATCCTGTCCGCCCTTTTTCTATTCTTTGTTGGCGCTTCTTGTCGCAGGATTTATATACAATATCAAACCCGTCAGGACAAAGGACATCCCGTTTCTCGATTCCATATCCGAATCCGCCAACAATCCCATCCGTTTTCTGATCGGATGGTTCGCTTTCGCGTCTCCGGAAATCTGGCCACCTCTCTCCATTCTGCTGTGCTGGTGGGCCTTCGGCAACTTCCTGATGATCGCCAAAAGGCTCTCTGAATTCCGTCTTTTGAAAGAGCGTGCCGGAGATTACAGAAATTCTCTCCGGAGATACTCTGAAGGGGCTCTGATGTTTGGGATGGCAGCGAGTGCTGTGATCTTTTTCCTCGCTTATATCTATTTTGCCTTGACGTTCAAGCTCGAGACTTTGCTTCTCTTTTCGCCCTTCGTTTTTTTCTATTTTTTCCTGTTCTTCCGAAAAACGATGAGAGAGGATGAAGTCATGGAAGAACCGGAACGGCTCTTTATGCATCTTAAATTTGCGCTTTATACCCTTTTCTTGATCGCGATCTTTTTCCTGTCCTCGTTCCTGGACAAACCTCTTCACTAGACTTTTTTCCGGAAAAAGTTGTTTCTATCTTTTTTTTTTGATAAATTGTAACCATACAGGGATACTCGATGGATCTAATAGAGGTAACACTAAAACTTGTGCTGGCCGTGGCTCTCGGCGGACTGATCGGATTCGAGAGAGAGACAAGCCAGAAGCCTGCGGGACTCAGGACTAACATCCTGATCTGTGTCGGCTCGGCAATGATGATGATCCTTGCGCAGCTCCTGCTCGGAGGGATTGAGGGCAATTCTAACGAAGTCGCCCGGATCGCTGCAGCCGTCATCACTGGAGTAGGTTTCATAGGTGCAGGGACTATCATTCAAGCAAAAGGAAGTGTTATGGGTCTGACATCTGCAGCCACGATCTGGGCCGTGGCTGGTTTGGGTCTTGTGATCGGCGCCGGTTATTACGTGATCGCCATTATCTTCTCCGGTATCGTCATCCTGACTCTCTTTTTCTTCAGGCGCATTGAAGGTCACCCGAGAGAAAGACTGCTTTACCGCTATCAGCTAAAAACCAGAGCTGCAAGGGAGATTCTCCTTAACATAAAGAAGCTGGCTCTCCACGAAGGAATCAAATTCAAGGAAATCACTCACAGGAAGGAAGGGGCTGAATCCATCATCTCCTTCTCTTTCCCTGCATCGGAAGAAAAAGAGGAAAAGTTTAATCAGTGCCTGCTGAGCATGGATGGGATCCAAGAAATTAAGATTGACTGATATTAAGCTCCTCATTGCCACGACCAATCAGGGAAAAGCCGAAGAGATCAGATCGTTATTAAAGGGGCTTCCCCTCGTTGTGGCTTCCCTCCTCGAGCTAAACTCAAGGGACATTTATGGAGAAGATGATTCTTCCTTTCTCGTGAATGCCAGGGGGAAAAGCCTCTTCTACGGACAAAAATGGGAAGGTTTGACTCTAGGTGAAGATTCAGGCCTGGAGATCGATTTTCTCCATGGTGCTCCTGGAGTCCGATCAGCTCGGTTTTCAGACCCTGGAGCGACGGACGAGAATAATATCACAAAGGTTCTCAAATTGATGGAAGAAGTGCCAGAGGAAGAGAGAAAAGCCCGGTTTGTCTCTTGTTTGGTCTTATCCCAAGGCGGAATAATCCTCGCAGAGATTACAGGAGAGGTAAGAGGCGTTATCACATCCGTAAAAAAAGGCCAATCGGGGTTTGGTTATGATCCCATATTCTATTATCCCCCGCTGAACAGGACCTTTGCAGAACTTTCACCAGAGGAGAAGAACGCGGCCAGTCACCGCGGCCAGACCTTAAAACAATTGAAGGTCTTTCTCCAAAAACACTTCCACTGGACGAACACTTAGGGAGAGAGAAGGGGCAGTGCCCCTCTCTCATTTTGTTTTGGACTCGACTTCGATCTTATCCTTTATCAGCTTGAACGTCTTTTCCCCGACTCCCTGAACTTTCATGAGCTCTTCGATTTTTTTGAACTGACCATGCTCTTCCCGGTAGTCGATAATGCGTTGGGCTACCTTCTCGCCGATCCGTGGGAGTGTCTGGAGCTCATCCAAATTCGCCGTGTTGATATTGACCTTTTTTGTTGTCGTTTTCGTTTGAGCGTGGAGTGGGGATAAAAAACTGAACACAAACACCACGATCAAAACCAAACCGATTTTCATTCTTCTGCTCTTCATGTTTGTCATGAGAACCTCCTTTCACTTAACCATATAGCAAGATGGAGGCCAACTGGGGTGATTTCTATCCTCTTTATTATCTGTTAGTTAAGAGAGGGGAGAATATCGAATCGTCAACGACTGTTTACAAACACACTCATTTTATGCCCACCTATGTTTCCATTTTCGCCGGGATCAGATATCGTTAGCTTTGATAATTTTCAAAAGAGAGCAACTTTAATATCTTCCTTGTCAAATCCTACTCATCCTAAGAACAGAGTTAGTCTTTGGTGAGTAAAAAATAGCGGAAGGTATTTATGTCTGAATCCAAAGGTCTAAGAGCGGGGATGGCTTTTTTTGTAGACATCGATGAGTTGTTTCAAGTCAAGATGTGTGTACTTTTGAGTCGTGGCCAAGCTCTCATGTCCCAAGAGCTCCTGGATAACCCTGAGGTCAGCTCCTCGGCTTAAAAGATGGGAGGCGAATGAATGGCGGAGAGAATGGGGGCTGATCTTCCTCCGCATTGCAGAAAAATGGATATATTTGTCCACCACTCTTTCCACAGAACGTGAGGTTAATCTCGCTCCACGGTAGTTCAAAAAGAGCGCACTCTTATCGATCTCTCCCTTGTGGATTTGGCTCCTCGCCCGGATATAGAACGCTAAGCTCTCCTCCGCAGTCTTGCCAAAAGGAACAATCCTTTCTTTCTTCCCTTTCCCTCTCACACGGATGAGCCGTTCTTCAAAATTTATATCCTCCAGGTTTATCCCGACGAGTTCACTCACGCGCAGCCCTGTCGCATAGAGAAGTTCGAGGATGGATTTATCGCGGAGATCGAGAGGCTTGTCCGTTTTGGGGAGATCCAGGAATTGCTTCATGTCCTCCTCCGACAGGAACGAGGGTACGGGTTTTTCCTGTTTGGGCGTGGCCACAACTTTAGCCGGATTATCCTCTAACCATCTTTTTCTTATGCAGAACTGGAAAAATGAGCGGATCGCAGCAAGCTTACGCGCTACGGTCGATTTCTTATCCCTCTTCTCGAAGAGCGTGGCTAAAAATCCGCGCAGCACGACATTATCTGTCCTCTTCAGACTGACATTCCTCTCTTTAAGGTAAACGGCGAGCTGCTTCAGGTCTCTTTCATAGCTTGTGATGGTGTGGGGCGAAGCATTCCTCTCATGCTTCAAATAATCAAGAAACGCCTCTAATTCCCTCTTCATTTCTTATGAATAATCCCGTCATTTAGTGTTTTGGTCTTCCCAAATCTTCCTGGGTTCCACCGTCTGCTTGAAGGAACATTTCTCATCACTGCAGTACAGATAAGGCTGTCCATTGATAAGGTTTTTACGGAGAACAAACGGGCGCGAACAATCCGGACAGGGCTGGACGACAGGCTCATCCCATGTCGCATATTTACATTTGGGGTAACTGCTGCATCCATAGAAGATCTTTCCCTTTTTTGTTTTTTTCCCGACTAGTGTCCCGCCGCAATCCTCAGGGCAAGCAATACCTGTATCTTTGGTATCCTTTTTCACATACTTGCACTTGGGATAGTTCGAACAGGCTACAAAGGCTCCATACTTCCCATGCCTCATAACGAGCTTCGAACCACACTCTGGACAATCCTCATCGAGAGGCTTGGCTTCCTTGCGGACCAAGCTCTTCTTGTACTGGCAATCGGGATACCCCGAACATGCCTTGAACCGGCCGAACCGGCCTTCTTTGATCACCAGTTGCTTACCGCACTCGGGGCAGGCATCCTCTAGAGGGATCCCGCCTTTGGCCTTGATCCCCTCAGCCTTCATCGCTTCATCCAGATCTTTTTCCAGGAGGACATTGTAAGACTTGAGATAGCTCAACCCATCGAGTTCCCCTTCGCTGATTCGGTCGAGCTGGTCCTCCAACCGTGCGGTGAACTTAAACTCCATGAGATCGGGGAAATTGGTGACCAAATAATCAGACAGATAAAGGCCTACTTCGGTCGGAATGAACTTTCCTTTCTCCTTGATGACGTAGTCCCGCCCCTGGATTGTGGCGATGATCGGGGCGTATGTGCTCGGACGGCCGATTCCCCGCGCCTCCAATTCCTTGACCAAACTCCCTTCCGTGTAACGGGGAGGGGCCTGGGTGAAATTCTGCTTTGTCTCAAGTTCCAAAAGTTTCAGTTCTTCTCCTGATTGGGCCCTGGGCAGAACATTCTCCTCCTTTTTTGGCTTCGGATAAAGAACCATGTACCCATCGAACTTAATGACTTCACCCTTGGCCTTAAATCGGAACTTTCCCGCCCTGATATCGAATTCTGTCTCATCGATCACTGCAGAGCTCATCCGCGAGGCAAGAAAGCGATTCCAGATCATAGAATAGAGCTTAAATTCATCGTCTTTGAGATAGGGCTTCACCAGTTCGGGAGCACAATCAAAAGAAGTGGGACGGATGGCCTCATGGGCATCCTGAGCCTTTTTTTTATTCTTGTAAATTCTATCTTTTGAAGGCAGGTATTCTTTAGAATAGTTCGATACAATATAATCCCGCGATAGCCGGAGTGCATCATCAGAGACTCGGACTGAATCTGTCCTCATGTAGGTGATCAGCCCAACTAAACCCTTATCCCCGATCTCCAGGCCCTCATAAAGCTTTTGTACCACGAACATGGTTTTTTTGACCGGAAAATGCTGGAGACGAAAACTGTCTTGTTGGAGCGTGCTTGTGATGTATGGAGGAGGGGGAGCCTTTTTTTTCTCTCTGAATTCGACATTGTGCAGTACAAACGGAAGCTTCTTAATCTCTGTTGCGATCGCCTCGGCGCCCTGTCCATCCTTGATTTTGACCTTCTTGTCGTCGATCTTCACCAGATTTGCAAGGAAGGAAGGAGGATTTACCGCTTCCAAATGGGCTGAGATCGTCCAGAACTCTTCGGAGACAAAGTCCTTGATCTCTTTCTCTCTCTCACAGATCAACCGCAAAACGATGGACTGGACCCTTCCTGCACTGAGGCCTCTTCCGATCTTCTTCCACAGAAGGGGGCTTATGCGATATCCGACCAGCCGATCGAGGATCCGTCGTGTCTGCTGCGCTTTGATCTTGTCCTGATCGAGCTCTCCCACATTCTTGAAGGCCTCTTTAATCCCTTTTTCTGTGATCTCATGGAGCAGGACCCGATAGATACTTTCACTCGCGTCTTTCAGGAGAACAGAAAGATGCCAGCAGATCGCTTCTCCCTCTCTGTCTGGATCCGCAGCAAGATAGACCTCCTCTGACTTCTCGGCCATTTTCCGCAACTTTGAAACCAGTTCCTCCCTCTCGGGGATGATCCTGTAATCAGCCTCAAAATCATGTTCAATGTCCACACCCAGTTTTGACTTGGGGAGGTCCCGCACGTGTCCCATAGAAGCACTGACCAGAAAATCGGGGCCAAGATAACGGTTCACTGTTTTCGCTTTAGCGGGTGATTCCACAATAACCAATCGTTTTGCCATCATATCTTCCTTTGAAAATTTTTCCCCGGGCTCTGACTGATGTATCCTTTGAGCTCCAGTTGAAGAGAAAGGAACAGGATCTCAGAGACAGAGAACTCTGTTTTTTCGACAAGCTCGTCGATCGGAGTGAGCTCATCGGTCTTTAACAATGCCAGCAATTTTTCCTCATTAGGGTTCACAGGAGGAAGAACTTTTATCGTCTTCTCCTCCGTCTGAGCGAGAAGTTGATCTTTGAGCGGCGGAGGCAATTCTTCAGCCACATCTTCCCATCTCTCCACAAGTTTGGCTCCTGTTTTCACCAACCAATTGGTCCCCCGGCTGAGCTCTGAAGTTGTGTTTCCAGGAACGGCCATCACTTCTCTATTTTGCTCCAGAGCTAACCGAGCTGTGATGAGGGAGCCACTTCGTTTAGTCGCTTCAATCACCACCACGGCCAGCGATAATCCACTGATGATTCTATTCCTCAATGGAAAATGATACCCCAAAGGAGAAGACTTTAAAGGAAATTCCGTGATCACAGCACCTGTCTCTATGATTCTATCAAAAAGCTTCCGGTTCTCTCCGGGATATATCACGTCCAATCCAGAACCCATCACAGCCACGGTCTTTCCGCCCTGGAGGGCACCCCAATGGGCTACAGAGTCTATCCCCCGAGCCAACCCACTCACAACGATCACCCCGCGGGAAGCCAGGTCGTAAGCGAGTTTCTCGGCTACAGCTCTCCCGTAGGGAGTTGGCTTTCGAGCGCCTACGATGGAAACAGAAAGCTCGTCCAGCACATCGACCTTCCCTGCACAATAGAGGACGCACGGAGGATCGAAACTTTCTCGCAAATACGAAGGATAATTCCGATCCTCGAGTGTGAGTATAGCATATTTTTTCCTCGTGAGCTTTTCAATGTCGTTTTCCGCCTGATGGAGTGTCTTGGGAGAGACTAACGCAA
>Ga0307378_10008083_pt1 | contig 14053 bp, 13 predicted proteins | sample UN1MG_FD_202238 | JGI IMG/M metagenome (GOLD analysis project Ga0307378, IMG submission 202238) | Soil microbial communities from Risofladan, Vaasa, Finland - UN-1 | ecosystem: Environmental > Terrestrial > Soil > Coastal area > Acid sulfate soil | place: Finland: Risofladan, Vaasa | collected... | reverse complement strand
TCAGAAATTATGCTGCCAACTTGCCCTCTGTAGAATTAGATAAAGAACTAATGGAACAGGTCGCCTTGAATCTTATCGATAACGCTCTCTGGGCAATGCCTGAGAGAGGAAAACTCGTAATTGCAACCAGGGTGGTCTCTCCTGAAAATAATTTCATGGAAATGAAGTTTACTGACACCGGATGCGGGATCTCCAGAAAGGACCTCTCTCGCATCTTCGATCCCTTCTTCACTCAGAGAAATAATGGAACCGGTTTGGGGTTATCCATTGTTCATCGAATCGTTGATACACATAAAGGTTCCATCGATGTCGAGAGCGAGCCAAATATAGGAACAACCTTCAGGATAAAATTGCCCTCATTACAAAAAGAATGAGAGACAAAAAGATGAAAAACACACATGAATCAGCAAAAGAAAGGGAGGAATAGACAGAAACATAAACTAGTCTTAAATAGGAGGAATAATTATGCATAATATGGAGAAGAAATGGTTTAAGTTATTTATTTTCAGTATCTCTATCTTAATTGTCGCCTTAGTTCTTTTAGCCCGCTGGAATGTTACCCTTGCAGAAGAAGTCAAGAAATCTGGAAATGAGAGGGAGAATCTGAAAAAATATATCGAGAAAATAGAGCTTCTGGGGAATGTTGAAAGGAATTTCATAAAAGATGTTTTAAGACAAAAAGCTATTGCTCTCGGCTTTTGGGAGCTAACCGCAAAATATTCAGAAAAATACACAAGCAAAGAGAAGCAAGACTGTATTCAACTCGTTGTAATGACTGATGAACGATACGGACATAAGGGACTTGATGCTCCTTTAATCCTTGCCTGGCTGGAGAAAGAAAGTGAGGGAAATCCAGAGGCTGTCTCCTACGCTGGAGCAAAAGGATTAACCCAATGGACGGACTATAAAGCCTGGAAAATACTCGTTTCAATGGGGTACCCAGGTTATGAGAAGGAATTAATTCTCAATCCGGCAGTCAACTTAGCCGGCGGATTATTTTATTTACACGGTCTCATGAATTTTTGGGAATGGAAAGGTATCAAAGATCAAGATCTTATCCTTACATACACCCTCCACAGTTACATATGGGGATCTGAAAATACTGAAAAGCTGTATAATCTGGGCAAAAAAGCAAATGATCCCGATAACCAACACGTAAGCTGGATTTTAAGTCGCCGGGAATACTGGAAAGAAAAGCTAAAGTATTGGATCGATGACGCTCAGAAATTGGCAGATAAGTGGGAGGAAAAGAAGGATGTCTTGATTGATTACTAAATTTTCCTTGACAGTAACTCTTTTCGTATTTAGTATTTGCATGTAAAAGTCAGTTAGGCTTGTATTAAAAATTGAAGAAAAAAAACACGATCCTAAAAAAGGGGTAATCATTGGCCCGCGAGAAAATCTTAGTAATCGATGACGAGCCAGATATAGGCTGGCTTTTTTCCAAAATTCTATCCGAAGAAGGGTACAAGGTTTTCATCTCTCTCAACGGAGAAGAAGGAATTTCCAAGATTAAAAAAGAAAAACCTGATTTAGTCTTTTTAGATCTAAAACTTCCCGGTATGGATGGCATAGAAATTCTTAAAGAAATAAGAACGGTTGATAAAGATATATTGGTAATAGTGTTGACAGCATACGAGACTGTAACAACTGCTGTCGAAGCCATGAAACTGGGGGCTTACGATTATCTTTCCAAACCCGTAAATATAGAAAAGATAAAAACGACCATAAAAAATGCTATAAGGACCCAGACATTAATTAGAGATGCGGTTCTCAGAAAAAAAACAACGGAAAAAATTGATTTTGATCGTATTATCGGCGATAGTCTTCAGCTTAAAGATGTCCTTGATCTGGTAAAAAAAGTAGCTCCTCATGATATTACAGTCTTGCTGCGAGGAGCAAGCGGAACAGGCAAGGAGTTAATTGCTCGAGCAACTCACAGCAGCAGTGGCCGAGCAGACAAGCCTTTTGTGGCTATTGACTGTGCTATTCTGCCCGATACGCTTGTCGAAAGTGAAATATTCGGTCATGAAAAGGGAGCCTTTACAGGAGCAGCTGAAAAAAAGCTGGGCAAGTTTGAGCTCGCTCAAGGAGGTACTGTCTTTTTAGATGAAATCGGAAACTTAACTCCCCAGATTCAAGTGAAGCTGCTTAGAACTCTTCAAGAAAGGGAAATCGAACGCCTGGGTGGCAAAAAACCCATCAGGGTGGATTTTAGGCTCATTGCCGCAACCAATATGAACCTGGAAAAAGATATAAGCGCTGGCCGTTTTAGAGAAGATCTATATTACAGGCTTAATGTTTTTTCCATATATCTGCCACCATTGAGAGAGCGAGACGGGGATGTATTGCTGTTAACAGAGTACTTTTTGAAAGAATCCAATCGAATTTTTAAGAAAGAGGTAAAAAAAATATCCCCGGATGTAGAAAATCTATTAGCTGCCTACTCCTGGCCAGGCAACGTTAGAGAGTTAAGGAATGTCATTGAAAGTGCCGTACTTTTAGCCAGCGATACAATTCTTCCCCAACACATGCCTCTGAAAATCCAGGATGTCCTCAAGCAGAGTGTAGAATTACCGACCACTCTAAAAAAAGTGGGTAAACAAGCAAAGTGCAAAGCGGAGAGGGAATTAATTACAAAAGTATTAAAAGAGGTCAACTGGAATAAGAGCAAGGCTTCGAAAATACTGAAAGTAGACTATAAAACTCTGTATAATAAGATAAAAGAATACGATATTGAAAGAACCTAAAGCCAAACAGCTTTTAAAGGAACTCTGGAAAAAAATCCATAGACTATGGAAATAATTCCATAATTTTAGAAACAACAATTACCTCTCTTATCGCACTTCATCCCTGAAATAGTCTTATTTACCCTTAAGTGATTAAAAATCCCATTGCTGGCACAAAATTTGCTCATGCAATTTTTGTTAATAAAAACGATTTTCATAATTTTTGGATGTTACGATGAAAATAGAGGGGCATAGCCACAACTTCCAAAAAATCCCCTCCTTCTTCCAAGACGCGAGATGCCCCTCTATTAACTTTCTCAATTAGTCCCGAACATGATTTCTTATTAAACTTCTTGGAGATAAGCGAGGGAAAAATTGGACGAAAAGATAAATCGGGGAAGCTATCCAAAGAACGGAATTCCTTGCTTGACATGTAAAGGAAAGGGATCGGTTGCTAAAAAGGCTTTTTACAGGGGAAAGTGAAAAATGAAAAAGAGCGACTTTGCCCTTGTATGGAGGAAAATGTCATGAAAAAGTGCATGTTTGAAGATTTTATCGATGATTATTTATTGAACAGATTAGTTAAGAACAAAGAAAACAAATTCGAGGAGCACTATTTTAACTGCCCCTACTGCTTTGGAAAAATGATGGAAAGACAAGAGTTTATTTCCATAGTCAAGAATATAAGCACTAATACAAACGCAATTATTCCAAGGTCATCGTGAGGAGCGAAGCGACGTGGCGATCTCGTTAATTCGTCTTAAGAGATTGCCACGCCCTTTCAGGGCTCGCAATGACATTATAAAAGTTTGAAAGGTCTGACAATCCCCTTCTAATGGGTGACCCCAATATTTTCTTCGATAAATTGTCATTGCGAGGAGCACAGCGACGCGGCAATCTAATAGATTCTCTGCCAATCCTCCAACTCAAAATAATTTGATAAAAGAAGGGGTGCAAACACTCCATATTTTTCATTTTTCTTAAGGGGATCATTCCGTCCTCTATCCTTCTGTATATAGTCGCTTTCTGTTTCGGGATTAACAAAAAATGAAAAATATCCCTAAAACAAAAACGCAACTTCTGGAAGAACTGAAAAAATTGCGCCAGCGAATTTCTGAATTGGAACAATTAGAAACCGAGCGCAAGCAGAGGGAAGAGGAAATACAAACCCAAAAGGCTTATCTTGATCAGTTATTCGAGGGCGCCCCTGAGGGGATTGTGATGGTGGATAAGGAGGGCCATGTGCTTCGTGTGAATAGGGAATTCACCAAATTATTTGGATATGAGATTGACGAAATACAAGGACGCTCGTTAGATAAGCTAATCGTTCCTGAGGATTACTATGAAGATGTTTATTCGACTACGAAGAAGGTAGCAAGAGGCGAGAGTGTGGCCTTTGAGGCAGTGCGTAAACGCAAGGATGGAGCTTCTATTGATGTATCTGTGCTCGCTTCTCCAATCATACTAAATGGTAAGCTGCTTGCCGTTTACGGCATCTATCGGGACGTCACCGAGCAAAAGAAAGCAAACAAACAAATCAAGGCATCCCTTAAAGAGAAGGAAGTTCTTCTGAGAGAAATTCATCATCGGGTAAAAAATAATCTGCAGATAATCAGCAGTCTACTCAAGCTCCAGTCCCAATATCTTGAGGACAAACGGTACGTTGATATACTAAAAAATAGCCAGAACCGGATAAAATCAATTTCCCTTATCCACGAGATGCTTTACCAGTCAAAACACCTGTCAAAAATTAATTTCAAAAAATACATCGGGACTTTAACCAACTACTTATTCCGGTCTTGTTGGGATTCTCCTGGTAAGATTGCCCTGAAGATAGAGTCAGGGAATGTTTCCCTGCCAGTTGATAGCGCTATTCCCTGTGGATTGATCATTCATGAACTGATTTCCAATTCTCTGAAACATGCCTTCCCTGATGGCAAAAAAGGTGAAATCAAGATAGCCCTTCGTTCAATCAATAAAAAAGATATTGAGCTAGTAATCAGTGATAATGGCGTAGGAATACCCGAGGATTTGGATTTCAGGAATACAAAATCATTGGGTTTGCATCTGGTTACAATTCTAGCCGAAGATCAGCTCCGTGGTGAAATCAAGCTGGATAGAAATAAAGGAACTGAATTTCAAATCAAATTAAAAGACGTTAAATAAGGGCAAAACACAAATCCTGGTTGCGGATTACAGCAGGATTATTGCCTCCCACTTCAGGAAGTAAACAAGATTAAAGACAAAAACGTGTCTGTCAAGCCAGCCCACGCGAAGAAAACAAAAAAGCAGCTAATAAACGAATTGGCAGAATTGCGCCAACGAATTCCAGAATTGGAAGGCTCAGAAACCCAGCACAAGCAGAGAGAGGAACGACTCAAGCGATCGCTTAAAGAGAAAGAGGTGCTTCTAAAAGAGATTCACCATCGAGTCAAAAACAACATGCAAATAATCTACAGTCTGCTCAGCCTTCAATCAAGGCACATAAAGGACAAAAATACTCTAAAAATGTTTCAGGAAAGTCAAAACCGCGTCAGATCCATGGCTCTTCTTCACGAAAAATTGTATCAATCCAGAGATCTGGCGATGATTGAATTTGGTGACTACATTCGAAAACTTGTATATGGCCTGTTCCATACCTATGCAGTCAGTTCGGATTCCATCACCCTGAAGATAAATGCCGAGAATATTTATATGGACATTAATACCGCAATTCCTTGCGGGTTGATTATAAATGAGCTTGTTTCCAATTCTCTGAAACATGCCTTCCCCGAGGACAAGGGATGGAGTGAGAAGGGCGAAACCAAAGGTCAAATCTATATCAAACTTACTTCGCACAAAAAAAATAATTTTACTCTGATTATTAGAGATAACGGCGTTGGCTTTCCTGGAAATCTGGATTTCCGCAGCACAGCAACATTAGGCCTGCAATTAGTAAACACACTGGTCGAGCAGCTTGAAGGAAGTATCAAGCTTCTCCAAAAAGATGAAACATCATTCAAGATAGAATTTGCCTCCGTAAAAAGAAAAGGCCCTCTGCAATAAGTGGAATCGGAAAAATAAATAACGCCTACTCGCCGCCTTTTAGGCAAAAATTATTCTTATTCAAAGAGGAGCACAAAATGAAAGACGGAAACCTGTCTGCTGTACCCATACAAGGAGGCATGACAAAAAAGCTACCAACAGATGAGTTAAAGGAATTGCGCCAAAGGATTGCTGAATTGGAAAAATTAGAATCCGTGCGCGAGCGTGCAGAGGAAGATTTAAAGGAAACATTGAATGATTTAGAACGCTCCAACAAAGAACTCGAGCAGTTTGCCTATATAGCTTCCCATGACCTGCAAGAGCCGCTGCGCATGGTGGCAAGTTATGTCCAGCTTCTGGAACGTCGCTATAAAAACAAACTCGATTCCGATGCAAACGAATTCATCGCTTATGCGGTGGATGGCGCAAGCAGGATGCAGAGCATGATCAATGACCTGCTGGACTATTCGCGGGTGGGCACTGGGGGAAAGACGTTTGAAAAGACGGATTGTGCTCATGTCTTCAACCAAGCGATTGTAAATCTTCAAGGAGCCATAGAAGAAAGTGGCGCTGTTGTAACCCAAAATAATCTACCGACGATTAAGGCTGATGAAACTCAACTCATACAGCTTTTTCAAAATTTGATTGATAACGCTATAAAATTCCGGGGCAAAGAGTCACCGCATGTTCATGTTGCCGCGAAGAAAAAAGCGGAAGAATGGCTTTTCTTCGTTCAAGATAATGGCATCGGGATTGACCCTCAATATGCTGAGCGCATCTTCGTGATCTTCCAGAGACTGCATAATAGGAGAAAGTATTCTGGAACCGGCATAGGGCTGGCGATTTGTATGAGGATTGCGGAGCGTCATGGCGGACGAATCTGGGTGGAATCAAAACCAGGAAAGGGATCGACATTTTTCTTTGCTATCCCATTAAAAGGAGGCAAATAAGCTCGATGAGTAAAAGAAGTGGAAAACCCGTTGAGATTTTATTAGTGGAGGATAATCCGGCCGATGTGCGCCTTACACAGGAAGCCCTCAAGAATGGCAAGGTTCTAAATAAACTGAGCGTGGTCGGTGATGGAGTGGAAGCTTTAAGTTTTCTGAACCGAAAAGGAAAATACGCAGATGCGCCTCGTCCTGGCCTCATTTTGCTTGATCTTAACCTCCCGAAGAAGAAGGGCTGCGAAGTGCTGGAAGAGATCAAAAAAGATCCAAGTCTTAGACGTATTCCTGTTGTGGTTCTTTCGATTTCAAAGAACGAACAGGATATTATAAAAAGCTATAACCGCCATGCAAACTGTTACATAACAAAGCCTGTTGATCTGGATCAGTTTGTTAACGTAGTGAAGTCAATCGAAGATTTCTGGCTAACCATCGTGAAGCTCCCTCCGAACAATAAAAAATGACCGATATACAATCCAAAGTCCTCCTTATCGAGGATAATCCGGGAGATGTGCGTCTTGTACGGGAAATGTTGAATGAGGTGCCGGGTTTTGCTTTCGATATTGAATGCATTGCCCGGCTCGATTCAGGAGTGGAACGCCTTTCCAAGGGAGGCATTGATCTCCTTCTCTTAGACCTCGATCTGCCTGACAGCCAGGGACTCGATACATTCATCAAGGCTCACACCCAAGCTACAGAAGTGCCTATTGTTGTGCTTACTGGATTTGATGATGAAAAACTCGGATTGAAAGCGGTGCAAAAGGGTGCCCAGGATTACTTAGTCAAAGGAAAGATCGATGGGAATCAGCTTGTCCACGCCGTGCGCTATGCCATCGAGCGCAATCGGGCTGAGGAAACCTTCAAGAAAATGGCTTATCATGATCCCCTTACGGGACTCCCAAACAGGCGGGGATTTTCTATCCTGGCCCAGCTGCAGCTTAAGATTGCAAACAGGAAAAAAGGGAGCATGTTGCTGCTTTATGCCGATTTTGATGATCTGAAGTCGATTAATGACAACTTAGGCCATCATGAAGGAGACAAGGCATTGATTGAGACCGCTAACCTTCTTAGAAAGACTTTTCGCGGGTCGGACATTATTGCTCGCATTGGCGGGGATGAATTTGTCGTTCTTGCCCTAGAAAACTCCATGGAGTGTTCCGAGGTCCTCACAAGTCATATTCAGAAGAACCTGAAAGCTCGCAACATGAAAGGCAGCCGTTCATATAAATTATCAATGAGTGTGGGTACAGTCCGTTACGATTCCCAGTATCCTAGTTCAATTGACGGACTGCTGGATGAGGCAGATAGATTAATGTATGAACAGAAACGCGTCAATCATAAATCTTAGCTTGATGATGCTTGCAGCTTAAAGAATAAAACAAAGATCCCAGATCCCGTTTTGAAGTCCCTCGACAGGCGTGCATCAAATGAAAGTAAAAGATGAAAGATAAACAAATCAAAGTCCTCCTGATCGAAGACAACCCCGGAGATACACGCTTTATACAGGAAATGCTGGGAAAAAAGAGTTCTACGAGCTTCGATTTAGTCTGCGCCGATACGCTACAGACAGGAATAGAGCATCTCGCCAAGGGAGATATCGATGTCGTCCTGCTGGATCTAGGATTACCTGACAGCCAGGGACTGGATACATTAATCAAGATTCAGGCACAAGCTCCGGAAGTGCCTGTAGTTGTCTTTACCGGACTAAATGATGAAAAAGCAGGCTTAGAAGCAGTTAAAAGGGGTGCGCAGGATTATCTAGTCAAGGGTACTGCAAACGGTAACTTGCTCGTTTCAGCCATCCGTTATGCTATCGAACGCAAATGGACAGAGGAAAAAATTAAAGCGTCGCTCAGGGAGAAAAATGTGCTTCTTCGGGAGATTCATCATCGGGTGAAAAATAACATGCAGGTAATTTCCAGCCTTCTCAACCTTCAGTCCAGACATACCGGGGATGAAAAGGCGCTGGATCTGCTCAGGGGTATTCAGAACCGGGTCAAGTCAATGACACTCATCCATGAAAGATTATATCAATCCGAAGACATCGCAAAAGTTAGCTTTGTTGAACATGTTCAAACTCTCACATCCCATCTGTTCAGTTCCTACGGAATTGACCCCAGAAACGTTAAATTGGACATTAATATCAAAGATGTTTTGCTGGATATTAACACAGCAATTCCCTGCAGCCTGATTATCAACGAAATTGTCTCAAATTCTTTGAAACATGCCTTTCCTGATGGCAGAAAAGGTGAGATTAAAGTTGCCATGCACGCCTTAAATAAAAAAGAGATTGGCCTTGTTGTAAGCGATAATGGAGTTGGCTTACCAAAGGGAATGGATTTTAGAAAAACAAAATCATTGGGTTTACATCTGGTTCAACTCTTAGCTGAGGACCAGCTTCATGGTGACATCAAGCTGGATAGAACGAAGGGAACCAATTTTAATATCAGATTGAAGGTGAAACAATGAAGAAAAAACAAATCCTTATTGTTGAAGATGAAAGACTTGAGGCTGAGGATATAAAAACGAGTGCTCAAAAGCTTGGATATGCTGTTTCCGGAATAGCTTTTTCGGGAAAGGCAGCCGTAAAAAAAGCAGAAGAGATGCGCCCTGATTTAGTGCTCATGGACATCGTGCTCAGGGGAGAAATGGATGGCATTGAGGCTGCTTCAATAATTAGCTCACGTCTTGATATTCCGATTGTCTACCTTACTGCCTATTCGGATAAGAAAATGCTTGAACGGGCAAAAGTAACTGGGCCGTTTGGTTATATTCTCAAACCCTTCGAGGATAAGGACCTGAAGACAACGATCGAGATGGCTCTTCACAACCATAAGATGGCAAATATGTTGAAAGAGAGTGAAGAGAGATATCGCAGCCTGGTAGAGAATGCATACGATGCTATCTATATAAGCACCTCCAATGGTTTTCAATATGCCAATCCTGCTTTTGAAAACCTTACTGATTGGAAAAAAGAAGAGTTATGTAATAAGGAATTCAATTTCTGGAGTATTGTTCATCCGGATGATAAAAAATTAATAAAGGAAAAGAAAGAGGCGTGGAAAACAGGAAAGGAAATGCCAGGCAGGTTCGAATTCAGAATTACAACAAAGAATGGGGAGGAGAGGATAGTCGAGGCAAATACGGTAAACATAGGGAAACAGGGAGAAGTAAAAGAGATGGGGATTCTAAGAGATATCACCGTGCGCAAGAAGGCAGAGGAAGAACTTAAAAAAAGCCTGGAGAGAACACAGAAAAACTTTGTGGATACGATTAATGCCCTGGTATCAGCACTCGAAAGGAGAGATCCTTATACTGCCGGTCATCAAAAGAGGGTAGCTCATCTCGCCTCTGCTATAGCTGGGGAGATGGACCTTCCGAAAGAGCAGATTGAAGGAATCCGCATGGCCGGACTTATTCATGATGTCGGCAAGATTCAAATACCTATCGAGATACTAATCAAGCCCGATCATCTGTCCGAAATAGAATTCGTTATGATTAAAATGCACCCGCAGATCGGTTATGAGATAGTGCAGGCAATAGAATTTCCATATCCAGTTGCCATGATCGTGCTCCAGCACCATGAAAGAATGGATGGTTCTGGATATCCTGCCGGTCTATTGGGTGCACATATCCTTCCAGAAGCGAGAATCTTAGCAGTTGCTGATATTGTTGAGGCTATGTCTTCTCACCGGCCTTATCGACCAGCTCTTGGTATCGGAACGGCGTTAGAAGAAATCAGCAAGCATAAAGGCTTTCTATATGATTCTGAGGCGGTGGATGCTTGCTTAAAATTATTTTACGAGAAAAAGTTTAAGCTCGAATAATTGCCGAAGTCAGATATTTCATTGGAGAGAAAAAGACTAAATTTAAAGGCATATCCATTTTTTTATGGATTTATTTCCATGGTTACAGAATTTTTTCCTGAATACAGAATTAAATAATTCCTTTAATTTTTTCCTCTTTTGCTCTTTTAATTATTGAAAATAAAAGAATTATAATCATTTTACACTTTAATTTTCTCCATTTTCTAATTTTGGCACTTTTCTTGCTTCTCAATCAAGAGCGCTTTCTAATTCATATCACTAGAAATGATATGAATATTTAATATGAAAAATCAGGTTCGATCTTATTGTTATGTGATGGACCGTAAAAAGAACCTATTCCCAATTAAAAAAGGAGCTGAAGATGGCATCAAAATATCTTCTTAAACTTTATGTTTTGGGGCAGACAGCAAATTCTCAAAAAGCAATAAAAAATTTGAAGACGCTATTAAAGAATGATCTAAAAGGCCTCTATACCTTAAAGATAATCGATGTTTTGAAGAATCCCAGCCTGGCTGAGGAAGATAAGATTTTAGCCACGCCCACTCTAATAAAGACTTTGCCTTCACCAATAAGAAAACTCATCGGAGATTTGTCTGACTCAGAAAAGGTCCTGCTCGGGCTTGATTTAAGTTTTGAAATAAAGGGAGAAAAATAATGGGCTCTATTATGAAAAAAGTCGCTTCTGGAATTCATGGTTTTGACAGCATCTCTCACGGAGGAATACCCCAGGGAAGGACCACCCTGGTAGCCGGAGCATCCGGTTCAGGCAAGACAGTCTTTTCTGTCCAGTTTCTCTTTAAAGGGGCTGTAGATTATGGAGAGAATAGTGTTTTTGTAACCTTTGAGGAAAGACCGGAAGATATTATCAAGAATATGAAAAGTTTTGGCTGGAATATAGAAAAGCTGCAGAGAGAAAAAAAGTGGGCTTTTGTGGATGCTTCTCCATCTGATTCAGATAAGGTTGAAATTGGTCATTATGATTTAGGAGGATTTCTGGCAAGGATTGAGTATGCAATAAATAAAGTGAAGGCAAAGAGAATAGCAATTGACTCTGTATCCAGCCTCTTTACTCATTTTCAGGACCCAGGAATTATAAGGCACGAGCTATACCGCCTTGCTTCCAGGCTCAAGCAGCTTAATATAACCTGTATAATGACTGCAGAAAGGCCAACAGAAGACGGCCCGATTTCCCGTTATGGGGTGGAGGAGTTTGTTTCAGATAATGTGATACTCATCCATAACCGCCTGAATGAACGAGGGGGAAGAGAAAGGACAATCGAGATTTTAAAATTCCGTGGTGCCTCCCATGATTCTGAAGAAGCGCCTTTGATTGTGAAGGATAAGGGGATGAATATTTACCCCCGGCCGAAGCCAATATTGAGAGGAAAGGGATTTTCTGAAAAAATCTCCACCGGGATTAAAGATATAGATGACTTGTTTTACGGAGGGATATACAAAAACTCAACCACTGTGGTTACGGGAGCCTCAGGAACAGGAAAGACTGTATTCTCCCTCCACTTTATCATAGAAGGGGCAACGAGGGGAGAAAACTGTCTTTTTATTGAATTTGAAGAAAGTCCGGATCAACTTACAAGAAATGCCGCCTCCTTTGGCTGGAATTTAAAGAAATATATAAAAGGAGGTTTAGTGAGCTTAATCTGCCATTACCCCGAGGATTTAAAAGCAGAGCAGTATTTAAATATGATCCAGGATTTGACCATCAAGAATAAGGCGAAGAGAGTGGTTGTGGATTCTCTTTCTGCTCTCCAGAGAATTTACTCAGAAGAAAAATTCAGGGAGTTCGTAATTGGCCAAAATGCCTTTTTCAAGATGCATGATGTCACCGTCCTTCTTACCAATACAACAAGTGAGCTTTTAGGGATAAGCACGATAACAGAGGCTCATCTTTCCACAGCATCAGATAACATCATCATCCTCAAGTACGTGGAGTTAGGAGGGAAAATGCGCAGACTTATTAGTATTTTGAAGCAGAGAGGCTCCAGGCACAGGAAAGAATTGATGGAATATGAGATTACCCCACAAAAGGGAATGGATGTTATAGGACCGTTTGAAGGAGTGGAGAATTTAATGGGCGGTTCTGCAAGGAGGGTTGAGATAAGGTTTGACGAAACAGAGGCTGAGGCAGAATTCCTGGAAGAAAGCAAAAGCGGAAGAATATAGAGGCCCGGATAATCACAGAGAATTGCTTTAGTCCGTTAAAAGTATCCGCTAACAGTTGTATTTTGTGAAATAAAACAGCGATGTGGGCAAGGCATATAAAAGAATTACAAAGGAAGGATTAAATTATGAGTAACGAACATAAAAGAATGCAACCGTGGAAACTACAGCAGTGGATAAGTCAGTTTTTTTCTCTGTATCCTCTGAGGACCACTTTTGCGTCATCTGCGGTTACAAGAGGAGGTAAGTAAAATGGCAATCTCATTCAAAAAAAAGACTAAGAAGCCTTTATCAGGCGGAACAGCATCTGAAGAAATTGAAGAAAAAGATGTTCTAATGGAAGAAGCCAGTGAACGTATAGAAATGCAACTTGAGGATTTACTAGAAGCACTGGAAAGTGTAAGAAAAGGGGATTTGAAAAAAAAGTTGAAAAAGGAGAAAGGAGATATTTTCGGAAAATTGGCAGATTCTTACAATACAATGGTTGATATGCTTAACGCTTTTACTGCTGAAGTAACAAGAGTAGCCAGAGAGGTAGGAACCGAAGGGAAGCTCGGAGGACAGGCAGAAGTACCCGGAGCTGCAGGCCTCTGGAAAGAGTTGACCGAAAGTGTCAATATGCTCGCCTCCAACCTGACCGACCAGGTGAGGAACATTGCTCAGGTGACGACTGCCGTGGCTCAGGGAGACCTTGCCCAGAAAATAACAGTCGACGCAAAAGGCGAAGTACTGAAACTCAAAAACACCATAAACGAGATGGTAGATACACTTAATTCGTTCGGAAGCGAAGTTACAAGGATAGCTCGTGAAGTAGGTGTCGAAGGCCAGCTCGGAGGACAGGCAGAAGTACCCGGAGCTGCAGGCCTCTGGAAAGAGCTGACCGAAAATGTCAATATGCTCGCCTCCAACCTGACCAACCAGGTAAGGAACATTGCCCAGGTGACGACTGCCGTGGCTCAGGGAGACCTTGCCCAGAAAATAACAGTCGAGGCAAAAGGCGAGGTGCTGGAACTCAAAGACACCATAAACGAAATGGTAGATACACTCAATGCCTTCGGCAGCGAGGTGACCCGAATAGCTCGTGAGGTTGGTGCCGACGGCCAGCTCGGAGGCCAGGCAGAAGTGCCCGGAGTAGCAGGCCTCTGGAAAGAGCTGACCGAAAATGTCAATATGCTCGCCTCCAACCTAACTAACCAGGTGAGGAACATTGCCCAGGTGACGACTGCCGTGGCTCAGGGAGACCTTGCCCAGAAAATAACGGTCGAAGCAAAAGGCGAGGTGCTGGAACTCAAAAACACCATAAACGAAATGGTGGATACACTTAATTCGTTCGGAAGCGAAGATACAAGGA
>Ga0307378_10008080_pt1 | contig 14057 bp, 13 predicted proteins | sample UN1MG_FD_202238 | JGI IMG/M metagenome (GOLD analysis project Ga0307378, IMG submission 202238) | Soil microbial communities from Risofladan, Vaasa, Finland - UN-1 | ecosystem: Environmental > Terrestrial > Soil > Coastal area > Acid sulfate soil | place: Finland: Risofladan, Vaasa | collected... | reverse complement strand
CAGATACCGGAGACATTGGATTATGGATAAAAGACGGTGGTTTTATCGTGCCAACGAAGAATCCAGAAGTACTGGCAGAGAAAATAGTTTATTTACTTAAAAATGATGAAGAAAGAAAAAAACTGGGAAAGAACAACAGAAAAGTAATCGAAGAGCGAAATAATTACTATAAAGAAATGTCTAAAATGGAAAATATTTATAAAGAGTTAATGAATAAGTGAAGGCCAAAATAAGAAAATTCAGCAAATAAGAGGTGTTAGAAATGAAACGAGCTCTGATTACCGGCATTACAGGACAAGATGGTTCGTATTTGGCCGAATTTCTAATTGTCAGAGGCTATGAGGTACACGGAATTATTCGGCGCTCGTCTAGTTTTCATACATGGCGAATTGATCATCTCTATCGAGATCCTCATGATCCGCAAGCCCGGCTCTTTTTGCACTATGGTGATATGGCCGATGGTACAGGATTGCGCAAGATATTGGAGCACGTCCAGCCTGATGAGGTCTATAACTTGGCCGCCCAGTCGCAGGTGAGAGTTTCTTTTGATCAGCCCGAATATACTGCAGACGTAGTTGCCTTGGGGGTGTTACGCATGTTGGAAGCAATCAGAGATTACCAGCAGCGTACTAAGAAACAAATGCGCTTCTATCAAGCGGGCTCATCGGAGATGTTCGGAAAAGCTCAAGAAACTCCGCAACGAGAGACGACACCGTTTTACCCCCGAAGCCCGTATGGTGTTGCGAAGGTCTATGCATACTGGCAGACGGTGAATTACCGAGAAGCGTATAAACTCTTTGCCGTAAACGGTATTCTTTTTAATAACGAATCCCCCAGACGGGGTGAGACGTTTGTGACTCGCAAGATTACACGGGCTGCTACGCGCATCAAGTTAGGGCTAAAAAATAAATTATATTTAGGCAATCTCGAAGCCAAGCGAGACTGGGGCTTTGCTGGAGACTATGTGGAAGCCATGTGGCTTATGCTTCAACAGGATGAGCCGGACGATTATGTCATAGCGACGGGAAAGATACACTCAGTGCGCGAGTTTTTAGAACAAGTTTTCAACATGCTCGGTTTAGACTGGCGTAAATACGTTGAAATCGACGCACGTTATTTGAGACCCACAGAAGTCGATAATTTGGTAGGTGATGCTTCGAAAGCGCGTCAGAAACTAGGCTGGAAGCCCAAAGTGCATTTTGAAGAGCTCATTAAGATGATGGTGGAAGCAGATATGAAGTTGGCCGAGCAAGAAAAAGTTTTGCAAGAAGCAGGTCATACAATCACCACACGGAGGGAGCCATGACGGAGTTTAAAAACAAGCGCATTGCTGTTACGGGTGGGGCAGGCTTTTTGGGCTCATTTGTTGTAGAAAAGCTCCGCGAACGTGGGGTCAAAGAGATCTTCGTGCCTCATAGCAAAGATTATAATCTCGTTAATCCTGAGATAGCCAGGCAACTGTATGCTGATAGCTCACCGGATATTTTAATTCACATGGCAGCCCGTGTAGGTGGGATCGGGGCTAATCAAGCTAACCCGGGACGCTTTTTTTATGAAAATATGGCTATGGGGCTCAATATCATCGAAGAAGCGCGCAAACATGGAGTTGAAAAACTGGTAATTGTGGGCACGACATGTGCCTATCCCAAGTTTACACCAGTGCCTTTCAAAGAAAAAGATATCTGGAACGGCTATCCCGAAGAGACGAATGCCTCTTATGGTATTGCCAAGCGGGCTTTACTTGTTATGGCTCAAGCCTATCGCGCCCAGTACGGTCTTAACGCAATTTATCTGATTCCCTCGAACTTGTATGGCCCCCGGGATAACTTTGATATGGAAACGAGTCATGTTATTCCAGCACTGATAAAGAAATGTTTTGATGCTATTAAAACCAAGCAAAAAGAAATTGTTGTCTGGGGAACAGGAAAAGCAACTAGAGAGTTTCTTTACGTTGAAAATTGTGCGGAGGGCATTCTACTGGCTACTGAAAGATACAATAAAAGTGAACCGATAAATTTAGGCACGGGTTTTGAAATATCGATTAAAAATTTAGTTGAGTTAATTGTTAAATTAACAGGATTTAAAGGTGAAATTGTCTGGGATACATCAAAACCTGATGGTCAACCAAGAAGATGTTTAGATACAACCAAAGCCGAAAAAGAATTCGGCTTTAAAGCAAAAACACCTTTTGAGGAAGGACTTAAGAAAACAATTGATTGGTATAGAGAACAGAAAAGATAAGATTATGGATAAGACAGAAAGGATACAATACTTCAATAACATTGCACCTGAACGAGATAAATGGAAGAAAAAAAATTGGTATTACTACGCAGAGCTAGAGAAAATTATCAAATTCATTATCCCCCCTAATAAAGAAGTCTTAGAAATCGGCTGTGGTACTGGTGACCTTCTAGCTCAAACTCAACCCTGTAAAGGAGTGGGGATTGATTTCAGTGAGGGAATGATAAAAATTGCTTCAAAAAAGTATCCTAACCTTAGCTTTAAAATTGAAGATGCTGAAAATCTAAAACTTAATGAAAAGTTTAACTACGTAATTATGTCAGACCTAGTCGGTCATTTATCAGATGTTTGGCAGGCTTTTAGAAACCTAAGAAAAGTTACTCGATACCAGACACGCGTGGTAGTCACCTATTACAATTGTCTCTGGGAGCCTTTATTTAGTTTAGGGGAAAGACTCGGTTTTAAGATGCGACAGGATTATCAAAATTGGTTAGATTTGGATAGTATAGAGAACCTTTTAAATCTGAATGGTTATGAGGTGATTAAAAAAGAATATCGATTTCTCTTTCCAAAATATATTCCTTTGATATCAATTTTTTTGAACAAATATGTTGCTCGACTTCCCCTTATTAGAAAATTGTGTTTAATTGAATATCTTGTAGCTCGACAAAAGGAAGGAGCAGACTCTGGGTCAGAAAAGGAGTTCTCCTCTTCTGTAATTGTTCCCTGCCGAAATGAAGCAGGTAATATTGAAGGAGTAATTACTCGTACTCCACAAATAGGTAAACATACAGAAATTATTTTTGTGGACGGTTGTTCTACCGATGGAACGACAGAAAAAATAGAAGAGTTAATAAGTAAATATAAAGACCAGAAGGATATTAAGCTAATTCATCAGGGCAATCCAAAAGGGAAAGGGGATGCGGTCAGAAAAGGATTTGTGGAGGCCAAGGGAGACATATTGCTAATTTTAGATGCCGATCTAACTGTACCGCCAGAAGATCTTCCTAAATTTTATCTCGCTCTTATCGAAAGAAAGGGAGAATTCATTAATGGGTCGAGGCTGGTTTATCCTATGGAAAAAGATGCTATGCGGTTCTTAAATAAATTGGGAAATATGGCATTCAGCTTAATATTCAGCTGGCTTTTTGAACAACGGATAACCGATACACTGTGCGGCACTAAAGCTATCTTTAGAAAAGATTATTTGGCAATTGCCAAAGGGAGAAGTTATTTTGGTAATTTTGACCCATTTGGAGATTTTGATCTACTTTTTGGTGCAGTCAAAGCAAATCTTAAAATCATCGAAATTCCCATACGCTATAAACAGCGAGTTTATGGTAATATTAAAATAGAAAGGTTCAAACATGGATGGCTGTTATTAAAAATGTGCTGGATAGCCTTTAGGAAATTAAAATTAGGATGAATAGAATTAGTCGCGAAATATTACATAGTAGAAAAGTATGTCCGAAGGCTGAGTTAATATGGGGATGGGGAAGTCCCGCTGGACAAAAGAGGTCAGAGAGAAGAGCTAACTTTTTAATCGAACTTGGTGGGATAAAAAAGGGGATAAAGGTTTTAGAAATAGGTTGTGGTACAGGAGTATTCACTAAAAAGATCGCAGAGACAGGAGCGGATATTTTAGCTGTAGATATCTCATCATATTTAATAAGTAAAGCCAGAAAGAATTTACAAGGGTATCCTAATGTAACATTTTATGTTGCTGATGCAGAGAACCTGAATTTGAGGGAGGAATATTTTGACTCTGTGGTTGGAATCTCCGTATTACATCATCTTAATTTTAAACCAGCCTTATTAGAAATCAGGCGAGTGCTAAAACGAGGAGGTAGGATTGTCTTTACAGAACCCAATATGTTAAATCCTCAAATTATGTTGGAAAGAAAGATAAAATCAATAGGGAAATTACTATACAATTCACCCGATGAAACTGCTTTTATTAGGTGGACTTTAAAAAAGGAGATGAAGAAGTTGGGTTTCGAAGAGATTTTTATAAATCCTTTTGACTTTCTCCATCCTTCCACTCCCACTTTTTTAATTGAGAGAATTAGTAAAATTGGAATGTGCTTAGAGAAAGTCTTAGTCTTAAAAGAGATAAGTGGATCTCTTTTGATAAAGGGGAAAAAGCCAAATAATTGCTTATAGAATTACTGTGAGGACCAACAATATGTCATACGCTAAACTAAAAGAGCGTGGAAAAATATGGAAAGAAAAGGAGATTATTAGGTGGATATATTTAGATTGGTACAAATTAATAATGGACAACGTAAAAGACGGTAAAATTGTTGAATTAGGAAGTGGTTCTGGAAACTTTTCCCAATATTATCCTAACATAATCTCTTCGGATATTATCCATTGCCCATGGTTAGAGATGACTTTCGATGCTGCCTCAACGCCATTTAAAGAAGAAAGCATAGATTCTTTGATTATGGTTGATCTACTTCATCATTTAGAAGATCTCAATCTTTTCTTTACTGAGGTTGACAGAGTGCTAAAAGACAAGGGAAGGTTAATTATGATAGAACCTTATATTTCCCCTTTTTCCTTTTTAATTTATCACTTTTTACATCAAGAACAAGTGGTACTTAATGCTAAGATTTTTTCAAAAAAGACTAATATCAGTCAAGGTCATAAAAAAGACCCTTTTGTTGCGAATTCGGCGATACCAACAATCCTCTTTTGGAAAAAGAGGAAACAGTTTCAAAGAAAATATCCTAGGCTGAAAGTAATAGAGAAAAAGTTATTCTCCTTTCTGCTATACCCCTTGAGTGGTGGATTTGAACATCGATCTCTAATTCCTATGTGGTGGGCCGGCATTCTTAACCTTATAGAAAGATTAATGAGTCCTTTAGCAAAGTTGCTTGCGTTTCGGACTCTTATTGTAATTGAGAAGGAAGTTATTAAATGATGAATTTTCAATTAATTCAACTCAAGATGTATTCAGTAAAGAATTATGGGACCAAGATATAACCAAATAATACAAATAATTAAATCGCCTATATATCATCTGGGCGCTTATCTTCGTCACCATATTCCCATTTTGATGCTCTTGTTTGGTCTGTTGGTACAAACAGGAGTTGGCCTTTATGGTACTCTATCGTCTCCCATGGGTCACTGGACGGTTCGGGATGGGAAGGGTTCCTATCTCTGGTATCATGATGATCCCGCTATGTGGTATATTTCCTCCGTGCGCAATAGGTTCCTTGGCAAAGAATACGATTATCTTACCCACGGTGTTCCGGTACAGGAGGTAATATATCGGTCTGTCCGTTTAGTTTACATTCTTAGTGGATCCCACGAGACCCCGGTAGATTTTTTTGATAAGCATCTTTCCCAAATTTACATATATGGCAGCTTGTTGGCAATCGTGTTTAGTCTACTCACCGTCTATTTCACTTATGCTATAGTGAGTGTTTTCAACCGCTCACGGATATGGAGTGGGTTGAGTGCCCTAATCCTTTCTACATCATTTTCTTTTCTCTACTTTTCTGGTTCCATCTCTAGCGAGCCATTCCAGGCGGGCCTTATTGTTATGGCTATGTATTTCATTGTTCGTTTTTTTTCCAGTTATCGTATCTCCTCAACAGCATGCTTATGGCCCATAATAGCGGTAGTATCGATGGCTCTTTCGATTATTACCAAAATCAATTCCCTATTATTGCTTCCAGCCTTTGTCCTTCTTTTCGTTTTGTTGCCATTTACCGAACAAATTCCTCGGCGAAACAGGATTCTTGTGCGGGGCATTTCGATTTTATCGTTCCTCCTGATGATTGGGATTCTGGTCTATTGGTCCGGCGAGGCACTCTTTGGGTGGGCCAAATTCCAGCAACAGCATATGGCCTACTATACAAATGAGCGTATAAGTTTTGTATTTAAGGGTTTTATCAGTCTGTTTGCTCCTCAAAACGGAATGGGTCGATTTGACCTATTTGTTCAACCCGTAGAGCGGTTTTTTGTCAAATATCAATGGATTCCGCAATTATATATGTTATATATCTATATTGGAGTCCTCGCATCTATTTTTACTCTTTGGAAGGGAAAAGACCCTGCTATCAAAGCGATGTTGATTGTTGCGCTATTCGGAAGTGGTTGCCTTTTCATAGGAATGCTGTCGGTTTCTTCTTGGAAATACATGATTCCCTCAATGCCCTTGCTATGTATTCTTTCTTCCTATTTGCTGGTGAGATTGTTTCGTTACCTATTATCTACGTCTCGACTTACTTTTATGATCGCTCTCGGTCTAACTATTTTCATATTGGCGATTAATATTCTTACTGTGAGTAAAGTACTCGCTCTGCATCATCATAGCGCAAAAGAATATCAGAAATACAAACCCTACGAGCTCTTACGATTATTGCCTCCAAGGAGCAAACTTATGGTTATGGGAAAAGGATTAGAAATTCCTAGCCCAGTGCTTGTTAAGATGAATCTATATAAGCACCAAACGTATCTTGGCTACATCGATACTTTCTCCCGGTTTATGGTGTTGGGCGATACCAATCCTCGTGATGTGGCTATTGGCGGGATTCTATCTGATACAAAATTTAACCAAGAGTATATTTTATCCAAGTTTGGCGGGAACTATCGCATAATCGAAGAACGAGTTTATCAAATTTCTGGAATAAAATATTTCTATTATCGCTTAGGTGATAGAAAAATAATTTGAGAGAAGAATAGCTAATCTATCGAGATATAAAAAAAAGACAGTAATATGGAAACTAAATTGATTTTATTTTTGAAACAACACCCACTACTCTATCATTTTGCTCGGAGTTTTTACTGGAAGGTATTCAGTTTAAAAGCGCAGATATTAGGAACAAAGACTGAAGAAAGAAAATGGGCTACCCGAGGTCTATCTAAATTCCCCAAAAGTTTTGCCGTGAACCATTCCCATCGGCCATTTTTATTGGAAAAAATCAGCGCCCTTCGGCCATTCTCTACTATTTTAGAAGTAGGATGTAGTTACGGGCCAAATCTTTATTTAATAGCTAAACGCTTCCCGAAAACGAAATTAACGGGGATAGATATAAATCCTTTGTTTATTCAAGAAGGCGAAGAGTGGCTCTCAAAAGAAGGTATTTCCAATATTAAGTTATTAGTTGGCAAAGCGGACGAACTCAATAAATTTCAAGATAAGAGTTTTGATATCGTATTTACAGATGCACTATTGATATATGTAGCCCCGGATAAAATTAAAAAGGTAATACAAGAAATGCTTCGTATTACTCGCAGAGCATTGATTTTGGTAGAGTGGCATTACAAAGATCAAAATAAAGATCCTCATGGTTTAGGAGTTTATCATTTGGGTTGCTGGAAAAGAAATTATGTTAATTTACTAAAACAATTTGCTCCTGAAAATCAAATTCATATTACAAAAATTCCAAAAGAATTATGGCCAGCGGGAGATTGGGGAAACATAGGATATGTCATTGAGGCGATTCTCTAAGAAAAGAGGTAAGGATGCAAGTCTCAGTAATTATCGTCACGTATAATAGAATAAAAGATTTAAGTGAATGTCTAAATTCAATTTTGGTTCAGGCGAGTTTACCAAAAGAAGTAATAATTGTTGACAACAGTGATAGCAAGGAATCAGAAAAGTTAATTGGAAAAAGAAAAAGTGAATTTAAAAAGAACAATATTTACTTAAGATATATAAAGAACGAGAAAGAAAATGCTTTGACAGTAGCAAGAAATATTGGAATCAAGAATGTTACAGGAGAGATAATTTTATTTTTAGATGATGATGTAATTTTGGAGAAGAATTACATAAAAGAAATTTTAAAAGTTTATGAAGAGTATCCAGAATCTTTAGGTGTTCGGGGTTATATTACCCCAGAAGGGGTTTCAAAAGTTAGGAATTTAGTTTATAAATTATTCTTCCTTTATCATTTAGAAAAAAATAAATGCCGGGTTCTATTTTCTATTAGCGCAACTTATCCTTATCCATTAGATAAAATTATTCCTTGTCAATGGCTTTCGGGAGCCAATCATTCCTATAAAAGACGGGTTTTAGAAGAATTCACATACGATGAAAAGCTAAAAAAGTATTCGGAAGGCGAGGATTTGGAATTTTCCTACAGAGTTTTTAAAAAATATCCTAACTCGTTGTATATTACTCCAAGCGCCAAATTAATTCATAAAACATCGCCCAGTGGCCGAATTCTTGGTAAAGAATTAATCTGTATGAGAGAAATTTATGGTTTATATTTGTTCTATAAAGTGTTTGGTTCTTCATTGAAAAATAGATTAATTTATATTTGGAGCCGAATTGGGAAACTAATTTTAAATATCGGCCGTTCAGTTTTTAAATTATCCGTAGTAGGGTTTAGAGAAAATGTTTATGTAATTGGAGCGTATATGTATTGCATGATACATCTAAGAGAAATTAAAAAGGGAGATTTAGAATTTTTTAATAAAAGATTGGAATAAATGATGGACACAGCAAAGTATATTGCTTTGTGGGGGGCAACCGGGTTCGAAAACATGGGCGATGAAGCTATGTTAGCTGGTGAACTAGAGATATTAAAGAAATTATTAGGAGATGGATATCAGTTTATAGTGTTTTCGTTTCATCCAGAGGTTACGTCTCGGCTCCATCAAATTCCAGCAAAGTATGATTTTAGTCGGTTGATGACAGACAAAGTAAGAGGCCATAAAAAAATAATTAAGGCGTTATTATTGTTATTAATGGGTTTAAAATTGGTCTGGAATGGTAAAAGAATTAGAAAAGGAAAATCTCCGAGGTTTCTTAATCCTATAGAAAAAGAGTTCCTTTTGACCTTAGCTAATTGTGAAGCCCTGTTATTAGTTGGTGGTGGAAACTTAAATGATATTTTTGTACGTGGTGGTTTGGTAGCGAGGAGTTTTACATCTTTTTTGGCTAAAATATTAGGTAAACCCGTATTTTTAGGGGCACAAACAGTAGGCCCATTAAACAAGAGATGGACTAGATTATTGGCAAGGAAATTTTTAGAAAGAGTGGATGTTATTACTTTGCGAGAAAGTTTTTCTAAAAATGTTCTTGGAGAAATTGGAGTTAAACACAATATAGTAAAAGTAGTTCCAGATGATGCTTTTAATATTAGTTCAATAGATAAAAAAGATGCTCTTGATATACTTCTCAATGAAGGGATAGATATAAACGAAATTAAGAAAAGAAAGCAAAAAATAGTTGCCATTAGTACGCGTGCTTGGTGGGAAATAAATGATAAAAACATACCTTTAAAAGTGGCTTTAGAAGAAACTATTAGGTTCTTAGCAAGACAAGATAAAAATTACATTATATTCGTTCCAACTTCTTTTTATCAGGGACCTGGAGATGATGATATAAAGACATCTAAAGAAATAGTAAGTAGGATTGGGCTTTCAGGTGGCGCTAATTTAAGAATACTCTCTGGTAAGTATAACTGGAATCAGTTGAAAGGGATATTAGGTCTTATGGATGTTGCAATAGGGACATCATACCATTTTATTGTTTTTGCAGTATCTATGGGTGTACCTGCACTTGGGTTATATGTTGATGAGTATTATCGGTTGAAGATAGGTGGCTTTTTCGATTTAATGGGTTTTGGAGATTTAGCTGTTGATGCAAAAAATTTGAATGAAGATAAGTTAATTGATATATTGGATAATTTTTTGGAGAGAGAAAATATATTAAGAGAACGTTTGATTAAAAAAGTAGATAAAATAAAGGATGATTCATGTTATGCAGCAAGACAATTGGCTAAAATTCTAATAGAGAAACAAAAATGAATTCACTCATAAAAGATATATTTAGAAAATTACTTAAGAAACATTTTCCAATATTCATTAAAAACCATTTAATCGGCTTATATGAGAAATGGAACTCAAAAATAATGTGGGATAAGAAATTGATAAGAGACTTAATGGAATATTACAACCTAAGCTATGATGAAACAAAATGCATGTTGAAATTAGGGCGTAGATTATTCTGTGATTTTTGGTACGAGTTAAACTCAAAAAATGAAGAGGAAATACTATCATTCTACAAAATGCCATTTCCATATAATGTATTTTCTTTAGCTTATTGGCATATGTCCCGAGGGCAAATAAAATTTAGAAAAGAAATAGTAAAACATTCTTTTGGCGATGTTCTGGATTATGGAGGAGGAATTGGAGATTTATCGGTAAAAATGGCAAAAAAGGATTTAAATATTACTTATGCAGAAGTAAGTGGAAAGAATATGGAATTTGCAAGAAATCTCTTTAGAAAGAGAGGATACGAGATTAAAGTTATAGATGTGGAGAAAGAGCAAGAAAAGATATGGGAGAGAACATATGATACCATTATCTGTATCGATGTAATTGAACATATTCCACATCCAGAAGGTGCATTGGAAGAAATGGCAAGGCATTTAAAGAACAATGGAAGATTGATTATCACAGCTTTAGAATGTTCTGGACCGAAAGATGATGCTCCAATGCATTTAAAAATTGATTTTGATGCCCCAAAATTATTAAACTCATTTGGTATATTTAAATCTGAGATGTATGACTGGTTGTGGATTAAGCAGAATTTAATTAGTGACCAAGTTTCTAAATAAAATTACATTGTAGCAAAAATGTTGAATCTGTTATAAAAAATGTTGGTTTTAAAATTTATAAATTTATGGAACTTTTTTATGTAGATTTTTGGGTTTTAAAAAAGAAAGCTTATTAAACTCATTCGGAGTGCTAAAATCTGATGGTTCTTCCAATAGGAATTTTCATTAGTAAAATGATTAAAAAGAAGAATATTACCCATATTCATGCTCATTGGGGCTCAACTACATCGACGATGGCTTATATTATTTCTCGAGTTACAGATATTTCCTGGAGTTTTACTCTGCATGGCTGGGATATAAAAGAAAACAACATGTTAAAAGAAAAACTAAGATCAGCTAATTTTGTAAGATGTATTTCAAAACATAACAAAAATGAATTACTTGAGACAATCGATGAGGAGTACAAAAAAATAAAAGTAATTCAAATGGGGAGCCGATTGGCCTCCTATAGCGTACATCCGAGAGGGAAGGATAAACATGAAAAGTTTCATAGGGTCGAAAGACCGGCCGAGCCGGGTGCTCTACGTCATTCCGGGAACCCCAAGCGGTTCGGGCATGATTTTCGCACATAAAGAAATCGCCCACCTTGAGAGAGCTGGGTTGGAGACGAAGACATTCATGCTAGAGGTGAGCACGAATCTACGAAAAGTGTGGAGCCAGGTGCGTGCTCAGCGACGGCTAATGCTGGTATATCGACCGAGTATCGTGCATGCTCACTATGGGTCACTTACGGCGTTTATCTCCGCGCTGGTCTCCTTTGTGTCTCGTGTGCCCCTGGTCATCACCTTCCGTGGCAGCGACCTGAACCCGTCACCCTCTGACGGGGTGTTGCGAAGTGCTGCGCAGAAGCTACTTTCCCGGTTAGGAGCGCTCGGTGCCTGTGGCATTATCTGCGTTAGCCGTCGGCTTAGGGACAATCTCTGGTGGGGCCGGGGAAAAGCGGTGGTCATTCCGTCCGGTGTTGATATGAAAATCTTTCAAGTAATTCCACGACAAGAGGCTAGGAAAGGCTTGGGTTGGGGTGATGAGGAACGAATTGTGCTGTTCAACGCGGGACGCACGCCCGCGGTTAAGCGATTGGACCTCGCAGAGGCTTCAGTGGCATCGATGAGGGAACTTATCGGTGAGGTACGCCTCGTAGTGCTTTATGGAGACACGCCCCACGATGAGATGCCATTCTATCTCAGTGGTGCCGACTGCTTGCTCATTACGAGCGATTACGAAGGCTCTCCTGACATCGTTAAGGAGGCTCTTGCATGTGGGCTGCCCATTGTAAGCGTAGATGTCGGCGATATAGCCGAGCGACTTGACGGGGTGCACCCGTCGAGAATCGTAGCATGTGATGCCCGCGCCATCGGATCGGCTGCGGCGGAGATCGTGTTATCAGGCCAAAGGTCAAATGGGCGAGACGCCATTCGTAACCTATCGGCCACTGCGGTAAGGGACAAAATCCTCGAGGTCTACCACCGGGTGCTCGGCGGTGCAAGATATGGCAATTAAGAAGCTCAATGTCTTGGGCTAAGAATAGGGACTTTCTAAGGTTACATGACGAATCAAGTTTTTGTTTCCCTCATCATTCCCTGTCGCAATGAAGAGAGATTCATTGGCAGGTGCCTTGACTCTATCGTTGCTAATGACTATCCAAGAAATAGCCTGGAAGTACTGGTCGTCGATGGGATGAGCGAGGATAGAACAAAGGAAATTGTTGAAGGATATGTGCGGCAGTATCCGTTTATCAAGATATTGGATAATTCCAAGAGAAATTTTACTGCTGGAGTGAATAATGGCATTAAGAATGCGAGTGGTGACATTATAATGATAGTGGGTGCACATGCCACTTATGAAAAAAATTATGTATCAAACTGCGTCAAGTTTCTAAGGAACTATAATGCTGACAATGCGGGCGGTATATTGATTCCCAAGCCATTTAATAATACCGATATCGCGAAGGCCATTGCTCTTACTCTATCTCACCCGTTTGGTTCAGGTAACTCTCATTTTAGAATCGGTTCCAAAGAGCCAAGATGGGTTGATACAGTGTTTGGTGGATGCTACAGAAAAGAGGTTTTTGAAAAAATAGGACTTTTCAATGAGGAGCTTCCCAGGAGCGCTGATATGGACTTTAATGCGCGGCTAAGAAAAGCCGGGGGCAAGATTCTCTTGGTTCCTAACGTCGTGGCTTACTATTATCCGAGATCTGACCTTAAAGGATTTCTGGCACATAATTTTGACGATGGATTCTGGGCCATATATCCATTAAAATTTGTCAGCCAGACTTTCTCCTGGAGACATTGGATTCCTCTTGTGTTTATATTGAGCCTGATCGCTTCGGCGGTCCTATCAGTTATCTTTCAGGAGTTTCGCTGGTTACTCTTTAGCATCATTGGTGCATACGCTATATTGAACCTTGGGACAACTGTGCATGTATCAATACGAGAAAGGCACTTTTCATACTTGTTTGTCCTTCCAATTGTTCTCGCCAGCCGTCATTTTGCTTATGGACTGGGTTCGTTATTTGGACTATTGCTCGTGTTAATTCCTCGGAAACCTTGGAAAGGTCGGCGAGGCAAGGATGTGTAGAGGTGCGGATATGTATATAGTTTCAAATAAAAGATAGACACACTTCATGGTTACGGTTACTTATTTATACAGGGCTCTTATTTGTTGACAAACTTATCTTTTTCCAGTAAAATAACGTTCGTGAAAAAGTATTTTCGTTGTTTATTCATTACGCCAGTTATATTCGTTTTACTTAATGTGTCGTAGAGTTTGGCTAAGCAAGGAAAGTTCTCAATGCAGTTCTGGAAAAATCTGGCAGGTTATGCGAAGAGCATGCGTTCTAAAAAGGGAGATTTCAAGATTGTTAAAGCGGGTCTTTGATACCGTATTTTCTATAATTGGGTTGACGGTTTTTTCTCCCTTCTTGTTAATTATTGCTATTTTGATAAAATTAGGAGACGGTGGGCCAGTATTTTATCGAGGAGTAAGGTTAGGTAGATTGGGAAAACCATTCAGGATGTTTAAATTCAGAACAATGGTCGTACACGCGGACAAAATCGGAGGTCCTTCCACTGCAGATGATGATCCAAGAATTACAAAGATTGGCATAATTATTCGTAAATATAAATTAGATGAAATTCCTCAGTTGATAAACGTATTAAGAGGAGAAATGAGTTTCGTAGGGCCAAGGCCAGAGGTTCAATATTATGTTAATATGTTTACTGAGGAAGAAAA
>Ga0307378_10008079_pt1 | contig 14057 bp, 15 predicted proteins | sample UN1MG_FD_202238 | JGI IMG/M metagenome (GOLD analysis project Ga0307378, IMG submission 202238) | Soil microbial communities from Risofladan, Vaasa, Finland - UN-1 | ecosystem: Environmental > Terrestrial > Soil > Coastal area > Acid sulfate soil | place: Finland: Risofladan, Vaasa | collected... | reverse complement strand
AGCGCCCTTTCGAAAAGACGCGGATCGAATCTGAGACCCGACTTGTAATCGAATACGGGCTGCGCAACAAGCGGGAAGTCTGGAAGGCACAGAGCTACTTACGTAAATACCGGAAAGCGGCACGTGGGCTCCTTGCCATTATGTCAAGTAATATTGACAGGACCCTTTTTGAGGTAAAGAAGAATGAGCTGATCTCCCATATGCAGCGATCAGGACTGCTTGGTCCAAATGCAGACATCGAAGATGTCCTGGCACTGAAGGTCCAGGCACAGCTCGAACGCCGGCTCCAGAGCATGGTATACCGGAAAGGGCTTGCCCGTTCACCAAAACAGGCACGGCAGCTCATCACTCACGGGCACATCGCAATTGGTGACAGGCGCGTCAGTATTCCGGGTTACCGGGTAAACCGGAACGAAGAGATACAGATCACCTATTACGGCAAGTCACCGTTTTTAAGCGATTCGCACCCGGAAAAGTCACGGATCACCAAACCCGCAGGGGTGAGATAAGATGGCGGCAAACGATAAGGAAAAGTGGGGCGTTGCACATATCTTTGCATCGTTCAACAATACCATCATCACCATCACTGACCTCTCTGGCGCAGAGACCGTTACCAAAAGCAGCGGTGGCATGGTGGTCAAGCAGGACCGGAACGAGGGCTCACCTTATGCAGCAATGCAGATGGCAGGTAACGTTGCCCAGAATGCCCGGGAGAAGGGAATTGTGGGTGTCCACGTCAAGGTGCGTGCACCCGGAAAAGGAAAACAGCGCAGTCCCGGGCCCGGTGCCCAGGCAGCAATCCGTGCACTCGCCCGAGCCGGAATGCGCATCGGGCGTATTGAAGATGTCACACCTGTCCCCCACGATTCCTGTCGCGCAAAAGGCGGCAGGCGAGGAAGGAGAGTGTGATGGAGATCGAATTCAGCAGTCTTGACGATTCCCTGGCACGATTCACTCTTGCGGGAGCTAGCCCGGCATTTGCCAACGCGTTCCGGCGGGCAATGATTGGTGAAGTACCGACACTGGCAATCGAAGACGTGCGTATCTATGACAATACGAGTGCGTTCTTCGATGAAATGCTGGCACACCGGCTCGGGCTTATCCCTATAAAAACCGACCTTTCAACATATTCGACTCAGGAAAACTGCACGTGCGGTGGCGCGGGATGTCCGGGCTGCAAGGTAATCTTCACGTTAAGTGTCGAAGGTCCTAAGACGGTCCTGTCCAGTGACCTCATTCCTCAGGACCCCAAAGCGACACCGGTATATGATAACATTCCCATCGTGAAGCTCACCAAAGGGCAGAAACTTGTCGTTGAAGCAAGTGCCATCCTTAATACCGGCAGAATGCACGCAAAATGGCAGCCGACCCTCATATGCGGATTCAAGAATTATCCTGAAGTATCCATCAGTGAAGCCTGCGATGCATGTGGCATGTGCGTGGAAGAATGTCCCCGTGATGTCCTTGCAATAGTAGGCAAGAAAGTCGAAATTGTAAAAGGAAAACTTCCTGACTGCTCCATGTGCAAGCTCTGCGAGCGTGCTTGCATGGCAAGCGGAATCGGGGACGAACCGGCAATTACCATATCCGCCGAAGCAGACCGGTATATTTTCGTGGTCGAGAGCGATGGTTCATTGCCGGTAAAAGAGATCATGGACCGTGCACTGCAATATATCAGGGATCACTCAAACGAGCTGGAGAGACAGTTAGGCGAGATATCAGGGGATGAAAAGAAATGACAAGAATTGTGGAAAAGACGAACCCCCGTCTTACCAACCTCATATTACTCCTGAAGAACAAATCACGGGAGAATGAGGCTAAGATCTGGCGCGAGATCGCAAGCAGGTTAGAGACCCCGAACAGGAATTACGCCGAGGTCAATCTGTCCAAGATCAACCGCTATGCCCAGAATGGTGAGACAATCATCGTTCCCGGAAAAGTACTGGGCAGCGGTGTGCTGGAGCAGTCTGTGAAGGTTGCAGCGCTGAATTTCTCGGCATCAGCAACGAGCAAGATCAGGGACGCGAAAGGGCAGTGCATGTCGATCGAACAACTCCTTTTGGACAATCCGAAGGGTAGCGGTGTCCGGATCCTGAGGTGAACAAGACATGGTTACAGTAATCAATGGTGACGGGCTGCTTCTCGGACGACTTGCAAGCATCATTGCTCAGCGAGCGCTTTCCGGCGAGGAGATTGCCATCGTCAATGCAGAGAAGGCAATCATCTCCGGCAGCCGCGCCCGGGTGCTCGGGAACTACGAGCACAAGCGGAGCCGTGGTTCGACCGGCTGGGGACCATTTTTCCCAAGGCGACCCGACCATATTATGAAACGCACTATCCGCGGCATGCTGCCCTATAAGCGTCCACGTGGAGCCGACGCGATGAAGCGTATAAAGTGCTATGTCGGTGTTCCGGTCGGGTTTGCAGGAAATGAGATGGAAGTGATCGATGATGCACACATGAACCGGCTGAACAACCCGGCATATGTAACGCTTGGTGCAGTGTGCACGTTCCTCGGAGCGAAGTTCTAGAGGCGAGTCCCTATGGCAAAGATCATTAATACAAGCGGAAAACGCAAGACGGCAATCGCACGAGCGACCCTGAAGGCAGGGAAAGGCATTATCCGTGTCAACTCTGTGCCGCTCGAGGCATACGGCAGTGATGTCACCCGGATGAAGATCTCAGAACCCCTCCTTCTTGTACCCAAAGGGATACACGGTGTCGATGTAATCATCAATGTTGCCGGTGGCGGTGTGATGGGTCAGGCAGAAGCGGTCCGTACCGCCCTTGCCCGTGGTATCCTCCAGTGGCACAACGATCCCCAGATTAAGGATATTTACCTAACCTATGACAGGACGCTCCTCGTCAACGACTCGCGGCAGAAAGAAGCAAAGAAGCCGCACGGCCGTGGAGCACGCAAGAAATTCCAAAAGTCTTATCGTTAAGATAAAAGATATGATGAGAGGTCAAAAATCGTGATACCCGTTCGATGTTTCACCTGTGGAAAACCAATCTCAACAGCTTGGGAAGAGTTCAAGCTGAGACGGGAGAATGGCGAGGATCCCAAAAAGATCCTCGACGATCTTAATATTTCCCGGTACTGCTGCAGGCGAATGCTCCTGACTCATAAAGAGATCATTGATGAGCTCAACCCGTACCAGTAAATTGACATAAGAGCAAGGGGTCGTAGGGTAGCCTGGACCATCCTATTGCGTTCGGGACGCAGTGACCTGAGTTCGAATCTCAGCGACCCCATATTAACATTATCAGATCATCAATTTGAGGACGAAGAATGCAGGCGCAGACGTATACCCGGTATGAACGGGCGAGAATTATTGGAGCAAGGGCTCTGCAGATATCAATGGGTGCTCCCTTACTTATCACCACAACACGGATTGATCCTTTGGAGATCGCCATTGAGGAATACAACAACAACACTATCCCCATTACCGTGAAAAGGAAGTAGAAGACGTATGACAACTATTGAGATAATTGAGCTACGGACAATTCTCGACAGCCGGGGTAACCTGACCGTCGAGGCTGACATTCATACTCCCAGTGGTTTTGGCAGGTCTGCAGCCCCCAGCGGTGCCAGTACCGGCTCTCTTGAAGCAAAGGTCAAACCGCCCAGGGAGGCTGTTGAGTATGCTGTCCAGAATGTCATCCCTGCACTGATCGGGATGGATGCATGTGACCAGCAGGGGTTTGATGAGCAGCTCCGCGATATTGACGGAACGGCAAATTTTGCTGAAATCGGTGCCAATATCGCTGTAGCGCTCTCGCTTGCAAATGCAAAGGCTGCCGCATCATCGATGGGATTTTCGCTTTTCCGTTATCTTGGCGGGGTGTTTGTGAATGAGATGCCACTGCCGCTGGGGAATGTTATTGGGGGTGGTGCTCATGCCGCAAACTCGACCGAGATCCAGGAATTCCTTGTCGTGCCCGGAGATGCTACTGATGCTGAAGAAGCAGTTCTTGCAAACGCTGCTGTGCACCGGCATGTAAAGGAACTCTTAGCGAAACACAATAAATCCTGCGGCAAGGGTGATGAGGGTGCATGGGCACCGCAGATTGACGATGCCCTCGCATTTGAGCTCATTGCCGAGGCGACCGGACTTGTTGCAGACGAGATGAATATCTCGGTTGATATGGGTATAGATGTTGCATCGAGCCAGATGTGGAATGGGGATGGCTACAAGTACCGTGACAAGGTACGCACGACGGAAGAGCAGATTGCATACATTGCCGAGCTCGTTGACAGCTATGACCTTGTTTACGTCGAAGACCCCCTCCATGAAGATGATTTTGACGCATTTGCAGAGCTCAACAGCCAGGTTGGCGACCGTTGCCTGGTCTGCGGGGACGATATCTTTGTCACGCAGGTCGACCGCATCATGAAGGGTATCGAGATGGACGCCGCAAATTGCGTTCTCATAAAACCCAACCAGGTGGGGACGCTGACTGACACGTATGAAGCGATCCGTCTTGCTCACACCCATGGTCTGGACACTGTCATGAGCCACCGGTCCGGAGAGACAACCGATACAACAATCGCGCATCTCGCAACCGCATTCTCCTGTATTTTCTTAAAATGTGGTATTGTGGGCGGAGAACGCATTGCAAAACTGAATGAACTGATACGCATTGAGGAACAGCTATGACCACTGTAAATGAGATGGAAATTGAATTAAAAGAACCGCTCATCCCTGTCGAGGAGTACCTTGCTGCAGGTGTCCACATCGGTACGCAGCAGAAGAGCCAGAACATGATGAAATTCATCTACCGCGTCCGCGGTGATGGACTCTATATCCTTGATATCCGCGAGACGGATTCACGGATCAAGACCGCAGCGAAATTCTTAAACCAGTACGAGGCCCCCAACATACTCGTTGTCACCTCCCGGCAGTACGGACAGTACCCGGCCAGGAAATTTGCCGACACAATTGGCGCAATGTCAGCGACCGGGCGGTTTATCCCGGGACTGCTCACCAACCCTGTCCTCAATGGATATATTGAGCCCCAGGTAGTTGTTGTCACTGACCCAATCGGTGACGCACAAGTGATAAACGAAGCAGTTCAGAGCGGAATTCCCGTTGTCGCCCTGTGCGACACCAACAACATGACCAGGTTTGTGGATCTGGTTATCCCTACGAACAATAAAGGTCGCAAGGCACTTTCGATGATCTACTTCCTGCTCACCCGGGAGATACTCCGTCTTCGTGGGATCTCAACTGCTCTCACCCCGGAAGACTTCGAAATTGAAATCTGATACGATCCCTCTCCTTTTTGGATGACCGATCGTTAGATATAATAGTACGATTAGAGGGTTTATCCGATTATGATGCGTACATGCGCAGTAGCTGGCATGTTTTATCCGCGTGACCCTTCTCATCTGGAACAACTGCTGGAGAAGTTTTTCTCCGGCACCAGACCTGAGGGAACATCCCTGGGCATCGTATCACCGCATGCAGGGTATATCTATTCCGGGCAGGTAGCCGCCAACGCGTTCGGCTCGATCTCACCCGGCTTCTCCGGCACTTTTGTGGTGATTGGTCCCTCCCATCGCGGGTACATTAACTGTGTCTCAACTATTCCCTGGGAAACACCCCTTGGGGTAGTTGATACGGACACTGAGTTTGTCGAAGCACTCGATATCGAAACGGATGAATTCTCCCATCGCGATGAACATTCTCTCGAAGTACAGGTGCCGTTCATCAAGTACCGGTTCCCACGGGCACGGATTGCCCCGGTTATGATGGGACAACAGGACTATATGAGCGCGATGCGGCTCTCTGAGAAGATCGATGAGGCAATAAAGCGGACAAAGCGGGATGTGAGAATTGTTGCATCCAGCGACTTCTCCCACTATGTGCCTGAGCAGAAGGCAAAATCTGATGACCTGTATGCAATCGAACCATTACTAAATCTCGATACAAAAGAATTCTATAGGCGGATTGAGGAGCGACGGGTGACTGCCTGCGGGTACGGTCCTGTTGCTGCCATGGTAACAACCTGTAAAAATCTTGGGGCAAAGACGGCACAGCTTATACGGTATGCGACAAGCGGCGATGTGACAGGGGACCGTCGCGAGGTTGTGGGGTACGCGGCTATTGCGGTGATGTAGGTTGGCAACATGGAGTGCGCCGGGCAAGGTATTTTTGTTCGGCGAGCATGCGGTAGTATACGGAAAGCCCGGCATAGCGATGGCAATAAAACCCCGCGTGTTTGTCACGGTCAGAAAAACAAAACACCCCCAGCGTGCAAAGTCCCCTTATATTGACGGATGCTTCGAGTCAACGGGTGTCATGGGTAGTGTCTATATTAATTCACAGATCCCGAGTTCATCGGGACTTGGCTCGTCTGCAGCAGTTACCGTTGCGACACTTTCTGCTATCAACGATGAGTTTTCCCTCCATAAAACCCGTGACAATATTGCTGATATGGCATTTGAGATAGAAAAGAAGGTGCAGAAGGGGCGGGCGAGCCCTACCGATACAACGGTTTCCATGTATGGCGGGATTGTACTGATCTCGGGGGGTTCCCGCAGGCGGCTGCCTCCGCAGAACCTGCACCTTGTCATAGGAGATTCGCTTGTTTCACACAGTACAGCAAAGATGGTGGAGAAGGTAGGGGAACAAAAACGGAAACATCCTGAGATTGTGGATCCGATACTCGATGCCATTGAAGGCGTGAGTATGAGTGCGATCCACCATCTCAACAACCCAAAGGAATTAGGAAGGTATATGGACATTAACCACGCGCTGCTCGAAGCACTTGGCGTAGGTCATCCGCAACTCTCTAAGATCGTGCTTGTAGCACGGGCAGAAGGAGCATTCGGGGCCAAGATTACAGGCGCTGGTGGTGGGGGGTGCATGGTGGCTCTCTGCCCCAAGCACCTGAAGCAACATATTGCCAATGCGATTGAGGCATGTGATGCCCGTGCGATCGTGACGAGTATTGACACTGAAGGTGCAAGGAAGGAAAAAAATGTCTGAACGCATCCTCTTGAAGCTTGGCGGGAGCGTCATTACTGATAAGAAAACCGATTGTGCCATTAACCATGATCAGGTTTCACGTGTTGCATCAGTGATTTCCTGTGCCAGCACCGGAGGTTTTGTTATCATTCATGGGGCGGGGTCGTGCGGGCACCCTGAGGCAAAACGCTACCGGCTTGATAATGGCGCTGTTGCAGGGCAGACCGAGGGGATCTATATCACCCATCGTGCAGTAAGCAGGTTGAACGATACAGTTGTGGATGCCCTTCGCCAATATGGAGTAGCAGCAGTGGGTGTTCACCCGCTCCACACCGCGGTAGCGGACAATGGCAGGCTCGTTGCCTTTGAACACCGGCATCTGGAAAAGATGCTCAGCCTTAAGATGGTTCCTGTGATCCACGGTGACGTGGTGATGGACCTCTCAACAGGGGCCTGCATCGTATCGGGCGACCAGCTCGTGCGGTATCTCGCGGTTGCACTCAAAATCGATCGCGTGGGGCTCGCCACCGATGTACCGGGAGTGCTGGATGGAGGGCATGTGGTGCCGGAAATTACAAAAAAAATGGCATCATCACTCCAGATCGGCAACTCGATGCATACCGATGTCACCGGTGGAATGAGAGGAAAGATCAATGAACTGCTCGGCCTTGCAGAAGCAGGGATCGGGTCAGATATATTCCACGTCTCGCGGATCGGGGACTTTCTTGCAGGAACCGACCATGGCGGGACAAAAATTAAAGGGGATTAACCAGTATGGGAGATAAAAAAAGGTTCACATCGTCGCGTAAGCTTGATCACCTGCGGATCTGCGCAGACAAGGAAGTTGAAAGCGGCGATACCGGGTTTGGGGACATCAGGTTTGTGCACAACGCTCTGCCGGAGTGTGACATGGGTGCTATCGATCTTACCTCCCGGTTCCTGAACCGTACGTTCTCATCCCCCCTTTTCATCTCGGCAATGACCGGTGGTCATCCCGGGACAAAAGAAGTAAATTCCCGCCTTGCCCGGGCTGCGGAACGGTTTGGGATAGGGATGGGTGTCGGCTCACAACGGGCTGCACTCGAAAACCCTTCTCTTGCAGACACCTTCTCGGTTGTCCGTGACGAGGCACCCCATGCGTTCCTGGCAGCAAATCTTGGCGCTGTCCAGCTGCGTGACCACGGGATAGAGTGGGCGGAACAGGCAGTCGAAATGATCCAGGCAGATGCAATTGCGATCCACCTGAATTTCCTTCAGGAGGCGATCCAGCCTGAAGGCGATCATAATGCTCTTGGCTGTCTTGCCGCAATTGGAGAACTCTGCCGTGAAGTAAAGACTCCGGTTATCATTAAAGAGACCGGTTGCGGTATTTCTGCTGCTACAGCGCGGCAATGCTGGGGAGCGGGAGTCAGCGCAATTGATATCGGGGGCTGGGGCGGGACGTCCTGGGCAGCAGTAGAGAGTGTCCGGGCAGATGAAAGCAGAAACATACAGGACAAGCGACTGCAAACCCTTGGGGAAGATTTTATCGAATGGGGGATTCCCACCGTTGTAAGTCTTGCTGAAGTGCTCGCATCCGGTCGTCCGGTTATTGCATCCGGCGGCATCAGGTCCGGGCTTGATATTGCCAAGGGTCTTGCACTCGGTGCAGATCTCTGCGGAATGGCCCTGCCGCTATTAAAACCAGCGATGGAAAGCGATGAGGCACTGGATCGTACGATTGATGCGATCCACCAGGAACTGGTTGCTACGATGTTCCTGACCGGATCAGCAAAAATTGCCGATCTCAGGAAAACACGAATGTTTATCCTGGGAAGAACCCGGCAAATGATCGAAAAGGACAATCCGGTACGCATCAAGCGATAACTCTAAAAAAAACCGGCAAATATTTTAAGAAATACTCTAAACACGAACAACAGGAGATACTACATGGATATTGAGATTATAGCAGTGGGCGGATATGACGAGGTCGGGCGAAATATGACCGCGGTCCGCTGCGGAAAGGAAATTGTCATATTTGACATGGGACTCCGCCTGGACCAGGTAATGATCCACGAAGATGCGGAGATTGAGAATATGCACTCCCTTGATCTGATCAAGATCAAGGCGATACCCGATGATACGATGATGAACTCGGTCGAGGGGACCGTAAAGGCGATTGTCTGCTCACACGGGCACCTTGACCATATCGGGGCAGTCCCGAAACTGGCGCACCGGTATAATGCTCCTATCATCGCCACCCCGTATGCAACGGAACTCATACGACAACAGATATCCGGTGAACAGAAGTTTGGCGTGAACAACAAACTCTTTGCCCTCAAATCCGGGCAGCGGTACACTCTCTCGCAGAATCTCGTTTTGGAGTTTGTTCACACGCAGCATTCAATCATCGATACCGTCACGCCAGTACTTCACACCCCAAACGGAGCAATCGTCTACGCGTGTGACTTCAAGCTTGACCGGACACCGGTGATTGGGCAACCTCCTGACTTTGCACGGCTCCGCCAGATCGGGAAAGAAGGTGTAATTGCACTGATTGTGGAATGTACCTATATCGATCGCCCGGGACGGTGTCCCAGTGAGCGGATTGCCCGGGACCTCGTGCGGGATACCATCACCAGTTACGAGGATGACAAGAACGCGATTATTGTATCAACGTTCTCGTCGCATATTGCCCGCGTCAAGACAATCGCTGAGTGCGCACATGAGATTGGGAGAAAACCGGTGCTTCTCGGGCGCTCAATGGAGAAATATTCGGTAACTGCCGAACAGATGAAGCTCGTATCGTTCCCTGAGACGACCAGTGTCTTTGGGAACCGCCGGACGGTTGACAGGACGATGCGCAGGATGATGAAGGCTGGAAAAGATAAGTTTCTCCCGATTATCACGGGGCACCAGGGTGAACCCGGATCGATTCTCACCCGTCTTGCACTTGGTGATACACCTTACCAGCTGGCCAAAGGTGATAAGATCCTCTTCTCGGCAAACGTGATCCCGAACCCGATGAATTTTGGGCAACGGTACAAGATCGAGCAGCATCTCAGAATGGCCGGAGCACGTATCTTTGAGGATCTTCATGTCAGTGGTCACGCCTACCGCGAAGACCATTATGAGTTTATTCATCTGCTGAATCCCCAGCATATCATTCCTGCTCACGGGCACCTGAAGATGTCCGCAGGGTATACAGATTTTGCATCAGAACTTGGCTATACTCTCCATTCCACCATCCACATGATGAAGAACGGGCAGCGGCTCATAATTACGTAGAACGAGGGAACTCAGATGTCAGAACTTTTACCGTACCTGGAATCAGTTGCACAAGAGATCGATATCATGATTGACCGGTATTTTATTAACACGGTTGGTGAACTGAACCAGGCCAGTGCTCACCTTCTCGCGGCCGGAGGAAAACGGCTCCGCCCGGCAGTTGTCATGCTTGCAGCGGATGCGGTAAAACAGGGAAGTTCCCATGATATTATTCAGGCGGCCCTCGCGCTTGAACTCACGCACACCTTCACGCTGATCCACGATGATATCATGGATGATGATACTCTCCGGCGGGGTGTCCAGACCGTCCACACGAAATGGGATATGCCAACCGGCATCCTTGCGGGGGATGTCCTGTATGCCCGTGCCTTCAAGTTCATCTGTCTCTCAATAGCAGGTGATAACGCTAAAGTTCGTGCAGTGTCCATGCTTGCCCAGGCCTGTGACGATATCTGCGAAGGGCAGCACATGGACATGTCCTTTACGAACCGGAATGATGTAGATGAGTACGAATATCTTGAAATGGTGAAGAAAAAAACCGGGGTTCTCTATGCTGCGGCTGCAGGAATCGGTGCGATTCTTGCAGGGAGCAATGCACACCAGGCAAAAGCTCTCTACCTTTTCGGGCTGAAAACCGGGATTGCGTTCCAGATACAGGATGACCTTATCGATCTCTTAACTCCGTCTGCAAAGAGTGGCAAAAACCGGGCTTCTGATCTGCGGGAAGGCAAGCAGACACTGATCATGATCAAGGCGCGGGAGAAGGGTATTGACCTGCAAAAATACCGGCGCGATCTCTCGGATGCCGATATCGACGCGGCCATACAAGAGCTGACCGATGCGGGTGTCATCGATGAGGTCAAAAAAATGGCAGCAGATCTTGTAGTGGAAAGCAACAAGCACTTATCCCTGCTCCCACCGTCAAAAGAACGTCAGCTCCTGATGGATATTGGCGAATTTTTTGTTACCCGGAGCTATTAGAATGGCAGGGGAAGACCTGAGGGACCTTCTTTTTCTTTGTGCGCTGCAGAACGCGGTGAAGCACGGTGGTGTGCCACAGGCAGGTGCCGTGGTTGGTATGGTGATGAGTGCCCATCCCGAATTCCGCCCGCGGGCAAAGGAAGTTGCTTCTTTAGCAAAAGAAGTGATTGCCGATGTTGCGGTACTCTCATCTGACGACCGGGTTGCACAACTGCAGGCCCGTGCACCCGAAATGTACGATGCCATCTATGCAAAGCACGAGCACCGGAAGGTGCTGCCCGATCTTGAATCCGCGGAACATGGCGTGGTAATGCGATTCGCCCCCAATCCTTCAGGACCGCTTCACATCGGTCACGCCCGTGCAGCAGTGCTCAACGATGCATACGTGAAACAGTATGGCGGCAGGTATATCCTGCGTATCGAGGATACCGACCCGAAACGGGTAGATCCAGAAGCCTATGCCATGGTAAAAGAAGACATCGGGTGGCTGGGACTGGGAATAACCGAGACGGTTACACAAAGTGAGCGCCTGCCACTTTACTACGATCTCTGCAGACAATTGATCGAGCGGGGCGGGGCGTATGTCTGCACCTGCGATAATGAGCACTTCAGGGAACTCAAACAGGCAAAGACTGCATGCCCGTGCAGGGATCAGCCGATTGAGAAAAACCTCACACTCTGGGAGCACATGCTCGACCACACGTTCAAGGAAGGCGAGGCAACGGTCCGGATCAGGACCGATCTCAACCATCCCGATCCGGCAATGCGAGACTTCCCGGCATTCCGTATTCTTGACACCCCGCCTCACCCGAAGGTGAAAGCGCATGTCTACCCTCTGATGAACTTCTCGGTCGTTGCGGATGATCACCTGCTTGGAGTGACGCATGTAATCCGGGGCAAGGACCACATCGCAAACACCCGGCGTCAGCGCTATATCTACGACCATTTTGGCTGGAATGTGCCGGTATACCGGCACTATGGCAGGATGGGGATCGAAGGAGTAGTGCTTTCGACATCCCAGATGCGTCTTGGAATCAACGAAGGGACATATACCGGGTGGGATGATATCCGGCTCGGCACCCTTCGGGCACTTGCCCGAAGGGGGATCAGTCCTGACGCGGTAAGGAATGCAGTGCTGGCAATAGGGATCGGCGACACGGATATCTCGTTCTCGTGGGACAATCTCTATGCCGAGAACAAGAAGATCGTTGACCCGGTGGCGAACCGGTATTTCTTTGTACCTGAGCCAATGACGGCACAGGTCGATGGCGCACAACCTCATACTGCACACGCGATGCTCCACCCAAGCGATGCTTCACGGGGCACGCGTACCCTGGCGTTTGAAGGAACGGTGCTCCTGCCCGGAAGCGAGATCACCCCGGAGGTAACGATGGTCCGGCTCAAGGACCTCTTCAATGTGAAGATCGCGTGGAATGGGAGCATCCCGACGTTCTCCTATGCCGGGGATTCCCTTGCGGAAGCCCGTGCGGCAAAGGCCCCGATCATCCAGTGGCTGCCGGCACAGGAATCCGTCCACTGCACACTCCTCACGCAGGAAGGCGAGATGTCGGGTGCCTGCGAACCTGCGGTGAAAAAAGAATTGGGTAATGTTATCCAGTTCGAACGGGTCGGATTTGTGAAGATTGATGCGGTTGGTAATGATGGCGTGAAGGCATATTTCACGCATAAGTAATTTTTTTTAGATCCTTGTTTGATTCTGCGCCAGAACATGTAAAGGTCATCGTTCATGAGGGCATTGTCTGAGCCTTCGTCCGGTTTTCCGAAATGACACCTGCTACATAACAGACGAGTATGCAATATCCCATTACGCGAAAAGTGATGCCTTTTCTTCACGGTCACTTTTTTGTTAAGGTTCGAAAAAAAACGTCACTTGAGATGAATATAATTTCTGGAGCAGAATTGTAACTTTACCCAAAAAGTATGTTTAAAGATCCGACCGGCGGAATGTAAATCAAATAATAAATTAAATTCACATGATTTAAATAAAAATATATCATTTTATAAAATAGGAAGAGGAAATATATTTTAATCTGGCTTTTGATTTTTACTCTCATTGGTTTTGTACATGCCGAGAATATGAACGTGACAAATTGGTCACAGGTTTCAGTGTGTGATTCGGGATCCTGCCTGAATCAACGCCAGAGAACAAAAAGCTGGACAACACGGTTATTCAGGGATGGAAAATCTTGGTTTATCCCGTTTCCATGTAATAAACCGAAAATAACCATCAGAAAAACCTAGATCAGATGCGATAATCAGGATCGAAAATGACCACAAAAAACCGGATACCGCTGATTGTTACTGCGGCGATAATCACCATAGCAATTCTTTTTGTAGGTCTTTGGATGTTGGGAAATCTCCTTCCGAAGGGAGTGACAACGTCGGATAAAGCGTCTGGAAATTTCACTCCTGAATTAAAAATTACTAATAATATCTCTAAAGAACTGCCCTCTCCCGATTTAAAAAAATTTCAAGCTCTTCAGGCACAGTTTGGTTTTAGTAAATGGGAATTCGATCCCGTAAAAAAAGAAATGACACTATATGCTTACGATATTCAAAATGAGAGCGTGATTAAGAATCTCCAAGGGAAACAAATCGATAACTACACGATCCAAATAATCCATGATACGGAATTCAAAACCACGAGAGCAGAAGTTCAAAAACAATTAATCAAGCTCAGGAAGAATCCAGAATACCAGATAGATGGAATTTTCATGGTTACGGATGCATTCGGTGACCCCCCGGGAAATTATGCAGAACTGTGGGTATACAAGTCCACTCCAGAGAATAAGAAACTGGATAATACTGTAATTA